>Ga0315268_10000844_pt1 | contig 35890 bp, 30 predicted proteins | sample C1_top_MG_FD_204535 | JGI IMG/M metagenome (GOLD analysis project Ga0315268, IMG submission 204535) | Sediment microbial communities from Yellowstone Lake, YNP, Wyoming, USA - C1_top | ecosystem: Environmental > Aquatic > Freshwater > Lake > Sediment | place: USA: Wyoming | collected 2017-08-01
GCACCTCGATGTCGGCTCATCGCATCCTGGGGCTGAAGAAGGTCCCAAGGGTTTGGCTGTTCGCCAATTAAAGCGGTACGTGAGCTGGGTTTAAAACGTCGTGAGACAGTTTGGTCCCTATCTGTTGCGGGCGTAGGAGGTTTGCGAGGAGCTGTCCCTAGTACGAGAGGACCGGGATGGACGAACCTCTAGTGTTCCGGTTGTGCCGCCAGGCGCAGCGCCGGGTAGCTATGTTCGGACCGGATAACCGCTGAAAGCATCTAAGCGGGAAGCCGACCTCAAGAAGAGACCTCCCGGACGCAAGTCCCTAAAGGCCCCCGGTAGACCACCGGGTTGATAGGCCAGGGGTGGAAGCGTGGTAACACGTGGAGCCGACTGGTACTAATCGGCCGTGCGGCTTGACCATCTTTCTTTGCCTTTGGAAACTGTTAAGGACACATCTCTTCCGATTCACTTGGTTTTCACCTTGTACTTAGAGTTTCCGGTGGCCATGGCGGAGGGGCAACACCCGATCCCATCCCGAACTCGGCAGTTAAGCCCTCCAGCGCCGATGGTACTACGCGGGCGACTGCGTGGGAGAGTAGGACGCCGCCGGATTTAATTTCATACAAGCCCGCCTTGACAGAGGCGGGCTTTTTTATTATTTGGTATCTAAAGGCAAATGGAGGCGAATATGCCAATTCAATACATCACCGATGCCAGAGGGAAGAAAGTGGCGGTAGTCGTGCCGCTGGAGGAATGGAAGGCCCTCCAAGAAAAGCTTGGTAAGCTCACTCAGGCAGAAGCGGCTGCTTCAAACGCCGCTTGGCAAGATTATCTGGCAGGAAAAACCAAGCCTTTAGCTCAGGTCATCAAAGAGCAGCTTCATGACCGAATTGACTAAGGCTATTTGGCGCATAGAGATACACGATCGGTTTTATAAGAAGCTTGCCAAATTGCCAAGAGCGGAGCGGGAAGCTATTTTGATGGCTCTGAATAACTTGCAGAACGATCCCTTTGCCTCGGACTTTAAGCCGCTGCGCGGAAGAAGAGATTGGCGTTTAAGGGTTGGCGGTTGGCGGATTCTGGTAAGGACGGATATAGGCGAAAAAGTTATAGTTGTTTATGAGTTAGGCACCAGGGGTGATGTTTATAAATGAGCGGCCATGGCGGATGGGCAACACCCGATCCCATCCCGAACTCGGCAGTTAAGCCCTCCAGCGTCGATGGTAAACTACGCGGGCGACTGCGTGGGAAAGCAGGATGCCGCCGGAGTTAATTTCATCGCAGTAAGCCCGTCTCTTGACGGAGGCGGGGTTTTTTTTTGATTTCACCTCGTAAGTTAGGTAGGGTGGGCACTGCCCACCTTTAATTTTGTTTGAGATACTCTGCAGGGTAAAATACCCGGATCCCTCCCCAACCCGGCAGTTAAGCCCTGGTGGCCCCGGCGCCCCGCCGGTGCACCTCTGATACTGCGCGGGTGACTGCGTGCGGCAAACCCGGGAAAAGAGCCGCAATTAACCAGAGAATCAAGCCCACAGCGACTTTTTTTTCTTTGGCATTCATATACTCTCTCCTAAACCGAAATTAGGCGCAGACTTAGCCAGTTGCTCCCCAACAGCTTTGGGGCAGCCCTTTCAACGAATTGCCTGAGCAGTTCCCCCCTCCGCAGCTCAGTACACGGAGAACTGGGCGTTTTTGGAGTCCATGCCGTAGGGCGCGCCCATCGTGGTGACCAGGGTGTAGTCCCCGGCCGAGGCGTTGTCCGGCAGGGTGAAGTTGACCTCCTGGGTCCAGGTGCCGTTGGCCTTGCGGCTCTCCATCTCCTTGGTCTTGCCCAAAGATTTGCCCTGGAAAAAGATCTCCCGGGAGATGGTGACTGGGATGGAGGTCTGCTCCGGGGTGAGGATGGTGTAGGACGTGGTCAGGGTCAGGCTTTCGCCTTTCCGGGCCCGGAGGGGCCGCACCTGGACGCTGTCCAGGCGCAGCATGCAGCCGCCGGTGGGGCAGTAGTTGTACTTGGACACCGCCTGCTCCCGGGACGCAGCCCGGGACTCCTGGGGTTCGTCCCAGCGGATGCCCCAGGGGGTGTCGCCGGTGAAAATGGGCTGGGCCGCAATGGGCGCCGCTCCACAGAGGGTTCCCAGAGAGATGAGTAGCATGAGTCCCAGCCAGCCGCAACGCCGCTTATTCTTCATATTTTTCTCCTGCTATTTCGTGGGGCGCGTCAAGCGCGGCCAATTGCAGGGTGTGTCTTAGAGAAAAACCATGTTCTCCGCGCTCACCTCAAGGTTTCACCGCTGCCTGATTTCTGGCGCCAATTCCCCGAAAATCTTCCCCCTCCCCCGGTGGGAGGGGCTTAGTGGGGGCACGCCCTTCCCACCATCCCTCAAGGGAAGGGGATTTGAGCCAAAGGATGGCGGCCACGCAGGCCCGCCCTTAACCTACTGGCCACTGGTCACTGACCCCTGCCCCCCGCCCCGGCTCACGGCAGATACCGCCGGGCCCCGGTAAAGGAGGCCCGCCAGATGTCCGCGTCCAGGCGGCTCACGAACACCCCTTTGGGAGAGGCGTGGACAAAGCGCCCCTGGCCCACGTAGATGCCGTTGTGGCAGACCTGGGAGGTCCAGGCCGGCGGGGCCAGGAGGGTGCCCTTGAACACCTCCCGCTGGCAGTTGCGATTGAAGAAGACCACATCCCCGAAGCGCAGGTCCCCCGGGGCCACGGGCCGGCCTTCCTCGAACTGCTGGGCCACGGTGCGGGGCACCTTGACGCCGGCCCGCTGGAACACCCCCTGCACCAGCCCGGAGCAGTCCGCGCCCTGGGGGGTGCTGCCGCCGGACAGGTAGGGGGCGCCGTAGAATTCCCCCAGGGCCCTCTCCAAGGCCATCTCCTGCGGGGTGCGCACCGGGGGGGGCGGCGCCACCGCCGGGGGCGGCAGGGGCGGCGGCCCCGCGCAGCCGGCCAGCAGGAGGGCTGCCGATATCAGGAGCACCCCCCATTTAGCCCTGAATCTTGTTGCCATTTCTGCCAAGGCCTCCAGGGCGACCCATCGGGTCGCCCCTACCCTTATGGGGTTGGAGGATGGGGTCTGGGAAGGGGGGAGGGGCCCTCGGCCCCTCCCCCCTTCCCCAGATTACTCCCCCTCAATCCGGGGAAACAGGGCCGGGCCTTTCTGCAAATGGCTCCCCGGCAGCAGCCGCCCCCACTTGAGCACCTGGGGCAGGGGCTGCTCCCACAGGGCCAGGCCCAGGCCCAACTGCTCGCTCATCTTCAGCGCGCTCCTGGGCATCACCGGCCTGAGCAGCGCGGCGATGAAGCGCAGGCCCTCCAGCAGGTGGTAGAGCACCGTGTCCAGGCGGCCCGCGGCGCTGGGGTCCTTGGCCAGCTCCCAGGGCGCGGCGGCCACGATGTAGCGGTTCAGGCGGCCGATGAACTCCCACAGGCCGGCCAGGGCCCGGGAAAACTCCAAGCTCGGGAAGAGGCGCAGGAATTCCCCGGCCATCTCCTGGGCCGCGGCCCCGGTCTCCTTATCCAGGCCCCCCGGCACCCCCGGGGGCGGCACCACCCCCTGGCGGTACTTGAAGGCCATGCCCAGGGAGCGGGCGAAGAGGTTGCCCAGGTCGTTGGCCAGGTCCGCGTTGATGCGCCCCACCAGGGCCGCCTCGCTGAAGTGGGCGTCCAGGCCGAAGACCATCTCCCGGAGGAAGAAGTAGCGCACCGCGTCAACGCCGTAGCGCCCCGCCAGGTAGCGCGGCTCCACCACGTTCCCCAGGCTCTTGGACATCTTGCCCTGGGCCACCTGCCAGTAGCCGTGGACGTTCAGGTGCCGGAAGGGCTGAAGCCCCATGGCTTTGAGCATGGTGGGCCAGTAGATGGCGTGGGGTTTCAGGATGTCCTTGGCGATGAGGTGCTGGACGCCGGGCCAGAACTGCGCCACCTGCGGCCCCTCCGGATAGCCCAGCCCGGTGAGGTAGTTCAGCAGCGCATCGAACCAGACGTAGGTGACATAGCGCTCGTCAAACGGCAGGGGGATGCCCCACTCCAGGCGGCTCCGGGGGCGGGAGATGCACAGGTCCTCCAGGGGCTCCCGCAAGAAGGCCACCACTTCGTTTCTGTAGCGCTCCGGCCGGAGCCAGTCCGGGTGCGCCTCGATGTGCGAAAGGAGCCAGTCCTGGTACTTGCCCATGCGGAAGAAGTAGTTTTCTTCCTTGATGAAAGTGGGTTCCACCCGGTGATCCGGGCACTTTCCCCCGGCCAGCTCCCGCTCCAGGTAAAAGCGCTCGCAGCCGAAGCAATAGAGCCCGCCGTATTCCCCGAAGTAGATGTCGCCGGAGGCGCGCACCTGGTTCAGGACCTGCTGCACCACCCGGTAGTGCTCCGGCAGGGTGGTGCGGATGTAGTGGTCATAGCTGATGTCCAGTTCGTCCCAGGTCTGGCGGAACAGGGCGCTGACCCGGTCCACGAACTCCTTCACCGGCAGGCCCGCGTCCCGGGCCGCGTCCAGGACCTTTTCCCCGTGTTCGTCGGTGCCCGTCTGGAAGCGGGTGGGCACGTTCAGGAGGCGGTGGAACCGGGCCAGGGCGTCGGCCACCACCGTGGTGTAGGCGTGGCCGATATGGGGCTCGGCATTGACGTAGTAGATGGGAGTGGTGACGTAGAAGCTGGAGCTCATGGGAGCATCTTATTGGACGATGACCAGGCCCGCCAGGGTGCCCGTGGGGAATTCCCCGGGCTTGGCGCCGCTGCCGACGGGGTAGATGTCCCAGCCCAGGCTGGCCACCATTTTATAGACATCGATACCCACCGCCTCCATGGAGGGCCGGGCCAGCAGGGAGAAGCGGCAGCGCTTGCCCTCCAGGGCCTGGCACGACTCCTGCTGGCCGCAGTAGGTGTGGCGGCAGCTCCCCGCGGCAAAGCCGAAGGACAGGTAGTGGCCGTCATAGAAGGCCATGGACTCCAGCTCGCTGACGATCTTGAAGACCTCTTGGTAAACCGCCACCCTTTCCTTGATGGTGGCCTTGTCCCGGACGATGACTTCCGGGGGCACGTCCCTGACGAAGAACACGGCCCACTGGTACCTGGCCAGGACCTCCCGAAGCTCCGCGGGTTTCATGGTGTTGGGCGGGCAGTGGGCCCCGGCGCCGAAGCCAAAGCACCGGGGGATCCGGCATTTCAGGGTTACCCGTTCATCCACCGGGATCTGGGTGGCCTTGATGACCTGGGCCCGGGTGGCGCCCAGCTTCAGGGCCTGTCTCCGGTACTTCTCCAGGTCCGCGGGCAGCCGGGCCGCGTTCATGTCCACGGTGATCTTTTCCACCTTTCTGCTCATGGCTTCAGGTCGTTAACCTTGAACTCATTTCCCCTCCAGCTCCCGCAGGCGCGCCAAGGTCTGGCGCAGCAGGGCCGCGTCGCTCTCGGGGTTGCCGGTCTTCAGGAACTGGCGGTAGGCCGCCATGGCCGGGGCCTTCAGCCCCAGCCTGTCCAGAGCCTGGGCCCGGCCGAAATGAGCCCGGGCAAAGTTGGGGTTAAGCTCCAGCACCTGGTCCTCGTCTTCCAGGGCCTGCTCCGGCTGGCCCAGGGCCAGATAGGCCTGGGCGCGGTTGTGGAGGATCTCCGGCGTCTCCGGGTGCAGCTTCAGGGCCTGCTGATAATCCGCCAGGGCCTCCCGGGGCTTCCCCAGGTCCAGATAAGTATTGCCCCGGTTGTAGTAAATCTCCCAGTCTTTGGGCGCTGACTTCAGTGCCTGGGTGTAGTCCTCCAGGGCCTTGGCGAAGAGGCCGCCCCTGCTGTAGGCCAGGCCCCGGTTATACAGGGCCTCCGGCGACTTGGGGTTCAGCTCCAGGGCCTTGTCGAAATCCGTCACCGCGTCCACCGGCTGGTCCAGGCGCTGGTAGGCGATGCCCCGGTTGATGTAGGCCTCGGCCAGGTCCGGGGCAAGCTTCAGGGCCGCGGTGAACTCCTCCACCGCCGCCTGTGGCCGGCCCTCTTCAAGCGCGCCCACGCCCCGGTCAAAGTGCTCCTGGGCCGTGGGGCTCTCCTGGGCCCCCGCGGGCGCCCCCCCCCAGACCAGAGCCAGAGACAGCCATAATGCCAGCAAGTTTCTCATGTTTCCTCTGTCCGAAACGGTCGTCGGCGCTTAACTTTTTAATCTCATGGTCATGATATAAAAGCTTTCCTCGCTATTGTCATAATCCATGTCCACCACCCGGTCAATCTTGAAACCCGCCCGTTCGTAGAGCCTGATGGCGCCGGGCCGGTCCACGTCCACTATCAACTCCACCTCTTCGACGGAGGTGGGCTTGAGTTCCTCCACCACGGCCGCCAGCAGGGTGGTGGCGATGCCCCGCCCCCGGTGGTCGGGAAACACCGCCACTTTCAGGATCGTCGACTTGGTGGCGGTTTCCCGACAGCAGGCGATGAGGAACCCCACCACCTCGCCGTCCACGTCATAAACAATGAATAAGTCCTTCAGCGCCTCCTTGAAACTTTGGTAAATCCAGGGGTCCCGGAAGGAGAGGTTCTCGATTTCCAGGACCCGGGGCAGGTCCTTCGCGGTCGCGAACCTGACCTGTCCGGGTTTTTTTTCAGGGTCCGGCACGGCCCTTCCACCTTCCCCGGGCCCGGGCCGCGGCCCGGAAATCGCCGTGGCTGCAATCCGGGTCGATGCCGGGGCAGGCGCCCTTGGCGCCTTCCAGTTCGTCCGCGTGGGTCAGCAGCGCTTCCAGGAAGGGCCAGGCGCGGCAGATGGCCGGCTTCACCGGGTGCACCAGGCAGCGGCCCTCACGGAGAAAGACGCAGGCCCCGGCCACGGTAAGGAGGCGCTCCCCCAGAGAGGAGGCCTCCAGGCAGCGCCGCCGGAACTGGGGGACCGTCAGGCCCAGGTGGGCGGCCATCCGGGTCACCTCCCCGGGGCGCGGGTAAATCCCCCCCTGCCCCTGGCAGCAGTCGCCGCACTGGCGGCACTGAAAAACCGGGGCCCCGTTCATGGGTTGATAAGGGGCGGCTGGCCGGTGGACTCCAGCACCGACCGCCACAGGGGGGAGTCCAGCTGCACTTCCTTGCGCCGGCCCACCGCCATGGCCAGGGGCACGTGCACGTAATGGCCGTGCCACCGGGACACCAGCATGGCGGTCTTGCCGGCCATGCCCGCGTGCACCGCCATCTGCCCCAGGAAGCCGCAGTAGATGGAATCGTTGTAGTTGGCCGGCATGCTGCGGATCAGGTAGCTCGGGTCGATATACTTGAGATTAACCTCCATGTTTTTATTCTTAAAATATTCCTTGATCTTCTGTCCCAACAGGATGCCGATGTCCCCGGGTTTAACATTGCCCGAAGGGTCCCGCTCCAGGTTCTGCTCCTCAAAGTAGTGCTGCCCCGCGCCTTCGGCCACCAGGATGACCGCGTGGGCCCGGCTCTTCAACCTGGCCTCCAGCCGGCCCAGGAGGCCGTAGTCGCCGTCGATGTCAAAGTAGGACTCGGGGATAAGGACGAAGTTCACGTCCCTTAAGGCCAGGGCGGCGTTGGCGGCGATGAACCCCGAGTGGCGCCCCATGAGCTTCACCAGGCCGATGCCGTTGGGCGCTCCCAGGGCCTCGGTGTGGGCCGCGTGGATGGCCTCGGTGGCCACCTCCACCGCGGTGTCGAACCCGAAGGACCGGGACACGTAGGGGATGTCGTTGTCGATGGTCTTGGGGATGACAATCACGCCGATGCGCATCTGCCGCCGGGCGATTTCCCGGCAGATGAGGTCCGCGGCCCTCAGCGTCCCGTCCCCGCCGATGAGGAAGAGCACCTGGATGTTGAGGCGGTCCAGGGCGTCCACGATCTCCCCGATATCCTGGGGACCCCGGGAAGAGGCCAGGACGGTGCCCCCGAAGGTGTGGATGTTGGCCACCGCCTCCGGAGTAAGCTCCAGCAGGTCGTGGCCGTACTTGGGAATGAAGCCCTGGAAGCCGTAGCGCACCCCCCAGATGTGGCGCACATGGTAGAGGTGATGAAGCTCCAGGACAATGGAGCGGATGACGTCGTTGGTGCCCGGGCACAGGCCGCCGCAGGTGGCGATGGCGCAGTGCACCTTGGCGGGGTCGAAGTAGATCCTGGCCCGGGCCCCGGCCATCTCAAAGGTGGGGATTTCTTCCGTGGCCAGGTACTTGTCGGTGAAGCGGGAAGTGTCGTACACCAGGACCCGGTCGTCCTCCGAGACAAAGCTTTTTTCCACCATCCGCCGCTGGCGGTCGAACATGGGGACCTTGCGGATGGGGGATTCCACCCGGGGCTCGCCCAGGGTGGGGATGCGGGTGTCCATAGGTTCTTCGCTCATGGCGCCTTCTTTCCCATTCAGGGTGGGCCTGTCACCTTCTCACCAGGTCTCGGTCATGGCCTCCAGTTCGTCCTTCTGCTCCCGGGACATCAACTTCTTGATGGCGTCCCGGGGAGCCAGCTCCTCATAGAGAATGCGGTACACCGCGGTCACCAGGGGCATCTCCACCCCCAGGCGCGCCGCCAGGAGGTGGGCGGCCCGGGAGGTCTTCACCCCCTCCGCCACCATGGCCATGCCGGCCAGGATGTCGGACAGGGGCGCGCCCTGCCCCAACTTCACCCCCACCTGGAAGTTGCGGCTCTGGGGGCTGGTGCAGGTGAGGATCAGGTCCCCCAACCCGGCCAGGCCCACGAGGGTCATGGCGTTGGCCCCCAGGCGGGCCCCCAGCCGGGTCATCTCCGCCAGCCCCCGGGTGATGAGCGCGGCCCGGGGGTTGTCCCCCAGGCCCATGCCCTCCAGGATGCCGGCGCCGATGGCAAAGATGTTTTTCAGCGCCCCCCCCAGCTCCACCCCGGTGACGTCGTGGGAGGTGTAGATGCGAAAATAGGGGGCCGAGCACAAGCGCTGCAAGTTAAGGGCCACCTCCCGCTGCCGGGAGGCCAGGGTCACCGCGGTGGGCTGCTTGAGCGCCACCTCCCGGGCGAAGCTGGGCCCCGAAAGCGCCGCGTAGGGCACCTCCGGGCCCAACTCCTCCCGGGCCACCCCCTCCATGGTGAGGAGGGAGTCGATTTCCAGCCCCTTGGCGGCGCTCAGCAGCACCCCGCCCGCGGGCCAATGGGGCTTGAGGGCCCGCAACACCGGCCGGAACACGTGGGAGGGCACCGCCATGAGCACCACCCCTGCGAGCTCCACCGCGCCGGCCAGGTCCCGGGTGAAGCTCACCCGGCCCGAAAGTCGCACCCCGGGCAGGAAGGTGTGGTTCACCCGGTCCCGGCAGAGTTCCCGGTAAACCTCCTCCTCAAAGACCCAGAGGCGGACGCTCAGGCCCCTGTCCGACAGGAGCTGGGCCAGGGTGGTGCCCCAACTGCCGGCGCCGATAACGGCTAGGGGGTTAGTCTCGGAATCCAAGGTCGGCTTCGTCCTCTGACTGGCGCCCGCCCCGCCCGCCTTCCTGGCCCTCGCCGTTGTCGGCCTTTTCCGCCACCTTGGCCAGGCTCACCACCCGCTCTTCCACGTCCGCCTCCATGAGCTTGACGCCCTGGGTGACCCGGCCAATTACGGAAATATCCCTGGCCGCCAGGCGCAGAATTTTGCCGCCGTCGGTGACGAGCATGACTTCGTCGTCATTGCTCACCTGGAGGAGGCCCACCACCGGGCCGTTGCGGTGGGTGATGTTGAGGCCCCGGACCCCCTGGCCGCCCCGGTGGTGACGGGGATATTTCTCCGGCGGGGTGCGCTTGCCGAAACCCCGCTGCGTAACGGTGAGGATGGTACCCCCGGGGCGGATGACCTCCATGCCCACCACCTGGTCATCGGCAGCCACCCGAATGCCTCTCACGCCCCGGGCGGTGCGCCCCATGTCCCGGATCTCCTCGGCCGGGAAGCGGATGACCTGCCCCTGGCGGGTACCCAGGAAGACCTCCGAGTCCGCCTCCGCCAGGGCCACACCCACCAGTTCATCCCCTTGGTCCAGGGACAGGGCGATGAGCCCGCCGCTCCGGGGCCGCTGGAAGTTCGTGATCGCGGTCTTCTTCACCACCCCTTGGCGGGTGGCCATGACCACCGAGACCCCCGGGACAAATTCCCGGATGGGCAGGATGGTGGCCACCTTTTCCTCCGGCTTCAGCGGCAGCAGGTTGACCATGGCCTTGCCCAAGGCCGCGGGAGAGGCCGCGGGAATCTCGTGCACCTTGAGCCAGAAAACCCGGCCCCGGTTGGTGAAGGCCAGAAAATAGCTGTGGGTGGAGGCGATGTAGAGCTGGGAAACAAAGTCATTCTCCTTGGTGACCATGCCCATGCGCCCCTTGCCCCCCCGGCGCTGGCTGCGGTAGATGGTGAGCGGCGTGCGCTTGATATAGCCCCGGTGGCTGACGGTGACCACCATCTCCTCGTCGGCGATGAGGTCCTCGGCCGTGAATTCCTCGGCGTGGGGGATGATCTCGGTGCGGCGGCCGTCGCCGTAGCGCTCCTTGAGCTCCTTGAGCTCCCCCGCGATGAGGGCCTTGACCTGGGCCTCCTCCGCCAGGATGCCTTTCAAGCGGACAATGGCCGCGTCCACCTCCTGGGCCTCCTGAATGATCTTCTGGCGCTCCAGGCCCGTAAGGCGCTGCAGGCGCATGTCCAGGATGGCCTGGGCCTGGATTTCACTGAGCTCAAATTTGGCCATGAGCTGCTCCCGGGCCGCCCCGGGGTTGGCCGCGGCCTTAATCAGCGCGATGACCGCGTCCAGGTGCTCCAGGGCGATGAGCAGCCCCGCCAGGATGTGGGCCCGGGCCTCGGCCTGCTTGAGCTCGAACCGGGTGCGCCGGAGGATCACCTCTTTGCGGTGCTCCAGGAAGTGGCGCAGCAGGTCCCTGAGGCTCAAGAGCTCCGGCCGGCCATGAACGATGGCCACCAGATTGAAGCCGAAGGTCACCTGCATCTGGGTGTGCAGGTAAAGCTGGTTCAGGATGGTCTGGGCGTCTTCGTCTTTCTTGAGCTGAATGGCCACCCGCAGGCCTTCCCGGTCGGACTCGTCCCGGAGGTCCGCAATGCCCTCAATCTTTTTTTCCTTTACCAGCTCGGCGATGCGCTCGATGAGCCGGGCCTTGTTCACCTGGTAGGGGAGTTCCCGGATGATCAGGCTCTCCCGGCCGGCCTTGCGCTCCACCAGCACCTTGGCCCGGAGGCGGATCAGGCCCCGGCCGGTGCGGTAGGCCTCGGCAATGCCTTCCGCCCCATAAATGAAGCCGCCCGTGGGGAAGTCCGGCCCCGGCAGCACCGCCATCAGCTCCGGCAGGGTGATCTCCGGGTTGGCCAGAAAGGCCAGGAGCGCGTCGCACACCTCGTTCAGGCTGTGGGGCGGGATGTTGGTGGCCATGCCCACGGCAATGCCCGAGCCGCCGTTCACCAGCAGGTTGGGCAGCCGGGTGGGCAGCACCATGGGCTCCTTCAGGGAGCCGTCGTAGTTGGGGGTGAAGTCCACGGTCTCCTTTTCCAGGTCCTGAAGGAGCTCCGAGGCCAGGCGGGTCAGGCGCACTTCGGTGTAGCGCATGGCCGCGGGCGCGTCGCCGTCGATGGAGCCGAAGTTGCCCTGGCCGTCCACCAGGGGGTAGCGCAGGGAAAAATCCTGGGCCATGCGCACCAGCGCGTCGTACACCGCCACGTCGCCATGGGGGTGGTATTTACCGATGACGTCGCCGACGATGCGGGCGCTCTTGCGGTAGGGGCGGTTCCAGTGGTTGCCTCCCTCGTCCATGGCGAAGAGTATCCGGCGGTGCACCGGCTTCAAGCCGTCCCGCACGTCCGGCAGGGCCCGGCCGATGATGACGCTTAGGGCGTACTCCAGGTAGGACTTGCGGATTTCATCTTCAATGTTGATGGGGACGTGGCGCGCTTCCATGTTGAACAGGTCCCATTGTTTGTCGGTGGGCGTCAGAAAATCTCACCTCAAGGATTGATAGTGGTCTGATAGGCAAACTGCCCCTTCTCCACCTTGATGATGGTAACCCCCTTGATGGGGTTGTGGTCCGGGCCCATGGTGAGCTTGCCGGTGACCCCGGGAAAGTCCTTGGTGGCCGCCAGGGCCTGGGCAATTTTCGCACCTTCCAGGGAACCCGCCTGGTTCATGGCCGCGGCCAGGAGAACATAGGCCTCGCCCCCCAGGGCCGCGAACGCGTCCAGGGTCTTCTTCATCTGCCCTTCGTAGGCCTCCAGAAAGCGCCGCCCCAGGGGGGTGCTGATCCCCTGGCGGTGGAACAGGGCGGTGAAATAGATGCCCTCCACCGCGGGGCCGCCGATGCTCACCAGCTCCGGCACCTGGGCCCCGTCCCCGGTGAGGACGGGCACCTTCACCCCCAGGTCCTGAAGCTGCCGGGCCAGGAGCGCGTCCTCGGTGTAGTAGTTGGGCGCGTAAATCAGGTCCGGGTTACTCCCCTTGAGCGCCGAGATCTGGGCGCTGAAGTCCTGGTCCCCGGTCTGGATGAAGCTTTCCGAGACAATCTCGCCGCCCCGGCGCCTAAATTCCTCCTTGAAAAAATTGGCCAGACCCACGCAGTAGTCCTGGGCCTGGTCAACGAGCAGGGCCACCCGCCGGGCCTTCAGGTGCTCGAAGGCAAAGCGCGCCGCCACCCTGCCTTGCAGGTCGTCCACGTACGCGGCCCGGAAGACGAAGCGCCGCCCCTGGGTCACCAGGGGGTTGGTGGCCGTGGGCGACAGCATGGGCACCCCGGCCCGCTCGGCGATGGGCGCGCCGGCCAGGGTGTCGGAGCTGATGACCTCCCCGATGATGGCCGCCACCTTGTCCTTCTCAATGAGGCGGCTCACCGCGTTGGCCGACTCGATGCGGTCGCTCCGGGTGTCAAGGAGGATGAGCTTCACCTCCTGGCCCAGGACCCGGGGCTGGAGCCGGTGGGCCACCTGCACCCCCTCCCAGACCATCTGGCCCATGGCCGCGGCTCCCCCGCTCATGGGCAGATAGAGGCCGATTTTCACTTCCCCCGCGGCGGGGGCCCCGGCCAGCACCACCAGCCAACCGCAGCCAAGAAGCCATTTCTTCAGGATGTCCGCCAGGCCCAGGATAAGGCTTGTTCTGCGCCGCATATCCAAAATATAATACCAGAAAATACCCGGGCCGGAAAGGATTTCCGGACCTATGAGAGGAGGTTGCCCATGGAACTGATAGCGGTGCCACTGACCATCCCCGAGGGGGCCAACCTCATCCTGGGGCAGAGCCATTTCATCAAGACCGTGGAGGACCTCTACGAAATCCTGGTGGGCACGGTTCCGGGGGCCAAGTTCGGCCTGGCCTTCTCCGAATCCTCCGGGGACTGTCTCATCCGGGTGGAGGGGAACGACCCGGAGCTCACCGCGGCGGCCACGGAAAACGCCGAAAAGATGGCGGCGGGCCACACCTTCAACCTCCTCCTCAGGGGCGCGTTCCCCATCAACATCCTCAACGCCATCAAGATGTGCCCCGAGGTCTGCCGCATCTTCTGCGCCACCGCCAACCCGGTGGAGGTCATCCTGGCCCAGACCGGCCAGGGCCGGGGCATCCTGGGCGTGGTGGACGGCCTGCCCCCCAGGGGCGTGGAGGACGAACAGGGCCGGGCCTGGCGCCATGAAATTTTGCGGAAGTTCGGGTATAAAAAGTGAACCGGCAGCAGTCCGGCCTCCTCCCAATCAAAGGTTTCTTTCTTGACCCTGCAGGCCAGGAGACCGGAAACCGGAAACTGCATTGAAAGCCGCCATTTTAGCCGCGGGGCTGGGCACCCGGCTCCGGCCCCTCACTAACCGGGTTCCCAAGGCTCTCCTGCCGGTGCTCAACCGGCCCCTTTTGGGTTTGTGGCTGGAGCGCCTGGAGGCGGCCGGGTTCGTCCAGGTGGCCGTGAACACCCACCACCTGGGGGGTCAGGTCCAGGACTTTCTCTCCCGGGGGGGGCCCTGGGGTTTGCACCTTAAGATGAGCCCGGAGCCGGGGCTCCTGGGCACCGGCGGGGGCCTGCGCCGGCTGGGGGAACTCCTGGGCCCCGCGCCTTTCCTGGCGGTGAATGGGGACATCCTGACGGACCTGGACCTGGCCGCGCTCGGCCGGGAGCACCGCCGGGACGCCATCGCCACCCTGATACTACACGACTGTCCGCCCCACAATCACGTTTGGGTGGGGGACGGCCTGGTGGTGGGCATCGGCGCGGCCCCGGCCGGGGGCGCCGCCCTGCCCCTGGCCTACACCGGCTTGCAGATGGTCAGCCCCGAAATGCTGGCCTTCCTCCCCCCGGGCCAACCATACGACCTGGTGGCGGCCTGGCGTCAGGCCCTGGCTGCGGGGGCCCGGCTGGCCGCGGTCACGGTCTCCGGCCATTTTTGGGAAGACCTGGGCACCCCCCGGGGCTACCTGGCCGCGCACCGCCGCCTCCTGGCCGGCGAAGCCCGGACCCTGAGATCCTTCTTTCCTCATCTCGCCGACCCCTACCTGGGCCCCGGGGCCGCCCTGGGCCCCGGGGCGGAGTGCGCCGCCGCGGTCTGCCTGGGGGCAGGCGTCCAGGTGGGCGCCGGGGCCTTCCTGGCCGATATCGTGGTCCTGGACGGCGCCGAGATCGCGCCGGGGGTCCGCCTCAAGAACTGCATCGTGGGCCCCGGGGCCCGGGTGCTTCATTCCGCCCGCGGCCAGATCCTGACCTGACCCGGCAAAGGAGACCGGCATGCTCACTCACGTCGTGCTGATCAAACTCAAGGACCCCACGCCGGAAAACCTGGAGCAGGCCCGGAGTCTCATGGGGGGCATGGCCGGCCAGATTCCGGAGTTGCGTCATTTGGAAGTGGGGGTGGACGTCATCCGCTCCAAGCGCTCTTATGACCTGGCCCTGGTGGCCCGCTTCGACTCCCTGGAGGGCTTCCGGGCCTACCAGGCGCACCCGGCCCACCAGGCTGTGGTGCGGCCCATCCTGGCCGCCAGCGACGCCATTATCGCCGTGGATTATGAGTCCTGAACCCCCGGACTTCCCCCGGACCCCCCGCCTTGAGGCCGCGGCCGCAGCCCTGGGCGCCTCCCTGGACGGGGCCCGGCTTCTGGCCGGGGACGGCTCCGACCGCCGCTTCTTCCGCCTGGCCGGGGCCACCGGGGTCGTCCTCCTTTACCACCCTTATCCTCCCGGGGACCCGGTCAGCGAAAACGACTCCTACTTTATCATCGGCCGGCACCTGAAGGCCGCGGGGGTGCCGGTGCCGGAGATTTACGACTATTGCCGGGAAGAAGGCTGGATGCTGCTGGAGGACGTGGGCGACCTGAGCCTGGAGGCGGCGCTCCACGGCCCGGGCCGGGACGAGGGTATTCGCGCCCGGTATCCCCGGGCCCTGGAAATCCTGGCCCGGATGCAGGTGCGGGGCCGGGAGGGATTCGACCCGGCCTGGTGCTTCGACACCCCCGAGGTCAGCCGCGCCTTTCTCATGGAGCGGGAGTGCGCCTATTTTGTCCGGGCCTTTCTAAACGGGTACCTGGGCCTGCAAATTTCCCTGGAAGACCTGGCCCCGGACCTTGCGCGCCTGGTGGCCCTGGCTCTGCCCGGGGGGGAGAGCTATTTCCTGCACCGGGACTTCCAGTCCCGGAACCTCTTTATTCACCAGGGGCGCCTCCGGGTCCTGGACTTCCAGGGGGCCAGGCTGGGGCCCCGGGGCTACGACCTGGCGGCCCTGCTCATCGACCCCTACGCGGAGCTGAGCCCGGGCCGGCAGGAAGAACTGCTGGCGGCCTACCTCAAGTTGTTGGGGGCCTTGGCGCCGGTGGATGAAGGGGCCTTCCGGGGGCAGTACCCCTATCTGGCCCTGTGCCGGAACCTGCAAGTGCTGGGGGCTTTCGGCTTCCTCACCCGGGTGAAGGGCAAAGCTCATTTCGCCCGGCACATCCCCGGGGCCCTGGGGGGCCTGAAGCGGCGGCTGAAGGAACGATCCGGAGAATTTCCGCGGCTGGAGCGGCTGGTAGCTGACCTGAAATAAGCTGGGGCAGGGCAGGAGATTGCCCCGGCCCTCCTCCTTAAAAATCCCAGTTGAACAGCACGTCCGCGCCGGTGTTGCGGCGGCCCATCTGGGACTCCACGCTGAAGTGGGGGCCCAGCTTGTATTCCAGGCGCACCTGGTTGGTGTCGTCCCGGTACACGGGGCTGGTCTTGCGCTCAAAGGTCACGGACAAATCCTGGGTCAGGGGCTTGGTCACCCCCACCAGTTGGTGCCCTTCGCTGACGCCTCCCTTGAGGGTGACGTTGCCCACCAGGGGGAAGTCCTTGCCCAGTAATTCCTGGACCTTCTGGGCCGTGATGCCGCCGATGACGCCGATGGCCGCCTGGCCCATGGACAGGTACTCCTCCCGGGAGAGGCTGCCCGCGGGGCGGCCGAAGACCAGGTAGGCGAGGAGGTCCGAAGGAGGCAGCGGCGGGATGCTCTCCAGTTTCACTTCCGGCTTGATCACCGGGCCGGCGGCGGTGAGGATGAGGGTGAGGCCCTCCATCTTGTGCACCGCCTGGCCGTCCACCGTGGACTCCATCTTGGGGTTGCCGGGGAAGTGGAGGAGGCCCTTCTCCACCTTGAAGATGCGGCCCTGGAGTTCGTAGGTGCCCTTCAGGGCCTTGGCCTCCCCGCCCACGAAGGTGCGCTTGTCCCCGGAGTGCTTCATGGCCCGGACCCGGCCGGCGAACTCCACGTTCAGGCGCTTGTCCCGGACCCAGACTCCCCCTGGCGCTTCCAGGACCAGGTCCATCTCCAGGTTGCGCCAGAGGTTAAGGTTGAGGGGCGGCAGGCCCGGCGCCGCACCGGGCTTGGGCGGAGAAGGCGGCGGCGCCAGGACGATGTCCCGGTGAATTCCCCTCTGGAAAAATACCGGGGTGAAGGAAGCCTGGCTCAGGGTCAGGTGCCCCCCCAGGCGGGGGGCGGTAAGGGGGCCCCGCAGGGTCACGGTGCCCGTGCCCCTGGCCTGGGAGCCGGTGCGGTGGAGGCCTAGAAAATCATGCAGCTCGGCCTTGAGGTCCAACTGCTGGGGGAGGAAGGTCGCCAGGGTGATGGCGCCGCTGACCCTGGCCGTGCCCCCGCTTTCCAGGAGGATTTCCGGGACCATCAGGCTGTCGCCCTGGAGGCGGGCCGCCCCCGGCAGCAGGCGGAAGCGGGCCCCGGACTCCCGGACGGTGAGGTACCCGGGACCCCAGCGAATCTGGCCGGAAACCCGGGGCTGGCGGGGGCGGCCCTGCCACTCCGCCATGATGTCCACCGCGCCCTCCGCCCCCGTCACCTCCGGGGTCAGGGCCGTGAGCAGCGCCAGGTTGGCGTTCTCACCCTGGACCTTGAGGTACAGGTCCCGCTCCCCCCAGTCCCACTGGGGGGGAAGCAGGGCGAGCCTGAGGGGCACCCGGCCGTCCCAGCTAAGCCGGGGCCCCAGGGGCTTTTCTTCCAGGCTCCCGTTCAGGGTGAAGGTTTCGTCCCGGTAATTAAAGGAGGTCTTGAACAGTTGGAAAGTGAAATCCCCCCAGTGGCCCGGCCCCCAGGTAATGTTCCCCTGGATGGCGGGGTACAGGGGCTCGCCGCTGATGTCGGCCTGGGCCTGGATGCGGCCCTGGCAGGGCACGCCCTGGATGCACAGGAGATTGGCGGGCAGGCTGTCGGCCTCCAGGCGGCCGCTGACCCGGCCGCTCTGCACCTGCATCTGCAGCTTCAATTGTCCCTCGTTTAAGCGGAAGGCGGCCGGCAGAATCTCCCAACCCGGCGCCAGGCGCGCCTGCACCGGCGCGGTATTGTACACCTTGAGCCCGGGCATCTCCAGGCGGCATTGCTCCAGGACCACCCCATAGGGCCGGGTGGCAAAGTCCGTGCCGCCCCGGGCCTCCGCCCGCGCCCCTTCGGGGTTTTGTCCCTGAAAATCAAAGCGCCAGCGTTTGCCTTCGCCCCGGGAACTGAGGCGCACCTGGGCCAGGGTCCCCCCCAGGGTGGTGAAATTCGTCCCCTGGGCCTCCAGGGTGCCGGCCTGAGGGGGCCAGCCCGCGGCCGCCACCTTGAGGTTCAAAGTCTCCAGCTTGAACCCCTCACCGGCGAGACCCCGAGCTTTGGCCTGCAAATTCAGCTGCGGCGCGGCCCATGGACCTTTGAGGCCCCCCTCTCCTTCCAGGCGGCCCCGCCAGCCCCCGGGGAGCCAGGGGGTGGAGCCGTCCAAGGTGAGGCTGCCCCGGCCGGAAACGTCCAGGCCCCGGCGGTCCAGGGAGCCTTTCACCTCCGCGGCCAGGGCGCCGAGGCTGACCCTGGCCCGGGGCACCGCCAGCCGGACCCCGTCCCAGGCGAAGCTGCCCTTGAGCTCCCGCAAGGGCTGCTGCCCCACCTGCCCCCGGGCCTCCACCTCCCCGGTGAGCCAGGGACCGGCGGGCGCCGCGCCCGGGAGGCGGAACCTGCCGCTGAAAGACCCGGAGAACTCGCTGCCGCTAAGCTCCGGCCAGCCCAGGTGCGCGGGTTTGAGCCCCCGGGCCTTGACCTGCAGCTCCCCCCCCCGGGAGGCCAGGAGGTTGCCCCCGGCGCTCAGGTCCACCTCCCCGAAGTTGCCGGCCAGCCGCGCTTTCAGGCTCTGGTCCCGGGCGGCGCCGGTGAGGGAGGCCTTGAGCTCCTGGCAGCGCGCCCCCTGGTAGGAGAAGGGTCCCGACTCCAGGCTCCAGTCCAGGCGGTCCCCAGCCCCCTTTAGTTGCAGCCGGGCGGACAATTCCCCCAGGGGCTTGAGGCGGCTTTCCCAGTCCTGATTCAGGTCCGCCAGCAGCGCCGGAGAGACGCGCTCCAGGTCCAGGTTCAGGTCGTAGTCAACCGGCGGGAGGCCGGGCTTAAGGCCCCCCTGGACGCGGACCAGGGCCCCCTTCAGCGCGCCCTCGCCCTTTACCTCCAGGCGGGCCAGGCTGCCTGCCAGGCTGACCCTGCCCTCCGGCTCCCAGGCTTCGGGCCATCGGGGCAGGAGGTCCCGCACCTGGGCTCCGGGGAGGGGCCCTAACTCAAGGGAGAGGTTCAGCCCCACCGGGGCCGCGGCCAGGTCCACCTCCCCCGTCAGGGAGAGCAGGGTGCGGTCCGCTGCGGTTACCGTCAAATATCTGAGGTCCAGCTTCTTTTCCCGATATCCCAGGCAGGTCTCGAAGCCCAGACGCCCCCAGGCCGTGGTGGCGGTGAGACGGCCCCGGGAGACCTCCAGGGCGGGAGCCGGTCCCAGGGGCTGGCTGACCTTCAGGGCTAGGTCCAGGTCCAGGTCCCGCAGGTCCCGGCGCCCCTCCCGGCCCAGAAACTCCACTTCCCCCTCCTTAATCGCCACCCGGGAAAAGGCTAGCGACCGGAAAGGCAGCGGCGCCTCCCCGGGGCCCCAGGTTGGTTTGAGGCCCAGCCACTGCCAGCGGCCCTGCCCGTCCTGGCGCACCGTGGCCCGGGGGCGCGCCAGGGTCAGCTCGGAGACCACCGGGTGCAATTTGATGAAGGACCACAGGGAGAAGCGCAGCTTAAGCTCCCCGGCCTTCAGGACCGGGCCTTCCGGGCCGGTGATGGCAAGGTCCTTAAAGACCAAGCCGGAGAGGGGGGTGCCCTTAATTTCCCGGACCTGCACCTCTCCCTGGACCCGGTCCTGGACCATCTGCACCAGGCGGCGGCCCCCCCAGCGCCAGAAGGCGTCGGCTTTGAGCGCCTCATAGACCATGATGCCGCCCACGAACAGGAACGCGGCCAGGGCCAGGAGCAGGTACTTATAGCGTCTTCGCATCATGGTTATTGTAGCACATTGACTCCGGGTTCGGGCCCTCAGGGGGCTAAAAAGCCTGGCCGATGGTGAAATGGATGCGGTACGGCGGGTCCCGGTGCCGGTCGATGGGGTTCAGGGGAAAGCCCACGTCCAGGCCCAGAGGGCCGAAGAAGGTATGATAGCGCACGCCCACCCCGGAGGAGTATTTCAGGTCCCCCGGGTTGGTGTCCCCGGGTTTGAGGAAGACGTTGCCGAAGTCCAGGAAGGCCACGGCCCGGAACTCCTTGTACAGGGGAATGCGGGTCTCTATGCTGCCCTCCAGCAGGGAGTTGCCCCCCACGGGCAGCCCCCCCGAGCCCCGGGGGCCCAGGTAGTCCAGGCGGTAGCCCCGGACGCTCTCGGCCCCGCCGCAAAAGAAGCGCTTGAAGATGGGGATTTCCGTAGTCCCCTGGATGGGCTCAATGACCCCGAACTTGATCCGGCCGGCCAGGATGAGGTTGGGCCAGATAATGCCCTGATAACGCCGCCACTCCACCATGCCCCGGACATACTGCAGACCCGAGCCGAAGAAGTCCGGCGCGGTCTCCCCGCCAATCCACAGCAGGCTGCCCCGGTGCGGGTCGATGCGGTTGTCCGTGGTGTCCCGGCGCAGGCCGAAGACGGCCATGGAGGCGATGTAGAGTTTCCCCGCCTTGGTGTCGGTGATGGCCAGGAGCTCCTCCGGGATGTTGAAGGGACGGGCGAACTCCAGGCCGTGGCCCAGGTACCCCCGGACTTTCTCAAAGAGCTCCCGCTCCAGGCGCACCTGCGTGAACCAGGCCCGGTCGGTGAAGCCCGGCAGGTAGCGGCGGATCAGGCCGGCCTGCACCACCAGGTCGTTGCAGCTGGTCCAGAACTGGGGGTTGAAGAGGGTGCCTTCCAGCCGGGACTCCCGGTAGGAATACTTGGCGTCCAGGTCCAGCAGGCGGCCGCCGTCGGCCAGGTTGCGGAAGCGCAGGGTGCCCCGCACCCGGAACTGGTCCTCGTCGCCGTAGCCCAGCCCCAGTTTCAGGGACCTTTTCTTCTTGTCCTGGACTTCCACGACGATGGGGATATGACGCTCGCTCTCCGGCACCTCCTGGGGGGTCAGGGTGGCGCGCTGGAAGAGGTCCAGGCCGTACAGGCGCCTCTGGCTGTCGTAAAGCTCTTTGAAGGAAAAGAGCTGGCCTTCCTTGAAGGTCAGCTTCCGCATGATGACCCATTCCGGGGTTTCCGTCTGGCCCTTGAGGGTCACCTTGCCGAAATGGCACAGGGCCCCGGGAGTAATGGTCAGGCGGAGGTCCGCGGTATCTTTAACTTCGTCCAGATAGACCTTGCCCTCCACCTTGGCCCGGGGATAGCCGTGGTCCAGAAAATAATTGAGGTAGAGGAGCTTCAGGCTCTCGTAGTCTTCTTCCGTGAAGCGGTCCCCCACCTTCAGGGGATGCTTCTGGGCCAGCCCGGCCAGGTCCGGGGCCAGAGCGGGGAGAAGGGGCGTCGTCTTCACGTCCACCCCGGTGACCTTCACCGGGGGCCCTTCTTCCACCCGGACCACCACCGTGGCCTTGCCGTCCTTGACCTGCACCTCGGTGGCGATCCGGGCATGATAGAAGCCCCGGCGCTGGTAGAAGGCCTTGAGGCGCTCCACTTCGCCCTCCAGGGCTTCCGGATAAAACCGCGGCGGTTTTTTCCAGGGCCAGGGGGACGGCAGGGGCATGGCCAGGTCTTCCAAGACCTTCTTGGCCGGGATGGTCTTGGCGCCGACGATCTTGATGGAATGCAGGATGACCGGCGGAGGCTCGGATTCCGCCGCGGCCCCGGGGATGATTCCGCTCACCCCCAGCAGGACCAGGAGGCAGAAGGCAAGGGCGCGGCAGCCGCCCGGGACTTTGAGATGGCGCTTTGACATCTTGACCGGAATTCGAGCCGTGGGGCGGGCGACGGGCCCGCCGCTGTTTGATGTTCCCGCCGACACCGTTTGCACCGCCCCTGCCGGGTGCGGCCCCGGCGTTACTTCCCGCCGCGTCCGGGGGGCCTGGCCGGAGGAAACAGCAGGCGCTGCCGCGTCCGTCCGCGGCCCGCGCCTCCTGCCTGCTCCCGGCGCCGCAGCGCCTCCGGCGGCAGGGCCTGGACCAAGGGGGACAGGCCACCGGCCCGCGTTTTCCCCCACAGGGTGCGCCGCCGGGCCCGGGTCAGGAAGACCTGCCGGGAGGCCCGGGTCAGCCCCACATAGAGGAGGCGCCGCTCTTCCCCGGGGTCCCCCGGCTCCTCCCCTTCCGGCTCCCAGGGGATGAGGCCCTTCTCGCAGCCGGCGATGAACACGTAAGGAAACTCCAGGCCCTTGGCCCCGTGCAGGGTGAGGAGCTTTACCTTTTCCGCGGCCAGATCCAGCCCGTCCCATTCCGGCCCCACCCCTTCCCTGGGCTGCTGACAGGGGATGCCCGCGGCCGTAAGGCCCCGCTCCAGTTCCGGCCCCAGGGCGTGGACGCGGTAGAGCACGGCCACGTCCTTGAAGCCCGCAGTCTCCTGCCGATGCCGGCTCCCCCGGTGGACCCCCTCCAGGGCCAGGTGGCTCAGGCCCCCCACCAGGGCCTCGATCTCCCGGGCGATGGCCCGGGCCTCGGCCTCGGGCGTGGCTTCTTCCAGGAGTTCTACCGGCTGGGCGCCGAACCGGTGGGTCACCAGGGCCGGCCCCGGGGCGCCGCTAATCTCCCGGGCCGCCCGCAGGACCGGAGGGGGGAGGCGGTAGGTCTCGGTGAAAGTGAGGCTCACTGCGCCGGGCCAGTCCTCCCGGAAGCGGGCGAAATACTCCGGGCTGGCGCCCCTAAAGCCATAGATGGCCTGGTCCGGGTCGCCGATGACCATGAGGTCCGCCCCCTCCCCGGCCAACACCCGGAAGAAGGCGTATTGAGCCTCGTTCAGGTCTTGGTACTCGTCCACCAGCAGATAGCGGAACCGCTCCCGCCAGGCTTCCCGCAGGTCCCGGCGCCGGGCCAGGAGCAGGGCGGGCCGGGCAATGAGGTCCTCAAAATCCCACCGGCCCTCCCTAGCCAGGGCCTCTTCGTAGGCGGCGAAGGCCGCGGCCTCGGGGGACGATTCCGCCAGGTCACCGGGGTAGATCAGGGCCTGCTTCCACCTGGTGAGGCGCCGCTCCAGAACTGCTGGGCGCAGCCCGTGGGCCTTGGCCGCGTCCCGGAGGAGCCGGCGGCGGCGCTCCTCCTCGGCCACTTCCCGGGCCTCGCCCTGGCTGAGGAGGAGCTGGTGCCCCAGGGCGTGGAAGGTCTTGATGGCCACCTCCTCCAGGCCGGGAAAGTCCGGAAGCAGGCGGCGCAGCCGGGCCTCCATCTCCCCCGCGGCCTGGCGGGTGAAAGTCACGGCCAGGATGCTGCCGGGCGCCGCGCCCCGCCGGGCCAGGAGATGCGCCAGGCGGTGGGTCAGGGCCCTGGTCTTGCCCGTGCCCGGCCCGGCCTGGACGATGAGGGGGGGCCCCTCATGCAGCACCGCCTGCCGTTGGAGGGCATTCAGCCCAGCCAGCAGAGGATCGTCGGTCAGGGCCGGGGATGACTTGGCGCCGCTCAGGAACGGCTTGGCAGACCCCTCCGCCGCCTTCAGGCCGGGGGGATGGGCCCCGGCTCCCGGGGGCCCGGGCTCCGCCCCGGTGCTGGCCCCGGGAAAGGCGAACATCCCTCCCTGCCCTTCCAGGCGGCGGCGCTCCTCCGGGGTGAACAGGCGGATCTCCCCGTACTGGCCGTCAAAGCCGCCGACAATGTGCACCGCCCCCCGGCGCATGCGGTCCAGGCCATGAGCCAGCAGGGCCCCTCCCTCCCGGGCCACGGCCTCCAGGGGGACCCGGCGCAGGATTTCCAGCTCCGGCCCCAGCTTCTCCAGGAGACGGAAATAGCGGCCCTGCACCTTGCGGCTGCCGGGGCCCACCCCCAGGACCTCCGCCAGGACCTCCACCAGGGGAATCAGGGATTCAAAGGGCTGCCCGCCGGCCGACGCGGCCCCCGGGGGGCGGTCGGCCAAGTCCTGGACCCGGTGCATCACCCCATAGGTCAGGGGCTTGCCGCACTTGGGGCAGATTCCCCCCAGGGCTGCCGCCTCCTCCGGGGCGAGGCGGAGGCCGCAGGCCCGGTGGCCGTCCAGGTGGTATTTGCCCTCCTGGGGAAAGAACTCCAGGGTGCCTCCGCAGCCCTCCCGGCGGCGCACCGCCCGGGCCAGGGACGGGTAGTCGGGCGCCACCAGGAAGATATTGGCCTCCCGCCCCAGCTTCGCCGGGGAGTGGGCGTCGGAGTTGGACACCAGCAGGTATCTGTCCAGAGCGCTCACCCGCCAGTTCATGGGCGGGTCCGAAGACAGCCCGGTCTCCAGGGCGTAGATGCGGGCCGTCTGCTCTTCGAAGCACTCCTCCAGGGAGTCGAAGCCGCTCTTGCTCCCCAGCACGGAGAACCAGGGCGTCCAGATGTGGGCCGGGATCACCAGGGCCTCGGGCGCGATGTCCAGCACCAGTTCCAGGAGGTGTTTGGCGTCCAGTCCCAGGATGGGGCGGCCGTCCGCGGTGACGTTCCCCAGGCGCCCCAGGCGCTGGGAAAGCAACCGGGCCGCCTCCAGGGAGGGCAGCACCAGCAGCAGGTGGACCTTGCGCACCCGCCCCCCCTTCTGGTAAATGGTGGAGACCTCGCCGGTGACCACGAAGCGCACCCGGGGCGCCGCGTCCCAGTAAGGGCCCCGCAGGTTCAGGGGCAGGGCCAGCTCCCCTTTGAGCCGGTAGGCGCCTTCCCCCGCGGGGTCCAGCTTGGCCCCCAGCTCCTTGAGCCACGCCGGGTGGGTGCAGTCCCCGGTCCCCACTACCTTAAGCCCCTTGTACCGGCCCCAGAGGTCCAGGTGCTCCAGGTCGGCTTCCCGGCCGGTGGCGATGGAGTAACGGGAATGGATATGGAGGTCGGCGATGACTTCCATGGGAGCTTCACCTTATCACAAATCCCGGGGAAGGGGTAAGCATTCGCGGCCGCGGCGTTGGAACCGGTTCTGAGTTTCGAGTTTTCAGCCCCCCAAGACCTTCAGAAAAGACGAAAAAATGTATTGGCGAAGCGGGGCCTACAAGGACCCGGTATCCTTTGATAAAGACTCCGGGCGCGGGGCCGCGTTAAGATGGGGGCCTGAAGGAAAATTTGGGGAATTTTTCCCCAGGGCTCTTCCAGTCCCCCAATACCGCTTCCGTGAAGGCCGCGGCTGGCCCCGCCCCATGGGTCTAGGCGCGCCACCGGCGGTGACGGGCGGGGCTGTGAACAACCGGAGACAAGCTCACGAGGCCAGGTCATAAAAAAAGCCCCTCTCCCCCGAGGGGCTTTTTCGCCCTGATCCTCATGTCTTGGCGGTTAGCTGGAGGACGCTTTGCTCTTGGCTTCGCTCCAGGTCTGGAACGCGGCTTCCTCAAAATAGGGCCGGAAGACGTCCTCGTCCAGACGGAGCATGAGGCTGCCGCACTGGGTGCACAGGGCCGTGTGATCGTCTAGGCCGGCCACCCGCTGGTCCCGGCTGCCGCACTCCACACATTGATACTCGTAAATAGGCATCTCTGTCCCCCCCTTTCCTTTTGATACTATAGCAATAATTATACCCGAAATGACCCCAGGCTTCATATTGCCCTAAATATTCAGTTAATGGCCAATAACAATCTGTCAATGCCCCTAATCCTAAAGATTTCATTTGTTATCTTGTATTAATGGCGTTAGAGTATTTTTGTCGCATTTCTTGGGGTATTTGCCCCAATTTTGTAGAGATTGTGCATAATGGCGATTAATAGGGAACAGCGGCGCACCAAGATTGTCTGCACCATGGGGCCCGCGTGTGCGGGGGAAGTCCTGCCCCGGCTGCTGGATGCCGGCATGAACGCGGCCCGCCTCAACTTCTCCCACGGCTCCCGGGAGGAGCACGCCCTGTGGATCAAGCGCCTGCGGGAGCTCTCCTCCGCCCGGGGGGCGCCCCTGGCCATCCTCCAGGACCTGGCCGGCCCCAAGGTCCGCCTCGGCGACCTGCCCGGCGGCGCCCTGACCCTGGCTCCGGGGGAGGACTTCATCCTCAGCGCCGGCCCTCCGGAACCCGGCGCCAAGGGGGCCCAGGTGGCTTACCCCGAGGTGGTGGCGGACACCCCCGCGGGGGCCATTCTCCTCCTGGCCGACGGCCTCATCGAACTCCTGGTGGCGGCCAAGACTGCGGAGGCCCTGCGCTGCCGGGTAGTGACCGGCGGGGTGTTGCGCTCCCAGGTGGGGATAAATTTCCCCCAGCACACCCTGTCCCTCCCCGCCCTCACCCCCAAAGACCGGGAGGACCTGCGCTTCGGGGTGGAGCAGGGAGTGGACTTCATCGCCCTGTCCTACGTGCGGTCCCCCCGGGACCTCCGGCAGGCCCGGGAACTGCTCTCCGCCCTGAACGCGGAGGTCCCCCTCATCGCCAAGATCGAAAAGCACGAGGCCTTAACGTGTCTGGAGGAGATCGTGGCCGAGGCCGACGGCCTCATGGTGGCCCGGGGGGACCTGGGCTTGGAGGTGCCCCTGGAGACGGTGCCCTTCATCCAGAAGCAGGTCATCGCCGCGGCCAACCGGGCCGGCAAGCCGGTGATCACCGCCACCCAGATGCTCCTGTCCATGGTGGACCACGCCCGCCCTACCCGGGCTGAGGCCACGGACGTGGCCAACGCCATCCTGGACGGCACCGACGCGGTGATGCTTTCCGAAGAGACCGCGGCCGGGCGCTACCCGGTGGAGGCGGTGCGGTTTCTGGACCAGGTGAGCCGGGTGGCCGAGGAAAATTTCCCCTACCTGGCCTGGCTCCGGGCCCGGGCCCCCGCGGCCCGCCTGGAAATTCCCCAGGCCATAAGCTTCGCCGCCTGCGACATGGCCCTGGACCTCAAGGCCGCGGCCATCCTCACCAGCACCGAGTTCGGCGGCACCGCCCGCCTGATTTCCCGCTTCCGGCCCCGGGCCCCCATCATCGGGGTCACACCCCGGCCCGAGACCTGGCGCCGCCTCGCCCTTTCCTGGGGCGTTATCCCCCTCCTGGCCCCGCCCATCACTGACATCGACGAGATGCTCCAGGTGGTGGAAGAGGAAGCCAAAAAAGCGGGGCTGCTCTCGCCGGGGGACCGGGTGGTGATCACCGCCGGCACCCCCGTGGGCACCCGGGGCTCCACCAACCTCATCAAGGCGGACCTCATCACCTGAGTGCGGTTTTCGGTTTTCAATTTTCCGTTTTCAGTGTAAAAAACCCTAATTGGGTAATTCATCCCAAAGGCATTCTAAAATATTTTGGTCATTCTGAGGCGCGGGGATGGACTCAGATCCTTCGGTCGCAACGCTCCCTCAGGTTGACATTCACAAAAATTTCAAAGTGTTCCCTGCCAAAATAGGGAAAAACCGAAAGCTGAAAACCGAAAGCTGTTCCCTTGGAGGCGCTCATGCCCGAACCCTTAGGCTATTTCACCTTCGTGCTCCACTCCCACCTGCCCTATGTCATCGGCCACGGCCGCTGGCCCCACGGCATGGACTGGCTCAACGAAGCCGCGGCCGAGTCCTACATCCCCCTGCTCAGGGTCTTTGACCGCCTGGCTGCCGCGGACCGGACCTCAGGCGTAACCCTGGGCGTCACCCCCATCCTGGCGGAGATGCTGGCCGCCGAAACTTTCAAGAGCGAGTTCAAGGACTACCTGGAGCAGAAAATCCAGGCGGCCCGGGAGGACCAGGCCACCTTCGCCAGGCTGGGGGACGGGCACCTGGCCTCCCTGGCCCGCATGTGGGAGGCCCACCACCTGGAACTCAAGCGCAGCTTCAGCGAGGACTTCGGGGAAGACCTCCTGGGCGCCTGCCGCCGCCTCATGGACCAGGGCGCGCTGGAGGTCATCACCTCCGCGGCCACCCACGGGTATCTCCCCCTGCTGGGCCGTGACACCGCGGTGCAGGCCCAGGTGCTCCAGGGGGTGGCCGCGTATAAGCGCCACTTCGGCCGGGACCCCCAGGGCTTCTGGCTGCCCGAGTGCGCCTACCGTCCCCGCTACCGCTGGGCCCCGCCCCTGGCCGACCTCCCCGGCGAGCCGGCGCTGCGCAAGGGCGTAGAGGAGTTCCTCTCGGAGTCCGGGCTCCGCTACTTCTTTATTGACTCCCACCTTCTCAAGGGCGGCCGGGCCATCGGCGTGTACAAGGACCGCTTCGAAGCCCTGGAGCGCCTCTGGGAGCGCTTCGCGGCCCAATACCAGGAGCGGCCGGAAGAGGAGGATAAGTCCCCCTACCAGGCCTACCTGGTGAGCTCCGCGCCGGAGGTCAAGCGCCCGGTGGCCGTCTTTACCCGGGATCCCAAGACCGGCCTCCAGGTCTGGAGCGGCGAATGGGGCTACCCCGGGGACGGCAACTACCTGGACTTCCACAAAAAGCGCTACCCCGGGGGCCTGCGTTACTGGCAGGTGACCAGCGCCAAGGCCGACCTGGCGGACAAGTCCCCCTATCACCCAGAGTGGGTGACAGCCCGTATCCACGAGCAGGCCGACCACTTCGTCACCCTCGTTTGCGGCATCCTCGAGGACTTCCGCAAGGAGCAGGGGCGGCCCGGCGTGGTGGTGGCCCCCTATGACACCGAACTCCTGGGCCACTGGTGGTTCGAGGGCCCCGAGTGGCTCCACCAGGTCCTGACCCGTTTCCACGACCGCACCCAGGTGAAGTTGGCCTCGGGCGGACAGTACCTGGACGCGGCCGCGCCCCGGGCGGTCATCACCCTCCCGGAAGGCTCCTGGGGCGAAGGGGGCTATCACTGGATCTGGCTCAACGACATGAACGCCTGGACCTGGCGCCACATCTACCCCGCGGAGAAGGAGATGGAGGAACTGTGCCGCAACTTCGCCGCGGACCCCGACCCCAGGCTGCAGGACCTCCTCAAGCAGTGCGGGCGCTCCCTGTTCCTGCTGGAGGCCTCCGACTGGCAGTTCCTCATCAGCACCTTCAGCGCCCGGGACTACGCGGAATTGCGCCTGGTGGTGCATTGGGAGGACTTCCAGCGCCTGGCCGCCATGACCCGGCGCTACGCCGCAGACCGGGCCCTGCCCCCGGAAGACTGGAACTTCCTGGAGTTTTGCCGGGAGCGGGACGACATTTTCCCGGACCTGGACCCCCGCTGGTGGGCCGGGCTCCGCTACCCGCCCCACGAAGCCGAATAAGACTGCCCACGGCGCCGGCCCAACTCCGGTAGGCCGGCCTCCGTGCCGGCCCCTGGCTCTTTTGCCACAAAACAGGATAATCTGTGGCTTTTTTGCCACAAATTCGGCCCGGGGCATTGCGACGCCCCGGACTTTGGTTTAAAAACCAAAGGGCTCGGCCAGTTAACTTCCGGCCTCGGGCGTCGTCTGCCTAATCAGCCCTGGTACGAGGATTGCACCGCCTTCAATAACCCATCTATGTTTTGGCAAAAAACTTTAGCCCAGTCCCTGTCCTTTGCCGGCATCGGCCTGCACTCCGGCCGGCAGGTGCAGGTGACCATCTACCCCGCGGCGGCCAACCACGGCCTGCGCTTCTGCCGCGTCGACCTGCCGGGAAAGCCCCAGGTCAGGGCCCACTACTCCCAGGTGGTGGACACCACCCGGGCCACCACCCTGGGGGACGGCCCGGCCACCCTGGCCACGGTGGAGCACCTCCTTTCCGCCTGCTGGGGGCTGGGGCTGGACAACGCCCTAGTCCTTGTGGACGGCCCGGAGCTCCCCATCATGGACGGCAGCGCGGCTCCCTTTGCCCGGCTCCTGAGCGACACCGGTTTCCGGTCCCTGCCCTGGCCCCGGTCCTACCTCCTCATCCAGCGCCCGGTGGAGCTCCGGGACGGGGACCAGTGGATGCGGGCCACCCCGGGAGAGCCCCGCATCACCTATAGCATCGACTTCCCCCACCCCCTCATCCGGCGCCAGCGCTACACCATGGCCCTGGGGTCCCCCAGCTTCCGGGGGGAGATCGCCCCGGCCCGCACCTTCGGCTTCCTCAGGGAAGTGGAGTACCTCAAGGACCGGGGCCTGGCCCTGGGCGGCTCCCTGGACAACGCCCTGGTCCTGGACGATGAGAAGGTGCTGAACCCCGGCGGCCTGCGCTTCCCCGAGGAGTGCGTGCGCCACAAGATCCTGGACGCCCTGGGCGACCTGGCCCTCCTAGGGGTCCCCCTCCTGGGCCGCCTGGAAGTGAACCGGGGCAGCCACGCCCTGCACCACCGCTTCCTGATGGAGCTCATGGCCCGGGAGAGCGCCTGGCGCCTCTGGGTGCCCTCCCCGCCCCGGGAGAAGCGCTCCCCTTTCTTGCAGGCCCCCCTCTGGCAAGGCGCCCCGGCTTAAGGGACAGTTTTCGGTTTTCAGTTTTAAGTTCCGGGGGGCTGCCGCTTACTTGGGTGGGATTTTCCTTCCCGTTTCCAAGCTCCCGCCTGGGCACCTTATCAACCGCTATTCGGGTTGAACCAACAACGCCTCTCCCACCATCACCTCTCCCTGCGCCCCGGTCATCCGCACCTTAAGCACCCGGTTCCGCCACTGACGCGGCCCCGGCAGCAGCACCCGCAGGTAATTGTCGCTGAGACCCCGGAGCCAGCCCGGTTCCCCGGCCGGGCCCTCCACCAGGACCTGCCGCACCTGCCCCGCTTGTCTCTGAAGAAACTGCGCTCTCTTTAACCGTCCCAGGTCCCGCATCACCCGGGCCCGCTCTTGGACTACCGCCCCGGGCGGGCGCGGCATTCCGGCCGCGGCGGTGCCCGGCCGGGGGGAGAAGGGAAAGACGTGGAGGTAGGCCGCGGGCAGGGCCGCCACCAGGGACAGGGTGGCCGCCAAGTCCTCCTCCGTCTCACCGGGGAAGCCCACCAGGATGTCCAGGCCCAGGGCCGCGTCGGGAAACCGGCGGTGGATGGCCGCGGCCAGGTCCCGAAAGCCGCCCGGCGTGTAAGGCCGGCCCATGGCCGCCAGCACCCCGGCGGCGCCGCTCTGCAGGGGCAGGTGGAAGTGGGGGCAGAACTGCCGCCAGCCGGCCAGGCGCTCCAGCAGCTCAGGGGTAACCTCCTGGGGCTCCAGGGAGCTCAGGCGCACCCGGAAAGGCCAGTCCCGGACTTGAAGCTGCCCCACCAGTCCCGCCAGGCTCACCGCCGGCTCCTGGTCCTGCCCGTACTGCCCCAGGTCGACGCCGGTTAAGACCACCTCCCGGTAGCCCAGCACCGCCAACGCTTCCAGGGACGCAGCCACTTCCCGGGGTGGCAGGCTCCGCCGGGGGCCCCGCACTTGGGGCACAATGCAGTAAGTGCAACCGTGGCTGCAGCCGTCCTGGATCTTCAAGCGGGCCCGGGTCTGGCCGGGGACCGGCCCCGGGGGCCAGGGGTGGAAGCCATGCCCGGCCCCCGCCGCAGCCACCAGGACCCGGGAGGCCGCCGGCGGGCCCGCGGTAATCATCTCCGCCAAACTGGATTTTTCCTGGTTGCCCGCCACCAGCGCCACCCTGGGCAGAGGCAAAATCTCCTCCGGGGCCCGCTGGGCGTAGCACCCCGTCACCCAGAGAGACGCCCCCTGGTGCTCCCGGGCCAGGCGCCGGATGGCCTGGCGGGCCTGCTGGTCGGCCCGGGCCGTGACCGTGCAGGTGTTCACCAGGACCGCGTCCGGGGACTCCCCCGGGGCCGCGGCGCGCCAGCCCCGGGCGGCCAGCCCCTGGGCCAGGCCGGCGCTATCGCACTGGTTGACTTTGCAGCCGAAGGTGAGGATAAAGAAAAGCATGGTTTTCAGTTTTCTGTTTTCGGTCTTTGACCCTTAATCCCTGACCCCTTCATCTGATCCGCTCTTCAATCCAGCCGCCGCCCAGGACCCGGTCGCCCTGATAGAAGATCACGGCCTGGCCCGGGGTCACCGCGGCCTGGGGTTCCTGGAAAATGACCTCCACCTCGGCCTCCCCCGTTGGGGTGATTTGCGCCAGCCCCCCGGGGTGGCGGTAGCGGATCACCGCCACGGCCTCCAGTTCCCCGGCCGGGGGGCCTATCAGCCAGTTCACCCGGGAGGCCTTAAGCCCCCGGGAGAGAAGGTCGGCCTGGCGCCCCAGCACCACCCGGTTGGTCTCCGGCCGGAGCTCCACCACATAGTACGGCTGCCGGGAGGTCACCCCCAACCCCCGGCGCTGGCCGACGGTGTAGTGAACCAGGCCCCGATGCCGCCCCAGGTACTTGCCGCCGGTGTCCACCAGGTCCCCCGGTGAGTCGTGGAATCCCTCCCGGCCTCGGAGGAACTCCTGGTATCGGTCGCCGGGCACAAAGCAGAGCTCCATGCTCTCCCGGCAGTCCGGCCCCGCGGGCAGGCCCATCTCCCGGTGCCGGGCCTTGACCTGGGCCTTGGTCATCTCCCCCAGGGGGAAGAGCAGGTAAGGGAGAACTTCCCGGGGCACGCGGCTCAGAAAATAGGATTGGTCCTTGCTGCGGTCCGCGCCCCGGTAAAGGCCCGGGGCCCCGTCCGGGGCCGGGAGCAGCCGGGCGTAGTGGCCGGTGGCCAGAAAGTGCGCGCCCTGGGCCCGCACCTCCGCCAGCAGGCGGCCGAACTTGATGGCCGCGTTGCAGGCCACACAGGGGTTGGGAGTGCGGCCCCGGCAGTATTCGGTGACGAAGTAGTCCACCACCTGCCGGGCAAAATCCTCCCGGAGGTCCACCTCCCTCAGGAGAATCCCCAACTCCCGGGCCAGGGCCTGGAGGTGCTCCTGGGGCGGGCGGCCCCAGAGACGCAGGTGCACGCCCTCCACCTGGAAGCCCTGGGCCTTTAGGAGGGCCGCGGCCACGGCGCTGTCCACCCCGCCGCTCAGGGCCACGGCCACCCGGATATTTGCCGCCGTCATGCTAAAATTTGTTTAAGTTTCTTAAAATGGCGTAGAGTTTCTGAGATGTCGGCTATATTATATAATTTATTGATTTTTGTGGAAATATGAAGCCGGTCCCAGAGGGGCGGGGATTTGCTTGTTCACTTGCGTGAACATTCCCCCTCAGGCGGGAGAGAAAGAAGGGCCTTCCACGAAGTTCACCGCCACCCCGTAAAAGGGGCTCCCTGCGGCTGGCGGCTCCAGGCGCACCACCTCGCCCTTGGCCTGGAAGTGGGAAGTCCCGGGGCCGTTCAGGTCGGGCAAAGCCGCGGCAATGGAGAGCGACACCATGCACCCCGGCTTCAAGGGGCCCGGGGCGTCCACGTGGAAATAGCTGCCGGAGAGGCTGATGTCCCGGGTGAGGCCCTGCCCCTGGTAGAGCTCGCCGCACTCCGTCTCGGAGGTGCGGTAACTCACGGGCAGCAGCAGGTGAAAGCGGGTAAAACGGCGTCTTTCCATGGAAGTCGTCGGGCTTGGGCAAGCCTGTCTTTATCTATGCCAGGATTGTGCCATAAAGCAAGGGTTTTTTGCCCGGCGGAATATTCCTTGACGGCTTGGGGCCTTTCTTTTATGATTTTAAGACAATTGTCAAATCAGGCAGCCCACCCATCATGTCGCATATCGTGGCCATCATCAACCAGAAGGGGGGGACGGGGAAAACCACCACCACCCTGAACCTGGCCGCCGGCCTCGCCTACCAGGGCTACCGCACTCTGGTGGTGGACCTGGACCCCCAGGGCCACGCCACCATCGGCCTGGGCCTGGAACCCGACTCCCTGGCCGCCGGCTCCATGGCCGAGGTCATGACCGTGCCCAAGAAGGGCATCGAGGAGGTGGCGCTGCCCACCTATATCCTGGGCCTCTACCTGGCCCCGGCCCACATTTCCCTGGCCCGGGCCGCGGAGCAGATGTACACCCGGGTCTTCAAGGAAGCCATCCTCTCCCAGGCCCTCAAGGACGCGGACTACGACTTCATCCTCATCGACTGCCCCCCCTCCCTGGGGGTGCTCACCATCAACTCCCTGTACGCCTGCGACTTCATCATCATCCCCTGCCAGATCTCCCGCTATTCCCTGGACGGCCTGGCGGACCTCCTCAATACCGTGGAGACGGTGAAGAATCTTTCCCCTGACGACCTCTTTCAGGGGGACCACTTCCGCATCCTGCTCACCATGTTCGACCGGCGCAACAAGGTGACCAACGAATACATCCTGGAGCAGCTCAAGCCTTACCGGGACAAGACCTTTCACACCGCCATCATGAAAAACGAAGCCCTGAACCAGGCCCAGATCGCCCAGAAGGCGATCTTCGACTTCGATTCCCGGAGCACCGGGGCCCAGGACTACCTCCATCTGACATCCGAGTTTCTGGAGATATGGCGAAAAAGAAACAGCTTGCCGGCAAGCAGACTAAGCTGGCAAAGCTGCCGCTAACCCGGGCCCTGGCCGGAGAGCCTGCCGACGCCGTCCCCCAGGAGGCGGCCCCGGCCGCCCCTGCGCCTCGCCTCCCTGAGGCCCCGGGCCCGTCTGCCACCCCCCTGGGCGCCGCCTATCTGGAACTGGTCCAGGAACTGACGGCCCTCCGCTCCCAACTGGGGCCGGACGGGGTGCTGCCCTTTCCGGAAATCGCCTCCCTCACCCTCCCCCGGGCCCAGCCCTTGCAGCTCCGCCGGGCCCTGCGCCACGCCCAGAAAGGACTTCAGGACCTGCACCGCCTCCTCAACCCGGCTTGACCGGCACAAAATTCCGTCAGTGTCCCGGAGTCCACCGGCTGGAAGCCGGTGCCCCCAAAAATGCAGGGACAGAGCTGGCTGGGCCCCCCCTCCAGCAGCTCGACGTCCCTTCAGTCATCCCCCCCGTAAATGGTGTGGGCGTGCCAGACCATGACGAGAAACACGGCTGCGGCTGTCAAGAGAATCCACGTCATGGCTGGTTCCGCAAATTGCTCCGGCCTTGCCTGATTAATTATCAGCCTTACGGTTACAAAACGGATACAATGGCAGGAAAAGCGCTCTTGCTATCCTCCGGCCCAAGACCCGGGACCCGGGACCCGGGAGCCATAATCCAGGAATCGCCATGAAAGGAAAAGCGCCTTCCCTTCCGCCCTGGGCCGCGGACCTCAAAGAGCGGGCCCTGGCCTTAACGGAGGAGGTCACGGCCCTGCGCCGGGACTTCCACCGGCACCCGGAGCTCTCCCATCAGGAAGAGCGCACCGCCCGGGTGGTAACCGCTTACTTGCAAAACCTGGGCCTAAAGGTGACCACCGGCCTGGCCGGCCACGGGGTGATGGGCCTCCTGGACGGCCCCCGCCCGGGCCGGGCCGTGGTCTACCGCGCGGACATGGACGCCCTGCCCCTCACTGAAGCCGTGCCGGTGCCCTGGCGCTCCCAGTCTCCGGGGGTGATGCACGCCTGCGGCCACGACTTCCACCTGGCCATCGCCCTGGGCGCGGCCAAACTGCTGTCCCAGTTCCGGGACCGCCTGGCGGGTCAGGTGCGCTTCATTTTTCAGCCTGCGGAAGAAGTCCCCCGCGATGAGTCCAGCGGCGCCCGGGGGATGGTGGCCGCGGGCGTCCTGGAGCACCCCCGGGCGGCCGCGGTCCTGGCCCTGCACGTGGCCCCCAACCTGGACGCGGGCCACGTCCAGTGCGGACCGGAGGTGGTCATGGCCGGCGCCTACCGCCTCACCCTTACGGTCACCGGCAAGTCCGCGCACGGCGCCACTCCCCACAAGGGGGTGGACCCCATCCTGGCCGCGGCCCAGGCCCTTACCCAAATTCAGGGTTTCCTGGCCCAGCGGCTGGACTCCCGCCACCCCGTGGTCCTCACCTTCGGGCGCATCGCCGGCGGCAGCCGCTTCAACATCCTGGCGGATAAAGTGGTCCTGGAAGGGAGCCTCCGCTACCTGGAGGAGCGCGTGGGCCAAAACGTCCTGGAAGGGCTGAGAAAACAGTTCGCCGGCCTCTCCCGGGCCAGCGGGGCGCAAATCGACCTCGCCGCGGAGCCCATTTACCCCGTGCTCCATAACGACCCGGACCTGAGCAAGCGGGCCATGGCGGTGCTGGGCCGGCTGCTGGGCCCGGAGCGCCTCAAGCCCCACCGCCCGGCCATGGGCAGCGAGGACTTCTCCTACTATGCCGCCCGGGCACCGGCCTTTTACTTTTTCCTGGGGGTGCGCACTCCCGGCCGGAAAGGCCAGGCCCTGCACTCCCCGGACTTCAACCCTGACGAAGGGGCCCTGCCCTGGGGCGTCTTGGCCGCCGCGGGCTTGATGGCGGCCCTGGCTGGCGATGAAGGTTAGAATTTGAGGAGAAGGG
>Ga0315268_10000845_pt1 | contig 35845 bp, 39 predicted proteins | sample C1_top_MG_FD_204535 | JGI IMG/M metagenome (GOLD analysis project Ga0315268, IMG submission 204535) | Sediment microbial communities from Yellowstone Lake, YNP, Wyoming, USA - C1_top | ecosystem: Environmental > Aquatic > Freshwater > Lake > Sediment | place: USA: Wyoming | collected 2017-08-01
TCCTCTTCTTCGCCCACCTTCTTCATAGCAGTAGCCAGCTTGATCTTCCTAATCTTCTCGGCGCGTGAGAGGAGATCCTTCGATTCAATGGCAGCGAGTTGAGTTCGCACGTCTTGGAGACGTTTGATTAGGTGATCCTTCTCTTCCGCCACAGATTTCGCGTATTCGTCCACTTTCTCGAGAGGCGCGTCTAAGACCGACGCGCTTCTTTCCAGTACTGCCTGCCTGTTCTGGATGGCTTTCAGTGCCGCCATTCCGGCGGCGAATATGAGGCGTTCAACGCCGTCCTGGACGCGCTCGGTCTTGAGGACTTTGATCAGGCCGATCTCGCCTGTGTTCCTGACATGTGTTCCGCCGCAGGCTTCTACGTCCCAATCACCGGTCCTGATGACGCGGATCTCTCTTCCTGGGACCACGCCGCCCTGGTATAGGATGAAACCGTATTCCTGTTCCGCCTTCTCTCGCGGCATCCATGTCGCCTCGACTGGAACGCATTTCATGATCAATTCGCCGGCGAGCTTTTCGATCTCAGCAACCTGCTCGTCCGTGATCCGTTCGTAATGCGAGACATCGAGCCGTACGCTGTCGACGCTCTTCTGCGCGCCTGCTTGCCAGGCGTGTTGCCCGAGGACTCTCCTTGCCGCTCCCAGTACGACGTGTGTCGCTGTATGGTGACGCATTAATGCAATCCGGCGTTGCCAGTCGAGCGTTCCCCTCACAACCTCGCTGACCTTCGGCATCCGCCCATCGATCAGATGTAACGCGACTTTGCCGACGCGTTGGACGTCAACTACCTTCGCTGAACCGAGCGTGGACACTATCACGCCCTGATCGGCGAGCTGTCCTCCGGCCTCGGGGTAGAAGCAGGTCTGGTCAAGCACGAGGAATTTGTCGTCGACGACCCCGAGAACCTTCGCCTCAAATTCCTGCTGGTAAACATCCTTGTAGTATAGTGGAGTCGTCTCGGGGAACTCCGAGACCTTCTCCTTCAGCGACCTCTCTGCTTCGTCTTCAGCTTTGCTGGCTGCCGAAAGATGTTTCTGGGCGACCATTCCGAAGAAGTTCCCGGGAACATCGACTCGGATTCCTTCCTTCTCCGCTTCGTCTCGTACGATATCTGGCACGAGGCCGTGCGAGTCATACAGTTGAACGAGTGTCTCGGTTGGTATTCTGTCTTGATGTTTCGCCTTCAGGTCGGCTGAGATGCGTTTGACCATCTCGCTTCCCCGCTCCAGCGTCTTCTTGAACTTCTCTTCCTCGACTCCGAGGGCCTCGAGTATCTCGTTCCGCATCTCAACTAGATGCGGGAAGTCCACTCCCCAGTGGGAGATCTGCATCTCTGTGATCTCACCCAGCCGATCCTCAATTCCGAGCAAGCGTAGCATCCGGTATGTTCTTCGAATCAGTAGTCGCGTCAGGTAACCAACGGCCACGTTGGACGGAACAACACCCTCAGCCAGTAGGAACGATATCGCTTTTGTGTGGTCAGCTACCGCAGAAGCCTGTTCGATGGGAACGATGATCTTCTCAAGTTCGCGCCAGTCCATTCCAAGCCTTTCCGCGACCTTCTTGCGGGCTTCCACTCGATCTGACGTTTTCTCGATGTTCATGATACCTGAGACGTTCGTGTTCTCGATCATGATCTTCGGATCAATGCTCGCTCCCGCAAGGGTGAGTATACGATCCAGTATCGGACCGTAGATGACTGAGAAACAGCTCGGCGACGCCTGCGTAAGCCACGCCCACCGCTCGATTCCGTATCCGGTATCCACGGTTTTGATCGGAAGCGGTGACAGCTGATCACCAGTGACCTTGTACTGCATGAAAACGAGCGTCGAGATCTCGAGACCGTTGACGCAGGCTTCGAGGTCGGGTCCTGCGTTTCCTCCGCCCGACCAGAAATGCTCCTTGTAAGTGACGAGATCGGATTTGACGCCAAGCCTGTCTGTGAGCAGTTCATGGTGGTATCGGACCGTCTCATCCTTCCAGTACACCTGCTTGTCGGGATAGTTGAACGCGTGGTGTCCGCCCATCTCGAAGATGAGAAGGTGCCTGCCAGCCGTTGGGCCGACATTGTCTAAATCCGTGAACCGTAGACATGGTTGACTGACGACGAGTGGGTTCGCAGGCGGTGGAATGAGACCTTCTGTCACAAGTGGCTGGAAATCGTAGATGGAGGCACCGACTAGGTAGACATCGTCACGCCATCGAGCCACAACGGGATACGGCTTGATTATCTTGTGACCTTTGCTCTCAAAGAACGACAGGAACGACTGACGGGCTTCCCGGACTGACAGGCTTTTGCGGGCGGGTGAATTCCCGATGAATGTGTACTCCTCGCAGGGAACATCCCCGCAAGTTTCACGATCGGGGATCTGCGTCCAGAAGTGGCTCCCGCAACCGACACAGCGACGTCTGACAAACCCTGACTCCTTGAAGAATGGAATCGCGAACTCTTTCTCGTCAATGTCCATTATGGCGTCCCTTCGAGCCAACAAGGCAGAAGACGCGGTGAATACAAAGAACTTTCTTGCTCTGCCCTGTTAGCTACGGGGCTAGAGCAAGAAGAAATGCTTGGGAGGAAAGAGGATCCAAGACAAGCACGCAGGGATCAGCCGAACAGGGCTCCGAGGCCCGCTAAGGCCTCTTCTTCCTTCTTCTTTTCGTCTTCTGGCTTCTTCTCTTCCTTCTTTCCTGCGGCTGGTGCAGCTGCTGGCGCCGCTACAGCAACGGGTGCTGCCTTCGCTGCCTTGAGAGCCTCATCAATCTTGACCTCAGAAAGGGCTGCCACGAGAGCCTTGATTCTCGAGTCCTCTGGCTTCACACCGGCTGCCGTTATGACTTTCTTTATGTTCTCTTCGTCGACTTTTTGCGCTGCTGAGTGAAGCAGCAATGCGGCGTACATATACTTCATGACTCGCACCTTGTACTAGACTTCGCCAGCTACCGCTTACCCTTCTTTTCAACCTTTTCCTGCCGTTTCTTTTCTGCCGGCTTCCTAGCTGCTGCTTTGGCTTCGGACGGTTTGGCTGCGGAAGCTTTTACCTCCGGCTTCGCCTCAGATGGTTTCGCTGCCGGCGGTTTCTCTTGCAGCGGTTTTGCTTCAGTTTGTTTTGGTTCAGGTGGTTTCTGTTTTGCTTCGGCTAGTTTGACTTCAGGCGGCCTGGCCTCTGGCGGTTTCTGTTCAGATGGTTTGGCTTCGGGTTGTTTCGGCTCTGGTGCTTTGGCCTCAACTTGTTTCGCTTCTCCTGGTTTCTGTCCTAGGCTTGGCGTTGGGGCAACTGGTTCCTCTCGGGCCGCGGCTTCGCTATTGATTTGAGCAGCAGCGTCAGATAAGACTCTAATTTCTGAGTAAGCCTGCTTGACGAGGTCTCCGATGTTCTCTGATGTTGGGAACTCTACCTCGTTCGCCAAGTAGAGCGCTTCCCGATAGGCATTGCCGATTATCATTGGAGCTGTTTCTGGGAGCACGTATTCCGTCTCGACCGAAAGCGCAATGGCATCTCTACATGCCTCGGCGAGGTCGCTCTCGTAGGATTCAAGGTCGAAGACAAGATCATCCAGCTTGAGAACCACGTCTCCGTCGAAGGCTCGAACTATCGACAATCCTGCTTCCATCGGCTTCATGCCGAGCTTTGATAGTAGCGACGCGAGCTTCGCAGATATCGTGTCGCCCTTCGAGGCAACAACAGTATCCCTTGCGACCCAGATACTGCCGCCTTCGATCCTTGTTGTGACCTTCACTTCTCCAAACTCGCTGATAACTGGTCCAGGCTGTAGCCCGGTGTTGCCGGCTGGAATGATGATCTCGCTTGTTGCGGCATCGCCGGCTTTGGCGGGAACGCGAACCTTGTTCTTGTTCAGGAAAAGAATCAGCGCATACGGGTTCATGTTCGTAAAGAGCAGAAGGCTCGAGCCAGCTACACCTTCGGCGAAGTCGTTGATGTGGGGTTTCTTCTCGCCCATGGCGCTGGCTGCTTTCTTGAGGATCGTGTTCTTTGCGACGAGCACTTCGGCTTGACCGCGAAGTTTCTTCCGTATCTCCTGTATCTGTGATGATCTTACTTTCTGAAGGTCAGCGATCGCCACAACTGGGTACTTCTCAATTAGCTCTGATAGCTTCTGGAAGATCTCCTTCTTCCAAGGAGCGACATGCGTGATTTGTCTTGTGAGCATTTGCTAGCCCTTCGCAACTTGGACTTTCACGGGCTGACTCATGGTGGTCTTGACGAGCACTTGGCCTATGTTCTTGGCGCCGCGTTCCAGCTTAGCCTCGATCCGGCTGTAGACCGCCTGGGCGTTCTCGGCGATCTTGTCGTCAGACATCTTCTCTGTTCCGATCCGGCATTGGACTACGGGTTGTTCTCGGACCCGGATGCGAACAAGCTTCCTGTGACTTTGAACGATCTGATCGATCGGCGCCGTAGGCGGAACAGGAGTAGGCATCTTCCCTTTCGGGCCTAGGATCGGGCCGATCGTCTTTCCGACCAGAGGCATCAAAGGAGCCTCGGCGATGAAGAAGTCATACTCGGACGCAAGCTTACGCGTTGCCTTCTTATCCTTTCCCAGCTTGTCCAAGTCCTCTCTTCCCATGACCAGGTCGGCCTGACCTGCCTTTGCTCTCGTTGCCAAATCTCCGCCTGCGATGACGCAGATCTTCGTCTCCTTCTCTAGAGAATTCGGAAGCTCAACCGATTCGTTCAGTCGATTCTCAGGCTTCTTCAGGTCGATCTCTCTGAGTTTGACTATGAGCTCCACGGAGTGAGTGAAACCGTGTTTGATGTCAGGTTTTCTAAGCCCCGCTAAGGCTGTGAGAAGCTGATCCTTAGCGAGAGGCATTCGCGTTTTCCTTCTGGAAAGTTCCGCAGGCTGATATTCGGAGATTGATAAAAACGTTTGGAGAACTCACAGAGCGACCGCGAGTATCAGGCAATGCCGAAAGTCCCCACGCGGAACCTTGAGCGGCACATCACTGCTGCTGCGCCACGCTGTGCAGTGGTCGTTTTGGGCTCAGCTTTATAGTGAAGACTCGGTCCCATAGGAGCTCCGTCTGGTCCAAGTGAGGATTATTGGCCGAAGTCAAGACCTTCAGAATCACGGGCGAAGTCAAGAAACCACGCACCGTGATTCCGTTTGCACTAGAGCTGAGAGCAACGGAAGAGCAAGAGGCGATCGAGAGAGTGTACGCTGAGATGGGAAGCAGACACAAGGCCAGAAGGCTCGAGATCAAGCTGGAGAAGATTGAAGAACTGAAGACTAGCGAGATGGAGGCTAAGGAAAGTGGCAAGTGAGAAGATCGCGGCTGATGATGAGGATTTTCAGAGAAGCTTGGTGCAGCTAAGAGTCTATGAGGGATCTGCCAGAGCGCTTCAGGCGCGACTTGAGATCGTCAATGCCGCCATGAACGAGTTCTCACTCGCATCAACCACACTCGAGGGCATTAAGACTCAGAAGACCGATGAGGATGCTCTGATCCCCGTTGGGGGCGGCTCGTATGTTCGAGCAAGACTCACGGACATCTCAAAGATCGTGATGGGCGTGGGCGCGGGAGTTGCCGTCGAGAAGCCGATCGACGATTCCATCAACGAGATCAAGGACCGAATAGCCGACTTTGACAAGGTTCGGACCTCGCTTCAAGAGCAGCTCAATCAAGCATTGATCAAGATTGGGGAGAACCGAGAGAAACTGGGCGAGCTCGTGCAGAAGCACGGCGGAGAATCCCTTGCAGTCATTTAGAACCCTTCACTTAACGCCGTAGACCAACTGTGCGCCGCGCCGAGGTGCTCGAGATTGTTCGAGAAGCTCAGGTTAGGCCTAGGCTCAGTTCTGGAGAAGATCGCAAAGACTGAGCTCGCCGGGAAGGATCTTGAGCAACTACTGCAGGAACTTAAGACCACGCTCGCTGAAAACGATGTCGCCTACCCTGTGGCGGAACGCATCTGCGATGGGATAAGGCAGAAAGCGTCCAGCGTCCAAGTTTCACGTCTCAGTAACCGCCGTCAACCGGTTGCAGCGATCGTTCGCGAAGTCATCCTCGATGTCCTCAAAGGGAGCGGTGAAGCTAGCTTCTTCGCAAAGATCGACGCGAAGAAGAAGACGCGCGAGCCTGCTGTCATAGTCTTCGTCGGAATAAACGGAACAGGTAAGACCACAACGATCGCGAAGATCGCGTACCTCCTCAAGAAGCGCGGCTACTCCGTTGTGATCGCATGCGCAGACACGTACCGGACAGGATCTATTGAGCAGCTCGAAGAACACGCCAGACGCATTGACGTGAAGACGATAAAGCATACGTACGGTGCCGACGCCGCAGCTGTGGCATTCGATTCGATCAACCACGCTCGTGCAAATGGAATAAACACGGTCCTAGTTGACACGGCGGGGAGGATGCAGACTAAACGGAACCTGCTCGAAGAGATGAAGAAGATCATTCGTGTCGCATCTCCCGATTTCGTAATGCTAGTTGTCGACTCGTTAACTGGAAACGACGCCGTTGAACAGGGACGAACATTCAGCGAGTCCGTCAGGATAGATGGCGTAACCCTCACCAAACTCGATGCTGACGCAAGAGGCGGAAGTGCAATCTCACTTGCGACAGTTATTGGCAAGCCCGTGATTTTCGCCGGCACGGGGCAAGCTTACGAGGACCTGATCTCCTTCGACCCAGCCACCGTCGTCAATAGAATAATCGGTTGATGGGATCCCCGAAAAGCGCGAGACGTACCGTTCAATGACTGTCCTCATAGTTGCGTCGGATAAGGACCGTGCGGGCCTCAACATAGCATCATGCCTCGCCCGCGACTACGGTTTTGACAAGTCACCGGAGTACTCAGATCCCCGCATCCTCCAGAAAGACAACGTCCTCCTCGTTCGAACGAAGGATGAGACGATTCAATTTGAGTCAGTTGACTCGTTTCCAAACGCGACATCCGTAATCTTCGCCTCAAGACACACGAGCGAGAAGGGGGATCCATGCCTAACGGTCCATTGTCCGGGAAACGTTCTCAACGATGCTCCCTATGGAGGTCAGCCGAGAAGTCTTGCACTGGTTGAACCGAACAGGATGAGGGCCGCGCTGCTATCGCTCTCTGAAAGCCGTGAAGAATTCGGGCTTTCATGTCTCGTCTCGCTTGAAGCTACACACCACGGGCCCACCGAGCTCTCAGTGCCATGTATGTTTGCGGAGATCGGTAGCTCTGCGAAACAATGGGAAGACACAGTGGCAGGAGAGGCTGTGGCCCGCGCGATCTGGAGAGCCGCTACTTGTCCAGCCAGTGGAACTCCAGCGGTTGGTTTCGGTGGAGGCCACTACTCTTGGAAGCATACGGATGCCGTCCTGAAAGGCCAGTTCGCGTTTGGACACATTCTCTCAAAGTACTTCTTCGACGATTACGACCAAGCGATAATCGAGCTCGCATTTCGCAGAACGGTGGGGAACTGCTCCCACGCTGTTATAGATAAGAAGGGAGTCCGCGGACCTGAACGAAGCACGCTGGTTGAGTTCCTGAGGAAATCGGACCGCGAAGTGGTAATGATCTAAACAGCGATTGCTCAGGTCATGAACTGGCACAGAACGCGGTTGAGACTTCGAGCCCATCGATTCTCGACGCTGAAGTGTTCCGACAGAAGCGGCCCTTAAGCGGTCCATGTTGTTCGTTTAGTGTTGATAGTGCGGATGCGATTTCACACGAGGGCTCCTGCCAAGTTCAGTTCATATTCGGCTCGCCCGAAATATCAGGCGGCAAGGCCGGAAGATTCTCAGGGGAGAAGATCAGGCAACTTCCCTCGTCTCTATGATGCGTTTGTATATTCCCGCGCTAGGCCTAGGCATTCTAGCCTTCGTCTGAAAATCCACTGCACACAGCCCGAACCTCTTCTTGAAACCATCGGCCCACTCATAATTGTCAATCATCGCCCAGTGGGAGTATCCCCTAACATCCAGCCTCTCCTCGTTCATGGCCTTCTGCAGCACTTTTAGGTGAGCGGTGACGAATTGAGGCCTCAACTTGTCTTGCGAGTCGGCTATCCCATTCTCGGTTACGTACATCGGCCTCCCGTACCTAGAGACCAGTTTCAAGGCGTCTAGCAGGCCTTCAGGGTAGATCTCCCATCCAAAGTCTGAGGTGGGTCTACTATCTGCGGAGAAGCTGTTGGGTTTGCAGTCATTGCCGTACCCTTTGACGATCTCAGCATGTAGGGCAGTCCCGCGAAGAGTCTAGCCAATATCGTCGATCCACTCTTGACAACGGTTCGGCTGTAGTAGTTCACTCCGATCCAGTCAACCCGATTTGCGAGATACTTCTTCGTTTCTTGCTCATCCTTGACCCCGTTGAGGTTTTCGTCGAGCCATCCGTCGGTTATCGCGTTCAGAAAACTCGTGTTGTGTATGTGGTTCGCGAAATTCGATGCTGCCTCATCCTTTCCTGACCTGTGTGGTTGTATGGGCGTGACGTTCTGGATGAGCCCGACCTCAGCCGGAGAGGTACTGTCGGTATCTGCTCTGACCGAGTCCCACTCCTTTATGCCGTCGCAAGCCCGCGCGTGAGCGACGACCATGTTGCATAGTACCTTCTTGAAGGCACCTACGTCTCTTGTGGCTGGCGGAAAACCTCTCTCGGCGAAAAGGTATCCTTCAGCAACCACAACTGGCTCATTAAGGGTTGCCCAAGAGTCGACGAGATCACCCAGCTTCCAGGCAGCGTAGGCAGCAAACTTCCAAAACTCAACAATAGTCTCTTCGTCATACCAGCCCCTTGGTCGCGTCTTTGATTTCCGATTCTCGACCGGGCTGTGAATCCAGAGTGGCAGTGTGAAATGGTTGAGGCAGACGATCGGCTTCATGCCCTTCCGCCTTAGGTCGGAAACGATCTCGCGATAATGCTTTGTAGCGTTGGCGTCGGCCAGTCTGTCGAGCTTTTCCATTGTAGAGACATTGGCTCCGACTCGTGCGATTCTTCCGTCATCAGCCCTTTCCACGTCAACCTTCACATCTTTAGTGGTCGTAGGGAATATTCTACTCCACTCGATCCCAATCCGATTTGAGTTCAAGCCCAAACCAGATGCGATCTCGTGATCTTCTCTGTAGAGATTCCAGTAGTTTGGTCCGTCCTCGGGGAAGTCGCCGCTAACAGCCCCCTTACAGATGTTCTCTACGTCGTGAACCCAGGCATACCAATCCGTGTTCTTATCTAGGCCGGTTCTAGAAGAGTCGCCCATCTCGAACTGGAAGCCACAGGATGAAACTCCCCACAAGAACTTGTCAGGAAACGTCATGAGCCTAAGGTTTGAACGGCGGCCATATAACGATAGTCGAGCTCTGCGTGCCACGAATTCTTCTTAGGAAAATGCTGAACAGACCCACTAGGTTGCGACATGCGTTAGCTGGACGACATCGTTTGAACCTTCAACAGCATGTTGCTCGTGGACAGGATGGAGCATCGAACCTGTTGACCCCCCCTGTTTCACGTGTAACAGAACCGTCGCAGGGCTCTTGTAGCGTCCGCTAAGCCTTTTGAAGGTCAGACGCATCACGAGGTTCCAGAGTCTAACGAGGAATGTACTGTGAGAGGAAAACGCATCGTTCTTGTAGGAGCCGGAAGTGCCCCAGTTTGGGGTTGGAACAGTAGCAGACATTCTTATGAGCAAAGTTCTGAGTGGCGGAGCAATTGTACTTCACGACATCAATCCCAAATCGTTGGAGATGGTTCGCCAAGCCTGTCAAATGGCTATTGATGAGATGAAGCTCGATTTCTCACTTGAGGCTACGACTTCCCGTCCCGAAGCGCTGAAGGACGCCGACTTCGTCATAATCTCAATTGAGGTTGGGGACAGGTTCAAGCTTTGGGAGCAAGATTACGAGGTCCCCCGAAAATACGGGAACAGGCAGATATTCGGCGAAAATGGCGGGCCTGGAGGGCTCTTCCATTCGCTTAGAATCATTCCTCCGATAATTGAGATCTGCAAGGACGTCGAGAAGATATGCCCCGATGTTTGGGTCATCAACTTCAGTAACCCGATGAGCAGAATATGCCTAGCCATCAAGAGAAGATTCGACAAGAGAGTGAAAGCCGTCGGTCTATGTCACGAGATTGCTTTCGCGGAGAGCCACTTGTCAGAAATGCTCAACACGCCTTTCTCAAACCTGCAAATCAAAGCGGGAGGCCTGAACCACTTTGGAGTACTACTTGAAGTGAAATACAAGGATACAGGCCGAGACGCATACCCCGACATAAGAGAGAAAGCCAAAACCTACTTTGATGCAGCCCGTGCCTCAGATGAGATAAGCTTTGACAGGGCTGACAAGTCACTTGCTCTAATAACGGAGATGCTCAGAATCTACAACTACTTGCCTTACACACATGACAGCCACTTCGGCGAGTACATCCAGTGGGCGTGGGAATGCGCCGATCACCCACGCATCCGGGAATTCTACGAGATCTACAAACTCTTCTGCCTGCAACAGCCAGCGCAGTTGAAGAGAGTAGTCCGAAAGAAGCAATCTGCGAACGTGTGGCTTACCCCGTCCGGCGAACGCGCCATCCCCATCATTGAGGGAATAATAACCGACTCAAAGCATCACGAGCTGTCAGTCAACCTTCCCAACGAAGGGATAATTGAGAACCTTCCGCAAGATCTCATTGTGGAATGCCCCGCCACAGTAGACAAGGATGGAGTACATAGCGTGAAGCTCGGAGAGATACCGTCAGGGCTCGCAGGTCTCATGAGGAATCAGGCAGCAGTCCAAGACTTGACCGTCGAGGCAGCATTGACGGGTTCCAAGCAAACGGCTCTGCAGGCACTCCTTTCAGATCCAACGGTGGACAGTCTGAGCAGCGCCGAAAAGATGCTGGACGAAATTCTCCAACTCCAGGGAGAGTACCTGAAATTGACATGAGTACTGCGTTCTCGTTCCCCCTTCGCATACCATCGTGGTCCAGGTTAAGATTCGTTTGATCAACGCAAACCCCATTGGTCACAGAAGGTGAGCAAACGTCGACGACTTGCCCCTGCTGTTCAGGGGGTCTTATCTATTGATACGACGTATGACAATCTCTGTCCAGTTGATCAACCGAGAGACATGAGACTTCAGGATGAGAGTAGAGGCTTGTCAGAGGAGAAATCTAGGAAACCCGAAGAGATAGAGATACCGGGCAGAACACGGACTCAGATATCCGTAAACCTCGCTAACATAATAGACAATTCGGATGGGCAGATACTTCCAGCGCTCTACGAGCAGATCGGCTATAGCCTTAGACTCAACGCCTTAGAGCTTGGAACGATTACCGGCGTGAGGTCGCTCCTTCAAGCGGTGACGACGCCAATCTGGGGATGGTGGAGTGACAAGCATTCGAGGAAAGCCCTACTTGCGTGCGGCTGCTTCCTCTGGGGTTTTTGTACGCTGCTCACGGGTATCGCTGTGAGTTATGTTGACATTATCATCTGGCGAGCGATTACAGGGATCGGCCTAGCCGTAATCGTTCCCACATCTCAGTCACTGATCGCGGACTACTTCCCTCCCGAGAAGCGGGGCACGGCCTTCGGATGGTTAGGACTAACCGGGGTAATTGGTGCCATCTTTGGAACAATCTATGCGACGGCACTAGTTGCGAGTGGCCAGCCCATTTTTGGTATGGAAGCTTGGAGATTCGTCTTCTTCACGATGGCTCTCATGAGCATACTCGTAGGCCTCCTTGTATTTCTGGCTTCCAAGGATCCTATACGCGGAAAATCTGAGCATGAATTAACGAAGGTCATAACCTCGGAAAAGGCTAAGAAATATCAGCTGAAATCCTCCGACTACAAGAAGATCCTGAAGAACAAGACCTTTAATCTGATACTCCTTCAAGGCGTCGCCGGATCGATCCCTTGGAATGGCATCTTCTTCATGGTTCTATGGTGGGAGTTCATGGGTTTCGACTCGCTCACTGCGGGATTGATGTTCTCCTTGGTGGCTGTAGGTGCAGCCGTTGGGAATCTCATGGGCGGCTGGATTGGCGACATAGCGGCAAGGTGGCGTCCAAGAAGCGGAAGGATCATAGTTGCGCAGATCTCCGTGCTCTCAGGCATACCGCTGACTTACGTGATATTCATCCTGATTCCTCCCACAGCTGGCTCGATGCTGGCCTACATCCTACTCGGAGGCTTTACCGGTCTACTCATATCGTGGTGCGGTCCACAAAACAACGCCATCTTCAGCGAGATCTCTGAACCCGAGATCGGGAGCACAGTATTCTCCGTGGACAGAGTGTTTGAAGGGTCGGCTGCCGCGTTGGGGACGGTAGTCGTTGGGCTCATTGCAGGACTACTCGGGTATACCACGCCAGCTGTCCATATCAGTGACCTGCCGAGCGCGGTGAGAATCGCAGATATGACCGCGCTCGCGCAAGGGATGTTCATAGTTGCCGTGGTCTCGTGGATACTCTGCTTGCTCTTCTATACCTTCGTGTACAAGACGTACCCAGGCGACGCTGAGAAAATACGTAAGATCTTGGAGCAGAGAAGAAAGGAACTGGAAGAGATGAGGTAAGTTCTCATCGAAACTCTCTCTGTACCATTGCTTCCGATGGCCTATCGGCTGGGATCAGTCTTTCCTATAGAACGCTCGGGCGTTCCTGAGATGTGGATGCATATTCGCTCTTTTGCGAGGGTTCAGCTGGCCACACGCAAAGGATTGGCAAGGCCGTAAGTAGTTGATGTGTTCTTCGGAGGTTGTATGACCCCTCAATGCCCTAGTTGCGGTCAACCCCTGTCGCTCGGAGCAGTTTCTTGCGGACAGTGCGGCGCACAGGTCAATGGCAAAACGCCTGCTACGATACGACCTGCACCATCAACGGCGAGCAAGATCTTTAGCGGATCCGAGTACGTGATTGAGAAGAAAACGCTCTTGCCAACACGCTTGACCTCGTTCGAGTTCAAGGATGCGAGCGGCAACCTCGTGGCGAGGGCAAGAAGGGAAATCGTTCCATTCGGGGCTGCCTTTGTTGTGGAGACACCTGAAAGTGTGAAGGTCGGCGAACTCCGAGGAGCAATTGCCGTGATCCCCAATCGACCTTTCCTAGAGATTCGAGACGAGCAAGGGAATGCGTTGGCGATCATAATGATGAGAGTCGCAAAGAAACCCGATGCAGGCTTCCTCAGCGTTGGAATCACGACCTGGCTCATCGTTACCCCTTCAGGAGATGCGCTTGCGAAGATAGACTGGATGAAGGGAGAGCATGAATGCAGGATTGAAGCGATCGATGGCACCCCAATAGCTGAAGTGCACTGGAATTGGCTGGAAATCCCACGTGACACCTACACTGTAAAGATACTGAATCCTCTGATAGACCCATATTTCGTTCTGGCAACAATATTCAGCAACACGGCGGACCGAGCCAATGTCGCCTGAGATTGTAAGCATCTCATCTCACAAATGAGCGAAAAGGCTCGGTCCAGCAGCTGCGCCACAGAATCTTTGGCCAGCAACAGCGTAAGTAAGCGAGCCGAATATTCGAGCCAAAAACAGAAAGCTACCTTAAATAAGGCTCCGAAATATTAGGCGGCAACGCTTTCAGAAGAAACCAACAACCAGATGGAGGAAGCAGATTGGCCGCTCGCAACTTCTTGACATCCGCGAGAAGACTGCTTCACGTAACGACGCGCCCCACTCGAACCGAGCTCTCGCTCATGGTGAAGATCAGTTTTCTTGGGATCGCCTTGGTCGGCGGACTCGGCTACGTTATACGAATGCTCTTCATGTTCGTCGGGTTGCTTCCCACAGGACCTTGAGGTAGCCTTTCTTGTCCGGTGAAAACCAGCAGAAGCAGAGCGTCATCTTCGCAGTGAGGACAACGAGCGGGCAGGAGAGGACCGCGACTGAACTGATAGCCTCGAAAGCCGGAATCAAGAAAGCTCCAGTGTTCTGCATACTCGCGCCCGAAGTGATCAAAGGATACATATTCGTCGAGGCCGCAGGAGCCCACATCGTTGATGACGTGATCTCAGGCGTCCGTCACGCAAGGGCCCGAACGAAAGGCGTAGTCTCTTCTCAAGCCATGGAACGATTCATCGTCACAAAGCCCGTTATCGAAGATCTTGCTGTAGGAGACTCGGTGGAAGTTGTGGGAGGGCCGTTCAGAGGCCTCAAGGCTAGGATCACCCATGTCGACAAGATGAAGGAGGAAGTAACGATCGAGCTGCTTGAGGAAGGGTTCGCTACCCTTCCAATCACTGTGCACGCCGACTACGTCAAACTCGTTACTCGAGGAGGTGTAGAAGCTGGGAGAGAAGAAGCAAGTTGAGGCTCTCCTGAGCGGCGGCGAGGCCACCGCAGGTCCACCACTTGGACCGGCCCTTGGACCGCTTGGAGTTAACGTGCTTCAGATCGTGAATCGGATCAATGAACTCACGGCCGCCTATGCAGGAATGAAAGTCCCCGTCAAGGTCATCGTAGACGTTGACACGAAAGCTTTCGAAGTTGAGATCGGCACACCGACGACATCTGCTCTGATCGTGAAGGAACTTGGCATTGAGAAAGGTTCAGGCAATCCGAAAGCCGAGAAGGCGGGCAACCTGACGGTGGAGCAAGTTGTGAAGATAGCGATGATGAAACTTCCAAGGAGCTACGCATTGTCAGACAGCAGCGCAGCGAAGGAAGTGCTCGGAACATGCGTCAGCATGGGCATCACGGTTGACGGCAGAGACCCCAGAGAGGTTCAGAAAGAGATCTCCGAGGGAAAGTGGGAGAAACTCTTCAAGGCGTAGGATTCAGGCTGCTCAGGCTCTTTGGCGTTAGTGGATTCCGAGTGTCCTCGTAATCGCCATCAATTCAGGTCCGCTCGTCAGTGGACCGACGACCGCGCCTTTCGTGTTCGCGAGAAGTCCGGCTCTAATGTAAGGTACTCCACCGTTTATCGTTGCCGCTTCCACCGGCACCTTCAATGCCTTTCCAATGATCGCGCGCTCGCGATCTGTTATGGCATGATGGGCTAGCACTCCCTTGTTGGTCGCGACGGCAAGTGATCCAACGTATGGAAGTCCTCCGATGGTTGCGGTGACGATGTCAACGTTTAGAGTTTCCGCAACCGTTCTTGCGAGAGATTCGGAGGCGCCGGGGTGTATGACGGCGCCATTGTCGTTCGCAAGTACGAGATTTCCAAGAGCTGTCCACCGTTCCTGAGCGACGGCGACTTTCACTTCGAGACTCTCTCGAATCGCGTTCAGTTCATGTTCATGGATGATGTGTGGGAGAACAATTCCGTTCGAGTTGGCTGCGACGAGCACGCCTAGAAGCGCGCATCCTCCAACATTAGTCATGCAGAGTCGAACACCCAAGTACTGTCGAAAATTGTCGGCTTTCTTTTTCGTCATGCCTGGTGGGAGGATCGCGGTTATCTCGTTGGAGTGGCAATATACCCCGATGTTTGGGCTTCCATAGACATCGGCGCGTAGAATCCCCAACTAGGAGATCACCGGCGCCAAGAAATCAAACCACGCATCTGGCTTCCATGAGCTGATCTGGTGAGAATGGACGGCACAGGCTTGCGGAAGCTCAGGTGGCGGTTGCAGGGTACACTATGACCCTGCCTTCCTTGTCTTTGACCAGCCGTACCTTGATCTCTCTGGGAGGCTTTCTGATGCCTCTTGCCCAAAGCTCCTCGTTTACGTCATTACTGATCTCGACCTTCTCAGCCTTCATATGACGCTTAGCGAAGGCGCGGAGGGTTCTCGAAGCTCGAGGAGTTCGCTTGCCTCTTGGGGTCGCCCAGACTTTCCGGAAGGGGATTGTGTAGATTCGTTCCTCAACAACCTCTATCTCCTCTTCCCCTTCTTCGGCTTCCTCCTCTTCCCTTGCCTCTTCCGCTTCTTCCTCCTCAGCCTTCTCGGCAGTAGCCTCTTCCTCAGCTGAGGGTTGCTCTTCAGTTGCCTCTTCCTCAGCGTCTCCGGCGGCTTCCTTGGTCTCTTCCTCTGGCGTCTCGGAGACCTCTTCTTCCTCAACCTCCTCGGTGGGGACTTCTTCTGGGCTGGGTTGTTTCTCGCTCAATTTCTGTTACCTTCTATGCTTTCAGTCTGCTATCACGCCAATTCTTCTTCTTCGGGTGGCTTCTCACATGTCCTCTCGTCTTCGAAACTACCCATGTCGGAACAGCTCCTCTCATGCGGTTACGCTTTGAAAGACGCCTCTTCTTGCCGGCGGGCTTGTGCGTGGCCATTCTCATATTCTCCTGATCTTGATGTCCTTTCGTTGGGACTGGATGCGAACAAGTGCATCCTTGAGCTGTGCGTCGGATATGGGCAGTTTAACTCTACCTGACTGTGCAAGTTGAATCAGTTGGAGTTCAAGCTGGTCTGCAAACTCTGGTTTGACCATCTTTATGTTCGTGAGCCTCTGCCTCGCTTCCATTGTCAGTATCCTCTTCAGGATAGCCTGTTTCTGAACCTCGACTTGCTGCTGGACTTCAGCTCGCCTTTCTTCGTCAGCTGCTGCCCTCTGAAGTTCGACAATCCTTCGTCTCCGCAGCTGTTCTAGCTCTTCGTCGCTGAGGTCATCTCCACTCATTGCTTCGAGCCCTCTCCGGAGGAGCTCCCCTTCAATATCTCAGCTGAGACCCTGTTGAGCAGACTCACGCCTTCCCCCGAAAGTTTCCTGCCTTTTGGACCTTCCTTGACCACGAAGCCGGCCTTCTCCAGTTGTTGGAGAGGCTCTCGGATCGCTGATCCCCCACTGTCTTTGACGTGCTCTATACTCGATCCTTTTCTCTTCCTGCCGCCGTACTCGACTCGTAGCCTTTGGGTTCCGACTGGCCCGTGAATGTAGAGTTTCCTAAGAAGTGAGGCGCATCGAATGTACCACCAATCTGGATCCTGAGGTGGGCGTTCTTTGTGTGCGCTCGTTTTGGATGTGAGGGCCCACGCTGGCGGGGTCACTTCTCCGACGTTCTCCTTGAGGTGTTTGGCCAGCCTCTCAACGAGAACATTGGCCTGCACATCATAGGCTGTGGGCAACTATAGTCTCTCCGATTCTTGAACTAGTCTCGCACTAGGGACTTTAGGCAAAATATAAATTGAGCTGAGCTCAGTAGCAGCGGCTCACCCGGACGGCTTTGCTCCTGTTTTCCGTGTCTTCTTTGGCTTGTAGATCGTGAATGTTCGCCCTCTCACATCGACGATCTCGGAAGCCGTCTCTTCAGCTGTCTTCTCAGCGACCTGAGCGACTTCAGTGTCCTGAAGCGAGGTCTTGTGGACCTTGACCTTAACCATCTCGTTTGCGTCAAGCTGCCTTCTGATTTGACCCAGGAGCGCGGTCGTGACGCCGCTTTTTCCGATCCAGACAGTTGGCTCCTTCTCTACTGACCGACGTTTCAGTTCCTTGGTCTTCTTCTTTTGAGACGTTTCTCCTTCACCGCTGGATAGCGTTTCGTTGAGCCACATTCCAGACAGGTCACGACAACATGAGTTCCGTGCTCTGCGCGCACCCGGACTCTGCAGTTGACACCTGGAACAAGAAGACTCTTGCAGTTCTTGCATATGAACTGCTTCCGTTCAGGGCCGAGCCTGACACCCGAGCGCATGGCTATTAGTTGTGCTAGCTCGACGTATCTCTTGGAGAGAGACGGATAGGATCTCACGGCATCCTTGGCGAGCCGTAGAAGTATGTCAACTCGCTCCTCTGCGATGTGGCGAATGTTGCTGTTGCTCTTCTGACGGGGCAAAGTTGTGTCGGTGCTCGCTCGCCCAATTCGGGCAAAGAGGAGTATGCCTATCGAGCATCTATGATTTGTGCATGTCTCGACCTGCAATGTTCGCACCTCGAGTTAGGAGAGGAACCCACTGAGAATGCAGTTTCCTTTGGCTCCGAGAGCCAGATTCACCCGTGATTGTGCGGAGTCATGAGATCACCAGACGATCAGTCGCCGACAGCGTGCGCTTGCAAAGTGTCAAACTGTCTGATGAAAACCTCGCGAAGACGCTTCTTTGTTTCTTCCGGCAAGAATGAAGAGTCCAAGCCGTTGAGAACAAGGCGGAACAGTTCTTCTGCAGTAAACTCCAAGTCGTCGTGTAGGGTTTGGTATTCTCTGTTCATGTTTGTGTCGAACATTTTGGGATCGTCAGAGTTCACTGTTACATTCAGACCCCTGTCGAAAAAAGCTCTGATAGGATGATTCCTGATGTCGTCAACCACTCCAGTTCTGAGGTTGCTTATGGGGCACATCTCAAGTGAGATGTTATTCTTCAGTAGGTGCGCGATGAGCGCTGGGTCGTCTCTTGCACTCACGCCGTGACCCACTCTTTCCACTCCCAGATGCTTGACAGCATTCCAGATGCTCTGGGGGCCGCCAGTTTCCCCTGCATGGGCCGTCAGGTGAAGTCCCATCTGCTTCGCTTTTCTGTAGACCTCTGCGAATTGCTCAGGCGGGAATGCGTGTTCTCTTCCGCCGATGTCAATGGCGACTACTCTTTCTCTACATTGGGATATCAGGTCGAGATACCTCATTCCAGCCTCAGGGCCGTAGTCTCTGACAAGATCTATCCTCAAATTGCATTCCACACCGAAATCGAAGCGCGCCCTTTCGATTCCTCTGTTTATCGCCTTGACCATATCGAAGTAGTTGAGGCCTAGGCGCGTGTGATCGGGGGCGGAGAAGCTTGCCTCGACGTATCTGACGTTCTGCCTCGCCTCATCTTCGAGCATCTCGTATACGATCTTCTCAAACTGGTCCTCACTCGTTATGCATCGCATGATGATGGAGTAGGAGTCAATGAACTCCTCAAAATTCCCGTATCGGAAGAGCCTCGCTGTATTCTCGGGATCGGAGAAGTCTGGAACCTTGATGTCGCCCTGGGTTGCCATCCATTGCAGGGTCTCCGGCCTGATTGATCCTACGATGTGAATGTGCTGCTCAACTTTAGGCATCTCCTCAATGAGCCGCGAGATAGATTCGCTCATCTGTATCCCACTACGTGTTCGCCAACGGAACTTAACTCGAATTGCTACCGAGATGGAAACCAGACCTTCCGCACAATCACGCATGCCGATCTCAGGGGCGTCATTGATGGCATATTGCGTCTGCGTACCGAGCAACCTGCGTCACCCTGTGCAGCGTCTTACTATCTATCTTTGCCAGCCCGGCCGGCATCATCCTGCCTTCCCTCATGAGCTTCCTGACCCTTCTCACGTTCCAGTCTGACCAGATGCTTTCCTTCCTGCGCGGGGAGAACCTTATCATGTGCTTTTCGTCATCAATTCGTTTCAGTCTGCCGTCAATCCATCCAAAGCACAAGGCCTCATCGAGTGCCTCAGAATGGGTCATCTTGCCCTTGCCGGTGTGCTTCTTGTAGAAGATCAGCCATGCCTCCTTCTCCTTCAAGTGATTCGTCTCCAGCCAGGACCGCCATTCGTCTCTTCCGAGGTTTCGGAGCGTTTTCAGTGATTCGGCATCATTTGCCATGAAACGACCCCTGAGAATGACATCCCTTCCGCATTGCATATGATTTGAACCGTCGGTGGGACTTGTTTATTGTGTTGCGCACTTCAGCGACAACAATACTCATCTCTCCGCTGAACTTGACACTCAGCCAACAGACGTATAGCGCTTTCGAGGGATATCATATGTTGACATTGATCCTTGCGGAGTCGTCGATTGAGAGAATCCCTCCGCAGCTGGTTAGGCATCCATCGGTGATTGCACATGCTCGGAAGAAGAACAGAGAGCCCAGCTTCCTGATCCTTGATAGAAGCTATCACCATTCAGCGATGAGGGAAGCAGAACGCGGGGAGCCCTCCGGCGAGTTCGTGAAGCGGGGAAGACCGGATGTCGCGTTCCATGTTCTCTTGCAAGTTTTGGGGTCTCCGCTGAACCGAGAGGGGCTCTTGAGAACGTACGTTCACACCATCGACGACAACGTGATCGACTTGGATCCACATGTCAAGCTTCCGAGGAATTATGACAGGTTTATTGGATTGCTGGAGCAGCTTCGCGAAGAGAAGAGCGTTCCCCTAGGCGAACGACCGCTCTTGAGCATCCGTAAGTGTACCCTTCCAGAGCTCGTCAGCGAGTCAAGAGTCTCCCCGGTGGTGGCATTCAGTACCCTCGGAAAGCCCGCAAGCGTGGAAAACGCGTGCCTGCCGATTGTCGAAGCTGATGCCCCGGCGGTACTTATTGGCGGTTTTGCGCACTCGCACTTCAATCGATCAACAACACAGCTTGCGAGCCATGTCTTCTCGATCGACAAGGAGCCACTTGACGCGTGGATTGTTGCCGCCAGAGTCATCTATGAGTACGAGTGCGGGATCCATCTACCTAAGAAAAGGCTCAAGGCTTGAATTCGTGCACTTAATAATGGGTCTCGTATTACTCGGGCTGCCGTGGAGACTCTAGTATGTCCGAGGACTCTGAGCTGGAACGTCTGAAGCTCAGAAGGATGCAGGAGATGCAGCGACGTCTCCTTGAGCAAGAGAAGACGAAGGCAACAGATCAGAAGCAGCCTCGCCCTCGAGACGTTCTGAAGACGATTCTCGTTGGAAGGGCATGGGAGGTGCTGGATGCTGCCGCGGTTCAGTTCCCCGAGCCTACGCGAATGCTGGAGGCGGAGCTCGCGAGACTGGCGAGTGAAGGCAGATTGAAAGGCCCTGTTACCGCTGAGCAGCTGATGTGGCTCTTCCGCAGCCTCGGCTTGGATGTACGGCTTGAGACGAAGATTCAGGTTCTAGAGAGCGGCGAACTGAAATCACTCGCAGACAAGTTCCGCGGAGGATAACTCGACAATCATATCCCGGCCATCCGTGGCCAGCGGAGTCGTACTCGCGGAACTACTGGGTGATGACATCGCGGATCTTCTGCTGGACTGTCTTCACATCGAAGGCTGTGTTCACTAGATAGCAGGGCGCGAGCTTGAAGAGCCTCCTGAAGAAGCGTTTTCTGACTTCCACTTTCTCTTCGGTCTTGACGATCAGGTACGGGTTTAGGAATTGTTCTGGCTGAACGACGAGGTACTGAACCGCTTCTTCGATCTCTAGCCTGCGAGCTATCTCAGGATCATTCTTGTCGCGTTTTAGGAGGATGACCTTCATTGCACGCGTTGTGTCGACAAACTTCTCCGGACCCGCTATCCACAAGGGATCAAGCATGGCACGCGAGTATTCATGCGCAACGTAGGGATCCGAAGCGAGCACACGAATCTCATCCTCGCTTATTCCCTGCGACCGCAGCTTCTCAGCTTCTTCTGAGGACAGCGGAATCACGTTCTCAAGCTTGCAGCGATCAAGGAGTGGCCTTATTTCTGGAAAGACTCGAGCGATGTTGGTTCGTATGTAGAATTTTCGCTCGCTGATGTCTGTGCTCGCCCTGCCCTTCTCGCCTCCGATGAAGCGAACGTACACCCAATCGTCGCTATGGAGTCTCGCACCTTCCATGTTGAGCAGGGCGTATGAGTGGGTGCTCTTTCCGGTTCCTGTGGGCGCGATCAGGACTATTCCCTTGCCGTCCACTTCGACGCAGCTTCCATGGATGCTGTGGATGTCGTGTTGGTCTTCTGCGATGTCGCATGCGACGCCTAGGGCCCAGCTCTTCACTTGACCATAGTACTCCGTGTTGAAGACTACCGCAGTCTTAGTATCTGAGTTGTAGAACGCGTGGGGCCTACCATCCTCGAACGTCGGGTCAAGCACAGCGTAGAGCCTACCATGGGATTTCACTTCACGAGGCATCGAGAACCAGTTCTCACGCCAGAACTCGTCCAAGTGATTGCTGTTCGTGAACAGCTGCATGCAGAATCCGTCGATGCTAGCCTTCCAACCTAAGCTCTCGTTACCGAGGACGTTCTCTGCACGCGCGACGAGCCGGTCCCTTTCGTCCTTTCCGATGAGACTGCTCTCGACACGTCGTCTGGTGGCGGTTATGTAGTTGTATCTGTTGTTGGCCTGCATCGTCAACAGCTCACATGAAGCATGGAAGCTGACGCCTAATATCAGCATCTCCAGACTTAATAGCAGCGTAGAAAGGGTGACATCCGCGGTCGCTTCAATGGATACCTCGCAAATCGAGCGGGACTACGAGGAATTCTCGAAGGAAATCCTCAACGAGTACTATCAGAACTGGGCTGGACTCAAAGAGGAGCTGAACATCTCGCAGATCTTCCTGAAATACAGTGAGCTGTTCACTCTTGACACTATCGCGACCATCAAGAGAAGCCGCGAAGCCTCGTCCGGCGACGAGTACAGGCGGTTTAACCGTCTATTTGGGAGCCTCGTGGACACCTACTTGGAACGGCAAGTCTCCGAGTTAACTGACAAAGCCACCACTCTTGAGACCCAGACAACCGTCACGGTTGACGGAAAGCCTGTTTCGTACCGATCGACTCAGCCGATGGTGATGAACGAGGATGACAGAGCGCGGCGGGGAAAGATCCAGATGCTCGCCGAGGAGGCTGTCGAGATTTTCAATCCCGTCCTCGAAGAGAGACTATCGAGGCTTCACGAGGCTGCGAAGACACAACGCTACCCGGATTATGCCGCTCTGTACTCGGAGATAAAGAGCATCGATTACGACGGGCTGTTGAATGAACTGAAAGCGAATCTCAAGACAACAGATTCGCTCTACGTTGAACAGCTCGAATCTGTGCTCAAATCGATTGGCGTCGTACTGAAGGATGCGAGTAGGTACGATATCCTCTACCTCTTCCGCGGCAAACGATTTGACGTGTATTTTCCAAAAGGCAATGTAGTCACAGCGCTCCGCAAGACGCTTGACGGGATGGACCTGCAACTTGAGAAGTACCCAAACATCACGCTGGACCTTGAAGAGCGCTCGAAGAAGGATCCACGAGCTGCGTGTTTCCCGCTTGATGTTCCAAGGAAGATCGTCCTTGGCGCGATGCCGATAGGAGGACGATATGACTACGAAAGTGTTCTGCATGAGGCGGGTCACGCACTCCATGGCGCCAGCACACCCGCTGAGATGCCTTTCGTGTTTCGATTATCAGATGAGAAGTCCCTCACTGAAACTTACTCGTCCCTGTTTGAGAACCTCACGCTGAACGAGAAATGGTTGCAGAGGGTGGTTGGGATAGGCGACACGAGCGAACTGCTCGATTTTGCCCATTTCTCCAAATTGTACATGACGAGGCTTTACACCACAAAGCTGGAATATGAACTTCGTCTGCACAGGGAAGGCATCCAGGGCAAGCGGCAATTGTACCAGAGCCTCCATAAGCAGGCTCTGAAGGTGGACTTCAATCCGGTCAACTATCTCATCAGTGTGGACGACGGGTTCTATTGTGCAGAGTATCTGCGATCTTGGATCGCCGAGGCCCAGCTTCGCAGGTACCTTGTTGATGAATTTGGAGACGAATGGTTTGCGAATCCAGGTTCTGGATCTTTGTTGAGGGAGTTCTGGAAGGAGGGAAGCCGGATCACTGTTGAGGAGATGGCGGAGAAGCTTGGGCAGACGCTGAGTTCCAAGTTCCTATTCGATGAGATCCGCGAGTATTTCGAATGAACAACCGCACATGTTCTCTGAGCCTACTGATCCAAAATGCGAAATAGCCTTCTGTGAATCCTTGCGTTGTTGAGAGGGGTTGCGGATTGAGTGTTTCGAAACGAGTCCAATCGATCGAGCCTTCACCGATACGGAAGATAATCGACCTTGCAGAGACCATGCCTGGAATAATCGGCCTTCATGCGGGGGAGCCTGACTTTCCGACGCCGAAACACATAGTCGAGGCTGGAAGCCGTGCTTTACACGATGGTTACACACACTATACTCACGGCGCCGGCCTACTGCAGCTCCGTGAGGCAATTTCGCGGAAACTCCTCGAAGAGAACGGGATCGAGGCAAACCCGAAGACCGAGATCACAGCCACTGCAGGTGGGTTTGCTGCAATATTCGCAGCCATTCAAGCCACCATCAACCCGGGCGACGAAGTGATAGTTCTTCAGCCTTCTTGGCCATCGTACGCTGGATTCGTCAAGCTTGCCGATGGAGTGCCCGTGTTTGTTCCTCTGCACGGGCCAGACTTCGAACCAAGCACTGCAAATGTCAAAGAACGTATCAGCGACAGGACGAGAATGATCTTGGTGAACTCGCCTAACAACCCTACAGGTGCAGTATACTCACAAAGCTGCCTCTTGGAACTGACCAAGCTTGCCAAAGAACACGGCCTTCTCATTCTCACGGATGAAGTGTACGAGAAGATCGTCTTCGACGGAAACAAACATTTCAGTATCGCTTCACGATCTGAGTTCAGGGACTTCACGATAACGGTGAACTCGTTTTCCAAGACATACGCGATGACAGGCTGGCGCATTGGCTACGTCGTTGCCAATGACATCATCACAAACGGCATTCGAAAGATGCACGGCTACATGGCCTCTTGCGCACCCGCATCCGCTCAGAAAGCCGCGCTCGAGGCTCTTTCAGGACCACAGGACTGCATCGACGAGATGAATGATGAATATCAGCGCCGCCGAGACCTCATAGTGAGCGGGCTCAACGACATCGACGGCTTCCAGTGTACGCCACCAAAAGGGACTTTCTACGCGTTTCCCAGCGTCAGCAAGCTTGGACTTGCTTCGGCAAGGATCGCTGAGGAACTCTTGGAACAGGCGAAGCTGGCATGCATTCCGGGCAGCGCGTTCGGTGAAGCGGGAGAGGGCTACCTGAGGCTGTCGTTTGCGACCTCTCAACGCAATATTCAGGAAGCACTGGCTAGGATCAGGACTTGGCACGCTCAGTACAAATGAAGGGCGTCCTATTGCGTCTGGCGAATGTTCGCATCAGGTTGAGAAGACTGCCCACTGGTTGAGGTAGTCCCACCAGTCGTCTTCGCTGACCTTCTCTTCCACCGCGATCGTCTTCAGCAGTGTCAAGAGTGTCTTGTGGTGTCTCCTCTCATCCGCTAGAATGACTTTGAGTAACGGCTTCATTCGAGGGGCCGTCAAGGTTTTCGCGATTCTCTGTGCCTGAAGGAGCATGACCTTCTCGTTTGCGACATGTTGTTCGAGCTCCTTTCTCATCTCGTAGTGTTCAACTTTGGAGATAGTCGCTCCGGACGCCATGTCGACCAAGGTTGCATACATGTAGGCATGCTTTGTTGTGTCAAGCTCGATTCCCTTGAAGAGCAGCTTTGGAACGGTGTTCTTCGTCTTCGCGCCCATTACACGAAGGCTTTGCGCTGTACGTTTTTCAAATGCCATCTGTTTCCTGAACAGGTCGATTTCTCTTGTCGCTCCCAACGAGTATAACCCTGCTTGGCCTACTAAGTGATGCCCCCAATAATCCTAACTGAAGATGTGTGCGACTGTAATCGAGCACTTGAGGGACTATTATTGTGCTCGGCTGGCGGAGTCTACGTCACGATGAAACACGGCTCCAACACCTTGGTGGATCGGGAAACCGGACATTCTCAGACCGTCGTGCGTCACATTGGTCGTGCGCGCACACGCGAAATCAAGCCTCACGGCACTTCGTTGCGAACATTTTAGAGAAGCGACTCTAAGAAACGGGTCGGGCGTAGAAGTTGGAGATAGTGGAGGGTATCCACCGTATCCTGAGGGTCAGAGGTGCCAATGCATACCTCGTCAAACACGATCAAGACATCACTGTCGTGGACACGGGTCTGTCTGGAAACGCTGGCAAGATAGTGGACTACATCCAAAGCATAGGCTGCCATCGCTCAGATGTCAAAACCATCGTCTTGACTCACTCCGACATGGACCATACCGGGAGCGCTGCTCGACTGAAAGAAGAGACTCACGCGAAGGTTGCGATCCATGAAGCCGACGCACCCAGACTGTCAGGCGAAAAAGAGTTGAAGGCAGCGAAGGGAGTAACGGGTTTCTTCCTTCGTGTGGCGACCACCGTCATGACGTTCGACCGATTGAATGCTGACATACTTCTCAAGGATTCAGACATCATTGACAGGCTGACGGTAATCCATACTCCGGGGCACACTGACGGCAGCATCTGCCTTTACCTTGCTCGCCGGGCTCTGTTCGTCGGCGACGCTCTTTTGACTAATGATGAACGAACGCTGAGCTTTCCCCGGAGGTCCATGAGCGCGGATTTGGACTTGGCAAAGGAGTCCATCAGGAAGATATCACAGCTGGAATATTCTGTGCTGTTGCCTGGTCACGGGCCACCGATCCGGCAGAATGCATCAGCAATAACAAGGGAGTTCCTTTCTCGCTTCTGAATTGGCCATTGGTCGTTTCATCTCGCAAGTGAGATGTGAAAACTAGGGATGGGGCTTCGGGCGTAAGTCGAGATCATATCTTTGTTCCCTGATCGTCCTGCCCCAAATTTGGTGCGTTTTCTTCTGGGTCCTCCGAAAGCCTGCACTCATGTAGAGGCACTGAGCTGTGACTAGTTCGCTTGTTGTCCAGAGGAAGACGTATCTGAACTTGTGTTCCTTGCAGAAACGAAGCGCCTCATTCAGTAGCTTTCTCCCCATACCTATTCCCCGATATCCGGGGTGTACGAAGAACCAGCGAAGTTGAGCCCCCACCTTTGAGTGCCCAACAATAGCAATAGAGCCAATGATCTGGTCGTTTGTCTCTGCCAGCCAAATCCGATCCTTGTCAGGACTGAAGGATCGAACGAATTCCGCAAGCCCGTCAGCAACATATGCTTCGAATGTTTGGTCGTAGCCGTACTCCTTTGCGTATGTGACGCCGTGAAGATGGGTCAGATATCCTATGTCACCTGGCCTAATGTGATGCCGTAGTTTCCATTTTGCCAGCGAGGGGTTGGGAGGACTGTTCTTCCGATTTGTCAGGATCATGTAAGCTTGTCGCCCGGCCTAGGCTCCAGCCTCATGAATCGAACAAAGGGCTTAGCAGCTCTTCGCGTTGTGTCACGCGAACTGTGTCCATGGGAGTAACAGTACCGTTCGCAGCGTTCCGCCGTCTCCAGATCTCCATATGTGGAGCGACAAAGCTCGCGTACGTAGACGGTTAGTCTGCTTTTCTCGACTTCGTTGACCATCCTCTATCTCTTTTGAGGAACTTACTCGTACTTCAGGGCAACGACTGCGTTCATCCTTGATGCTCGCCAAGCTGGATAGAGTCCCGCCAGCACTGCGATTCCGATCGGGAAGAGCAACGAGAAAGCAATCAGTTCAGGGGTGAAAACAGGAGTGAGTGTCGTGCTGCTTGCATTTCGTCCGGGGCCCGCGAATCCGCCAGACATAGGCAGGGCACCTCCTATAATGAAAGACAGAACATAACCAAGCATCGTACCTCCGACTCCCCCGACAATACCGCTTATTACTGCCTCTGAAAGGAACATTCCCAAGACTTGCCTAGGCCTGTATCCTAGAGCTTTCAGGATACCTATCTCCCTTGTTCTCTCCATCACCGACACGAACATCGTGTTCGTTATGCCAACGGCGGCCACAAACAAGGACACGGCACCTATGCTTCCCAGAAACAAGGTCATCTGTGACGTGATCGACTCAACGCTTGACAGCATTGAGCCAGCGTTCATCACTCGAACCTGGTCACCGTAGTAGGTCTCTATCTCCTGTTGGACGGTTGTGACATCTGCAGCAGTATTGGTCATGACATACAGTCCGCTGAAGTATTGTGTCTTGAGCAGGATCTCAGCGGACTGTAAGGAGATGAAAATCGTATCATCGATATCCGAGAAGAGCACTCTTCCATACGCTGAAAAGATCCCTTTTACCAAGAAAGTGAGACTACCACTCGTTGGACCCCCGAGAGTAATGGAAAGCATTTGATTGAGAGTCAGTTGATCGCTTGATCCCGTTGGAAACGCGATCGAGTACCCCACAGCGGCCGCGCTTGGGTCATACGAGTCGGGCAGATTGCCGCTGTAAAGGCTGAGCCCCTTGTACATAGCGAATAGCGCGCTTCCATCAACGCCTATGAGTTCTCCTTCTATTGAGTTGCTCCCGTATGAGATTGTGGCACGTTGACTGTAGTAAGGGATGACTTCTGAGACGCCTTGGAATGACTTCATCGTATTCACGTCTTGTTGGGAGAGTTGATAGCTTTGCGTGCTGCTGCCGCCTCCAAAGAACTGGCGAGCCGAGCTGACAGTGAGGGTGTTGGCTCCAATCTTCTCAACTTGGGCTTGGATTCCGACGCTCAGTCCACTTGAGCTTGCAATGAGGGCTAGGATGACTGCTGAGCCAATCATGATTCCGAGAATTGTGAGGAAACTTCGTAGTTTCCTGTCACGAAGCGCCTTGAATGCAAGCTTGAATACGTCATCCGTGCGCATTTGCGTCAGGATCCTGCGTAAGAGTCCATTCGCTGAATATACTGCTCTTTGTCGATCAACCCGTCTTTGAAGGTAATCATGCGGTCAGTCATATTGGCAACGTCTGGATTGTGAGTCACCAAGACGAACGTGGTCCTTAAGGTCTTGTTGACTTGAACGATGTAGCTGAGGATCTCGTGGGTTGTCTTCGAGTCCACGTTCCCAGTCGGCTCGTCGCCTAGAACAAGGGTAGGCTGAGTGACCAGTGACCTTGCAATGGCCACGCGTTGCTGCTCTCCGCCACTAAGCTCGGTCGGGCGCTTATTCGCTTGGCGCGCTAGTCCGACTGCGCTCAGCATCTTCAGTGATCTGCTCTTTCGAGCTCCCTCTGGGATTCCTCTTGCGATAAGAGGCATCTGCACATTCTCAATCGCGGTAAGCCTTTGAATCAGGTTGAAGGACTGGTAGACGAATCCTATCCTCAGGTTACGAAGGAGAGCAAGCCTGTCCTCGTTCAATTTCCTCAAATCAATGCCATCGATCATCACACGACCTGAGGTGGGTGGATCGAGTGCGCCAATCACGTTAAGAAACGTGGACTTTCCGCTACCTGAAGGCCCAACAATTGATACAAGTTCGCCTTTCCCTATCTTGAGGCTCACACCTCTAAGAGCAGGGTAGTCAATATGCCCCACACGGTAGACCTTCGTAATGTCGATTGTCTGAACCGCTGGACGCGTGCGTGACTGCGATTCCAATCCAACCACATCCTTTGGTCTTAACCGCTAGACATAGCTAGAGTCGACGAACCAAAGAACAGGCCAAAAAGGTAACGCAAGACCTCAAGAATCATTGCAGTGACGCCGCCCGGCTGCTGACGCCGAGTCGGCGGCTGCACGACGGGATTCTTGATTTCAATCTGAGACAGTTGCTGGACATTGTACGGAGAACTCGGTCTCTCGGTGTCTATCGCAGACACTTTGACGAGAACCCCATGGGTACCTTCGGTGAGATTCTTCTTGAAGTATACCATCAAGCTGAAAGGTCTAGCTATGTTCGGATCAACTTCACCCAAGTATAAGCTGGCAGATTTGCCTGGAACCAGCGCCTCTGACTCGACGGTCACGTTTACATTGTAAGCGGCGATGTTTCCACTGTTGAGCAAGTTTCCTGAGACTGTTGTGTTCCCCCCAGGCGATGCGGTGGTCGGCGTCACTTGTATGCCGTACAATACCAAGTTGATCCAGCCGTGAACTGAGAAGCTAATTGTGTGCGTCTCCTGAGTGTATGATATCTCACCAAGCTGCCTGTAGGTCAGCGTGACCGAAACCTCATACGAACTACCGATCGCCCCAGTCGGCGCGTAGGCTTGAAAGCTGACAGTAACGGACTGCCCCTTGGGAATCAGATCATAGTACCAGTGATTGTCTCCCAACATCTGCAATGGAGACGGCACCGATATGGCAAGGTCAACATCGTAGAGGGAGGTCGATGAATAGGCAGTCTTGGAGTAGTAGCTGTATGTGGCCGTCAAGGTGACATTATTGCTGAAACCTGCTGTTAGGGATTGGCCAGTCACGGCCAGAGTGAAGTGCGCAAGGCTCTGACCCTCAGCAACTCCAATCGGAACCAGCAACACTAGTATTGTGAAGACAGTGATCACATGACCTCGGAACACGCCACGGCTCATCTCTTTTTCATCTTGCCTACTGCTGAGTGTCAGATGCATCAGGATGCGTACTACTACGTCAGCCAACAGGCCCAGTAGCAACCCCCTGTGCACGTAACCCGTATTTTGCTCTTTTTCAGATTTTGTTCAGAAACCGTTTGATCGAAGCGAAGCGAGCTCTCCCGCATCTCCTCTTATATAGCTTGTAGCCAGCGTTAGGCGCCCTCTCCCCGAGGAAACCACCAGACGAACTCTTGGAAGGTGGAATCTTGAGCAACTCGGATTTGGGTATAATTCTGAAATACTGATTTACTCTCAGTGTAGGGGGGATGATCATAGGTCTTGACCGAGGAAAGGGAGATTCCATGCCTCAGATACCAATCATAGTCCCTCTGATTGTCGTCGGCTTGGTAGTCGGGTCGACAATGAAATCCAAGAGCACGAGGATCTCGAAGAAGAAGTTTATATCCGCAAGCTTAGCGGCGGGCCTGTTGAACTCGATCCACGCGTACTTGCTGTACTTGTTGGTACCTGCTCAGATCCCTACGCGTATCACAGGCACTGCAACGACAGGGACAACTGCTTTCGAAGGATTTGCCGCGACATCAGAAGTCCCCTTCGTCGTTGCATCGTTTCTGACCGCGCTTCTTATGGTTCTTCTGGTTCTTGGATTGGCGATGGTGTATGCGCGAGTAGGCAGAAGCGAAGAATTCCCAGAGGCCGCGAAGATGACACCTGAAGAAGAAGCAGCGCTTACGCCGAGCTAGCTTCGTCTCATCCGACTCGATAGTGCAAGATGTGCCAGCGGATGGATGATGAGGTCTCGGAGACGATCATTACTTGCGGCATTGCTGTTGATCATCGCAGGATCGATCGCGTTCTCGCAGTCATTTGAGTATGTGTCGGCAGATGCTGAAGACGTAGTAGAGATGTCTCCAGGCGTCTATGCTGGCACGCTAGGAGCGCCCGTCGACGTAGTGAAGATGGAATACCCGAAGAGTGCCATAATAGAAAACGTGACGGGCGACTTTTCTCTGAGGCTCACATTAGATGGTAACAGTTCTCGGGTGGAAATACTTGTGCCATCTGAGTTCGATTTTCTAGAGCCTGATACCACGAGCATATGGACCAGCATAACGAACGACTACAGCCGACTATCGATAAATAAGCTGGGTTCGACCGATCACATCGCTCCGTCGTGGTGGAAGGTTACAGTTGCGAATTTCACCATTCCAGCAGGCACGTATGCAGTGAGAATGTTCAACATCAGGGCTCCCGAGGTGTGCGGAAGATATTTCATGAAGGTTTTCATAGATGGACAATCCATCGGCTGGGAGAATTTCCCAACCATAGTTGTCAAAGCCAGCATGGATCCTGCGTATGTGTCTGGACGTGTTCTGAACGGCGACCCAGCCGAATACGGCTTGTGGGTGAATGCGTCGGGGAAAGTCGTCGCTGAAGGCAAGACCGCCACTGGCAGAATCGTCAAGGGACAGGCATACTTCAACGCTTCCGCCGGCGGTGCTTACACCCTTTATGGCTTGGCTGCAGGCACTTACAACCTAACGGCTTCAGCATCCGGTTTCGTCCCTACAACGATGGATGGAACCGTCTCTGTGCTTGCGGGACAATCGGTAGAAGATGCTGATATCTACGTATATCCGAGCGCCACGATAACTGGCATCGTATACTCCAAGTGTGCCTCTGGATCCGTCCCGTGGGGCTACAATTCGTCCGGACGCGAGCCTCGCCCGATAACCATAGAAATACTCGACTTCAACCTGAACTCCATAGCTGTCCTAGCCAACAGGACCAATTACGACCCAACCTCAGCTTACTACCCGTTTTCGTTCAACGGATCGACAGGGCTCGACGGCCTTGTTCCACAAGACAATGCCGGATATGTTTCTGGGCTGGAGCCCGGTGACTATTACCTGGAAGCTCACGCGAATGGCTATTTCCAGAAAGATATTGTTGAAGTCCACATATACGAGTATGCGCGTAACATCTCTGTTCCTTTTGATCTCTGGAGAAGCTGCTGGTTCGAGGTGACTGTCTTTTTCATGGACCAAAAGGGCGGTCCTCCCAGGCCGGTAACCAAGAGTGGGCAGCTGGAAGCCGAAGCCTATTCACCCGATGGTAAGCGTTGGGGCTCGAACAGCACGTCCGTGCCTGAAGGAAGCACGAACTGCACGATAGCGATCATCGGGCTTCCTAGCGGAACATACATGATAGAAGCTAGTTTCTCCGGTTACTTGCAGACGACCTTTCCGCAAGCAACGGTGGGAGAAGGCTGCTCAGCAACCACACTCAGCCTGCAAATGGTTAGGGAAGGAGTCTTAGAGGTTGTCGTGAGATCAGTCGATTGGGAGACGCCACCCCAAGAGGTGTCTTGGAGTTATCCCGACTCAGCGATAAGGCTCGAACTCATAGACTCCTTAGGAGAAGTTCACGTCGGAACAGCGGAGCAAGAAGCAGATGTAGCCGCAACGATAGCTAACGTGACCGGTCTGTCTCCAGACACGTATCTCGTCAGAGTATACACGCCAGGGTACATACAGACAAGGGATTACTACGCATCGGTGTCGCTTGGAAGCACAAACCGCATCATGCTTGACTTGGTCAAGACAACGAGAGTAGAAGCGACATTGACATACAAGACCGCAGGCCGAATAGCGCCCATCGACACCTATCCATACAACCCGGATCAGGTGCCTGTTAGAATCGAACTCTACGACTCCATGGGAGTACTCGCAGGGGCAAACGTGACCTACGTACCAAGCGAATCGAATTCCACGGTTGAGGTTATCGGTTTCCAGAGTTATGCAGGGAACCCCTGCTCAAGGTGGGTAAACTACTACGACACGACTGACGGTCAGTTGCAGAAGGACTACGGACTTCCTCCAGGCGAGTATCTAGTGAGGGTTTGGGTACCTGGCTACCTTCCGAGTGAAACGTTGACAGTCTCCACGTCTCTTCAAGTCATATCCACAGCCATAACGGTCTCATTAGAGAAGCTAGCTCACGTGTCCGGATATGTTCAAGGACTCAACATGTACCAAGACCTAATCCCGGTCTCGTGGGCCACCATCACGGCCTACGGTCCCACACTGGAGGCAACAGACTCCGCGGACGGTTCCTACGAGATGTGGCTGCAAAATGGAACATATGTTATGGCGGCATCATCTGCTGGGTACGAGACCCAGGCCGCCGAAATCCAGCTCTCCAGCGGATGGGAGACGACAGTAGACTTCAACCTAGCCCACGCTTACTCTGAAGGCGTACCTACACCTGAGTTCCCAGGAGCATTCCTGCTCTGCATAGTGCTGCTTGCGGCCTTGGTTATCCTGAGATCCCCCGTCGTTATCAGACGCCCGTGCTTCAAGCGGGTCTCCGACCCGAACAGTTGCACTCGTAATTTTCGCCGATGCAACTTCCGCGACTTCAATGAGACCGCCTAGAGGTGCGTAGTCTATGGCACGATCATCATGACCCAGCGATCCGGATGCGAGATTCCCGCATCGCCTCTCTAGATACAAGGTTCAGCCATCTGCTTCCCGACATCCTAAGCTTGTGTCTTGTCTTTGTCTTGCAGCGTGCTCGGTTGGATTGGTCAAGGATTTGGGTCCAATTCTGAAGAATCGATTAATACCTTGCAGCGTTGTGCTCGACACCACGACAGAGAAAGAGAAGGGCACGCACATGGTGAATGAAGCCAGGTGGAAGGGGCAGACTGTTTTCGAATGTGAACTCTGCGGCTCCGCCTACGGAGACCTCGAAACAGCTGAGCGCTGCGAACAATACTGCTACCTTCATGGAAGACGCCCCACCCACGCTAGGACTGAAATCCTTACGAAGACGGGGAGTCCAAGGCGATTCGACGGCAACCCGTTCTACCACAGCCTCCAGTCAGTGACGGAACAACAAAGATGGCCGTCACAGAAGCGGTGAGGTGGAGAATACTAGGGTCATAGAAAGCTCCAGCGTCGAAAAGCACGAACATTTCTCAGCAACGTCGTGCCACGCGAACTCTCCTCTTTGCCTGTCCGCTCAACATACATAAGCGGAGATACGAGTCGCGGTATTCTCGGAAGACATATAATGTTCTGGAATTACACCTCGTTCGAACCTAGCACCAAAGTGATCTCTCTAAGGAACCGGAACCAACATGGCCTTTCTCGGCGAGCCCTCAATGAAGCGTCTGCTGGGTTGGCTAATCGCAGGCACGAAGGGAGGGATGACTCGCGCCGAGATAGTCGCAGTGTTGAAGGAGACGCCTCAGAATGCGAACCAACTGGCGAGCAGACTCGAGAAGGACTATAGAACCATAAGGCATCATCTCGAGATTCTCCTCAAGAATGGCATAATCACTTCGACCGGAGACAGGTACGGCACCACCTATTCCCTGACCCCACAGATGGAAGAGAACTATGCCGTATTCGAGGAGATTGTGGGTAAAATCTGGAAAAAGTCTAAAGACAACCACCGAGGGTGAAGTGACGTATGAAGAAGAATCAGAAAGCTTGGATTGTCTTTGCGACGCTGATATTGGTGGCATTGCTCGTTGCGTTTGTGGGCATGAATTATCTAGAGCCAACCGGAGTACCCTTTGGGCACAGGCCGCCTTTTCCACAACCTCCTTGGGACTTGCAGTTGTTCTATACGGTCACGGTCGTACTCTCGACAATCAATGCCACACTATTGATCTTCCTGTTTTCCGCGTATCTGGGCATCTACCGGAAAGTGAAATCGGATTTCACTCTTGGCCTAATGGTGTTCTCGATTATCTTGCTTTTCTATGCGCTGTCGTCTAACCCACTTGTTCAGCGGGTCTTCGGTTTTCGTGCGTTCGGACTTGGACCGTTTGCCATGTTACCTGACTTGTTCACATGTGTGGCGCTGATCATACTGCTATACTTGACTTTCAGATACTAGACAGGATTTCTGTCAAATCGCACCGCAAATTGAATCCCTCTCTTAAGCTAGCGAGAACCTCGTTGGTGCTGGCACAGTCACGGTCGCTCTTAATGGATCGAATCCCTCAAGGACAGTAGCTTTCAGATATCGCATCTCATGATCCGGGCTAGCATTTGCTGAGGACCACTAGTACCGGTACGCTCGGATTGGGTGTGAATTAGGAGAGAAATTGACAGCAATTCTGAAAACCCCTCTTATCATACGAGGTCATTCCGTCAGTGCGAGCGCGCTCACAATCGAACGAAACAGAGGTGACAAGACTGAATGGAAAAAGAGGCGCCATCCTCGTATCGCTGCTGGCCATGGCGGCGGTCTTGGCGAGCTCATCGATCATGTTGTCTGCAAGAGCTCAGGATCAAGGAACGTCTCCTGACGGACAACCACCATGGATGAGTCAGCTTACTGACGATCAGAAAACAGAGATCCAGAACCTGACCCAATCAATGAAAGACTCCGGAGCAACCCGACAAGAGATCATGGATGCAGTCGCTGCAAAACTGCAAGAATGGGACATCCAACTTCCTGAACGCCCAACAAACTCCACGCACCCGCCTCCACCAACAAACTCCACTCGACAACCCCCATGGATGAGTCAGCTCACGGACGATCAGAAAACAGAGATTCAACAACTTATTCAATCGATGAAAGACTCTAGAGCGACTCCGCAAGAGATCAGAGACGCCGTCAATGCGAAACTACAAGAATGGGGCATCCAAATTCCTGAACCCAGTGTTGGACAACCAACAAACTCCACCCGACCACCGCATGACCCACCATGGATGAGTCAGCTTACTGACGATCAGAAAGCACAGATTCAACAACTGATTGAATCGCTGAGAACGTCCGGAGCGACTCCGCAAGAGATGAGAGACGCCGTCAATGCGAAACTACTAGAATGGGGCATCCAAATTCCAGCTCCACCACAAGGTTCTGGGCAGTAGTTGGAAACGATGGCTGGAAACAGCCAGCCATCGTTCAACTCCTTTTTTTGCGAGGCCGT
>Ga0315268_10000846_pt1 | contig 35825 bp, 36 predicted proteins | sample C1_top_MG_FD_204535 | JGI IMG/M metagenome (GOLD analysis project Ga0315268, IMG submission 204535) | Sediment microbial communities from Yellowstone Lake, YNP, Wyoming, USA - C1_top | ecosystem: Environmental > Aquatic > Freshwater > Lake > Sediment | place: USA: Wyoming | collected 2017-08-01
TGAGACCGTTGCAAAAAGGTTATTTTTTCGGCGTTTCTTTTGCTGGAGAGACGCCGGTTACGGGTTCACATTGATGATTTGCTGGGTGCTAAAAAGTTTTTACCTCGATTTTTAAAGGTTTGCTGGTTCTGTTTCTACTGTTTAAGGTTTCGGTCTCAAGTTAAGCCGCGTTAGCCCAAGACAGGGCCGGACTTCGCAGTTTTAAGAGGGTGACCCAGCGTTTGAGGTTCACCACCAGGGCCACCATGAGCGTTTGGACGGTCACCTTGGCCAGACCCCAGTAGCGGGCCCGGCGCAGGCCGTGAGACTGTTTGCACTCGGCGAACTTGCGCTCGATCTGGGGGCGCTCCCGCCAGGACTTCCGGGGTCGTCCCGGTCGAGGCTGCCGGGGATATAAACCGGAGGCCACGCCCAGAGCCGCCAGGTGGGAGCGATTCGCTTTGCTGTTATAGGCCTTGTCCCCGGTCAACTCCTTTGCCTGGGGCTGGGCCAGGGTGGGCAGGACCACGCCGTCGGGCACGTTGCCCGGAGTGGTCAGGACCTGCACGATCAACTCGGAGTCCGCGTCCTGCACCACGTGGCTTTTGTAGCCGTAAAACCCCTTCTTCGGGGTCTTGCGGCCGAAACGGGCGTCCGGGTCCGGAGAGTTGCGGTCCACGTAGTGGTCGTCGTCATCGCCGTCCCGGTGTTTCTTTTTCAGGCGAAACAGGTCCACCTTGGCGGTCATGTGGGTGCCGTCGATGATGTGCAGCCGGTCCGACACCAAACCCTGGGCTCGGGCCTGCTCCACCACTTGGTTGAACAGGCGCTGGAAGCCCTCGGCTCCCAGGCGCTGCCGGAAGCGGCAGAGCACGGTGTGGTCGGGCGGCAGTTCCTCGGCGCTCAGGCCCAGGAAAGACTTGAAGAGCAGGTTCCAGGTGCACTGCTCCTCAATGTCCCGGTCCGAGAGGTCGTAGAGGAACTGCAAGAAAACCATTTTGAACATGAGCACCGGGTCCCAGGGGTCCCGGCCCCAGTCCACGTAAAAGTCTTTCAGGGCCGCTTTGACGAAGGAGAAGTCCACGGCCCGGGAGAGATCGGAGAGGAAGTGGGGGCGCCGACGCAGCAGTTGGTCGTAAATGAAGTTGCCAAAGAAGGAGCCGTTGGCGCTGCCGGTCTTGCTCATGGGACCTCCGGGAAAATTTATTTTCCCGATATTACAACAAGTTATGCCATTTGACCAGTATAATCCGACCAAGTTTTAAGTAGATTTTGCGATGTATTTCGCAACAGGCTCATTTTAAGATAGTCAGCATTACAACCTTTAAGCCTTTGTCTACAATGAATTATTATAGATTAAAGTAATCTTTCAATCCAAGAATCTTGGCATTCTCTACAAATAAGGTAGACCAGTAAAATTGAGCCGAATCATTAAAATACTTTAAATCGCTTACTTCATATATTTCATTTCTATAATAGTAATCCTCAAATTGGCCTGATTCAGGGTTCATTCTTGACTCAGATTTTATGGCGATGTTGAACCATTCTCCTTCATCATATATTAGATTAATGTCTCTATCGTGTGAATTAAAGCCGATTTCGTTATTAGAAATTGCATTTCCCCAAGCATTTATACAATCCTTCAAATCAGAAGCACCTTGAAACAACTCCATTATTTTATCTTGAATTTGGTCCCAGGGAATGGGTCTGGAGTCAAGAAAATCATCAGCGAATTTATTTATGAACCTAGAGAGCATTAAGTAACAATGGTGCGCGGCATCAATGGCGCGATCATGATTTATAATATGACGAAATTCTCCTTTACTATCGCTATATTCCCATTCAAGGCTGGGATCATCTGGCGTCGATCCAGTTTGAGCGTGTCCAAGAGGCGGGGCTATCCTATAAAGCATTATATCTTCCCCATTCACTTTCAAATCATTGACTTTATTAATATCGGCGATAATGCCCATGAAATTTTGATGCGACCAGCTATCTGCATAGGCATGCAGCATGATGCCTAAAAGATGACGACTATATGGCAATAGATCATAGCTTAAAAATTGGTCAATCATTCTTTGAATAATCGTGCAATCAGGTTTAGTGAGGATTTGTTCATCACCTTCCCCAATGGTTCCTGGGAGAAAATGGAAGGGAATCCATATTCGCTTACAATCATCCTTTAATAGATTTTGTGGGTTAAAAATCTTGTGGGCTGTGATGAATGGTTCAAACTGGCCGCCATTTTCAAAAAGTATGGTTTTGTCTGTTACTTCATCATCAGTGTATTGCGAGGCATAGGCGATAACGTATGCGTTCTCCGGACTGAACCCGACGGCCCTGGCTAAGGCATAGATCGTGTAGAAATGGAAGTCAATTCTCATGGTGAGTTCCATCCTATATAAATAGTCATAAGCTCTAAAGCCAATCGAGTCATAACTCCGGCGGCCACGTCGTCCAGCACCACGCCGAAGCCTCCGGGGAGGCGTTCCAGGTATCTCAGGGGAAAGGGCTTGAGGATATCCAGGGCCCGGAAAACGATGAACGCGCAGGCGATCCACGGCCATCGGGGCGGCGCCCAGGCCAGGGCTGCCAACAGGCCCGCCACCTCGTCAATGACGATGGCCGGGTGGTCGGCTGCGCCCAGTAACTGCCAGGCCCGGTCCGCGGCCCAGATGCCTGCTCCCAGGAGTACCAGCCAGACCAGGCCGTAGCCCCAGGGACCCAGGTGGCTGAGCAGCCACCACAGGGGCAGGCCCACCAGGAGGGAGCCCCAGGTGCCGGGCATACCAGGCAGATAGCCCACGCCCCCGCAGGTGGCCAGGGCCAGGATGAGGCGCCGGCGCGTCGGGCTTTCCTGCACCGTCCAAAACCCCTTAACGTCTCAGAAATACATGGATTTGGGGGCCTTGTCAACCATTCCCCGGGTTGGAACGTTTGCTCCCTGAGATGGGGCCCGCCGGAGGAAAGGTTTTCCTTTTTGCAATTAAGGGGGTTAAAAAATTAAGAAATTTCCCCTATAATCTTTATATGCGGCCTGAAGCTCGTGAAGCTCCCCTTGCCCCCCTTCCCCCGCCCAGCATCGTGCCCCGGCCGGAGCACAACCTGTCCCGGAAAGACATCGACGTGGAAGCCCTCAAGGTCCTCTACCGCCTGCACCATGCCGGCTACATAGCATACCTGGTGGGAGGGAGCGTCCGGGACCTGCTCCTGGGGAAGGTCCCCAAGGACTTTGACCTGGCGACGGACGCCCGCCCCGGGGAGATTCGCAAGCTCTTCCGCAACAGCCGCATCATCGGCCGGCGCTTCCGCCTGGTGCAGGTCTTTTTCCGGGGCGGCCACATCGTGGAGGTCTCCACCTTCCGGCGCCGCTCGGAGTTCGACGAAGTGCCGGAGACGGCCACGTCCCGGGACAACACCTTCGGCACGCCGGCGGAGGACGCCCGGCGCCGGGACCTGACCATCAACGGCCTGTTTTATAACATTGCCGACTTTTCCCTGGTGGACTACGTGGGGGGTCTGGAGGACCTCAAAGCTGGGCGCATCCGGGTCATCGGCGAGCCCGGGGTGCGGTTCCTCCGGGACCCGGTGCGCATGCTCCGGGTGCTGCGCCACGGGGCCAGGATCGGCTTTGCCATCGACCCCGAAGCCTGGGAGGAAATCCGGGCCAAGGGCAAGCTCATTCGCACCTGCCCCCCGGCCCGGGTGCGGGACGAACTCCTGAAGGACTTTCGCAGCACCGCGGCCCGGGCCTTCTTCAAGCTGATGCTGGAGAGCAGCCTCTTTTACGCCATCTTTCCGGCTTGGCAGGGCCGCCTGGGGCCGGAGGGGGAGCAGCGCCTCCTGAAACTCTGCGGCCGCCTGGATAAGTTGGTGGCCGCGGGGCACCAGCTCTCCGACGGGCTGCTGTGGGCTGTCTTCCTCACCCCTTACCTGGAACGGGAAAGCGCGCCCGTAAACTTCCAGGAATTGCGGGAATTCATCCGGGAGAAGATCCGGGAGGCCCTGGGGGGCATCGAGTTCCCCCGGCAGCGCCAGGACGAGGTGTCCCAGATGCTGGCCCTGAAAGAACGGGTGGCCCCCCTCCTGAAAAAAGGACAGGCTGTGCCCGCCCGCCTGGCGAGATTGGCCACCTACCCCGAGGCCTGGCTGCTGCACCAGATCCGGGAGGCGCCGGAGGAGGCGCTCCTGGCCCGCTCTGCGCCGGAGAAGGTGCCTCCCCGGGCCCCCCAGCCTAAACGCCAGCGCCCCTATCGGCGCCGCCGGCGGGGGCGGGGGAGAGGGCGGGGAGAGAAAAGGACTGGGGGAGGGGGCTAAATGTCCCGGGGGAGGGAGCCAGGGGCCGACGGCCCCTGCCCCCTCCCCCAACCCCTTAAGGGTGTAAAAAAGCCGGGCCGAAGCCCGGCTTCTTCCTATTTCAGCTTCTTCCTAATCTGGTGGCACAGGCTTTCCAGCCTGTGCCTCTTTAACACTCGTTCCCAAGCTCCTGCTTGGGAACGCAATTTTGTTGCCAAGCTCCGCTTGGCCTAAAGGAGTTGCTTTGCCAATAAGTTCCGGAGTTTTTGCAAAGCAGAGCTTTGCACCAAAGCCGGTTCCCAAGCAGGAGCTTGGGAACCAGAAGATTCTGTCATTCTGAGCGCAGCGAAGAATCTAGATTCTTCACTCTGCTTCGCTCCGCTCAGAATGACACCCCGATTATCCTGCCTCCAGAGTCACCCGTTTGAAGCGGCGCTTGCCGACCTTCACAAGATAAGTTGCCCCGGCAGGCACTTCCGCCTCTGCGCCCGCCACTTTTTCGCCGTCTAAGTACACGCCACCCTGGGAAATCAGACGCTTGGCCTCGGAGGTGCTGGCCGTCAGGCCCGCGTCCACCAGCAGTCGGGGCAGCCAGAGTTTCGGCTCTGCGACCTTGAGAGTTACCTCTTCAATCTCCTCCGGCAGGCCGTGCTCCCGGAAGATGTGGGCGAATTCCCGGGCCGCGGCCTGGGCCGCGGCCTGGCCGTGGTAGCGGGCCACCAGTTGCACCGCCAGCTCCTCCTTTACCTGGCGGGGATGGCGGCGGCCTTGGGCCATATCCTCCTTAAGACGGGCCAGGGCCTCCGGGGTGATGTCGGTGAGCAGCTCAAAGTAGCGCCGCATGAGCTCATCCGAGATGGACATGATTTTCCCGAACATGACCCCGGGGGGCTCGTCGATGCCTACGTAATTGTTTAGGGACTTGCTCATCTTCTGCACCCCGTCCAGGCCTTCCAGGAGGGGCATAGTGATGACCACCTGGGGGGGCTGGCCGTATTCCCGCTGGATTTCCCGGCCCACCAGGAGGTTGAACTTCTGGTCCGTGCCCCCCAGTTCCACGTCGGCCTTAAGGGCCACCGAGTCATAAGCCTGGATCAGGGGATAGAGGAATTCATGGATGGAGATGGGGGTCTGGGAGACATAGCGCTGGTGGAAGTCCTCCCGCTCCAACATGCGGGCCACGGTGTGCCGGGCCGCCAGGCGGATGAGGTCCTGGGCGGGCATGGCCTTCATCCAGCGGCTGTTGAAGTCGATGAGGGTCTTGGTGTGGTCCAGGATCTTGAAGATCTGGCGCTCATAAGTCTCGGCGTTGGCCTTGACCTCCTCTTCGGTGAGGGGGGGCCGGGTCTCGATCTTGCCCGAGGGGTCGCCGATGAGGCCGGTGAAGTCCCCGATCAAGAAGATGACCTGGTGGCCCAGGTCCTGGAAGTGCTTGAGCTTCTGGATGAGCACCGTGTGCCCGAGGTGCAGGTCCGGCGCGGTGGGGTCAAACCCGGCCTTGACCCGGAGGGGCTGCCCGGTGGTCAGGGAGCGCTCCAGGCGTTCCTTCAGTTCTTCTTCCCTAATGATTTCCTGGCAGCCCTGCTGGATGAGGGCCAGTTGTTCCGGCACCGGTCGCACTGGCGTGGCTCCCTTAAAACTTAAGATGGCCTCTTAAGAATTGTTGAAACATGGTCAAATGATTGTCGAAAAGTTTTGCTGTAATTTCAAGGCAGTACCCTGATTTTGGCGGCGGCCGCGGCGGTGACCTCGCCGATGAGCGCGGCCTGGGCGACGCCGCGCTCCTGCAGGCGGTCCAGGTAAACCGGGGCGTCCACCGGGGCCAGGGCCACCAGCAGGCCGCCGGAGGTCTGGGCGTCGCTCAAAAGGTCCAGGTCCACCGGGCTGACGCCGGGGTCCACCTGGAGGTGCTTTTCGCAGAAGCGGCGGTTGGCGTGGCTGCCGCCGGGGACGAGGCCCATCCCGGCATACTCCCGGGCCCAGGGCAATATGGGCACCCGGCCGGCGTAAATGGTCAGTTCCGCCTGGCTGGCCCGGGCCAGCTCCAGGCCGTGGCCCAGGAGGCCGAAGCCGGTGACGTCCGTCACCGCGTGCACGGCAAGGCCCTCCAGGGCTTCGGCCGCGTCCCGGTTAAGACGGCTCATGACCTCGATGGCGGCTGCCTCCGCTTCCGGGGAGGCCGCCCGACCCTTGAGCGCGGTGGCAATGACCCCGGTGCCGAGAGGTTTGGTGAGGACCAGGTGGTCGCCTGCTTTCGCCCCGGCCTTGGTGAGAATTTTGTCAGGGTGCACCACCCCGGTGACCGCCAGGCCGTAGATGATCTCCGGGCCCTCGACGCTGTGGCCGCCCACCAACAGGGCTCCGGCCTCGTGCACCTTGTCCATGCCGCCCTTCAGGATGGCCTTGAGCACCTCCGGCGGCGTGGTCTTCAGGGGGAAAATGGCGATGTTCAGGGCGGTGAGGGGCCGGCCCCCCATGGCGTAGACGTCGGAGAGGGCATTGGCCGCGGCGATCTGCCCGAATTGATAAGGGTCGTTGACCACCGGGGTGAAGAAATCCACCGTCTGGATGAGGGCCACCTCCGGCGTCAGGCGATAGACCCCGGCGTCATCGGCCTGTTCCAGGCCCACCAAGAGGTCGGGATGGGTATGGAAAGGCAAAGCCTGCAAGACCTCCTCCAGGACCCCTGGAGGTATCTTGGAGGCTCAGCCCGCGGCCCGGACCTGTTCCACCAGGGGGATGTTTTTTTTATCCGTCAAAGTTGACCTCGATGTGAAAGAGCGGCCAGTGGCCAATACGCAGTGGTCAGTGGTCAGAAAAACTGCTTACTGCTTACTGCTCACTGCTCACTGTATCTAAAATCCCAGCCACCGGACTTCCCGGTCTTTTCTGGGGGGCGCCGGCGGTTCCTTGGCCGAGTAGCCGATGGGGGTGATGGCCAGCAGCTGCTGGTTTTCTTTGCCCAGGAAGGCTAGGATTTCTTTTTCCAGGTAGTTGGCGCCGGTCATCCAGCAGGTGCCCAGCCCTTCGGCTTGGGCTGCGAGGAGCAGGTTCTGCATCAGGGCGGCGCCGCTCTGGAGGTTGGCCAGGTTCATGCTGGCGTCGGCGTTCTTCCAGATGGTCACCGCGATGACCACGGGCGCGCCCCCGAGGTTCTTGAAGAACTTCATCACCAGTTCCTGGCCCTTTTCGGGCACGTTGGCCTGCTTCAGCAGGGGCAGGAGGTAAGTGATGGCGTGGCTCACCAGTTGCACGAAGTCGTCCCGGACCTTGCCGGCCATGACGGTGATTTCCCAGGGCTGGGCGTTGGTGCCGGAGGGAGCCCACAGGGCGGCGTCGATGACCCGCTTCAGGGCCTCCCGGGGCGGCAGGTCCGGCTGGTAGAGGCGGTGGCTGCGGCGGTGATGAATGGCGTCGTAGAGGTCCATATTCCCTCCTTGGTTCAGGTTGGCTGGCGGATGGCGCACGCGGGCCGGGTGGGGGCCGAGGGCCCCGCGGCCTCGCCGGGCGGGCGCTCCCCCTCCAGTTCGGCCAGGGCCTCTTGGGCCCGGCGGATCAGGGCCTCGAACTCGTCGGAGCGGTAGGGGTCCACCCCGCCGCAGCCGCAGTCCGCCATCTTGTCATAGGCCGGGGCCGCGTCGATATGGCGCAGCAGGGCCCGGGTAGCGTCTCGCAGTTTCAGAACTTTGTCATCCATGGCTTCATGTCCTTCTTTATTTTGTCATTCTGAGCCCCGTCAAGCATCTCACGTAATGCCCTATAAATTCAGGAGCGCCCGGCAAAGTTGTGAAAATAAGCGGGCTCCAGTCATCCATGGAATTTTAAAGCTTTTTCATTCTCCCCCTGGCGGGGAGAGGGGATTTGATTGCCGCGGTGATAGAGTAACCTTCCGGTGATTTCATTAGCGGACATTGTTGCCATGAATTATATGAACTGTGGGCCGGAAATGTAAGTCTCCTCTCAGGCGGGCGGGGAGACCCCGCGCCTACGGTCGCGGCTTCACCGATTTCTGCCAGGCGCCGGTAAAACCCAGCTTCTGCCGCCTTGCCCCGCTTGTCGCAGCCCTGGGCGTAGATGGCGCACTTTTTTGTCAGGGTGCGGGCCGCGGCCTCCCGGTAAGCAGGGGGAAGTCCAGGCTCCTCAAGGAGTCGGGCCAGGGCCCGGATGCGGAAGCGGTCCAGGCCCCACTGCCGGGAGAGCTGGTCCGGGTGGCCGCCCCGCTTGATGACCAGGGGCTCCTTAACCAGCCCCACCTCATAGCGCCAGCCCAGGCGCAGCCATAGGTCGTAGTCCTCGGCCGCGGGCAGGCCTTCGTCAAAGCCCCCCGCGTCCTCAAAGAGCCGCCGCTGGAGAATCACGGCGGAGGGGCTGACCGAGCAGCGCTCCAGAGCCTGAAAAAAGATGCGGCCGCCGGTCTTTAAGTGGGTTTGGGGCTTGTTCACCCTGACGCCCCGGCGCACCCATACTTCGTCCGTCTGGCAGATGAGGAGGTTCGGGTGCGCGGCCAGATACGCCATTTGCCGGGCTAACTTGTCCGGCAGCCAGAGGTCGTCGGAGTCCAGGAAGGCCAGCCACTCCCCCCGGGCCGCGGCTGCGCCCAGGTTCCGGGCCGCGGCCACCCCCCGGCGGCGGCGGCGCCGGATGAGTTTGATTGCAGCACGAAAGGGGGCCAGGGCCTCCAGGGTGGCGTCGTTACTGCCGTCGTCCACCACCAGGAGCTCAAAATCCCGCCAGGTCTGGGCCAGGACCGAGGCCGCGGCCTCGACTACCCAACCTGCCCGGTTGTAGGTGGGGATGATGACGCTGACCAGGGGGTGCCGAGACATGGGGAGAAGTTATCAAAATTTCGGGAAAATTCAAGGAGGAAGTGGTCTTACGGGCATTTCTGTGCTAAATTGAAAATTTCAGAGACTGTCCGAGGGAGTGTTTCATGGTGCCCCGCTACCAACCCCGCCGCCTGGAGGCCAAATGGCAGCAGCTCTGGGAGAAGGCGGGCCTGTTCAACGCCCAGGAGGACCCCAGCCGCCCCAAATACTACGTGCTGGAGATGTTCCCCTACCCTTCCGGGCGCATCCACATGGGCCACGTGCGCAACTACACCATCGGCGACGTGGTGGCCCGCTATCAGCGCATGCGGGGCTTCAACGTGCTGCACCCCATGGGCTGGGACGCGTTCGGCCTGCCCGCGGAGAACGCGGCGCTGAAGGCCGGCGTCCATCCGGCCAAATGGACCTATGAGAACATTGACTACATGCGGACCCAGCTTAAGGCCCTGGGCTACAGCTACGACTGGCCCCGGGAGCTGGCCACCTGCGACCCCGACTACTACCGCTGGGAACAGCTGGTCTTCATTGAAATGTTCAAGAAAGGGCTGGCTTACAAGAAGCAGGCCCCGGTGAACTGGTGCCCCCAGTGCGCCACGGTGCTGGCCAACGAGCAGGTGGAAGACGGCGCCTGCTGGCGCTGCGACACGGAGGTGACCTTGAAAGAACTGGACCAGTGGTTCTTCAAGATCACCGCCTATGCGGAAGAGCTTTTGGCCGACCTGGACCAGCTGACGCACTGGCCGGAGCGGGTCCTTACCATGCAGCGGAACTGGATCGGCAAGTCCCTGGGCGCGGAGATCAACTTCCCCCTGGCGGACGGCGGCGAGGCCATCAGCGTCTTCACCACCCGGCAGGACACCCTGTGGGGCGCCACTTTCATGAGCCTGGCCCCGGAGCACCCCCTGGCCCTAACATTAAGCCGGGGAACCCCCCAGGAGGACGCGGTGCGGGCTTTCGTGGAGCACTGGAGGTCCACGGACCGGACCAAGGGCGTGCTGGAGGAGGTTACCAAGGAAGGGGTATTCACCGGGCGCCATTGCTTCAACCCCGTGACCGGCTGGCAGATGCCCATTTACGTGGCCAATTTCGTGCTTATGGAGTACGGCACCGGCGCGGTGATGGCGGTGCCGGCCCACGACCAGCGGGACTTCGAATTTGCCCAAAAGTACGGCCTGCCCATTAAAGTGGTAATCCAGCCCGAGGGCCAGGAGCTTCGGGCGGAGACCATGGAGGGGGCTTACGAGGACGAGGGCTTCCTGGCCAACTCCGGGGACTTCTCAGGCTTGGCCAGCGCCAAAGCCAGGGAAATCATTGCCCCGTTCCTGGAGGAAAAGGGCCTGGGGAAGCGCTCGATACACTTCCGCCTGCGGGATTGGGGCATCTCCCGGCAGCGCTACTGGGGCGCGCCCATCCCCATCATCTACTGCGACCGCTGCGGGATGGTGCCGGTGCCGGAGGCCGACCTGCCCGTGCTCCTGCCCCTGGACGTGGAGATCGAGTTCGTGGGCCGCTCCCCCCTGGCGGAGCTCCCGTCCTTCTGGCAGGTGGACTGCCCCACCTGCGGCGGCCCCGGGCGCCGGGAGGTGGACACCATGGATACCTTCGTGGAGTCCTCCTGGTATTTCCTGCGCTACGCCTGCGCCGATTACGGGGAAGGGGTCCTGGACCGGCCGCGGGTGGATTACTGGCTGCCGGTGGACCAATACATCGGCGGCATCGAGCACGCGGTGCTGCACCTCCTGTACGCCCGGTTTTTTACCAAGGTCCTCCGGGACCTGGGCTACGTGGCGCTTTCCGAGCCCTTTTCGCGCCTGCTTACCCAGGGGATGGTCCTCAAGGACAGCGTCAAGATGGCCAAGTCCAAGGGCAACGTGGTGGACCCCGACGACCTGATTAAGCAGTACGGCACGGACACCACCCGCCTGTTCCTGCTCTTCGCGTCGCCGCCGGAGAAGGACCTGGAGTGGAGTGAGGCGGGGGTGGCGGGGTGTTCGCGGTTCCTCCACCGCCTCTGGACCCTGGTGCACTCCCTGCTGCAGGAGCTTAAGGCCCGGCCGGCCTATCAGGGCTCGGGCCCCGAACTTTCCCCGGACCTCCAGGAGTTCCGGCGCCGGCTGCACCAGACCATCAAAAAGGTCACGGACGACATCGAGGACCGCTTTCACTTCAACACCGCCATTGCCGCGGTGATGGAGCTGGTGAACCACTTCTACCAGGCGGTGGAAAGCCTAGCCCGGGAAGGGGCCGCCATGCCAGTGTTCCGGGAGGCGGTGGAGGCCATTCTTCTCCTGGTCAACCCTATGGTGCCCCACCTGGCGGAGGATCTGTGGCAGGCCCTGGGACACGAGCGCTCGCTTCAGCTCTGCTGCTGGCCCGAGGCTCAGGCGGAAGCCCTGAAGGGAGCGGCGGTGACGGTGGTCATCCAGGTCAACGGCAAGGTGCGCAGCCGCATCCAGGTGCCCCCGGGGATGGCCGAGGCGGACTTGAAGGAGCAGGCCCTGGGCGACGCCACCATTAAAAACTGGCTGCAAGGGCAGCCGCCCAAGCGGGTGGTGGTGGCCCGGGGCAAACTGGTGAACATCGTCATTTGAGACAGGTTATGAAGGCAAGACTGCGCGCTTTGCTCTTGTTGCTGCTCCTGACCCTCCTGGGCTGCGGCTACCGGCCCCTGGGGGCGGCGCCCGCCACTCCCCAAGGGCCTCCCACCCTGGCCATCCCGCCTTTTGGCAACCGCTCCGTGGAGGTGGGTCTGGAAACCGTCTTTGCCGACGCTCTCATCCAGGTCTTCTCCCAGACCAAGGCGGTGCGCATTACCACCAAGCCCCAGGAGGCCGACCTGGTGCTGGAAGGCAGGGTGCGGTCGGTGGATCAAGCCTCCGTGGCCTTTTTGGACGTCAACCGCTCCAACGTGCGGCGGGTGACGCTGCGGGTGGAGCTGGCCCTGCGGCGGCCCCACAGCGGCAAGGTGTTGTGGAAGGATACCGTGGTGCTGCAGGAAGATTACGTGGTGGACCCCAACTACCATATCGGCGAGGCCACCAAGACGGAGGGCATCCGCCGGGCCGCCAACACCATGGCCCGTAAGGTAGTGGACAAAATCCTGCTGGTGATTTGAAAGTGAGCTGTAAGCAGTGAGCAGTTAAAACTGGCCCCTGGCCCCTGACCCCTGAATATGTCCCATCCCATCTTAGAACGCCACCTGGAGCGCCGCCAACTTCGGCCCCTCTACCTCTTTTACGGGGAGGAGGAGTTCCTCATGCGGCGGGCCTTGAAGCGGCTGGAGACGGCCCTTAAGGACCAGACCGGGGAGGCGCCCCTGAAGGTGGTGCGGGAAGCCACGGAAACCCCCCTGACGGAGTTTTTGGGTGAGACCCGGGTGGGGTCCCTGTGGGGCTCAGGGCAGCTCCTGGTGCTGCGCCGGGCGGAGGCGGTCCCGGCCGGGGAGCTCAAGGCCGTCACTGAATATCTCGCCCACCCCGCGCCCCGGGTCTGGGTGGTGCTCCTGGCCGAGGGCCTGAAAGCCCGGGACTTGGCGAAAAATCCGGTGTGGAACCGCCTCCAGCAGGAGGACGCGGCCCTGGGATTCTTCCGCCTCAAGGAAGAGGAGCTTTACCGTTGGCTGTCCCGGGAGGCCGGGGCCCTGGGGAAGAACCTGACCCTGGCTGCGGCCCAGCGCCTGGTGGAAATCGTGGGGGAGAACCTCTGGGAGCTGATGCAGGAGCTGGAGAAACTGGCCCTGTTCGCGGGGGAGGAGCGCACCCTGACCCCCAACCTGGTCAACCAGCTGGCCACCCACAGCCGCACCTACAATATCTTCGCCCTGGTGGACGCCCTGGGGGAGCCCGGCGCCCAAAAGCGCCTAACCGCCTTGGCGCAGCTAATGGACCTGGGCGAGGAGCCGCCCAAGATCCTGGGGATGCTGGCCCGGCAATTGCGCTTTTTGATTCGCATGAAGGAAGGCGCCCCCGGGCTCAACCTGCCCCAATGGCATATGAAGAAATTGGCCCAGCAGGCCCAGAATTTCTCAGAGGCGGCGCTGCGCGGCCACCTGTTCCGGCTGCATCAGACGGACCTGCGCCTCAAGACCAGCGCCGGCAACCCGAGACTGTGGCTGGAATGGACCCTGCTGCATCTGGGGCCGGGGTAAGAAAGATTTACCACGGAGGCACAAAGAACACAGAGGGAAAAAAGTAGTGGTGCCATGGTGTTACTAACACCATGGCACCAGAATATGCCACTGTGCTCTCTGCGTCTCTGTGGTGATTTTTTATGAGCCCTTCGCCGCGTTGACCTGGCGGGTGAGGCGGGAGACCTTGCGGGCGGCGGCCCGCCAGTGCAGGGTGCCTTTGCCGACCACCCGGGCGATGACGGGCACGGCCCGGGTCAGGGCCGCCTGGGCCTCTTCGCCCTGGCCCTGGGCCACGGCCTGGCGCACTTCCCGCACCACGCTCTTCACCCGGGTCTTGCGGCTCTGGTTGCGAGCCCGCCGTTTTTTATTCTGTCTGGCCCGCTTCAAAGCGGATAAATGTCTGGCCAAAGATCTTTCCTCCGGAAGTTGTGTTCATTAACTGTGTCTAAAGATTGTCCTTTTGTCAAGCTTCCGGCCGCGTTTGTTGGCGGAAGAAGGCCAGGAAGTAGCCCACCCCGGAGGCCACGGTGATGATGAGGGCCAGCCACAGCAGGGCCATGCCCAGCCAATAGAAGTCAAAGAGGTGGGAGGAGTGGTGCAGGATGAGGGCCGTCAAGGCCAGCATCTGCAGCAGGGTCTTGGTCTTGCCCCAGCGGTCCGGGGCCAGGATGGTGCCTTCCGCCGCGGCCAGGCCCCGGAGGCCCGTGACCGCCAGTTCCCGGCCGATGATGATAAAGGCCATCCAGGCGGGGACGCCGTCCCGCATGGGGATGAGCATGATGAGGACTGCGGACACCAGGAGCTTGTCCGCCAGGGGGTCCATGAATTTGCCGAAGCGGCTCACCAGGCGCTGGCGCCGGGCCAGGAAGCCGTCGAAGAAGTCCGTGGCCCCGGCCACCACAAACACCAGGGCCGCCAGGAAGGCGACCACCGGGCGGTCCTGGGCAAAGCGCAGGAGCAACACCACCACCGGGATGGCAGCGATGCGGGTGCCCGTGAGGAGGTTGGGCAAGGTCCGGAAGTCCGTCTCTGGCTTTGGCATGTCAGCTTTTCCGGGCGCGCTCCCAGTCCTCCAGGAACTTTTTCAGGCCCACGTCCGTCAGGGGGTGCTTGATGAGCTGCATCAGCACGCTGAAAGGGATGGTGGCGATGTCCGCGCCGGCCAGGGCCCCTTCCAGGACGTGCAGGGGGTGGCGCACGGAAGCCACGATGATCTCCGTGTCAAAACCGTAGTTCTCGAAGATGGCCACCACCTGCTCCACGATTTCCATGCCCCGGTGGCTGATGTCGTCCAGGCGGCCGATGAAGGGGCTGACGTACGCGGCCCCGGCCTTGGCGGCCAACAGCGCCTGCAGGGGCTGGAAGATCAGGGTGACGTTGACCCTGATGCCCTCCCCGGCCAGGACGCGGGTGGCCTTGAGGCCGTCCGGGGTCATGGGGATCTTCACCGCCACCCATTCGTGAATTTTGGCCAAATGGCGGGCCTGGGTGAGCATACCCGCCTCGTCCGTGGCCGTGACTTCGGCGCTCACCGGCCCCTGGACCAGCTCACAAATCTCGTGGATGAGGTCGGCAAACTGCTTATCGGTTTTGATCCCCGCCTTGGCGCACAGGCTGGGGTTGGTGGTGACGCCGTCCACCAGGCCTAAGCTGTGAGCCTCCCGAATTTCCTTCAGGTCCGCGGTGTCGATGAAAAATTTCATAAGCCCCCCGTGAGATTATAAGTCAGGAGCCGCCGCGCAGGAAGCGCTTCAGGCAGCCTTCCGAGCAGAAGAAGTAGTCCCGGCCGTCTTTTTGGGCTTTGAGGGCCTCCCGCCGGGGGATAAAAGTCTGGCACACCGGGTCCTGGACCAGCTCCTCCGGCTCCTGGCGTCCCCGGTCGCGGGAGGAAGGTTTTCCTATCCCGAGGGACTGGGCCACTTTTTTGAAGATGAAGTAGCCCAGAAGCCCCAAGGCCAAACCCAGCAGCAAGCGCGGCATCGTTTAGTCTCCGCCTTCAAGTGAGAGGCTGAAGGGCCTCCCGGTCCCGGGGGGCCAGCTCCGCCAGGAGCTCCGCCGCGGTCTTTTGCAGCACCGGGTGCCAGGCCTCCGGCGCGATCTCCGCCAGGGGCACCAGCACGAAGGCCCGGCGGTGCAGCTCCGGGTGGGGGACGACCAGCTCCCCCGCCGAGACGACCTCGCCGCCGTAAAGGAGCAGGTCCAGGTCGATGAGCCGGGGCCCCCAGCGTTCGCCCCTAACCCGGCCCAAAGTCTCTTCCACCCGGCGCAGCACCCGGAGCAGGTCTTCCGGGGCCAGACGGGTGCGGGCCTGAGCCACCGCGTTGACGTACCAGGGCTGCTCCGGCGGCCCCAGGGGCGGGTTTAAATAAAACCGGGAAACCCGCACCACCTCAATTTCTTCCGCCTGGGCCAGCAGCGCCAGGGCCTCCTCCAGCTGCCGCCGGGGCTCCCCCAGGTTGGCCCCCAGGCCGATGTAGGCGATGACCGGATACCTTTCCGTGATGGCCGCGGGTCCTAAGGGCATGGCGCGTGATTTGAGGGCAGGGCAGGGGCTGTCGGCCCCTGACCCTCCCCCCAAATCTCTCATCCTATCTTCCCCAGCCGGTGCAGGGCTTCTTCCAGGCGTTCCTTGGGCACGGTGAGGGCCAGGCGCACGTAACCTTCCCCGGGTTCGCCCAGGCCCACGCCGGGGATGACCACGATGCCCGCGTGCTCCAGGAGGTGGCCGGCGAAATCCATGGAGGTCAGGCCCTGGGGCACCGGCAGCCAGAGGTAAAAGGTGGCCCTGGGGGGGTCGACGTCGTAGCCCAGCTTTTTCAGGCCGCCCACCAGCAGGTCCCGGCGCTCTTGCAGGATGCGGCAATTCTCGGCCACGCAGCTCTGGTCCGAGTCCAGGGCGGCGATGCCCGCCAGCTGGATGGCGTTGAAGGCCCCGGAGTCGATGTTGCTCTTGATTTTCCCCAGCGCGGCCAGGACCTCGCGGTTGCCCACCGCCATCCCCAGGCGCCAGCCCGTCATGTTGTAGGTCTTGGACAGCGAGTGGAACTCGATGCCCACCTCCTTGGCCCCGGGCGCTTCCAGGAAGCTGGGGGGCTTAAGACCGTCAAAAGCCAGCTCGGTGTAGGCCGCGTCGTGCACCGCGATGATGCGGTGCTCGCGGCAGAAGTCGGCCACCCGAGCGAAAAACTCCTGGTCCGCCACCGCCGCGGTGGGGTTGTTGGGGTAGTTGAAGAACATGGCCTTGGCGTCCCGGGCCTCCAGGGGCGGGACGGCGTTGAGGTCGGGCAGGAAGGCGTTTTCCCGGAGCAGGGGCATGAAGTGGCAGTAGCCCCCGGCGAAGATGGTGCCCATCTGGTACACCGGGTAGGCCGGGGTGGGCACCAGGTTGAGGTCCTCGGGGTCGTTGATGCCCAGGGGCAGGTGGGCCAGGCCCTCCTTGGAGCCGATGAGGGTGAGGACTTCGGACTCCGGGTCCAGCTCCACCCCGAAGCGCTTTTGATACCAGCGGGCCACGGCCTCCCGGAAAAGGTTCATGCCGGAGTAAAGGGGATAGCGGTGGGTCCTGGGGTCCTTGACCGCTTTGCGCATGCGTTCCACGATGAACGGGGGCGTGGGCAGGTCCGGGTCCCCCACTCCCAAATCGATGATGTCCACGCCCCGGGCCCGCACCTCTTCTTTCTTTTCGTCAATGGCCTTGAAGAGGTAGGGGGGAATCCGGCCGAGGCGGGCCGCAGGCTGAAAAAAAGAGGTCATGCAGTCACTTCCTCGGCGATCACGGGATTCTTCAAGGAGCCGACGCCTTCCACCCGCACCTCGATGACGTCGCCGGGGCCCATGGGGCCGATGCCCGCGGGGGTGCCCGTGGCAATGACGTCCCCGGGGAGCAGGGTCATGATGCGGGAGATGAAGGCCACCAGGTAAGCCACGGGAAACACCAGGTTGCTGGTGCTGGAGTGCTGCCGGCGCTCGCCGTTCAAGTAAGCCTCCACCGTGAGGTGGTCCGGGTCCGGGATGTCCGTTTCGATCCAGGGGCCCAGGGGCGCAAAGGTGTCGAAACTCTTGCTCCGGGTCCACTGGCCGTCTTTTTTCTGCAGGTCCCGGGCGGTGACGTCGTTGCAGGCGGTGTAGCCCAGGATGTAGTCCTGGGCCTGGGCCTCGGGCACCCGGCGGGCGGGGCGGCTGATCACCACCGCCAGCTCCGCCTCGTAGTCCACCCGGCGGGACATCGGGGGGCAGACGATGGGCTCTCCCGGGCCGATGACCGCGGTGCTGGGCTTGATAAACAGGAGGGGCTCCTCCGGCAGGGGGTTGCCGAACTCCGCGGCGTGGTCCCGGTAGTTCAGTCCCAGGGCCACGATCTTGCTGGGCTCGCAGGGCGCGAGGAGTTGCACTTCCCCCAGGGCCAGGACTTCGCCGCTCTGCACCACGCCGGCCCCGGCAAAAGGGGAGTCCCATAAGGGGAAGACGTGCTCCCCCTCCAGGAGGCCGTAACCCGTCCGGCCCTCCAATGTGAACCGCACCAGCCGCATGATTATGAAGCCACCTTGAGAATCAAAAGGTTTTTCTTTGTCACTAACATTATCTCGTTCCCAAGCTGCGCTTGGGAACGCCTGCTGAGGTGCCCAAGCTTAGCTTGGGCTCCAATACTCGTTCCCAAGTATAACTTGGGAACGAGTAGGATGGTGGGGCGGGCCTCCGCGCCCGCCACGGCAAATTGCAGCGGCCTCAGGCCACCCTATCATCCAACCACTTATCATTGGTGGGGCGGCCGTCCCTGGCCGCCATCGGACGAGCACGGAGGCCCGCCCCACCGGGGCATTATTTGCCGACGGGGAAAGCTTCTTTTACTTCAGCCCCAGGACGTCCTGCATGTCGTAGAGGCCCGGGGGCTGCTGGGCCACCCAGAGCGCGGCCTTCACTGCGCCCCGGGCGAAATTGTCCCGATTGTGGGCCCGGTGGATGATCTCCAAGCGCTCGCCGATGCCGCCGAAGAGCACGGTGTGCTCGCCGACGATGTCTCCGGCCCGCACCGTCTGGACGCCGATCTCGTCGGCGGTGCGCTCGCCGATGAGGCCCTTGCGTTCGTACACCCCCACCTTTTCCAGGTCCCGGTTCAGGGCGTGGGCGATGACCTGGGCCAGCTTCACCGCGGTGCCGCTGGGCGCGTCCTTCTTCAGGCGGTGGTGGGCCTCGACGATCTCCACGTCGTAGCCGTCGCCCAGCACCCGGGCGATGTCCGCCACCACCTTGAACATCAGGTTCACCCCCACGCTCATGTTGGGGGCGAAGACCAGGCGGGTGCGGGCCGCCAGGGCGTGGATCTCGGCGATCTGGGGCGGCGAAAAGCCGGTGGTGCCCAGGACCATGGCCTTGCCCGCGGCGGCCACCTCCTTGAGGTGCGCCAGGGAGGGCTCGGGATGGGTGAATTCGATGAGCACCTCCCCCTGGGGCAGGACCTCCGCCAGGGAGTCCACCACCTTAATGCCCTTCTTGCCCAGGCCCACCACTTCGCCCACGTCCTGGCCCACCGCGGGGTGGCCGGGCTTTTCCAGCGCGCCCGTCAGGGCGATGCCTTCGGTGGCGGCCAGCAGGTGGATGATGCGGCCGCCCATGCGCCCCCCGGCGCCGGAAACGATTGCCTTAATCATATGGCCTCCTGGGGGAGTTCAAAGTTCAAGGTTCAAGGTTCAAAGTTGAACCCATTACCTTGAACTTTGAACTTTGAACCTTGAACTACTTAATCAGGCCGTACTTCTGCATGACCTGGCGCAGTTTGTCTTCGTTGGCCGAAGACATGGGGCACAGGGGCTGCCGTACCTCGCCGGTGATTTTGCCCAGGAGCTTCAGCGCGGTCTTGGCCGGCGCCGGGTTGGTCTCGTAGAACATGGCCTCCATCAGGTCCCACATCTTGAAGTGGAGGCGCCGGGCCTCGGCCAGGTTGCCGGCGAAGAAGGCGTTGCACATGCCGGCCATGTCCTGGGGCACCACGTTGGAGACCACGGAGATCACCCCCTGGCCGCCCACGGACAGGAGGGGCAGGACGGTGAAGTCGTCCCCGGAGAGCACGGTGATTTTGTCGCCACACAGTGCCAAAGTTTTGGCGCCCTGCTTCAGGTCGCCGGTGGCGTCCTTGAGGCCCACGATGTGGGGCAGGGTGGCCAGCCGGGCCATGGTCTCGGGCAGCAGATTGAGGCTGGTGCGGCCCGGCACGTTATAGACCACGATGGGGATCTTGGTCTGGGCGGTGATGGTCTTGTAGTGCTGGTACAGCCCCTCCTGGGTCGGTTTGTTGTAGTAAGGAGTGATCATCAGGGCATAGTCCGCACCCGCGGCCTGGGCGTGCTTGGTCAGCTCCACGGCCTCCGCGGTGTTGTTGGAGCCGCTGCCGGCGATGACGGGCACCCGTTTTTTTACCTGGTCCAGGCAGATCTCCACCACCCGTTTGTGTTCGGCGTGGGACAGGGTGGCGGACTCGCCGGTGGTGCCGCAGGGCACGATGCCATGGATGCCTCCCTCGATCTGCCGCTCGATGAGCTGCCGGTAGGCCTCTTCATCGAGGGCACCGTTCTTGAAGGGAGTGACGATGGCCGTGATAGCTCCTTTTAACATGGTGCTCCCTCCTTACTTGAGTTCATCTGCCCACAATTCGCCCTGGCAGACCACCAGGGCTTCCCCTTCCAGGGCGACGGCGGTAAAGGTATCGCCCCGGGGCTGGAAGTACACGGTAAGGGCCTCGCCCCCCCGGGTGTGCACCGTGGCCGGGGAGGCCGCCCGGCCCAGGCGGGCGGCCACAAGGGCCGCGGCCACCGCGCCGGTGCCGCAGGCCAGGGTTTCGTCCTCCACTCCGCGCTCGTAGGTGCGCATAAAGAGCTCCCGGGGTCCCCCGAAGCAGACGAAGTCCACGTTGGTCCCCGCGGGGGCGAACAGGGGGTGGAAGCGCACCTCCCGGCCCCAGGCGGCCACGGGCACCTGCTCCAGGTCGGCCACGGGGATGACCACGTGGGGCACCCCCACCCGGACGAAGTGGCCGGTCAAGGTCTCCCCGTTCAGGGGGATGGTTTGCTTAAGCTTCAGGTCACCCACGCCGGTCATTTCCAGGCGCACCCGGCGGCCGTTGACTTCCGCGTGAATGAGGCCCGCCAGGGTCTCGAAGGCGAGGCGCGCCGGGGCGATCCCCTGCATCACCGCGCAGCGGGCGGCGCAGCGCCCGCCGTTGCCGCACATCTCCGGCTGGGAGCCGTCGGCGTTGTAAAAGCGCCACTTAAAGTCCGCGGTCTCAGAGTCCTCAATGAGGATCAGGCCGTCCGCGCCCACCCCGAGCTGCCGGTGGCAGACCCGGCGGGCAAAGCCGGGCTGGTCGGCCTCGGGGAGGAACCGGGCCCGGTGGTCCAGGAGCACGAAGTCGTTGCCCCCGCCGTGCATCTTGAAAAAGGGGATGTGGTTATTTTTTAGGCCCATGGTCCTATAATTTTAAATCCCCCCTGCCCCCCCTTTAGAAAAGGGGGGAAACAATAAGCAGTGGTTTAAAATCCCCCTTTTCTAAAGGGGGATTCAGGGGGATTTTGAACAGCCGCGGGCGGCTGTTCTACATTTATCTATTTCAGGAACTCGGGGATGGACTCCCCCCAGGTGAGCTGGCGGTAAGTCTCCCGCTTTCTGATAACATAAAATTCGGCGCCCTGCACCAAGATTTCGGGCACCCGGGGGCGGGCGTTGTAGTTGGAGCTCATGGAGAAGCCGTAGGCCCCGGCGCTCATCACCGCCACCAGCTCGTCCGGCTGGAAGGCCGGCATCTTGCGGTCCCGGGCCAGGAAGTCCCCGGACTCGCAGATGGGTCCCACCAGGGACGCGGTGACCTCGGGCCGGGGGCGCTCCACCACCGGCCGCACCGCGTGGTAGGAGCCGTAAAGGCTGGGCCGGGCCAGGTCATTCATGCCCGCGTCCACGATGATGAAATGCTTGGCCTCGGTGTCCTTGGTGTACAGCACCCGGGTCACCAGGATGCCGGCGTTGCCCACCAGGACCCGGCCGGGCTCCAGGATGAGGGTGCACTTGAGGCCCTTAAGCTGGGCCAGGATCTGTTTGCCGTACTCCGAGGGGTGAGGGGGCTCCTCCCGGTCGTAGGTGATGCCCAGGCCGCCGCCCAGGTCCAGGTAGCGGATGGCGATGCCCAGGTCCTGCAGGCGCCGGATCAGCTCCTTGAGGCGCGCCAGGGCCTCCACAAAGGGCTCCACCTCGGTGATCTGGGAGCCGATGTGGCAAGCCACCCCCAGGACTTCCAGGTGGGGCAGCTCCCGGGCCCGCCGGTAGTCTTTAAGGGCCCGCTCGATGTCAATGCCGAACTTGTTCTTCTTGAGCCCGGTGGAGATGTAGGGGTGGGTCTGGGGGTCGATGTCCGGGTTGATGCGCAGGCCCACGGGCGCCTTCCGGCCCAGGCGGCCGGCCAGGCGGTTGATTTCCCCCAGCTCCTGGGAGGACTCCAGGTTGAAAAGCAGGATGCCGGCCTTGAGAGAGGCCTTGATTTCCTCCGGGCGCTTGCCCACCCCGGAGTAAACGATTTTGCCCGGGTCCACCCCGGCCTTGAGGGCCCGGTGGAGTTCGCCGCCGGAGACGATGTCCGCGCCCGCGCCCAGGCGGGCGAAGAGCCGGAGGATGGCCAGGTTGCCGTTGGCCTTCACCGCGAAGCAGACCAGGTGGGGGAAGCCCTGGAACGCGGCGTCAAAGACCCGGTAGTGGTGGCTCAGGGTGGCGGCGCTGTACAGGTAAAAGGGAGTGCCCACCTTCTCGGCGATGCGCCGGACGGCCACTTCTTCGCAGTGGAGTTCACCCTTTAGGTAGTGGAAATGATGCATAAAGTCGGTTTTCAGTTGTCAGTTTTCGGTTTTCAGCAATTGCTAACTGCTAACTGCTAACTGCTGACAGCTAATAAGTAATGGCCGTTTCCTCCGAGGGCAGGCTCTCGTTGGCCCGGCGGCTGGTGTCCACCGCGGTGACCACATAGCTGTAAGTCTTGCCCTTCACCGCCAGGGTGTCCACAAACATGGGTTTGGTGACCAGCTCCCGGTTCAGCAGGGTGAATTTCACCTCCCCGGGGCTGCGGCGGTAGATGCGGTAGCCGGCCAGGTCCGGGGCCGGGCTGGGGTCCCAGTGCAGGTCCACGCCGGTTTTGCCGGCCGTGGCCACCACGTTGATGAGGGGCGGCGGCGGCGTCAGCTTCTCCGGCTGGGCCGTGCGGGTTATGGAGTCGGCGCTTTCCAGGAAATCCGGCCCCACCTTCCTCAGGGCCCGCACCTTGTAAGTATATTCCACATCGTTGAGCACCGAAAGGTCCCGGAACCGGGGCTCCGGCACCGGGGTCGGGGTCACCTTGAGCCAGACGCCGCCCCCGGAGCGGCGGTAAATGACATAGCCTGCCAGGTCCCGGGCCGGGCTGCCGTCGGTCAACTGGGTCACCGGGCTCCAGGAGAGATTGACCAGCTTGTCGCCGGCCACGGCCTTGAGTTCTCCGGGAGCCCGGGGGAGCGTCCCCCAGGAATAGCCCAAGATCCGGGAAAAGGCCCCCGGGTGGCCCCCCTGGTCGTAGGCCGCTACCCGGTAATAGTAGCGCCGGCCGGGCACCAGGAAGGTGTCCCGGTAAGACAGCGCCTCCCCTCGGACCTCCCCCACCTTGGGGTAGGCCAGGTCGATCTCCGCCAGCAGACCGTAGTCGCTGGACGGCGGAGGGGCGCCTTCCACCCCCTTGGCTTCGGCCCGGTAGACGCGGCAGCCCTCCACCTGGGTCAGGGGCTGGCCCAGCAGGTTTACCTTGGGGAGACTCCACTTGAGGAGCAGGCCATCTCCCTCCTGGGCCAGGCGGAAGTCGCTGACCGGCCCGGGCAACACCGTTTCCGGGGACAGGGGCGTTATCTTCTTGCCGCATCCCGTCAGGAGGAGGAGGAGAAGCAGGACGAGGGTTGGGTTAAATCTTTTGCTCATGTAAGCTCAATCCTAACTCCGCCTCGGCCCGGGCCAGCGCCTCCTCCACCCGTTCCGGTGCAGTGCCGCCGGGGGAGCGGCGCCGGGCCACGGCGTGCTCCACCTTGAGCCAGTCGAAGACGTCTGCCTGGGCCGCGGGCGCGAACTTCTTGATTTCCTTGAGGCTCAGCTCCCACAGCTCCTGGCCCCGGGCCTCGGCGTGGCGCACCAGGGCCCCCACCTGCTGGTGGGCGGTACGGAAAGGCACCCCATGGGCCGCCAGGTAGTCAGCCAGGTCCGTGGCCGTGAGAAAGCCGCCGGTCAGGGCCGCGGCCATTTTCTCCGGGCGCAACGTCAGCGCCTCCAGCAGGCCGGCCATCAGGGCCACCGACCCCTTCACCGTGTCCACCGCGTCAAACAGGGGCTCTTTGTCCTCCTGGAGGTCCCGGTTGTAGGCCAGGGGCAGGCCCTTTAAGGTCATGAGCAGGCCGGCAAGGTGGCCGCAGACCCGGCCGGCCTTGCCCCGGATGAGCTCGGGCACGTCGGGGTTCTTTTTCTGGGGCATGATGGAACTGCCGGTGGCGTAGCCCTCGGGGAGCTCCACGAACCCGAATTCGGAGCTGGACCAGATAATCAACTCCTCCGCCAGGCGGCTCAGGTGAATCATGATAATGGCCGCGTCGGCCAGAAACTCCAGCAAAAAATCGCGGTCGCTCACCGCGTCCAGGCTGTTGCGGAACACCTCCGGAAAGCCCAATTGTTGGGCGGTGTAGTGGGGGTCGATGGGAAAGGTGGTGCCGGCCAGGGCCGCGGCCCCCAGGGGGGAGACCCGGATGCGGGCCAGGGACTCGGTGAGCCGGGCCGCGTCCCGGCGCCACATCTCGTCGTAGGCCAAGAGGTGGTGGGCGAAGAGCACGGGCTGGGCTCTTTGTAAGTGGGTATAGCCCGGCATGATGACGCCGAAGTAGCGGCGGGCCAATCTAACCCCGGCCCGGCGCAGTTCCGTGAGCAAGGCTATGAGGCCCTCCACCTCCCCGGCCAGGAAGAGGCGCACGTCCAGGGCCACCTGGTCGTTGCGGCTGCGGGCCGTGTGGAGCTTGCGCCCCACGTCGCCCACCTTGGCGATGAGCGCGGCCTCCACCGCCATGTGGAGGTCCTCCAGGGCGGCGTCGAAGACGAACTCCCCCGCCTCCATCTCCCGGCGGATTTCTTCCAGGCCCCGGACGATGCTCTCCGCCTCGGCCGGGGTGATGATGCCCTGGCGGGCCAGCATCCGGGCATGGGCCACCGAGCCGTCCAGGTCTTGTCGGTAGAGGCGCCGGTCAAAGCCCAGGGAGGAGGTGAATTCCTCCACCGTCTTTGCTGTTTCCCCTTGAAAGCGCCCGCCCCAGGGTTTCTTGGCCATGGGATTTTCCTTTTTTCCTGGCCGGTTAAGGCCGTCAGGGCTTAAAAGACTGCAACTGGTAGGTCCGGTTTTCCGTGGCCATGGTGCCGTCTTTAGCTTTCTGCCTGAGGATGACCAGGCTCTTGACCACCCCCACCTGGGGGGCATACCATTCATAGGCCGTGACCGCGGCCTTGCCCTTTTCTTCCCCCGCTTGTCTAACCTTGACGCAATTCTTATAGGTGCCCGCGGGCACGGTGACCTTTTCGGTGACGCTTTCAATGGTCAGGTTGACCGGCACTTTGGCGCCCCCCAACGGGGCGGTAATATCCCAGGTGGTGCCCTCGGTGAGGGGATACTTCAGGTCGTATTCCCTGGGGGTGACCATGGTGGGCGGGCCTTTTTCCGTGTCTTGCTCGGCAAAGCGGTAGATGCCGCCCTCATCCTTGCCCATGAACTGGTAAAAGACCTTACCCCCCAGGTCCCATTTTCTGGGAATGACGGTCTTCCCGTTGAGGTCCCGGGGGGGTAGGTTGGTGATGACCAGGGTTTTCGCGGCGCCCTGGTCGGAGGCGATCTGGTATTCCCACCTAGCGCCCGGCTTCAAGGGGTAATAGGTCTCATCCGGTTCGGCGCCTGGGGCGCTCCCCGGCAGCAAAAGGGCCAACATCAGGGCGGCGCAGATTCGGGCGGGGGTCATCAGCAGCCTCATTTTCCCGGAAATGGGTCGGGTCGAACGCATAAATCTTACCTCAGCAACACGCCACAGGCTTCGCAGGGCGCGGCCGTCAAGGCCGCGGCGTCCGGCAGTTTCTGCAGGTGGCCGCAGCCGCGGCAGCGCGCCGCGGGGCGGTAGTTAAGGCGGCCCAGGTCCTTCCAGTAGCGCCAGGTGCCGTACTTGCGCCGGTATAGATATGCCGGCCAGGCCACGCTGAGCACTACAAGGTGCGCCAGCGTGATGCCGAAAGCCCTCCAGGACCACAGGGCGTTGAGGCCCATGATCACCAGGATGCGGGAGGCCAGGCGCCAGGAGCGGTCCCAGAGGGACCGGTCGGCGAAGGTCCAGGGGAGGCGCACCCCGAGCCACCGGTTGGGGCCGGGCTGCCAGACCCACATGAGCAGCCCCAGGCCGCCGGACAACGCCGCGGCCAGGTACTTGACGCCTGGGTGAATCCGGTCCTCCTTGGTCCCGCCCCCCTCCCCCCAACCCCCTCCCGCCAGGGGAGGGGGAGGAGAGAGAGCCTCAGGGTAGCATGGGCCTATCGCCCAGGCTTTGCCCGCCTGCCAAGTCTTTAAGTGAGCACCGGCTGGAAGCCTGTGCCACCGGAATTCTTCAGGGCACGGGGGCCCTGGGCCCTGGGCCCCTCCCCCCGAGAAAAATCCCCCTAAATCCCCCTTTAGAAAAGGGGGACTTAAAATACCACCCCTTTACCGAGGCAACCAGATCCCCTCTCCCCTGCGAGGGGAGAGGGTTAGGGTGAGGGGTGGTTTCAGCCGCTGCCCACGGCCCCCTCACCCTGCCCTCTTCCCCCCGGGGGGAGAGGGAAAAAGCTTGAAAATTCCATAAGATGATTAGGCATAGGGCCTGCCTAGTTGCAACCACATATCTGTTGCCGGCCTCCCAGCAAAGCCGGTGCCTCCGGCCTTAAAAAATCCGCCTAAATCCCCATTTTTAAAGGGGGACTTTCAATACCTGCTCCTTAACTCCCCCCTTTGAAAAAGGGGGGGCAGGGGGGATTTTCTCGTCACTTTTCTTCCAGCTTGGCCCTGATCTTCAGGCGCAGGGCGTTCAGGCGGATGAAGCCGGTGGCGTCCGCCTGGCGGTAATCGCCCCCGGCCTCGAAGGTGGCCAAATCCGGCCGGTACAGGGATTGGGGGCTCTTGCGCCCCACCACGGTGGCGCTGCCCTTATAGAGTTTCAGCCGGGCGGTGCCGGTCACGGGTTTTTGGGCTTCATCCACCAGGCTTTGCAGGGCATAACGCTCCGGGGCGAACCAGTAGCCGTAATAGATGAGCTCGGCATAGCGGGGGATGAGGCTGTCCCGCAAGTGCAGCACTTCCCGGTCCAGAGTTATTGACTCCACGGCCTGGTGCGCGGCCCGGAGGATGGTGCCGCCGGGGGTCTCGTAGACGCCCCGGGACTTGAGGCCCACGTAACGGTTCTCCACCAGGTCCGCCCGGCCGATGCCGTGCTCGCCGCCCAAGTCATTAAGACGCGCCAAAAGGTTGGCCGGGCTGAGGCGCTGGCCGTCCACGGCCACGGGGTCGCCGGCCTCGAAGTCAATCTCCACATATTGGGGCTTATCCGGGGCCTCCTGGGGCGATTTGGTGAGGACGAACATGTCCGTGGGGGGTTCGGCCCAGGGGTCCTCCAGGATGCCGCCCTCAAAACTCACGTGCAGCAGGTTTCGGTCGATGGAGTATGGCTTGTCTTTCGTGACGGGCACGGGAATGCCGTGTTTTCGGGCGTAGGCCACCAGGTCCTCCCGGCCCTGCATGTGCCACTCCCGCCAGGGGGCGATGATGGCGAGGTCCGGGGCCAGGGCCTGGTAGGTGAGCTCGAAGCGCACCTGGTCGTTGCCCTTGCCGGTGGCGCCGTGGGAGACCGCATCCGCGCCTACTTTCCGGGCCACGTCCACCTGGGCCTGGGCGATGAGGGGCCGGGCGATGGAGGTGCCCAGGAGGTAGGCCCCTTCGTAGAGGGCGTTGGCCCGGAACATGGGCCAGACGAAGTCCCGGACGAACTCCTCCTTGAGGTCCTGGATGAAAACCTCATCGGCACCGGTGGCCAGGGCTTTGGCCTCCAACCCGGCCAGCTCCTCGCCCTGGCCCAGGTCCGCGGCAAAGGCGACGACCTGGCACTGATAAGTCTCCTTGAGCCACTTGAGGATGACCGAGGTGTCCAGGCCGCCGGAATAGGCCAGGACGATTTTTTTGATATCCGCCATGCTTTTTCCCTAAAGTTACGTAGGGTGGGCAATGCCCACCAATTCCATAATCTTTTGTGCACAGGCTGGAAGCCTGTGCCACCAGGATCACGGCGGCCAGGGGCCGCCCCATAAATGAACCAGTGCCAAGGCCAGGATAGCACAGGCTGGAAAGCCTGTGCCACCAGGATTATTTTGATTCCTAATTCCTAATTTCTAATCCCTGACCCCTAACCCCTAGTCCCTGGCTCCTATCCCAGTAGCCACTCCAGTAGGGCCTTTTGGAAGTGGAGGCGGTTTTCCGCCTGGTCCCAGGCCGCGCTTTGGGGGCCGTCCAGAACCTCCGAGGTAATCTCCTCCTCCCGGTGGGCCGGCAGGCAGTGGAGCACGATGGCCTCGGGCCGGGCTTTTTGTAAGAGCCCGGCGTTCACCTGGTAGGGCTTAAATTTCTCTTTACGCGCCTCGGCTTCCGCCTCCTGGCCCATGGAGGCCCAGACGTCGGTGTTGAGGACGTGGGCGCCGGCCACGGCCTCCGTGGGGTCCTGGGTCAGGACGACGGCGCGGCCTTCCTGCCGGGCCCGGGCCAGCAGGGCCTTATCGGGCTCATAGCCCGGCGGGCAGGCCAGGTGCAGGGAGAAGTCCAGGACCAGGGCCGCGGTGATCCAGGAGTTAGCCATGTTGTTGCCGTCCCCCACCCAGGCTATCTTCAGGTCGGTGAGCCGGTGGAAGCGCTCCTGCACGGTGAGGAGGTCGCTCAGCACCTGGCAGGGGTGATGGGCGTCAGTGAGGCCGTTGATCACCGGGATGGCCGCGTGCCGGGCCAGCTCCTCTACATCTTCCTGGGCGAAGGTGCGCACCACCACGCCGTCCACGTAGCGGGACAGGACCCGGGCGGTGTCGGCCAGGGGCTCGTTTCGGGCCAGCTGGGTCTGCCCCGGGGCGAGATAAATGCTGACCCCCCCCAGCTGGGCCATGCCCGCCTCGAAGGAGACCCGGGTGCGGGTGGAGGGCTTGTCAAAGATGAGGGCCAGGGTCTTGCCCTGAAGGGGTGTAGGGTTGAGCCCCTGTTGGTGCAGAGCCTTGAGTTCCCGGGCCCGGGCCAGCAGGGTCTCGATCTCGGTCCGGGTGAGGTCCAGGATGGTGAGCAGGTCTCGTTTCATGGGAACACCGCGTGCAGGGCCGCCTCCAGGAGCATCAGGCCCCGGTTCAAGTCAGGTTCGCTGACGATCAGGGGAGGCAGCAGCCGGATGACGTTCATCTGGGTGCAATTGACCAGCAGGCCCCGCTCCCGGCAGGCGTTGACCACCGGCGCGCCTTCCCGGGCCAGCTCCAGGCCCCACATGAGCCCCAGCCCCCGGACTTCTTTGATCACCGGGAATTTTTCCTGCAGCGATTTCAGACTGTTTTGCAAATATTTCCCTTTGGCCCGCACCGCCGCCAGGAAGCCGGGGTCGCTCAAGAGGGCCAGGGCCGTGCGGGCCGCGGCGGCAATGACGGGCCCGGCGCCGAAGGTGCTGGCGTGGGTGCCGGGGACAAAGGCCCGGGCCACTTCCTCCGTGGCCAGGAGCGCGCCCATGGGCAGGCCGTTGGCCAGGCCCTTGGCCAGGGTCATGACGTCCGGGGCGAGGCCGAAGTGCTGGTGGGCGAAAAGCTCCCCGGTGCGGCCCAGGCCCGTCTGGATTTCGTCCAGCACCAGGAGCAGGCCTTTCTCGTCGCAGAGGCGGCGCACGCCCTGAAGATACCCGGGGTCCGGCAGACAGACCCCGCCCTCGCCCTGGATGGGCTCCAGCAGCACCGCGCAGACGGTGTCGTCCACCGCCCGGGCCAGGGCGGGAAGATCATTGAAGGGCACGAAGACAAACCCCGGCAGCAGGGGGTGGAAGCCCTGCCAGAACTTCCGCTGCCCGGTGGCGGACAGGGCCCCGAAGGTGCGGCCGTGGAAGGAGTTTTCCATGCAGATGAAGCGGTATCTCTCTTCGCCGTAGCGCTCCCGGGAATATTTGCGGCAGAGCTTGACGGCCGCCTCGTTGACCTCCGCGCCGCTGTTGGCGAAGAAGACCCGGTCCGCGAAGCTGAGGCGCGTGAGGTCCTCCGCCAGCTCCACCATGGGGGTGGTGTAGTAGAGGTTGGAGACGTGCACCAGCTTTTCCAGCTGGGCCGCGGCGGCCCGGGCGATGTCGGGGTGGGCGTGGCCCAGGTTGCATACCGCCAGGCCGGCGACGAAATCGAGGTACTCCTTCCCGGTATCATCCCAGACCCGGCAGCCCTGGCCCTTGACCAGCACCAGGGGCTGGCGGCCGTAGGTCTGCATGACGACTTTATCTGCCCGGATTATCCAGTCTTGGCTACCCAAGGTTCCTCCGACTCAGTTCAAGGTTCAAAGTTCAAAGTTGAAAACCAAAACCTGAGAACCGGAACTTCGAACTTGAACCTTGAACTTTGAACTTTGAACTATCCTATAATTTCCGTCCCAATCCCATGATCGGTAAATATTTCTAACAGCACCGCGTGGAGCATGCGGCCGTCCAGGATATGGGCCTTGCCCACCCCCTGCTCCAGGGCCTTGAGGCAGCACTGGACCTTGGGGAGCATGCCGCCGCTGATGGTGCCCGTGTCCATCATTTCCTGCGCCAGAGCCCGGTCCAGGGTGGAGACCAGGTGCTGGTTTTTATCCAGGACACCGGGGACGTCGGTAAGCAAAATAAGCTTGGCCGCGGCCATAGCCCCGGCCACCGCGCCGGCCACCAGGTCGGCGTTGATGTTGTAAGTCTCACCGGCTTCGCCCGCGCCCACCGGGGCCAGGATCGGGATAAAGTGCTGGTCGTGCAGGGTGCGCAAGAGGTCGGTGTTGACGCCGGTCACTTCCCCCACCAGGCCGATGTCGATGATCTCCGGGGGCTCGTCCTCCCGGGGGGCGTAGAACTGGAGCTTTTGGGCCTGGAGGAGGCGGCCGTCCTTGCCGCTCAGGCCCACGGCCCGGCCCCCCGCGGCGTTGATCAGGTTGACGATCTCCTTGTTGACCTTGCCCGCCAGGACCATTTCCACCACGTCCATGGTGCGCTCGTCCGTGACTCGATGGCCCGAGACGAAGCGGGTGGGCACTTCCATCTGGGCCAGGACCTGGCCGATCTGGGGGCCGCCGCCGTGCACCACCACGGGGTGAACCCCTAAATATTGCAGCAGGGTGATGTCCTGCGCGAAGCCCGCCTTGAGCTCCGGCTCCTGCATGGCCGCGCCGCCGTATTTGATGACCATGGCCTGGCCCTGGAAGCGGCGCATGTAGGGGAGGGCTTCCAGCAGGATTTCGGCTTTATGGATCCATTCTTTAGTCATAAGCTCACGCTTTAGAGTTCAAAGTTCAAGGTTCAAAGTTCAAAGTTAAAAACTAAGACCTGAGAAGCACAACCTTGAACCTTGAACTTTGGACCTTGAACTTTGAACTCACAAAATATACCGGCTCAGGTCCTCGTCTTCAATCAAATCCGCCAGGCGCTCCCGCACGTAGTCCGCGGTGATCTTGAGCTCCTGGTCCTTCAGGTCCGGGGCCCTAAACGAAATATCCTCCAGGAGCTTTTCCATGACCGTGTGCAGGCGCCGGGCGCCGATGTTCTCGGTGCGTTCGTTCACCCGGGTGGCCAGGCGGGCGATCTCCTGGACCGCGTCCGGGGTGAAGGTGAGGCCAATGCCCTCTGTGGCCAGGAGGGAGATGTACTGCTTAATGAGGGCGTTTTCCGGCTCGGTGAGGATGCGCTCAAACTCCTCGGGCCCCAGGGCGTGGAGTTCCACCCGGATGGGGAAGCGGCCCTGCATCTCCGGGATCAGGTCCGACGGCCGGGACATGTGAAAGGCCCCGGAGGCGATGAACAGGATATGGTCGGTCTTGATCATGCCGTACTTGGAGTTCACGGTGGTGCCCTCGACGATGGGGAGCAGGTCCCTTTGGACCCCTTCCCGGGAGACGTCGGGGCCCCGGGTGTGCTCCCGGCCGGCGATCTTGTCGATTTCGTCCAGGAAGATGATGCCGTGCTGCTCCACCTTGCGCCGGGCCTCCTCCACCACCCGGTCCATGTCAATGAGACGGCCGGCTTCCTCCTGCAGGAGGAGCTCCCGGGCTTCCGCCACCTTGATGCGCCGGGTCTTGGTGCGGCCGGGGAAGATGTTTCCCAGCATCTCCTTGAAGTTGAAGTCCATCTCCTCCATGCCCGCGGCGGAAAAGATCTCCACCACCGGCATGGTGCGCTGGCTCACCTCCAGCTCCACGAAGCGCTCTTCCAGGCGGCCGTCCCGGAGCATGGTGCGCAGCTTTTCCCGGGTGGAGTCCTGGCCGGTTTCGCCTTCTCCTTCCGGGGGCCCGGTGCGGCCCGGCAGGAGCAGGTCCAGCAGGCGCTCCTCCACGGCCTCCACGGCCTTGGCCTGGACTTTTTCCCGCTCTTCGGCCTTCACCAGGTTCACCGCCAGCTCCATCAGGTCCCGCACCATGGACTCCACGTCCCGGCCCACGTAGCCCACCTCGGTGAACTTGGTGGCCTCGATCTTGAGGAAGGGCGAATGGGCCAGCTTGGCCAGGCGGCGGGCGATTTCGGTTTTGCCCACGCCGGTGGGGCCGATCATGATGATGTTCTTGGGCGCGATTTCGTCCCTGATGGCCTCGGGGATCTGCTGGCGGCGCCAGCGGTTGCGCAGGGCAATGGCCACCGAGCGCTTGGCATCCAGTTGTCCCACGATGTATTTGTCCAGCTCCGCTACGATTTCCCGGGGGGTGAGGTGGTCCCCGGAGGCGGGGGTTGGGGCTAATCTGACCAATTCCATTTCTGCTTGATTCCTTTTTTTATGTTTGAAATTCCCTCTTGCCAAGCTGGAGGCGGCCAGGGACGGCCGCCCCACCCAAATAAAACTTTTTAATGGTGGGGCGGGCCTCCGTGCCTGCCATCCTTAAACATTTCAGAAAATGTAGGGTGGGCACTGCCCACCGTAATTTTTACTAGTCCTCCAGGAAAAAAGTGCGGCGCCACTTCTGCTGGCCAAACAGGGCGTCCAGCAGGACTCCGGTGAGGTGCACGGCGATAAAGATGGGGATGAGGGTCTCTCCCCATTCATGGCCTTCCTTGATTGCGTGCATCAGCCCCCGGGCTTTCTGGCCCGGCGGCAGGTAGAAGAACATCAGGCTGCCGGTGAGGGCCATCCAGGAAAAGACCAGCAGGCCGAAGCTCTGCGCCACGCTCTTGAGCCCCTGGTGCGCGGGGCGCTCCGGGAGCTTAAGTTTGGCCAGGGTGAGGAGGTCCTCCCCCACCAGCCGGAGGCGGTCCCAGGTGTAAGGGACCCAGGACGTAAACCGGGCCTGGTCCGGCCCCCAGACGCCGTAAAGGAGGCGCAGGAGCACCAAAAGGCTGAGGCTGATGCCGATCCAGCTGTGAATGGTGAAACCGGGATGGCTCATCTTTTTATAGTCGCCGGCGAATTGGCCGGTGAGCCAGGCCAGCAGCCCCAGGACGGCCAGGCCGACGTGCAGGGCCCGGGTAAGGCGGTCCAATTCCTCCCGTTCAGGGAGATTGACAGCAGCAGTCATATCGGGTACCTACAATTCCTCGATGACGATTTCTTTATTGGTGTAAACGCACAACGACGCGGCGATGGTCATGGCCTCCCGGCAGATGTCGCCGGCGCTCATCTCGGTGTGGGCCATGAGGGCCCGGGCCGCGGCCAGGGCGTAAGGCGCGCCGGAGCCGATGGCCATCACCCCTTCGTCGGGCTCGATGACGTCGCCGGTGCCGGAGATCAGGAACGCGCCCGTCGCGTCCACCGCCAGGAGCAGGGCCTCGAGGCGCCGGAGCACCCGGTCGGTGCGCCAGTCCTTGGCCAGCTCCACCACCGCCCGGGTGAGATTGCCCTGGTGGGCCTCCAGCTTGCCCTCCAGGCGCTCGAACAGGGTGAGAGCGTCGGCGGAGGCCCCGGCAAAGCCCACGATGATCTTGCCGTGGAAGAGCTTGCGCACCTTTTTGGCCCGGTGCTTCATGACCATCTCGCCCAGGGTGACCTGGCCGTCCCCGGCCACCGCCACCTTGTCCCCCCGGCGCACCATGAGAATGGTGGTGCCCCGCCATGTTTCGGAATTCTGCTTCATGAATTTGTCCTGGTTTTTAGGGGAAGGGGTCAAGGGCACTCGCCACTTACAATCCTTCCCCCAAGCCCCCATCCCCAATCCCTTAAGTGCACAGCCGGGGGCGGCTATGCTACATTTTTCCGCATATGGTGGTTGGGAGGGGGGAAGGGGGAATTAATCACCCCCACCCTGACCCTCCCCCATCAAGGGGGAGGGAAATTTGAAATCCCCCTAAATCCCCCTTTAAAAAAGGGGGACTTAGGTAGCCGAGTATTTATCAACCCCCCTTTTCCAAAGGGGGGTCCGGGGGGATTTTCCTCCTACTCATAACCTTTATTTACTGCGGGGGTGAGCTTTGTCGTATTCCTCCATCAAATAGTCCAGGTTGACGTGCAGGTACCGCTGGGTGCTGGAGATGGAGGCGTGTCCCAGGAGCTCCTGCACCGCCCTCAAGTCTGCCTGGCCCTCCAGCATATGGGTGGCGAAGGAGTGCCGCAGGCCATGAGGGGTGAGCGCGGCGGACAATCCCGCCCGGCGAGCCCAGCGGCCCACCACCCGGGCCACCCCCCGGGAGCTCAGGCGGCGGCCCCGGGGGTTGAGGAAAAGTGCGGTCTCGCCGCCTGCGTCCCCCAGGAGCCGGGCCCGGGCCGGGAGATAGGCTTTCAGGGCCTCTTGGGCCGCCTCTCCCAGGAAGGCCAGGCGCTCCTTGTTGCCTTTGCCCCGGACCCTTAGGACCCCACCCGGCAGGTCCAGGTCGGCCGTATTTAGCCCGGCCAGCTCCGCCAGGCGCAGCCCCCCGGTGTAGAAGACCTCCAGGATGGCCCGGTCCCTGAGGGGCGCGAAGGCCTCCCCCTTGGTCTCGCCCAGGAGGTGGAAGACCTCGTCCACCGTCAAAAAATGGGGCAGGCTCTGCTCCAGCTTGGGGCTGGGGGCCAGCCGGGCGGGGTTGCCGGAGACCACGCCCTGGCGCTGCAAATATTTGAAAAAGGTGCGCAGGGCCGAGAGCTTGCGGGCCACCGTGGTCTTGCGCCGGCCCTTGAGGGCCCCGGCCAAGAAGGCACGCAGCTCCTTATAGGTCACCTCGGACAGGGGCCGGCCCTCCCGGTCCTGGTAGAAAAACTTCAGGAACTGGGTCAGGTCCAGGCGGTAGTTCCGGAGGGTATGGGGCGATAGTTGCCGCTCCACCTCCAGATACCGCAGGAAATCGTCAAGCAAGGCAAAGGCGTCCATGGACGTGACCTTTGACTCCCGGCGCCCGGGGCTATTTAAATTTAATCATAATATCATCAATTTAAGACAATGCAAAAAAATTGTCAGGCTGATTGCCGAGGGGAAAAGGGCAAAGCGCGAAAAGCGGAAAGAAGATCGCGGCGGGCTTCCGGCCTGGACCGGCCGCAGGCCGTAGGGGCGTGATTTATCACGCCCCTTTCAGGGCGCAATGAATTGCGCCCCTACGAAATACCTTGGCAACACAACCTGGCAAAAATACGAGATTCGGTGCGGCGCTCAGGATGACCAGAATATCCCTGGGGCGTTCTCCTTAAGGGGTAAAAACCCGGATGCGGGTGGGAGACTCCAGGAAGCCGTCGATTTCGGCGCTGAGCTTTTTTCGCTCCGGGTTTTCCCACCAGGCCTGCCAGTGGGCCAGGGACTCCCAGGTGCTGATGACCAGGTAGTAGTTGGGGTCGTCCACGGCGTGCAGGGTCTCCCCGGAGATGTAGCCCGGTTGCTGCATGGCCTTGACCCTGAGCTGGCGCATGAGCCGCACGATCTCGCCGACATGTTTGCCCCGGATGCTCCGCTCCAGAATCACCTTGACCATGGGGGCCTCCTTGACCGGCGCAGGCTGAAGCCTGCTCCTACCGATAATATATAACAGGAAATCCCGGAAGTCCAAAGTGTGACGCAGGGCTATTGAGGGGGCGGGGCCGCTGTGGTATGATGAGCGGGGGAGATGTGGGCGCCATGGTGAAGTTGGCGGAACTGCGTCAAATTCTGGATCAAAACGAGGACGCCTGGCTGTCCCCTTACGCCACCCGCAGTTCCCAGGCCATCCGCCGGCAATTTGAGGAGCGCATCAAGGAGGGCCACCGCCAGAACTTTGCGGTGGACGCGGACCGCATCCTCCACTCCCGGGCCTACACCCGCTACATCGACAAGACCCAGGTCTTTTACCTGGTGGACCACGAGCACATCAGCCACCGGGTACTGCACGTGCAGCTCCTGTCCA
>Ga0315268_10000847_pt1 | contig 35788 bp, 23 predicted proteins | sample C1_top_MG_FD_204535 | JGI IMG/M metagenome (GOLD analysis project Ga0315268, IMG submission 204535) | Sediment microbial communities from Yellowstone Lake, YNP, Wyoming, USA - C1_top | ecosystem: Environmental > Aquatic > Freshwater > Lake > Sediment | place: USA: Wyoming | collected 2017-08-01
TACCGTGAGGTGCTCCGTATTGAGTTGCCGTGGCTGGACGAGGTGGTTTCAGCCAAGAGCGGCAAGCGCTTGCCTGTTGTGCTGACATCCGGTGAAGTTCGTCGGCTCTTGAATGGAATGTCCGGTTTATGGGTCTGATCGCAACACTGCTCTATGGGACGGGTATGCGCTTGCTGGAAGGTTTGCATTTACGGGTAAAGGATATTGAATTTGAACGGCGTGAAATTGTTGTGCGCGGTGGAAAAGGCGGTAAGGACAGAATCACCGTGTTACCGGAGAATTTGATTTTGCCTTTGCAAGCAGATTTGGCAAAAGTTAAGGCATTGCGTGGGCACGATATTGATACCGGCTGCGATGAGGCGTCTGTTGCCAATAGAGTTGAGCAAAAATATCCAAAGGAGGCATGTACCTGGGGTTGGCGGTTCGTGTTCCATGCAGCAGTTCGTTCGCTGGACGCGCAAAGTGGTATTGAACGTCGTTATCATATTTACGGGTCCAGTGTTCAGCGGGCTGTTCGTGAGGCAGCTAAGCATGCCGGGATACAAAAGCCCGTTACGCCGCATATTTTGCACACTCTTTTGCCACGCAACTGCTTCAGGCTGGCTACGATATTCGCACCGTACAGGAGCTGCTGGGGCACGCTGATGTTGCCACCACGATGACTTTACTCATGTGATGAAAGGGGGCGATAAAGGTTTAGAAGGCCCGCTGGATACTATTTAATGCCGGGCAAGGATTGTTTTTCGATCAATCACATTCCCGCCATGTGAACGGGGGCAAGCCGAACTCTATACAAGACCGCCTCTCGGAACGAAAACTTGCACGTTTGCTTTCAAGCTTCCTTCTCACGTTAGTGCCTGGGCGGTCTGACCGTTATTCAGCCGAAATCCCAATCCGTACGCGGACACCTGTTCACGTTGAAGTGGCCCACTTCCACTCGCGAATCTCCGGCATATCCTGGCCGTATTTGTTGATGTACTGCCTGTGCTCGACCAGCTTATCCTTGAGCTGCTGCTTCAGGTAGATGCCTCTGTCGCCAGTCTGCGGCAGACGGTCGATCGTGTCCATCACCAGATGGAAGCGGTCGAGGTCGTTCAGCACCGTCATGTCGAACGGCGTAGTGATGGTGCCTTCTTCCTTGTAGCCGCGCACGTGGAAGCTTTTGTGGTTGGTGCGGCGGTAGGTCAGGCGGTGGATCAGCCACGGGTAGGCGTGGTAGGCGAAGATGACGGGCTTGTCCTTGGTGAAGAGTTCATCGAAGTCCGTGTCGCTCAAGCCGTGCGGGTGTTCGCTTGGCGGTTGCAGTTTCATCAGGTCGACGACATTGACCACGCGGATTTTGAGTTCGGGCAGATGCTCGCGCAGGATGGAGACCGCCGCGAGTGTTTCCAACGTGGGCACGTCGCCGCAACACGCCATCACCACGTCCGGCGCAACTTTCTGGTCATTGCTTGCCCATTGCCAGATGCCGATACCCTCGGTGCAATGCTTGACGGCGGCGTCCATCGTCAGCCACTGCGGAGCAGGATGTTTGCCCGCGACCACCACATTGACGTAGTGGCGGCTGCGCAGGCAATGGTCCATCACCGACAACAGGCAGTTTGCATCCGGCGGAAAATAAACCCGCACGACTTCTGCCTTCTTGTTCACAACATGGTCGATGAAACCGGGATCCTGGTGGGTGAAGCCGTTGTGATCCTGGCGCCACACATGCGAAGCCAGCAGGTAGTTGAGCGATGCGATCTTGCGCCGCCACGGCAGGTGCGCGGTGACCTTCAGCCACTTGGCGTGCTGGTTGAACATCGAATCGATGATATGGATGAACGCCTCGTAGCAGTTGAACAGGCCGTGCCGCCCGGTGAGCAGATAGCCCTCCAGCCAGCCCTCGCACTGGTGCTCGCTGAGCATCTCCATCACGCGCCCGCTGGGCGCGAGAAATTCATCGTTGGGCGCGGTGGCACCATCCCACTGGCGATTGGTTATTTCGAACAGCGCTTCCAGGCCATTGGAGAGGGTCTCGTCGGGCCCGAACACGCGGAAATTCCGCTGCTCGCTGTTCAGCTTCGCGATATCGCGGAGGAAAGTACCTAACACGTGCGTGTCGCCGATGCCGGGCGCTCCCGGCACGGCTACCTTGGCCGCGTAGTCGCGGAAATCCGGCATGCGCAAGTCGCGCAGCAGCAAGCCACCATTGGCGTGGGGATTGGCGCCCATGCGTCGTGCGCCCTTTGGGGCCAGTTCGGCCAGCTCGGCTTTCAGCCTGCCTTGTTCATCGAAGAGCTCCTGCGGTCGGTAGCTCCTCATCCAGTCTTCCAGCAGCTTGAGGTGCTCGGGTTTTTTTTCCGGGTGCAGCGGAACCTGATGCGCACGGAAGGTGCCTTCCACCTGCAGGCCATCGACCACCTTGGGACCGGTCCAGCCCTTGGGGGAATTGAGCACGATCATCGGCCATCGCGGACGCATTGCATTTTTGCCGATGCGCGCATCTTGTTGAATTTGTTTAATATTTTCAATTGCTGTATCGAGCGCTTCCGCCATCGCTTCATGCATCAGTGCAGGCTCGTGACCCTCGACAAAAATCGGTGTCCAGCCATAGCCGCGGAACAACTGCTCCAGCTCTTCGTGCGTGATGCGCGCGAGCACGGTAGGGTTGGAAATTTTGTAGCCGTTGAGATGCAGAATGGGCAGCACCGCACCGTCGGTAGCAGGATCGAGAAATTTGTTGGAGTGCCATGCGGTGGCCAGTGGGCCGGTTTCCGCCTCGCCGTCGCCGACCACGCAGGCGACGACCAGATCGGGATTGTCGAACACCGCGCCGAAGGAATGGCTGAGCGAATAGCCCAGCTCGCCGCCCTCGTGGATCGAGCCGGGCGTCTCCGGTGCAGCGTGGCTGGGGATGCCGCCGGGAAACGAAAATTGCAGGAACAGCTTCTGCAGTCCGGCTTCATCCTGGCTGACGTCGGGATAGACTTCGCTGTAAGTACCCTCGAGATAGGTGTTGCCCACCACCGCCGGGCCGCCGTGCCCGGGGCCGGACACGTAGATCATGTCGAGGTCGTACTTCTTGATGGCCCGGTTCAAATGCGCGTAGATGAAGTTCTGCCCCGGCGTTGTGCCCCAGTGGCCCAGCAGCATTTTCTTTATGTCGGCAATTGTCAGCGGACGTTTCAGCAGCGGATTGCCGTACAGAAAAATCTGGCCGACTGACAGATAGTTGGCGGCGCGCCAGTAGGCGTCCATCTTGTTTAGCAGTTCAGTGGAAAGCGTGTTGGTGTTCATGCGTCAGTGCTCCTTCTCTTTTCGTCAATATCAAGAACGCGGCAGACCGTCCTGGCTATCATCTGCTCTTCGTCCGTATGGATAACGCGAACAGCCACCCGGCTGGCCGCAGTAGAAATCACGCCGTCATTTGCCGTGTTTTGTTTTTCTTCGATATCTATACCAAGAAACTGCAGACCCTCGCAGATTCGGGTGCGGACTATGGGTGCGTTTTCACCGATGCCGCCGGCGAACACCAGCGTGTCCAGTCCGCCCAACGCCGCGGAAAATGAACCGATCGATTTCTTGATCTGGTAGCAGAATAACGCCACCGCTTCAGCCGCACGCACATCATGCGCCTCGCACGCCAGCAGGTCGCGCATGTCGGAACTGGTCTCAGATATACCGAGCAGGCCGGACTGAAAATTGACCATCTCGTTGAATTGCCTTGCGCTCATTTTTTCAGTGCTCGCAAGATACCAGACCAGTCCCGGATCCAGGTCGCCGGAGCGGCTGCTCATCGGCACTCCGGCGGTCGGGGTAAAGCTCATGCTGGTGTCCACCGGCTTGCCGTCCCGCACCGCCGCCAGGCTGGCACCATTTCCAAGGTGGGCGAGGATCACGCGTCCCTTTGTTGCAGCCGGGTCACCGAGGCGGGCGAGTTGCTCCATCAGAAACGCATACGACAAGCCATGAAACCCGTAGCGCCGCACGCCCTGTTCCTCGTAGCGGCGCGGGATCGGCAGCAGACGCGCGACGCGCGGCAGTTCATGGTGAAACGCGGTGTCGAAACACGCCACCTGGGGCAGGGCAGGGAAGCGGCGATGAAACGCCTTGGCCAGCAGAGTCTCTTCAGGCAGATGTTCGGGATCGAATGGACTGAGCCGGTGCAACTCATCAATCATCTCCGCAGTGATACGTTGCGGCTCGCTGTACTTCGGCCCGCCGTGCACCACGCGGTGTCCCACAGCGGTCAACGCATTACGCCCGAGACGTTCCTCGATCCAGTCCATCAGAACTTGCACCGCCACCGTGTGATCGGGCGCTTTCACCGATCGCGAAAAATTGTCCGCCTGGTCCACGCCTTTCGCGCGCAAACTGGCTTCCGGCAATCCGATCCGCTCGATACCGCCCTCCAGAATCCTCCGCAGTGAGCCACCGGCCTCGAACAGCGCGAACTTGATGCTCGACGAGCCGCCGTTTATGGTCAGAATGCGCGCGTTATTGGGTTTCATGCATGATCCCTTCATAATGCCCGTTCAGGCTTTCACGACAGCCAGGAGTTGCTCGGACGTCGTGTTATTGATGCCTAACTGATTGATTGTTATCAATATACATTTCCGCTTGAATAATTTATATATCAATTGAATCAATAAGTTACGAGATAAGTCTGACACCCTCGCGGTGCCCTTCAATCTGTTCCGGACTTTTTCCTACGGTTCCCTGCTGCCAGAATCGGCTCATCAGTCGTCGAAGAACTTACGGCCACCCCTAAAAATCCAGACTTCATTCCAACTGCTGCGTTGCGCAAAAAGACTCCTTGCTTATCTATCAATCAGATGCGGCGCTGTGAAGTGGGGCAAGCAGGCAATCCGCACAGCAGATGTTTGCAAATCGGTTCCCGCCTTGTATTTGGGCGAACTCTGAATTTTTAGAGATACCCTTATTCCTTCACCGTCTGGTTCACCGACGCCACCGGCCAATTCTGAACTTGCAGCCACGCCTCTTGTACTGCCGGCGGCAGCCGGTCCATATGCTTCAGAAACAGCGCCAGCGTCCATATCTGTTGGCCGCTGAGGGAGTATCCGAACGAAGGCATGCCCGTCAGACGAATACCGTGCCTGATCTTCCAGAACGAATAACCTTCGGGATCGTCTTCAACGCCATCGCTCGCGAATTGCGGCGGCTTTTGATAAAGGCCTTTTGCTATTGGCGATGACGCCGGCGCTCCCTTCGCAGAGCCGTGGCAAACCGCGCAGTTCCGCGCAAACAGTTGAACACCCTCGAGAAGATTCTGATCCGTCAGAGCCACCGGATTTTGTTCTTTTGGGGCAGCGCGACGCAGTGTTGCCTCTAACGATGTGCGAGCCATCCAGGTTTCCAGCCTGCTGGGTGTTGCGTCGGCGTTGGCCGGAATAAACCCGCTTTGCACCAGCGCGTACGCGCCAATCAGAGCAACGGCCAGCGTCAATGCAACTCCTGAAACAACACCTTTCAACATAATTCCTCCTCATCAGGTAACCGGCCATCGTTGATATACGGAAACAACGTTGTTATCGGGAATTTTTTCACTTGGCCACCGTCAACGTCGTCTGCAACTCTTGTTCGTTCATTCATCGAGCCAGCAGTATTGCACTGGCTCGCGGCCTCAGGTGGTACGTTTGCGAATTTTCCCAAAGCGCTTCCTCGCCGGCGGCAAACATATCCAGTGGCGTTGCGCGCGAAGTATCAGCGGCAACATACCATCGGGTACCCGGTAGCAAGAGAGGCAAAGCGAAATCAAGCGCGTCAGTGCCGGCGTTAAACATCAGGCAAAGTGCGCGGTGATCGCCCTCCTGGATCAGGCAGGCGAACTGTTTTGCTTTCGGGTCGGCCCAGTCGGGCAATCCTCCCTGCGGCCCAAACCAGTGGATATCGGCGTCCGAATAGAATTGCTCCTTGCTCAACATCGGATGGGCACGACGAAAGGCGATCATGCCGCGGGCGAAACGAAAGACTTCGCCGTGCCGTTCCAGATAGCCCCAGTCATACCAGTTGGTGTCGTTGTCCTGGCAGTAGGGGTTGTTGTTGCCGCCCTGGGTGCGGCGGAATTCGTCGCCGCCGAGCAGCATCGGCACACCGCGCGAGATCAGCAGCGTCAGCAGGAAATTCTTGATCTGGGCCTCGCGCAATGTCTCGATCCCCGCATCGGTTGTTTCGCCCTCCACGCCGTAGTTCTCGCTGAAGTTCGCGTCGGCGCCATCGCGGCTGTTTTCCCCGTTTGCTTCATTGTGCTTGTAGCGATAACTCACCAGGTCGTTCAGCGTAAAGCCGTCGTGGCACGTGACAAAGTTGATGCTGCCCTCGGGACCTTTGCCCGACTTGGTATAGATGTCGGCGCTGCCACAGATACGGCTGGCGAACAGGCCTGTCATCCCTTCATCTCCGCGCCAGAAGCGGCGGACATCGTCCCGGTAGCGGCCATTCCACTCCGCCCAGCGTTGTTCCGAGAAGCTGCCGACCTCGTAAGCACCGGCGGCATCCCATGCTTCGGCGATGATTTTCACGTCTCTCAGGATCGGGTCTTCGGCGATCCGCTCCAGCAGCGGGGCATTGGCCAGCAGCTTGCCCGTGCCATCACGCCCCAGAATCGACGCCAAGTCAAAACGGAATCCATCCACATGCATCTCCACCACCCAGTAGCGCAATGCGCCCAGGATGTGATCCCGCACCACCGGATGATTGGTGTTGATGGTGTTGCCGGTGCCCGCGTAGTTCCTGTAGTAGCGCCGGTCTGCTTCCAGCATGTAGAAGATCGCGTTATCGATCCCGCGAAAACACAACGTCGGGCCCAGTTGGTTTCCTTCCGCAGTGTGATTGAACACGACATCCAGGATCACTTCGATGCCGGCATGGTGGAGCGCCCTGACCATTTCCTTGAACTCCAGTGTCTGCTGGCCCAAGCCGCCAGCGCTGCTGTAGGACGCCTTGGGCGCAAGGAAGGTCACGGGATCGTAGCCCCAGTAATTTCTGAGCGGTTTGCCGGTTTGGGGATTGGTGGCCGATACTTCATGTTCGTTGAACTCGTGTACCGGCATCAATTCCACGGCTGTCACGCCCAGCTCTTTCAAATAGGGGATCTTCTGCATCAGGCCGCGATAGGTGCCGGGATGCTCCACGCCGGAGTTGGGATGGATGGTGAAACCGCGCACATGTGTTTCATAAATCACGGTACTGGCCCAGGGATGGCGGAGCGGCAGGTCGTCATGCCAGTTGAAGTGCTCATGAGTGAACACGCATTTCGGCATGGCTGCGGCATCATCAAGTTTTGAACGGTATTCCTCCGTTGCAGACGGATCGTATCCGCGAGCCAGGCCAAAATCCCAATCAGGCAACGGCGTGATCGCCGTCGCAAAGGGATCGAGCAAGAGCTTGTTGAAATTGAACCGATGTCCTTGTTCAGGCTGATATGGGCCATCCACGCGATAGGCATAGAGCTGACCCGGACGAATCCCTTCGACCCATACGTGCCATACATCACCGGTGCGGTTGCGCGCGGGATCGAAATCGATCACCCTGGCCGGTATTGCATCTGCGGGCTGATCAAACAATTCCAGCCGAACGCGGCTGGCGTGACGGCTAAACAGGGCAAAGTTGACCCCTTCCCTGGATTCATGGGTTCCCAACGGCAAAGGAACTCCTCTCCGAACTTCGGTGCGTTCGCAAACCTCTGCCACGTAATCGTCGAGTGGGCGTTCAGATGTATTCATGTTCGTATTGGATTACCTCCGCCATAAAATTAGGTGGCCTCGAATGGGAACCACCATGCCGGGACCGTGCCGTATGAGTTGCGCCATATGGTAAAAGCAGCCAGCACCCGTGCGCGACAGGTGCGCCTTATCTGTTGCTCCCAGCATCTTTTAAGGCACGCGCCCATTCCCACTCGCTCGGGCACGCTACCGTTAATTCGATAAAGATAAAGTGTTCACACTCGCCGTCGATTCTATCTCACCATCATTTCAAACTCCTCTGTGCAATCGGTGGTAAGCCACTTATTACCCAAGGGGCCGATCCTGAAGAGCACCGGGTTGACGCTGCTCTGCCGGCCACCAGCGGCTGAATATCGGCGCAACGATTCAAGATGGCTTGCCTTTGCGTAACATCCAGCCGATTGCAACCAGCGCCCAGCCATCGAACAGCAGGCTGATGCCCACATATAGACCCACCAGCCACAGCGAAGTGGCTGGCCATCCGATCAGAAACAGCGAAGCCAGCAGCACAGAGATAACACCATTGAAGGTCATCCAACCCCAGCCTTTGGCGGGATGGATAGACTGCGCGAGGGCGAAGCTGCCCATGGCATCCAACAACAGATAAACGGCCATCAACAGTCCCACCGCTTCCACACCTAATACAGGATAGAACAGCATCAGGCCGCCGATGATGAACAGCAGCACAGGTTTGAGCCAGCCCATGACGTTCTTCGGGCTATACTTATAGGTGTGTATGGCCCATAAACCACCTCCGACAAGCAATAGCCAGCCGACCAAAATTGCGGTGCTCAGGGACATCACGTCCGGCAGTAAAATACCTGCCGTTCCCAGCACGATCAGCAGAATCCCGGTAATCAGGGTATACGGCCCGAATTTATCGGGGACTTTTTTATCAAGCGGTAAAATATTCATCATTTTTCTCCTGGATTATGCTGCGGCTGCAACCTTCTGTGGAACAACCTCTGAATCGGGCATTTCTTTGGTGGCGAGCGAAAGCGCCAGACTCGTTACCGAAGGATTCAGACTATCGACCATCGAACTCGGAATCAGGATCGTGGCTCCCCGTTCCTTGGTGGTCTCGTAAATTATGTTCATGGCTCTGAGCTGGAGCGCGGCGGGATGGCCGGCATAAATTTCGGCGGCTTCGACAAACTTTCCCGCGATCGCGGCTTCGGCTGATCCCAGTATTACCCGTGCCTGCTTTTCGCGCTCGGCCTGTGCCTGGCGCGACATCGCATCCTGCAATGCTTCAGGGAGGGCGACGTCGCGAATCTCCACCGAACCCACTGTTATACCCCAGGGAGCAGTCTTTGCGCCGATATTGTTTTTCAGCTGCTCGTCGGCATCCTTGCGATCGGACAATAATGCGGCCAGCATCGAAGATCCTATCATTTCGCGCAGCGAGGTTTGCGCCACCTGGTCGATGGCTGCGCGATAATTGGTAATGGCCAATGCTGCTTTTTCAGCATCATGCACGTGCCAGAAAATGATCGCGTCGACATTCACCGGAACCGTGTCCCTGGTCAGCGCCCGCTCGGCATTGAAGCCCGTGGTCTGTATGCGCTCGTCGATCACGGCGATCACATTGTCGATGACCGGAATAATGATGAACATGCCGGCTCCTTTGACGCTTTGCAGTTTGCCCATCCTCAGGATGACAAACTTCTGCCACGTATTGGCCATCTTTAATGACATCGCGACAATCACTGCGACGAGAAAGAACGCCAGTGCCAGATAGGGACTCACCCAGTTGCCGGCGGCAAGGCCCGCAAGGATAAGGACGAAGACCAGAAACGATGTGATCGGATTCATGTGTACTGTCCTTTGTGTTTGGTTGCAGTTTTCGAAATTACATGCCATCGCGGGCTACTTCCGTGCGGTGCCGAACCAACGCTCGCAATCGGGCAATAAAATTCAGGCCGCAATGGAATCACCGTTGCCATAGAATATGTGCTGCTTCCAGAGGAACTGCAACGTCATCGCGGTGTGGAATGAGGCGTGCCGTATAGTCCGCTGCGGGGCGTGTTGCAGCCATCTCGGCGCGGTAAGCGTAGCCGTTTGTCGCCCCCACCAGTTGCCGCGCACGTTTCATTTCCACCCGCTCCGCTGCGGCGCCGTCCATGCCATTTGCGTAAAGTTCGACCCGCACGGCTTCCGGGGCCAGGTCATCGAGATATACCTGCGCTTCAAATACGTGCCGCTCGGCGGCAGTCTCTACCTTCACTTCACCGAAGCGGAGTGTGGCCCATTTCTGTTCCAGCGCGTGACGCCAATCAGCCATACTCGCGCCAATTGCACCTTTGTCGGCAGTACGTTTGCGGTAGGCTGCGGCTGCCGGCAAGTAGTGTTTCTCGGTGTATTCGCACACCGCGCGGTTAGTGGAAAACTGCGGTGTCAATTGCGCCATGCTTTCGCGCATTCTTCTCACCCAGGCACCGGGTATGCCCTGTTCATCGCGTGTATAAAACTCGGGGATCACCTCGCGTTCCAGCAGATCGTAGAGGGCTTCTGCATCGCGCGTGTCCCACGCCGGATCATCGCCGTGTTCCTGGCCATCTCCCAGCGCCCAGCCCACTTCGGGCGTATACGCTTCCGCCCACCATCCATCCAGTTCGGACAGATTGATGCCGCCGTTAACCAGCACCTTCATGCCGCTGGTGCCACAGGCCTCCCACGGTCGCCGCGGGGTGTTGAGCCACACATCCACGCCCTGCACCAGTTGCTCGGTCAAGTCCATGTCGTAGTCGCTAAGGAAGATTACATGGGGGCGCACCTCCGGTTGCCGGATGAAATGCATCCATTGCTGTATCAAGGCCTGCCCCTCGAGGTCTGCGGGATGCGCTTTGCCTGCCATGATGAGCTGCACCGGGCGCTGCGGATTGGTCAGCAGACGCAGCAGTCGCTCCGGGTCATGCAGCAGCAGATTGGGTCTTTTGTAGCTGGCAAATCGGCGCGCAAAACCCAGCGTCAGGGTGTTGCAGTCAAACAGATGCTTTGCACCCTCAACCGCATCCGGCGCTGCGCCCGACGAGGCCAGTTGTCTGGACAGGCGTGCACGGGCGTAATCAATCAGCACCGTGCTGGAGGCAGTGCGAAACTGCCACAGCCTTGCGTCGGTAACCCGGCGTATGTCCTGTGCCAGAGTATCCACCTTGCCCAGCCAGCGGTCCTTGCCGCAGGTTTCTGTCCAAAGATCATCAGCCAGGGACGAATCCCATGTTGGCATATGCACACCGTTGGTCACATGACCGACCGGCACTTCCGCCGTTGGCCAGTGGGGAAACAGCGGCTCAAACAGGTGCCGGCTGACCCTGCCATGCAAACTGCTCACGCCATTGACCGCACCGCTGCCGCGTATCGCCAGATAGGCCATGTTGAAAGGTTCGGATGCGTCGTTCGGATTCTGGCGACCCATTGCCAGCAACTCGCGGAATGATATGCCGAGCTTCTCTCTGGCATAGCCGCCGAGATATTGTTTAACCAGCGCGGGCTCGAAACGGTCAAAGCCGGCAGCCACCGCCGTGTGTGTGGTAAACAGATTGCCCGCACGGGTGACGGCCAGTGCGGCCTCGAAAGACAGCCCGGTTTCGTCCATGAAGCTGCGTGCGCGCTCCAGCACCGCAAACGCCGCATGCCCTTCATTCAGGTGGCACACTTCCGGTTTGATATCGAGAGCCGCGAGCAAGCGCCAGCCACCGATGCCGAGCAACATTTCCTGTTTCAGGCGCAACTCCGGCCCGCCGCCGTAAAGCTCGCTGGTAATGCCCCGATGCGCGGGGTAATTTGCCGCGTCATTGCTGTCCAGCAAATACAGTTTCACGCGGCCGACCTGGACCTGCCACGCGCGCAGCCAAACCGAGTAACCGGGCAAGATAACTTCCAGCCGCAACCACTCGCCGTTGGCATGGCGCAATGGCGTGACCGGCAGTTGTCCGGGGTCGTTATACGGAAACAGCGCTTGTTGCGCGCCATTCTTGTCGATTACCTGGCGAAAATAGCCCTGCTGGTAGAGCAGCCCCACGCCGATCACCGGCACGCCCAGATCGCTGGCGGCCTTGAGCTGATCGCCGGCCACATTGCCCAGCCCGCCGGAATAGATGGGCAACGCTTCGCTCAACATGTATTCCATGCTGAAATACGCGACACAGCTCAGTTGCGATTGCGGATAGGTTTGCTGAAACCATGCGGGCGCCTCTGCCGCATCACGTCTGGTTTTCACAAAATCATCAATATTTTTGCGGAATGCGGGGTCGGCCAAAACACTCTGGAGCTTCTCTCGCGAGACCGTCTGCACCACGACCCAAGGGTTGTGTGTGAGATCCCACAGCACAGGATCAAGCAGGCGCCACACCTGGTCGGTGGCGTGATTCCACGACGAACGCATGTCCAGGGCAAGTTCGGCCAGGGAATCGAAACCCTCTACGTCGGAGCAAAAAAGTTGCTCCTTGGGGTGAATGTTTCGTGTTGGTTCGTTCATGGCTTTTCCTTCTAACATTATTATTCACGCAATTTCCTGCTACCGCGCGTGCACCTCCGGCGTAGTGCCGACGGAAGACTTCTTGATGATATCCAGAGCAGAACTCTCGAATCCGGTGCCCTTGATCAACTTGTTAAGATTGGTCACATAGGACTAATGCTGCTTGCCTTAGTGGTATTCGAATGTCTCCTCGGTAATGCGCGGTTGCAGCGCGCCCATCGTACATGGTAATGCATGCATGGGATGTTGCATTATTTTTCCTTGACAAAAACTTCAGCGGGTCGTGGATTTCAGCAAAATCTGCGGCGGCAAATTTAATCACTATAAATATTGTCTCTTGCACAACAAAATGTTGTATGTACGCTGGCGTACGTAATGCGAAAAAGCGTGCATCACTGGCCAGCTATGTGTCAACATAACCAAAGCCGCAGCCAAGTGGTCGAAAGCGTGGCGCACAATCCGGATACCATCATCAGACCGCTTCATTCAAACAGTCATAGGAGCAATCATGGCCTCTCACCATTATCTGCATACCGGCCAGCGCACCTGTCATGCTGATGATGGACACGAGGTTCCATGCGAAAGTTCCGGGCAGGATGCATCGTTTGATGTCGGTAAACCCTGGCCGGAACCGCGCTTCATTTTGCGCGACGATGAGGTCATCGATAATCTGACGGGTCTGATCTGGTGTCGTGATGCCAGTCTCGCGGAATTCCCCCTCACCTGGCAGGAAGCACTGGATTTCGTCGCAAATATGAACCGTGAACAGCGTTTCTGCCAACATGATTGGCGCCTGCCCAATCGCCGCGAATTGCGCAGCATGCTCAGCCTGCAAACCAAATTGCCCGCCTTGCCCGAGCTTCACCCATTCATCAATGTGTTCAACGGCTGGTACTGGACCGCGACGACGGCGGCCATCAGCGCGGCGCATGCGTGGTACGTGGCGCTCGATGGTGCGCGCATGTTTTACGGCGGCAAGGATCAATCTTTCATGCTGTGGCCGGTACGCGGCGAAGGACTGAACGTTATCCCGCGCACAGGCCAAAGCCTTTGCTACGACGCTGCAGGTAAAGTCATTGCATGCAGCGGCTCCGGTCAGGACGGTGAATTCCGTTATGGTGCCCCGTGGCCTGAACCGCGCTTCGAAATTCTTGATGCCGGCGTGCTGGATCGTCTCACCCGCTTGCTTTGGTGCCGTAGCGCGAACCTCACACCGCAGCCGGTGGTCTGGAGCGAAGCATTGGCAGCGGTGGCCGCGCTCAACCATGCAGCTGCCGAAAATGTCTGGCGGCTGCCGACAATCAACGAACTGGAATCGCTGGTTGATTGCGCCGCCCACAGCCCGGCCTTGCCGTCCGGACACCCTTTCATCGATGTGCAGGATATTTACTGGTCGTCTACCACCAGCCTGTTCGAGCCCGATTGGGCCTGGGCCCTGTATCTGGAAAAAGGTGCGACTGGCGTCGGGCAAAAGAGGTTCGCACAATTTTCGGTATGGGCCGTGGCAACTGTCGATTGAATTCATTTCTTAACGAGAATGGCACCTTGCATACGGGATGTTATATGCGCGGTAGCAAACGTGAAGCGGAAAACGCGCATCGTGCGCACGCAAGGAATTCAAACACTCACCGTATTTGCAATCCCACCGCCAAAAATGGCCCAAGAAAACCACTGCCAGTCCGATGATCGTTGAACGTCTGCTTCGAAGAGAGAAGCAGATATACAATCGTAAATCTGTTTTCCCTTATGGCAGGCAGAATCCGGCCATGTCCAGACGGTCGAGATGCTACTGGAAACGACCGCTTTTCGGTGCCTAAGCGGACGGTGGCAGTTTGATGGAAAGGTTGTTGGGCAACCTTCCGGAATGCCCGCTTTCAACTTTTCAGAACGTTCACGTTAAACAATAGCCCTAAAACTGCCCCGCCAAACCATCCAGCGTCATGTTCACCGCAATTGCATTATGCGGATCAGCACATAACGCCAAGGCTTTCCGCCATTTGCAAGCGCATAGTCAGTAGCATTCTTGCACCACCTGATTGCCGCTTCCTTCTTGGACAAAACGATGGGGTCAGCCATCTGGTTGCTGGCTTTGGGTTCCAGCATGTAAATAGTATCTTTCGTCTCGGCTACAAAATCCGGCTGATACTCGGGATGGTCGGCACCCTGCTTGTAGAAAATCAGGAATTGCCCCTTGGCTGGTTTGAACCACTTCTGTGCATCACGCTCAAGAATAACCGCCAGCACGCGCTCTGCTTCTGAGGCGAATTTTTGCACCGGATACAGGCAGCACTTGAAACCACCGAAAACATACTTTGACATATTGCTCTTGTCATCAGGTGAGACACGGTAATCCGCAATTGGCTCATTGACCGTGTAAGTGTAGGCGCTGGGCTTGAGTTCCACATACCCTTTGCTCACCACCACTTCGTAATCAACCTCCTCCTCCCAGCTATGCTCCTGCATCTGCACATGGATGAATTTGGCAATATCGCGTTGGTAGCAGCGCAACACTTTGCGGGCTTCATCCTCTGATAGATGGCTGCAAAGGTGCTTAACAGTTTGCTTGGCCAAGTCATACAAGAAATCAGCCTGGTCGTCGTAAGAGACATCGTCAAAATCCATCAAACCGCTGACGACATAATCCTCTATCCGCTTCTCCTCAATACCGCCAACACCCAGCGTCACCTTATCCCGCTGGCCGGTGCGCAGGTGCTGTATCCATAGCTCGTCGGATACAGCCGGATATTTCAGCGTATCCAGCTTCAAAGTAAAGGGTTTAAATCCGGCTTTCACTTCGCCCTTGGGCACAACCAGAATGCGCGGTATTTCTATCGTCTGCTGCATCACCAATTCGACCGTCTTCGCGACGACGGCGGCGAAGTCCGGCTGTTCGCTCACACCCTCCAGTTCCATCTGGGTGGGGCGATGCTGTTCTTGCACAGCCTTGACGATGGCCGCCTGAACTTCGGGGTATTTCAAGTGCGCCAGCGTAGGCACAGCCGTCGGCTGATTTTCCAGTTTGCGGATTACCTCGTAAGCGATTTGCGCAACCTTCTGCTCTTCCGGCTTGGCGAAGATGGGCTGCACGTCCTGGCCAGCCACCTTCGTGCTGGCAGTCGCATCGGCTAGTTTCAAACCCAGCTTGGCCGCGAGTTGAGGTTGCGAAACAATGGTCGCCGTTTTCTGCCCGAAGTCATCGTCATCCAGTATCACCGCCTTCAAGTGAATAGTGGAATCAGGCCGGTTCGTCTCATTGATGATTTCCTGAAACTTGTCATGCGCGACAATATTCAGTCTGTCCACCGCAGTCACGCCAGTGCGTTTACCATAAGGCAGACGCAGGCCGCGTCCGATGGATTGCTCGATCAGGATGCGAGCATTGGCGGCGCGCAACGGCACAATAGTGTAGAGGTTGGTCACGTCCCAGCCTTCTTTAAGCATGTTGACGTGGATGACGATCTCGGTCGGCTCATCGGTGTGTTCCACCTTCAGCAACTTCTCAATCATCACCTCTTCTTCTGCACCGGTTTGGCTGGAATCAACCTGAATGACCTTGTCCTTGTAACGCCCCTCAAAGAACTCATCTGACTTTATCAAGGCGGTCAACTGCCCGGCATGGGTCGTATCGCGTGCGATCACTAGCAGGAAAGGTTTGACGATCTTGTTATTGGTTTCGCGGGCGTAAGTCTCCAGTTCCACCTTCACGCTTTCGTGCAGGCGCACGCCATCTTCCAGCTTCATACGCTCAATCTCTTCCGGCGACATTCCCGCCGGATTAAAATTCTTGCGTGTCACCACGGCAGGCTCTTTCACAAAGCCATCTTCCATCGCCTTGCCCAGCGGGTAATCCACGATCACATTCTTGAACGGAACCGCTCCCTTGGTGCCTTCCACAAACGGTGTCGCCGTCAGCTCCAGCCCCAGAATCGGCTTTAGCTCATTGATTGCCCTGATCCCAGCGCTGGCGCGGTAGCGGTGCGACTCATCCATCAGCATTACCAGGTCGGGCAGCCCGGCCAGATAATCAAAGTAACTCTCACCGATATATTCCGACAGTCGCTTGATACGCGGTGACTTGCCGCCGCGCACCTCGGAATTGATCTTGGAGATATTGAAAATATTAATCCGCACTCCACCGAACAGTGTGCCACTGGCCGGGTCGTGCTGGTCGTAGTTGTCGCCGGTGATGATGGACGGCGCATCAATAGCGAATTCCGAAATGCCCTTGAACACATACTTCGGATGCGTGCGGTCACTGAAGTCGACAATCAGTTTGTTATAAATGGTCAGATTCGGTGCCAGCACGAAGAAATTGTTAATACCGTGCGCAAGATGCAAATAGCTGATGAACGCGCCCATCAACCGCGTCTTGCCCACCCCCGTGGCCAGCGCAAAGCACAATGAAGGAAACTCGCGCTCGAAGTCGGTCACCGATGGAAACTCGCTGTGAATAATCTCCAGCGCGGCAGCAATATCAGCCCCCTTACTTGGCGGAATGATTTCAGTAAGGCGATCCAATATCTCCAGCGAGCGGCGTTGCGGCGCTCGTAAACTCAAGCGCCCGGCAATAGCATTAACATGGCGGTTCATTGGGAGCCCCCTTTGTTCTTCTTCCCATCCTGCTCCAACTGCTTCACCAGGCGGTCGAAATCGCTCTCGAACAACCTGTCTTGCGCGACGCGATATTTCTCGAACTCGCTTTCGGCGTGAGCCCTGGCGATTTCCGCCGTCACCCTGCCCGCGTCCTGCAAAATTTCGCGGTCAGTCGCAGCGAGAAAGCGATTCAGGCGCGTTTCCCAATCCTGCATAGTCATGGGAATCTTGCGCAGCGCCATGTCCTCCGCCACGTCCAGATAGGCGGATACCAGCCGGGTGAGCTGCGCCATTTCATGTTCGGTCAGATAGTTCTTGGCGACCACCACATCGAATTTCTGGATTTTCCCACCGGGTGCATCTTTCCATGTCGTCAGCCCCATGTTGGCTTTTTCGGCATCGGCTCGCGTGTGGATGAGTTCAGCGGCGGTATGCCCATGAATGGCCCAATGCAGCTTGTTCTGCACCATGGCGAAAAAGCGTTGGGTGGCCTGCGCTGACACGTCGTAGTCGATGGCGGTGGCGTAGATGTCAGTGATCTTCTGATAGAACTTGCGCTCGGACAGGCGTATCTCGCGGACGCGCTGGACCTGCTCCTCGAAGTATTTTTCCGTCAGGACAGAACCGCCGCTTTTCAAACGCTCGTCGTCCATCGCAAAACCCTTGACGGCGAACTCCTCGACAATGCTGGTGGCCCATTTGCGGAACTGCACCGCGCGCTCAGAGTTAACCTTGTAGCCCACGGCAATGATTGCGGCCAGGTTGTAGTGTCGGGTATCGTAGCTTTTGCCGTCAGCGGCAGTTATTCGAAAATTTCGAATAACTGCATCTTCCTGCAGCTCGCTGTCGGCAAATACATTTTTCAAATGGTAGTTGATGGTGTGGGTTTCCACATCGTAAAGCTGCCCCATCATCTTTTGCGACAGCCAGACGTTTTCGTCCGCATACACGGCCTCCACGCCCCCCTGGCCGGTGGCCGCCACAAAGGTCAGATATTCCGCAGCCGACGAGCGGGTGAGGGAAACTTCGCGTTTCTTGCTCATGCGTCGCCCTCCACAAACAATCCGCCCTGCGCCGCATTGGCAGGCTTTGCTTTTCTCCCCTCGCCCGCTTGCGGGAGAGGGGCTGGGGGAGAGGGCGGGGCTTTAGGCAAATTCTCCACCCGCAAAGAATAATCATCATGCCCCCACTCGCAGCGCGACAGCACCTGTTTGGGAATTTTCTTCACGGTGAGATTCGGATAATCGACACGCCCACGGAAAGCAGTGCACAACACCAGCAGACTGCGCTCCGTCCCCACCTCATCCGAAAGCTTCTGCATCTGCTCGTGGTTCAGGTTCGCCGTGGTGACATAGATAAAATCCTGCTCGGTGGAATGCCCGTGCATCCAGTAATGCGCATCGCTTGGCGCATAGGTAAAGCCCTCAAGCTTGCACAAGGCTTGCGCCAGCATCTCCGCGTTGTATTCCTTGTTGATCACCCACTGCCCGTAAGCATCCTGCCGCAACAAGCTGGGCGCGAGTTTGTAATAGCGGAAGCCGCCGCCCCCTTGCCAACTCACTGCCTCGGAAATGCCGCCCTTATCCTCGCCGTCGATCACCTTTTGCAGGCGCGGAATAATGTGCGTGTGGCAATGCTCGCCCAGCTCGATCATGATCCAGCGGCGACCCATTTTGTGCGCGACTGCGCCGGTGGTGCCGGAACCGGCGAAGGAATCGAGGACGAAGTCGTTAGGATTGGTGGCCAGCTCGATGATTCTACGAATTAGCCGTTCTGGCTTAGGTGTGTCGAACGAATCGGCACCAAACAAAGTATTGATTTCTTTCTTTGCCTCTTGGTTATGCCCGACCTCAGCATTTGACCACCAAGACCAAGCGCGGACACCTTCGTGCTCAGCGAGGAAATTTTTCACGCGAGGGCGAGCCACACCATCTTTTCCGAACCAAAGTCTATTCTCAGAAAACAGTCGCTTAAATTCGCTTTCTATATTCGACCAGCACCGCCCCGCAGGCGGCTCATATTCAACTCCGGCTGTGGTCGTAATTTTGTACATCTGATTAGGTCTCCAACCTTGTGCGGTGAAATCAGTAGATGTCCACGAACCACGAGAATCATTGTCTGGGTTTTTAAACTGAGCAGTTTGTTCTTCTGTTAGAGACAGCCGATTCAGTGAGAATCGATCCTTGTTCTTGGCATATATCAAGATATGGTCATGTGCGTCACCGATAGAGAGACGTGCATCAGGCGATGTGCGCTTTTGCCAGAGAGCATTGACTACAAAATTCGGACGCCCAAAAACTTCATCGCACAACACCTTCAAATAATGCGCCTCATTGTCATCAATCGTGATCCACAGCGAACCATCCTCCGACAACAACCGCCGGATAATCTCCAGCCGGTCGCGCATCAGCGACAGCCAGATCGAATGCTCCACCCCGTCGTCGTAATGTGTGAACGCGCTGCCGGTGTTATACGGCGGGTCAATAAACACGCACTTCACCTTCCCCGCAAACTCCGCCTCCAAAGCCTTCAACGCCAGCAGGTTGTCGCCAAAGATAAGCTGGTTATCAAAGATGTCGTTATCCGTCACCCGATGCTTCGCGTGATAACTCTTCGCCGGGTCTTCCAGCAAAATGCGCGGCTCCAGCTTAGGCCGGTTTTCCTTGCCGATCCAGGTGAGTTCTAGTTTTTGTTTTTTTGGATAGTTCATTTTCTAGCATTTAAAATAAGTGCAAATCGGCGAGGGCCTGCGAGATACATTATCCAGAAACTCGCTTCAAATACGAGAATCCCAGCAATAAATGATGACAGCAAAATTTCGACGGATAGGTCTTGCCAGAGGGGACGTTTCGAGTGTGACTGGATAGCTTTTGAGGGCGAGAAGGGAAAGACGGATGATCTTTCAGTTTGCAAGGTGTTTTTTTTGCAATGTTTTGAAAGGCATCGTCTGCTGTGCCAGACAACAAATAACCAAGCATAACTCCTTCCTCGGAAAAGGGAGCGTAACGGCACTTGAGGAACTGCTCGTGAATGTCTTTGACATATTCGGCAACAGCTCCCGAAGTTTCCAGAACCTTTGCTTCCATAGGCCACATAACCCGTTCATCTTTGCGAAGAATGAAAGCAATATCATATTGAGGCGGTTGTGCAGGCGGTGGTTGCATGGTTTCACGTTCGAATGGCCCATGCTGAACGTAAAAGGGTTCGTCACCCGACATGGCACTACCGATGCGCGGTTCAAGCAGTTGGGTGATGCTGCGCTCTAAATCTCGACCATCCACAACCGGTTTATCGCTTTGCATCTGGTCATAACCAAGCCATATCAGCCCAAGCATGATATTGGATTGATCCTCGCACCAAGCAGATGAAAGACGCAAAAAATCGGGCGGTGGAGCCGATGCGTGGCTGGAAACACTCGACCGATTACCCACGTTCAATTTCGAACCCCATCTTGGATGTTCTGCCAGCTAACGAAATCACCCGCAACCTCGTCTGCATCGTGCAGACCCATGCTGCGAGTCCAATAGCGGCGGGCATCCGGCTTGAGAATAAATATGGTTGGCACGCCATCGCGGTAGTCATATATCCTGACCACTCGCTGGTGATAGATGCTGCCGCCCAATGACTCTCTGCCCCGCAACCAAGTCCGATTCAATGTTTCGAGTTCGGCCAGAAGTGCGGGCGTTTCAAGTGATGCCACATGAAAGTTTTTACTGGATGACTGATTCAGCTCGAACGCTATCAGCCGATAAGGAAGAAAATCTTTGCCCGTCTCTTGAAAAACTGTCGCACTAATATGCTTGTCTTGACCGAAGCCAGCTTTCAGTACGCGGCTGAAATACTCGCAGTAGGCACTTAATTCAGGCTCGTCTGATGAGTTGCTATGGCGCTGTGTGCGTTGGCGACCAGGGGAATTAGCATCGCCCTTGAAATCTGGCAATGTGGTATTGAACAAGTCTTCTATGAGAACCCATTCCGCATCTTTGAATTCAAATGCTTCCCGGATGCGTTGATCAATATCCTCTGAACATTTAATACCGTCCAATAATCCTGAACGCGGCTCCGGGATTGGTACGCTCAAGAATTCCTTTACAAGAGGTTCGGGGCGATAGGATGCAAAACGACCACTAGTAAGGAGCAAAAAATAGACCGCAAGTATGCTGTTGTAACTGAGGCAGGCCGCCTCAATAACGCTCTGTTGTTCGACTGGTACATGAACTGTTATATAGCTTTTGGTACAAATAATTCCTTGACCGTCTTTTCTATGCTTTGTCAGCCTTGCCTTAAATCGTGAAGCATCTGTATGCCACCCCTTCTTAATGAGTAATTGAGGATAGGCGAAGGCACTAAAATCTGTCGATGCTCTCGAATCAGTAAAAGCTTCTTTGTTTTTTAGTAATTCGTCAGCATTAAGATAAAGCTGACCATCTGCTGGAAAATCGCTCTCTGTAAGTATCAAACGATCTAATAATTGTGGCTGGGTCTTCTTGCGATCACCAAAACAAATTCCATCTCTTGTACTAATACCGATCTCGGCATTAAGATTGGAAAGCGTATCACAAGATTTCAACCGTTGAACAAGTGATCTATCACGTCTATCGCCCCACATTAGTGCCGTCCAAATATCCGAATCAATAGCAGCTTCAACTGGATATACCCATTTGACATCCTTAGATTCCACGATAATTTCAAACTCGTCGGCCAATTCTTCCGTCTGTTTTGGGCTAATGTAGGCAAACCGTTCATTAGCAGGTAGTGGACTAAAAGTAACCACGCACGACGGTGCTATCGAAGTCTTTGTTGCATGAGTCTTTCGGTTGAATACCTTGAATCGCAGGGCAGAAAGATTGATAACCTCTTCAGTTTGAAAGGTAGTAAAAAATTGTTTTCTAAAATCACAGGCAGTAGAGCCTCGATTGAATAACAACGAACTTGCAGACTGAATCATCGAAATTCGCCCACTCGGCTTCACAAGAGCCGCAGCTTTAGGAAGGAACAGGTTCCCGATGTCCTTATTTGCCAACGGCCAGCGATGATCAACATCCTTTGCCCACGCATTGGCGGCAGGTGTTAAAAGGTTCTTACCCCAAGGCGCATTGCCGATGACAAGATCAAAACTGGCAGCGTCTTCCTTCGAGCGGAAGCCTTGATGCGTTTCTTCGAAAAAATCCGAGTTTATTAACCGTTGCCCGCGCATCGTGGGAAAAACAACCTGAGTCCAATAGTGCTTCGGGTCGATCTCGTCGCACATGGCGAGATAAAGGCTGAATGATGCCACTCGCACGGCATGGGGATCCTTGTCCACACCGAACAGATTTTTTTCCAGAAGACCTTTAAGTATTTCGGCGCGCACCGCTTCTTCAGGATGCGTCCGCTTCCAGCGATGAATCAGCCGCTGGAAGGTTTTTACGAGAAAAACACCAGAGCCGCAGGCCGGATCAAGAATTTTCAGGTTCCACTGATCCCCGTCCCAAGGCAACACCCGGTCAAGGATGAAATCCACCAAATGCTGCGGCGTATAAAATATGCCTTCCCCAGAAGCCCGCTCAGTAACAAAAGTTTCGTAGATGCTGCTGATGAATTCGAGAGGGATAGCATCGAAGGAATATTGAGGCCACAAACAGCGCTGGCCGCTTGGCATGTCCATGTCGCCACTGATGAATTGCCGCAGCAGTTTGAGATGTTCAGGCTTGACCACGCTTTTCTCAGTTCGCCAACCGCGTTCGCGCTCTTGGTTTGTATTTCCCTTTCCGGGGAAAAGGTCGCCGTTAAACTTAGTGTTCAGCCAATCAAAAAGGCGATAAGTTTCATTATAATTTTCCAGAATGCTGTGCAAGTCCTTGTGTTCTTTTTTCAGAACACCTTCTTCGTGGAGCGATGCCAGTTTGTTACGGTTCAAGGCGGCATTGCCTTTTGAGTCCTTGCGGTCAAACAGGAATTGAATGAATACGATACGTGCCAAGAGATCATGACAAACATCGTTGTCAGTTAAACCCGCATCCTGAAGCATTTTCCGAAGATGGCGGAGATTTCCCAGCAGCATCTGATCCGCACGTTGGTCCCGGTTAAATCTCTCCGAGCGCTCCCTGAAAAATTGCCCGGAAACCAAATTTACCCAGTGCAGCACTTGGGTGGCACGTTGGATAATTTCGGTTGAACGAGTATCAGTAAGGTCTGCATCTGATAATTCATGTACTACATAGTCGCCGAGCGGGCGCGCATCATCAGGGGGTTCGCAACAGGTCCATACCCGCAGCAAACCTTCCTCAATAGTAACTACTGTCGGGCTGTGGGAAAAATTCCATGCCAAGCGCTGGAGTTCCCGGAGGGTTGCATCGCTCGCCTTGCGATTAAATTCTGCGACAACAGCCAAGGGGGCTTCGGTATCGGTTGTCTTGGAGTTGCGCAAAAGCACTCCAATTTTTACGTTTGGAGTGCCGGGTAACAGGGCAATGGTTCTTTGGATTTTGGCTTTAACCAACTCAGCGAAAATGCGGCCTCCCTCGCCAGAAGGATTGCGTATCTCTTCCGGTGACGGCCAACCCAATTTTTCGTGAGCTAATTTAAGCGACATGCCCTACGACCTCTTTGCAATCCGTGATGTTACTATCACCCCTCGCCCGAATTAATTGCCTTAATGTTTTTCCGCTTGCCATAATGCTCTCCCCAATGCTCGCGCATTTTACCCTACTGGCAGGCTCATAAGATGAGTCTGCTGGCTCCTCAATGCTATATAGTTTTGCCGTCTCCAAGGGCGAGCAAACTCAGCCCCTCAATTTCCTGCAACGACTTGCCCGCAATACCCTGCAAATCGCCATACATCCCCACCGTAGCCCCCATCACGCGCTCGATCTGCTCCTCGCGCTTGGCCCATTGTTTCATGATCACTTTACGTTCTTTGTCGAGGTCTTCCTGCATGGTGGAAAACGCTTCGACAATGGCTTCCACACGCTGACGGAAGCGTGGGCCGGTGAGGTATTGATAGACCATTTCGGTCTTGGTCTGCTGGCCTTCGGATGACTGCCTTGCTGTGGCTAGCTCCAGCAATGTCTGGCGTAAAATCATAGCCACCGGCAATGCGGCACGTGGATGTGTTACCCAGACGCCCTCTACCAGCTCAAAGGTATCAACGCCTTTCGGCAATATCTGGCTCACGATCACGGCAATTTCTGCTTTCGCAGTCCGTTGGTCATCGCGAAGTTTTACCAACCAGCCATCGCTCCAATTTTTGGTGCGCTTAAATTCCCACAAGATAGTGCCAGTTGCTTGCCCAGCGGGCGTTCTCACTCGATGCAGCACATCCCCACCGAATTCGCCCTTGGGTACGGGTTCGATAGCATCAAAAGGAAATTTGGTGCGAAGCAAATTTTCAAGTTCAAGCTCTTGAACTTCGCCTTGTAACTGTTGTGAGCCCTGTTCAGCCCTGCGTTTAAGATCCTCGATCTGCTTCTGCATTGCGGCAATGGTCTGCTCTTTCTCCATTACTTTGAGCTTCTGTTCGTCCTCGGCTTCTTTTTTCGCATGCGTGCGAACTTCGGTCAAACCGTCCTGTACCCGCTTTTCTACGGTGAGCTCTAGCTCGCGCTTTTCATCATCAAGTGCACGCTGTTTCTTAATAAGGTCAGCTTGTGCTTTTTGCGCTTCCGCCAATTTTGCATTGTTTGCATTAAGCACTTCTTGCAGTTCAGTCAGTTCCCGCGCCTTGTTATCCAATTCGGCTGCGCTGGCTAGCTTGGCCTTCTTGGACTCTTCCGCTATAACGCGAGCACGCTCTGCTTTCAACTGTGCAGCAACTTGGTCGGCAACCTGATCGTCGAGTTTGCGCTTTTCCTCTACGAGCTGTTTTTCCTTATCGCGTATGGCCTGTTCACGTTGCGCTATGTCGCTATCCTTCTGCGCAAGCTGTTGCTCAAACTGCTTGCGTGTCGCAGCTATCAACGGTGCAGCCAGCGATTCGTTGAGCTTGATCTCAGTATTACAGTTGGGGCAGATGATTGTTGGTTCTGTCATGCCTTGCTCCTATGATGAGTTTCTTTATTCCCAAGCATTAGAAAGTCCATCCTTGCTGCTGCATAAATTTTTCAAGGTCAATGCAGGGCACATTGAAATGGGCACACACGTTGGGAATTTTTGCTGCATTAGGTTTCAGTAGTTCTTCCGTAACGACCGTACCACCTTTTATTTTTGCACATGCGATAACGAAAGGATCGGCAACGGGCGTGCCTTTCAAGCGTTGCTGTTCTCCGATAAGGTTCTGGAAATGCGCAATCTGGAAAATAGTTGCAACAAACTGGAGTTCAGGCGTGCTCGGGGTAGTAAAGATTTGCTTGTTTTGCTTTGCCCACGCCAGCACATCTGCACTTATATTTTGCCGTTCAACCTCATTCCAAACTTCGCGGGTTGAAATAAGATTTTGCTGCTGGATCAAGGTATCCAATCCACCCCAAATGGTTTTAAATACGCTTGGATAGAAATGCTGGAGTGAGCGTATAGAACTGGTGTCAAACACGTAGATCATGCAGCAACGCCTTGCAGAATACGCTGCTCAAGCCCCGCGAAATTCTTGGGCTTGATCCCCAGCATATCCGCAGCCTGCTCAACGCTAAGCTGGTTCTTATAATGACGACTGACAACTTCTTTCGCAAAACGGTCACTCAGGTACGCATTTTTTGAGGCGTACCAATCGCCACCCGCCCCCTTTTTCTGCTGTGCCGCCCATGCTTTAGCCTTTTGCTCATAGAAGGCGGCGGTGACACGATCTTGATCCAAGAAGCGGCGCAAGACGGCCTCACGGCTGACCCCATATCGCGCGGCGAGGTCTGAGAACTGCTGCTCTGATGCACGCTCAATATCTGCCGGAAATTGTTGAATCTGCATCTGAAAATCGGGCGATGGAATCAGAATTTCCGCAGCAATTGCATTGCAAAACCGCTCAATCTGTTTTTCCTGATCCGACAGGCGCTCAACATATCGCTGGTCGAACTTGCTCAGCCCGTTAACACTGAGCAACAGGTGTGCGAGCTCATGGAGCAAGCTAAAAGTTTGTCTTGTCTTGGTTGTGCTGTTGTTTAAATACACAACAGGGAATTGACTATCAGCAAGGCAAAAACCGGAAATATCCTTTTGAGCGAAGGATTCTTTGAATATGAATACGCCCTTGTCCTCTATCGCTTTTCGCCAACCTTTCAGCGCATGATCATCATCTTTCCAACGAATTTGCTCATCGAGAGTGATGCCCAAATAGCTACGAACTAATGCAGCTTGCTCCACAACAGAATACTCTCGTGAAATCGGCAATTCCTGCCAAATGCATTGTTCGCTGGGGTTGTGTGCACCAAACAATTCCCTTAACGCGAGTTGGAAAGCGTGGGCGCGGCGGATGTGCAAGTGTGTATCTGCTGCCAGTGTTTGCAAATCATCAGTTGGCAAGGTTCTGAATTCTCGTACCGGGCTGATCTCTTCAGGAGGTGCAGGTAAAAAGAAAACAGCTAAAGGACGTTTGTATATTTGATACGCCAGCTTTTCCAGTTGAGGATAGCTTGGGAACGGCCCATCAGCCTCCCAAGCTTCAATTTCTTCAACGGGTCTTTTCAAACGAAGGGCGACATCAGACACCGACAGCCCGATTGACTGTCTTGCCCAGCGCATAACCTCTGGCCTCACTCCGGCGACGGGCTTATTTTTCATTGTGTCGTGAAAGCCGCCTGAATATCGCGCGTCGTTGCGCCGCTTGCAATGAGTGCGCGCACGATCAAATCCAGCGAAACTGAGGGATCGCCCGCCTCAATTTTAGCAATGCGCGACTGGCTCGATTTCATGCGTTGCGCGAGGTCAATTTGCGAGAGCTTGCGTTTGATGCGTGATTTTTTTACCGCGCTAATCAGTGAGAGTTTGAGTGCGACGAGCCGCGCCTCTTCATCATTCAATTGCAGAAAATCCTCCGCGCTGCCGACTTTCCAGCCATCGGCTTGGAGGCGCTCTAATTTGTTAGCCTTCATGGCATTTATCCTCATGCTAAATTAATTTGTAGCGTTTCAGTCTCACCTTGCAAACGTCAATCACCGGCTGGGGCGTTTGGCTGGTGGTTTTGGCAAACACCTCAAGAATCACGATGGCTACCGTATCAACGTAGTACACAATGCGCCAAGTGCGATTTTCGTCCGGGATTCTTAGCTCATGACAACCGCGACCGATACTTGGCATTGGCCTTGAGTGTGGCAACGATATATTGATACCTTCTTGAAGGTGTCGCAATAAAACGCCCGCTTCAATTCTTGCGTCGGCGGAAAACGGCGGCGTTTTGACTTCGCCATGCAGCCACACCAAAGGTTTGCGCCGCTTACTCATGTGACAAATTGTATGTCAATAATGACATATTTGCAAGACGCAATCGGACTGCACTCACAAGGAAGCTCATCATCTAAGCTGTTCCAGCATTTTTATGAAATTACGTTTGGCTTTAAAGGCAACGCGCAGTTCGGCGAAATAGTCGCCCACACTTGATGCGCCCCGGCAACGTGTCAGGAGCGGACGGGTTTTCTTGACCAGTGTGATGGCTTCTTCGTAGGAATGATTGTTGGTTTGTTGCACCAGATGCGCAACCTGCCGCTGGTAAACAGCGATGGCATCTTCAGGATGTTCTTTGGCACGGGTATCCGCGAGTTGCAGCCATAGCCGCTCATGGCAAATACCCGCCTTAGCTTCCCGCCACGCGGCTTCGGCATCTTTTTCCCAAAGCAGGATTTCCACCAGCGGTGACTGGTCCGGCGCTTCTGCCCGCCCATAGCGCAATTTGCTTCTTTGGGTATAGGTGTGTGCGATATCGTTGCGCAGATGCGCCACTGCCTGGTCGCGCCAGTCCGGCCAGATATTCAGTTTGACCGCAACTTTGTTTAGTTTTTTGTAGTTCTCCAGATATGGATTTTCCTTGAATTGCGCCCAGGAAAGCGCGATCGCTTTTTCCCCCTGGCCACGATGCAGGTATTCTTCGATCAGGAAATCCCGCAGGCGCGAATCGGTTTTAACAGGAAAAGCAGCGAGCCCCCGTTCCGCCCATTCGAGCGCCTTGTCCTGGTTTTTTGCATTGCGGTAGATTTCGGCAATATCGAGAAAGCGCAATTCAATTGAAAGGTCACGGGATTTCACCGCCACCAATTCTTCCAGATTGCCGCCTTGTTTTGCCAAAGCTTCCATGACATGCGTAATGCGATAGCGGTTTCCTTCCCAGGCTCGCTTGTCACCGGTGGCTAACGCCGGAATTTTTTTCCATTCCACTTCGGCCAGACGGCGATACTCGGCAAGACCCTGCTCCCCCAATACGTCGGCATAACGTTCGGCAGCATGAAAGAAAGTATCCAGATCGTCATGCAGTTCATGATGCAGCAACCGCCCGGCCAATTCCACCGGGTCGAGACGAGCTTTTCTGCAAGCCGCCAAGTGCAACTCGCCGATGCTCCCCAGAAGATCTCCCAATTCGCCATTGGAGTCATCGCATTCTTCGAGCAGTTTTTCCACTCTTGTCGCCGCATACTCCGCCAGGTCAACAACCTGCGCCGCACGTCCGCCCGGTATCCAAGCTGCAAGCGCATCAACCACCTCCTGAATGCCTGCGGCAAAGGAATGCATCTCATGGTAATCGATATAGCCGCGCGTAACGGTGGCGCGATTCAGCGCATCTTTCCACGCTTTGACGGCAGTATTCGCATTTCCACGTCCCCGTGCCGCCAGCAAAAGTTTTTCGCGCAAGCGCTTGTCATGTTTGCAGGCATCCGTAATGATGCCCATCAATGCTTCCGCTTCCAGCGTTTCCAGATAATTGCGGATGTCATTCGTGGGACTGCGTTGTTTTTTGGGCGCGCTGTGCGCGAGCACAGCCAGTCCGGCCGCCACGCAATGCTTGCAAAAATCGTAATCCTGCCCCACCGGGCAACTGCACTCATAACAAAGCTCGCCATCTTCCTCCCAAAACCGAACCTCATAATCGTATGTACCTTCTACGCAAGCGGTGATTTCATCGTCATTCTCATCAAGCGAACTCACCAACCCTTGTTCGAAATACTCCTTACCCCGTGCGTAATACGTCGCACCAGCCAGTTTTCTCATATCTTTGGAGAGTAGCTCACGCAGCATTTTTGAAGAGTCCTGATAGTAAAACTTCGTGTTATTGGTTGTTTGGCCTCTGCATGATGCCAGCCGATTTTAATCAAGCCGCCAGTGCATGGAGAATAACTGCTCCGCCCATACTTTCTGGTTGAGCTTGCCTTCAATCTGCGTAATAAGCTCATCACGCTGCTTGTCCACTTGATCCTGCGCGTCAAATAATGTTCGCCGCTTCAAATTGCGCTGTGCCTCCAACGTCTTAATCTGTTTATGTCCGGCGAGTTTTTCTTCCAACGTCAATGCGGTCGTGGCGGCACGGCGAGCTTCCTTGATCTCGCGCTCAAGCCCCACTTTGAGGTCATCTGCCCAGCCATCCAGCTTGTCAGCTTCCTCCTCGAAGAAGCGGGCATTACGCTCTGAGATATTACGCTGAATGGCTGCTTGGCGTTGCTGGGTATGGTCTTCGAGAGTAACTACCCTCTCCCCCAGCCCCTCTCCCGCGAGCGGGAGAGGGGAGGTTGTGCCGGGCAGTGTCAATAGGCGTGCTGCGACTTCTTCATCCAACATTTTGCCATCGTCGGTTTCTGCTGCGAAGATGAGATGGTCTTCTGCCTGATCAAGGGATTCAACACTGAAGAGTGAGAGGGTCAGCCAGCCTGATTTTCCGATGTATTCCTCCAACATCGTAACCTTTCCATCGTAATGATCGTAATCAAAATTAATTTCAGCTGGTGGCAGGTCGCGCATCTTTGCTTGCTCAATCAGCGCTTCGGCGAGCGGATGATTGAGGCGGTAAAGATGTGCCTCACCGGTCCGACGTGGCAGCTCATACAAGCCCAGCGGGATTGCGGCAGCTTGCTCAGGGAAAGGCTGTGTCTTTAAACGAAAAGAGGCGTCATTCAAAAAATCAGCAGATTCATTGAGTTCATACTGAGTGAGCTGTATGAGCAGACGTTCATAGCGGTTGAGATAGGCCTTGGAAGCTTCGTCTTGTACCTTGAGCTTTTCGCGTACTTCGTCGTCAAAATTTTCCAATAAATTTCGACGGGTGCGTGTCATGGATTCATTTATTTCCAGACTCAGTTCTAGCTGGAGTTGATCGAATGCGACCTGAATTTCGTCCTGTTTGCGGCAGCGCTGATAGATGGCAGCGATGCGCTTCTCGAAATCTACGCCGGACTCGATGGCGCCCAGCACTTCGTCGCTGGCACCGAAGACGCCTTCGAATAACTGGAATTTTTCGGCCAGCAGTTCGAACACGCGCTGATCCGCCGCGTTTTTGCGGTTGAGGAAATTCACGACCACCACGTCGTGTTTTTGCCCATAACGATGGCAGCGCCCGATGCGCTGCTCGATGCGCTGCGGGTTCCAGGGCAGATCGTAATTCACCACCAGCGAACAGAACTGAAGGTTGATCCCTTCGGCCCCCGCCTCGGTGGCGATCATGATGCGCCCCTCTTCGCGGAAATAATCCACCAGTGCGGAGCGCATATCTGCGGTGCGGGAGCCGCTGATCCGGTCAGTGCCTTGGTGGCGCTCGACCCACTGGCTGTAGATCTGCTTGGAGCGCTCGTCGGTATTGGTGCCATTGAACAGCACAATGCCTTCGGCAAAAGAGCTGTCAGCCAGCAGGCGCAACAAATAACTCTGGGTGCGGCGCGATTCGGTGAAGATGATTGCTTTTTCAGCACCTCCAAGTTCCTTCGCTTTGGCAAATGCAATACCCAGCGCCTTCAGCAGCGCCTTGCCCTTGGCGTTGTGGTCTATTGATGTGGCGAGCGCGGCAAAGGCATCAAGCTCGGCAATTTCCTGTTCAAGAGACTTGCGGTCATCCTCGGTGAGAAGTTCGGCTGGTTCATCATCCGCCCATTCCTCGGCGGTTTCGTCTAGTGCTTCATAGTCCTGATCTAGTTCATCTTCAAGCGGTTCAGATGGCTCCTGCTTGCCCAGCTTGAGTTTGAGCCGGTTCGAAATAGAAGTCAGCGCACCCGCGATGGCAAAAGTGGATGAGGCCAGCAATTTGCGCAGCACCAGTGTCATCAAAGAACGCTGGCTGGCTGGGAGCGCTTGCAGGTTATCGCGTTGCAGGTATTCCGAAACGAGGTGATATAGCCGGTCTTCGCTTTCTTCCGGGGTGAATTCTTCCACCAGTGGCAGGCGTTTGGTATAGGGGATATATGCAGTGACCTGACGGCGTAGGGTGCGATGGCACACGGGTTTGAGCCGTGCCTTGAGTGTCTGGAACACCTGCTCCTGATTCAGGTTGGCAAATTGCTCCCGAAAACTTTTCAGGTCGCCGAATGTATGTTCATCAATGAAACTAACTAATCCGAATAATTCCAGCAGGGAATTTTGCAGCGGTGTCGCAGTGAGTAGCAGTTTGTGTTTTCCAGCCAGCGCAAGCTTTAGCGTGTTGGCAATGACGTTGGATGGTTTATAGACATTTCGTAGCCGGTGCGCTTCGTCGATAACAACCAGATCCCATGGCATCGCATGGACATCGGCTGCCTTGTTTTTTGCAAACTGGTAAGAGCAGATTATGATTTCAGGTGACTCGAAGGGGCGGAACTGCCCCTGCTTGATAGCCGCGCTATAGGACTTGGATTCGAGAATGCGGCAGGGCAGGAAGAATTTTTCGGTTAATTCCTGATGCCACTGCTTGCGTAGGTTTGATGGCGTGATAACCAAAATGCACCGCTTGCGCTCCGCCCATTTCTGGGAAAGCACCAGCCCGGCCTCGATGGTCTTGCCCAGACCGACTTCGTCAGCCAGCAGCGCACCTTTTGAAAGCGGCGAGTTAAAAGCAAACAACGCCGCATCAACCTGATGCGGATTCAGGTCAACTTGGGCACTGGCTACAGTACCGGCGAGCTTTTCGGCGCTATCTGTGGGGAAGCGCCGTGTGAGTTCGTGGGCGAAGTATTTCGCGTGGAATGCTGTGATCATTTGCTGGAACTGGCCGCCATATTGTTTTTTTATTTTTCCCAATCAAACTCGGTCGAGTTTATTGAGATTCTCCCTAATAGCGCAGTAATGTACTGTAATGCTCTGGATAATCCAAGGGAATTGACGGCGGAATTGTTGCTGCAAGACACCAGTGCCTATACAGCCCCAAGTGTGCGAATAATGGTGATGGCAACCTGATGCACCCCGTTAGTGCCCAGCATAGGCTGTATCATAGCAACCTTGTAATCCCGCCAAGAATCAGAATCTCTTGTCAGCTCCCATAAAACAGACATTCCAGCAAACTGGGCCGCCCTTCGTTTAGGAAAGTCGCCACAGCCTGCTTAGGCTGAATTGCGATCCTTCACTGAAGCTTCATGACAGCATATCTGTGTCGTTGGCGGTCAGTAAAGTCGTCAGTTTTACATTCAATCCTAGCTCTGCTTCTGTTCCAAAACCAGCAGTGCTTTTGCGCGCGCGCAGACGTTGTCGACGGTGAAGCCGTATTCGCGCAGCACGACTGCGGCCGGTGCGGAAGCGCCGAAGCGTTCCACGACCAGCATGTCGCCGCGCGCACCGACGTAACGATCCCAGCCTTGCGCCACACCCAGTTCGACCGCGAGCCGCGCACCGACCGAGGGTGGCAACACCGCATCGCGCTCGGCTTGCGGCAAGGCCTCGAACAGCTCCCAGCTCGGCATCGACACGCAGCGCACGGCAATGCCTTGCTGTTGCAGGCGTTCCGCCGCCGCGACGATCAGGGCGACTTCGGAACCGCTGGCGAGCAGAATCAGTTCGGGCTTGCCGTTGGGCGCATCGCTCAGCACATAGGCGCCACGGCGCAATCGATCCGCTGCGGCATAACGGCTGCGATCAAGCGTGGGCAGCTCCTGCCGGCTCAATACCAGCATCACCGGCCGTTCGCGTGTTTCCAGCGCGACGCGCCAGGCGACCGCGGTTTCATTGGCATCGCCGGGGCGGATCACGATGAGATTCGGGATCGCACGCAGACTCGCAAGCTGTTCCACCGGCTGATGCGTGGGGCCGTCCTCGCCGACGGCGATGCTGTCGTGCGTGAACACGTGCACGATGTGCAGCCCCATCAGTGCCGCCAGCCGGATTGCCGGGCGCATGTAGTCGGAGAAGATCAGAAAGGTGGAACCATACGGAATAAAACCGCCGTGCGCGGCGAGGCCGTTGACGATGGCGCCCATCGCATGTTCGCGTATGCCGAAGTGCAGGTTGCGCCCGGCATAGCTCCAGCCAGCGCTATCGGAGCCTTGCTGGTCCGTGTTTTTTTCAGCAGGAGGATTGAAATCGCCCATGCCTTTCAAGGCCGTTTTCGTTGACGGGTCGAGGTCCGCCGAGCCGCCGGTCAGCGCCGGCAGCCTGTGGGCAATGGCGTTCATCACTTTGCCGGATGCGTCACGCGTGGCAAGGCCTTTGGCGTCGGCTTGAAATACCGGGATATCCGCGTCCCAGCGTGGTGGCAATTCATCGCGCAGGCGGTACTGGAGCTCCTCAGCCATATCCGGAAACGCCTGGGTGTAGGCGCTCAGCGACGCGTTCCATGCGGCCTCGTCCTGCGCGCCGCGTGCCACCGCCTTGCGGAAATGCGCCAGAGCTTCGTCCGCTATCAGGAACTCCGGCTCGGTCGGCCAGCCCAGTGTCTGTTTGGTCTTGCGCGCGTCGTCCACGCCGAGCGGTGAGCCGTGCGCTTTGAAACTGTCCTGCTCGGGCGAGCCGTAGCCGATATGGGTACGCACCAGGATCAGCGACGGACGCGCGGTTTCCGCGCGAGCCGCGGCCAGCGCGGCGTCGATCGCTTTGATGTCATTGCCGTCAGCCACCGATACGGTGTGCCAGCCATAGGCCTCGAAGCGCAGTGCGCGATTCTCGGAGAAAGTGATGTCGGTGCCGGCGGACAGGGTGACGTAGTTGTCGTCGTAGAGACAAGTGAGCTTGCCGAGCTTGAGATGACCGGCCAGCGAGGCCGCTTCGGAAGCCACACCTTCCATCAGGTCGCCATCGCTGACGATGGCATAGGTATGGTGATCGATGAGCGCGTGACCGGGCCGGTTGTAGCGTGCTGCCAGTTGCGCCTCTGCAATCGCCATGCCGACCGCGTTGCCAAAACCCTGTCCCAGCGGCCCGGTGGTAATTTCCACGCCAGGCGTGTATCCGCGCTCGGGATGCCCGGGCGTTTTGCTGCCCCATTGACGGAAGTGCCGGATATCATCCAGAGAAAGATCGTAGCCGCTCAGATGCAGCAGGCTGTAGAGCAGCGCCGAGCCGTGTCCGGCCGACAACACGAAGCGGTCGCGGTTAAACCGGCGCGGGCTGTGCGGATTGAATTTGAGCCAGCGCGTCCACAGCACGTAAGCCATGGGCGCAGCACCCAGCGGCAGGCCGGGATGCCCGCTGTTGGCCTTCTCTATCATGTCCACTGACAGGAAACGCAGGGTATTGATGCACTGCTGGTCGAGTTGCGCAGCGACTTTCATGGCTAGTCTGCGCCTGAAGGTGTCTTCTGCAGCGCGTCGCTTTTTGACGCGATGCGTGCAATCAGATCGTTCCAGGACTTTGCGAAAGATTTGGTGCCGTCGCGCTGAAGTTCGGCGGCAAGCGCCTCATCGTTGACGCCGGCGCGGGTGAATACCGCGATTACCGCTTCTACCGCTTTGGCAGAACCCTCATCAAGCGGCAATACGTCCTGTATTTTGCCGTGCTCGGCGAAGGCGAGCAGTGTCTTTTCGGGAATAGTATTGATCGTATCCGGCGCGGCGAGTGCGTCGACGTAAAGGGTGTCCGGGGCGGCGGGATCCTTGGTGCCGGTGCTGGCCCACAGCAGGCGTTGCGCTTGTGCCCCTGAAGCTGCCAGTTTTTGCCAACGCTTTGATGCCAGCAAATCGCGGTAGGCATGGTAGGTGCGCATGGCGATGGCGATGCCAAGATGGTTGTTGCGCATTTCACCCTGAACCTTGTCCTTGACGGCCACATCCCAGCGGCTAATGAAAAGCGAGGCCACGGAACCGATCTTCGGATCCAGGCCGGCCGCGATGCGGCGCTCGATGCCGCGCATGTATGCCCCCGCCGCCGCAAGGTAGTGTTCGCGCGAGAACAGCAGCGTGACGTTCACCGGCACGCCGGCAAAGATCGCTTCCTCGATAGCCGGAATGCCTGCAGGCGTGCCCGGAATCTTGATGAAAAGATTGGGACGTTGTGCGCGGGCATGCAGTTGTATCGCTGCCTTTATGGTGGCGGCGGTGTCGTCGGCAAGCAGTGGTGAAACTTCCAGCGAGACCCAGCCATCGACACCGTTAGTGGCATCATGAATCGGGCGAAAAAGATCGGCGGCCTGAATTAAATCTTCCAGTGCAAGCTCAAAGAACAATGTCTCGCCGGATTTTCCCTCCAGCGTTTTTTTACTGATCGCGTTATCGTAGAAATCACCATGCTGGATGGCGTGATCGAAGATGGTAGGATTGGAGGTCAGTCCCGTCACGGAAAGCTCGCTGATATAGCGCGCCAGTGTGCCGCTCGTCAGCAGCCCGCGCGTGATGTTGTCGAGCCAGAGACTTTGGCCGAGATCGTGCAGTTGTTGTGTGGCTTTCATTTTTTATCCTTCGTTAATTTGGGGTTATGCCAGTTTCCGTCGGCCGCAATGAGCGCGTCAGCCTGTTTCGGCCCCCAGGTGCCGGGCTTGTACGGGTAAACAGGGCGTGGTATGTCAAGCACGGGATCGACTACCGCCCAGGCCGCCTCAACCGCGTCTTCACGCGTGAACAGCGCGCCATCGCCGGCCATGGCATCGCTCAACAGGCGTTCATAGGGGGATTCAACGCCCGACTGTTCATCCAGCAGGTAGAGCTCGCGCTGGTCGCCGACGTATTCCTTGCCTGCGCGCTTGACACGTGCGGCGAGGGCGACGGCCGTGTTGGGAGAG
>Ga0315268_10000848_pt1 | contig 35785 bp, 44 predicted proteins | sample C1_top_MG_FD_204535 | JGI IMG/M metagenome (GOLD analysis project Ga0315268, IMG submission 204535) | Sediment microbial communities from Yellowstone Lake, YNP, Wyoming, USA - C1_top | ecosystem: Environmental > Aquatic > Freshwater > Lake > Sediment | place: USA: Wyoming | collected 2017-08-01
TTCAACCGGACGTCAATTAATTTTTGAATTATGTCGGTTGTGAACCCCCGCTGAGCTAAAAATGTATACACCTTCTTTTTTTGTTCAATTAGCGGTAATTTTGTCCATATGACGAGCTTTTTCCCTACGGCTTTTTGAGCCAGCATAAGCTCGTCAAACGGCGATTCATTACCTGCTTTACTCAATACATCCTCTATAATTTCACGCGATATACCTTTCTTCAACAATTCCATTTTCACCACACGTTTCCCTTTCGGACGGAATGTGCTTCGTTGCTCTATCCACCAAAGGACAAATTTCCTATCGTCTACATACCCAAGCTCCCGTAACCGTTCAATCGTTTTTTTCACGGATATCTGACCGGCGACCTTCCACTTCACCAGTTTGTTCTGAAGAAAATCAGAGAGTTCCTTTTCACTCCTGGGACGAAAAGAAAGAAAACGATATGCCGAACGAAGAAGACTTTCGTACAAAGTTGTATCCATCTTGGTCGGGGTGAGCAGACTTGAACTGCTAACCGCTCGCACCCCATGCGAGTACGCTACCAATTGCGCCACACCCCGGGTTACACATTGTTAATAATCCAATAATCAAATAACAAATAATCAAATAAGGAATGGATTAGAAACTCTTGTATTTTACCATGTCGTGTGTAAGAATGGTACGCAGACTTCCTGCCGCGTAACTATTTATCCTTAAGGAGGACATATGGCCGTAGATGCAAAACTTCAAGCGATACAACTTGCCATGGAGCAGATAGAGAAACAATACGGCAAAGGTTCCATCATGAAATTAGGGGAAAGGGCGCAAAGCCGTATGGCAATCGACGTAATTCCGACGGGTATAATCGCACTTGATTTGGCTCTTGGTGTCGGCGGATTACCGCGTGGACGGATTGTAGAAATCTACGGACCGGAGGCATCGGGCAAAACGACCGTCTGTCTCTCAACAATAGCTGAAGCACAAAAAGTGGGCGGAACAGCGGCGTTTATAGATGCAGAACATGCACTTGATCCTCAATGGGCTGAAATACTCGGGGTCAAACTTGATGATCTTCTCATTTCCCAGCCGGATACGGGTGAACAGGCGCTTGAAATCGCCGAGACACTTATCCGAAGCGGTGGCGTGGACGTCATCGTCATCGATTCTGTTGCGGCACTTGTACCAAGGGCTGAAATTGAAGGCGAAATGGGAGACAGCATGATGGGGGTACACGCAAGGCTTATGTCTCAGGCCCTCCGTAAGCTTACCGCCGTCATTTCCAAGTCAAAAGCGGTAGTCATATTCACCAACCAGCTCCGCCAGAAAATCGGTGTCATGTTCGGCAATCCCGAGACGACAACAGGCGGCATGGCACTTAAGTTTTATGCCAGCATCCGCATGGATTCTCGCAAGATTGAAAGTCTCAAGGATGGAGACAAGGTCATTGGAAGCAAACATCGGGTACGCGTCGTAAAAAACAAGGTCTCTCCCCCATTTAGGGTTGCGGAATTCGATGTCATGCATGACGGTGTTTCCAAAGAAGGTGGTCTTATCGACGTAGCCCTTGAATACGGAATACTGACCAAATCAGGTGCATTCATCAAACACGGTACTACAATGATTGGCCAGGGCAAGGAAGCGAGTAAGTTGTTCTTCAAGGAACATCACAAGCTCGCCAAGGAATTGCAGGACCAGATCTGGAAAGCCGTAAAATCCGGCAATACACAAGCGAAAGTTGCAATAGGCGTTGAAGAAACTGAGTAAATCGTAATTATTTCAACGGTATGTTGATAAACGGTGCGGTGCCGCCTGCCACCTGCGGAAGTTTGCCGTCCCACTTCTTTATCGCCTCAAGCTGTAGAAACTCCTGGGTAAGGGATGCTTTTTGAAGCGCCTGAGCCTCTGCAAGGCCCTTAGCCTCGGCTATCTTGGCTTGAGCCCGCTGAGTTGCCTCCTGTACCTCAAACTCAGCCTGTTTGACCCGTTGTTCGGCTATCACCTTAGCCTCAATTGATTTGGAATATTCAGCCGAGAAAATGACAGTACGTAAAAGTATCTTGTCGATAATCAGATTATTCGGTTTAAGCATCTGGGCCAATTCCGTCGTCATGGCTGTCTCCGCTTCCTGACGTTTCTCCGAATAGATAGCAGGGGCAGTATACCGACTTATGACCATGCGGATCTGACTTCTGGAATACGGCCGTATAAGTTTATCGACATAGTCGATACCGACTGTTCTATAAACTTCCGGCGCTTTTTCGGGGTCGACACGGAATATGACCGTTGCATCAACTTTCACCTGTTGTCCATCGCTTGTCGGCGCATCAAGCGAATCATCGCGCCGAAGTGCTCCTTCATCCGGAACCACCGACATCGTGTATTCCTGTAGTCGGATATCCATAAGCGTGACAGATTGCCAAATGGGTATCGCAAAATTCAGACCCTCTTTCATGGAATACGGCAGAACACCGCGGCCCATGTCATAGACAACCCCTACGTGACCGGCGGGGATGAAAATAAGTGTCGAACGGAAGATAAAAAGAGCAAGGATGATGAAAAATATCGCCTTAATGACTTTAAAAGACGGAATTCCTTTAGCGACTGATGAAAAATCGACGGTTTGTGTAGCCATATACCCCATTGTAGGCATACACCACCAACAACGTCAAGGAAACTAAAAGCGTAAAAGAGTAAATGGCGGAATGGCGTAACAGAATATCCTAGCGTTTCGGACTTTGTTTCCGGGCTCTTGCTTTCCCTGCGAAACCTGCCTTGCGGCGTTGTTTGGCTCTGGGGTCGCGCTTCATGAAACCGCGTTTCTTCAATATTGGACGGAATTTTTCCTTATCTACTTTTTCCAAGGCCCTTGAGATTCCGTGGATGACAGCACCTAATTGACCGGAAAGTCCGCCGCCTTTTGCTTTCATGGTGACGATGAACCTGCCTAACGTGTTGGTCGTCCGAAACGGCTCCTGATAGACTTTTTTCCAGATTTCACCAGGGAAATATTTCTCGACCGGCAGTCCATTGACATACATCGAACCCTTTTCCATCGTGATGCCGTTTAATGTCATGGTGCCTTCATTGACCACATAGAGCCGTACCCGTGCACTCGCCACTTTACGTCGGCCGACCGCTTCATAATACGAAATCGGAGCTTCTTTGGTCACTTTTTCTGTTTTTTCTTTGGTTACGACTTTGTCTTCTGCCATAATGGTTTGATAAAAGCTTTAAGCGGTTCGCTTGTTACTTTGTATCTCCTTTAAATTTATCTTTATACGGATATACATCCTCGGCATAGATATATAATCTGGTTTTCAGTCTGTCGCGCAGTTTGTTTTTCGGTAACATCCCGAATATCGCCCGGAACATCGGTTCCGTAGGTTTTTCCTTCAGAAGTTGCCATAGCGCTTTCTGTTTAAGACCCCCGGGAAATCCGGAATAATTACCATAAAATTTTTCTTTCAGTTTTTTACCGGTTGTCTCGATGTGGGCTGCGTTGATGACGACAACATAATCTCCGCAATCGAGAGTCCTTACATAATTCGGTTTATGTTTCCCCATCAGCTTTTGGGCTATCTCCGTGGCCGCACGTCCCAATATCTTGCCTTTGACATCAACAAGATGCCATGATCGAGAAATATCTTTTATTTTTGTTGCCGCTATACCTGTCGTATTCATACGTTATTTTTTACTGGATTTTACGGTTTTCTTTTTAATCGGTGTTTTGGTTTTTTCTGTTTTGACGTTCTTGTTTATTTTGGGCGTTTTTGTGGCTGGTTTTTGTTTGATGACCGTCTCTTTTTTCGGTGTAATGACATCCGTAACGACCTTTTCATCCACAAAAGAAAGCATCGCCATCTGTGTTGCGTCCCCGAGACGGTTGCCTAACTTCGTTATACGGGTAAATCCGCTTGTCCTGCCGGCAAACCTGGTGACGGCGTACTCCATAAGTATAGATACTAACGCTCTGTCATGTATGGTCCGCGCGATACGACGTTTATTTGACTCTCCACCCTTTTTTGCTTTTGTGATAAGCTTTTCCATGATAGGCTGTGCCGTCTTTGCCTTGGTTACTGATGTAATGATGGAATCACGCCGGATTAAATCCTCCACAAGCATGGAAAAAAGCCGTTTGCGTTCATCTGTTGTCCGGGATAATTTCCGGCCGCCTACTGAATGTTTCATATTATACTGATAATGCGACGCCCTTTTCTTTCAGTTTCTCTTCGACAATCGCCAAAGATTTTATACCGAGATTCTTGATCTTCATAAGATCTGCCGGTGGAGCACCCAACAGCTGACCTATGGTTTCTATACCGCCGTTTGCAAGTGCATTGACAATACGGGTCGGGATATCAAGTTCCTCGATACGCATCTTCAATACTTCATCTGATATTGCCGGTGTCACAGCTACGCTTTCGACAGTTCCCTGAACCTTAGGTTCTATAATCTGCATGAAATACGAAACCAGAATCTTTGCTGACGTTTTCAGCGCATCTGATGCGGAAATGGTGCCGTCTGTCCAAAGTTCCATAACTAAACGGTCTAAGTTGGTCATCCGCCCGACGCGTGTCGCTTCTATGTGATAGTTTACACGCGTTATCGGGGAATACAGGCTATCCATAGGGATAACTCCGATTTCAGTCACGTGTTTTTCATCCGCTGATACATAACCGAATCCTTTGTCTGCCGTCAGTTCCACTTCCAACTCTGCCTTTTTGTCAGCAAGTGTAGCAAGTACTACATCAGGATTTACGATCGTCACACCTGAAGGTACATCAATATCTCCGGCAAGCACTTCGCCCGGACCTTTTTTGGAAATCTTCATCTTCACAGCTTCAGCACCTTCTATGGTCAACCGGACTTTTTTGAGGTTCATGATAAACTCGACGACGTCTTCTTTCATACCCTCAAGGCTGGAAAACTGATGTTTGACTCCGGCAATCTTCACCGAAGAAATAGATGCACCCGGTAACGATGTAAGGAGCACTCTTCGAAGGCTGTTGCCCATCGTTTGGCCGTATCCTTGTTCCAGAGGTTCGATAATGAATTTACCGAAACCTGGTTTTTCGGATTCAACCTTTATGTGAAATGTTGGTTCTGTCATAATAATACATGTTAGTTTACGAAGGTTCGTATAAAGAGACGTCTTCTTTATACCAACCGTAAACTAGTCCTCCTATTTATCGAGAATAATGTTCAACGATCAGCTGTTCGTTGATATCCTCTAAAATATCACTCCGCTCCGGTATGCGGATTACTTTACCTACCGGTCCTTTTCGTTCTATCCAAAGTGCAGTCTGAACTGATTTATCATCAAGCATTTTTTTCACTGCCGGTATCTCCATACCTTTTGCACCCAGCGAAATCACCATGTCTTTCTCTATACGGAATGAGGGTATATTGACGCGTTTGCCATCCACAAGTACGTGACCATGCGACACCATCTGTCGGGCAAGTCCGCGCGTAGGTGAGAACGACATTCTGTATATTACGTTATCAAGTCTTCTCTCCAAAAATTCCAATAGTTTTTCTCCGGTGTTTCCTTTCCATTTCTTCGCAGCCATGAATGTCTTTCGGAATTGCCGTTCTAACACACCATACATCCGTTTGACCTTTTGTTTTTCACGAAGTTGGGCACCATAATCAGAAATCTTTCTTCTGCCGCGTACCCCGTGTTGTCCCGGGATGACACCCATGCGTTTCAGCATTGACGCATGCGCTTTTGATCCGGGAGTCTTCATTCCCAAATCCATTCCTTCACGTCGTGCTAATCTGTTTTTAGGTCCTGTATATCGTGCCATAGGTTATACTCTCCTCTTTTTCTTGGGTCGTACACCGTTATGAGGAATAGGAGTTATATCTGCAATAAGTGAAATCACCAAACCGACTGCTTTAAGACCGCGAAGAGCGGCATCGCGACCTGCACCAGGACCTTTGATATAGACTTCCACTTCGCGAAGCCCCATGTCGATAGCCTTACGTGAAACCGCCTCTACGGCAGTAGTCGCTGCGTAAGGGGTAGATTTACGTGCACCTTTAAACCCTGCCATTCCGGAAGATCCCCAACAAAGTGTATTGCCTTGTTCATCGGTTATCGTAACCAATGTATTGTTGAATGTAGCCGTGATAAACACTTTACCTTTTTCTACTGTACGTTTTATTTTTTTTATTGCCATATGGTTATTGTCGAACTATTATTTTTTCTCCGGTGCTGCTGTTGGTGTATCTGTCTTTATCCTGTCATCCTTTTTCATGGCTCCGATGGTGACACGTTTCCCTCTCCGTGTACGTGCATTTGACCGTGTGCGTTGTCCGCGTACCGGGAGGTTTTTGGCATGACGTGAGCCGCGATATGAACGGATTTCAATGAGACGTTTGATGTTGTCCTGGATTTGTCTGCGCAGATCGCCTTCGACGGTAAATCCCTTTTCGATTATTTTGGATATTTTGTTGGATTCTTCGTCTGTAAGTGTATTCACTCGTTTTTCCGGGGGAAGATTGCACTCTGTGAGGATTTTTGACACGTTTGTACGGCCTATACCGTAAATATAGGTTAATGCTACATCGAGTCGTTTTTCGCTTGGTATATCGACACCTGCTATACGAGCCATAATTTATCCTTGTCTTTGCTTGTGTTTCGGATTCTCACAAATGACATACGTCCTGCCACGTCGTATGACAAATGTACATTTTTCACAAATTTTTTTGATGCTTGCACGTACTTTCATAGTTACCTCACCCTATACGTAATCCTGCCTTTACCCGAGTCATATGGTGTCACTTCTGCTTTCACCTTGTCTCCCGGCATGATGCGTATGTAATTAAGCCGCATTTTCCCGGACAGATGACACAAAATGATATGACCGTTCGGTAATTTTACTCTAAATAACGTATTAGGCAAACATTCAAGAACTTCACCTTCTACTTCAATATTTCCCTGATGCGTCATACGTTTTCATCACATCGTCAACCAACAATAATACACCGCCATAGCGCTTATCTAAAGGCGGGTAAAAAAAACGACGGACTTCCCAACCTAGTCGGGACTCCCGACGTGATAGACCATATTGTACCGTATTCTTTCGCTTAGGTCAACCCTACATCGCAAAGCACAAACCTTGGTTTATGCCGTCAGGATAAGCGGCCCGTCTTCGGTAATCGCTATGGAGTGTTCAAACACCGCCGAATAGGACCCATCCCGTGTCGCAAGCGTCCATCCGTCATCGTTTGCATAGACGATTGTTCCTTGACCTTGTGCATAAATCGGTTCTATGGCGATGGTTTCCCCGCCCTGAAACTTATAGGTGTTTGCCGTATTTCCGCGGCTGTAATTGGGTATCTGAGGGTCTTCATGAAGCTCTTTTCCTACTCCGTGCCCAACAAGCGTCTTAACGATACTATAACCAGCTGCTTCTATGTTCTTTTGGTTTGATTCTGATATGTCTCCCACGTGATTCCCCACTTTGCATAAATCTATAGCCCGAATAAGCGTCTGCAATCCGATATCCAGAAACCGTATTTTACCTTCTTTTTCCGGTGATGTATCATTTCCGATAATCTTCGTCCATGCAGTATCCGTATGGAATCCACCGTATAACAAACCGATATCTATCGTAAGCATGTCTCCGTTGTTGAGCTTCCGTTTGGTTGGTATCCCATGCACTACCTCATCATTGATACATATGCAGGTAGCCCATGAATATCCATGGACAGTCTGGAATGACGGCGTCCCGCCGGTATTGCGGATAAGCGCCTGTGCTCTGCTTTCTATGTCCAGGCATTCCATACCGACAGATGCATAAGCGATAAGATCCTTCAAAATTATCCCCAACAGGGAACCACCTTCTTTCATAATCGCAATTTCTTGTCTGGATTTACGAGCAATCATATCAACTTCCTCTGTGTTAACTCTTGGCATATCATTTCAACTACTGTATCTTGTGTCATATGTGTTGTATCGACTTCCCAGGCATCCGAAAGCTTCTGTAACGGATCGGTTGTCCGAGTGGAATCCTGAAGGTCGCGGATCTTTGTATCCGTAAGCGTCTTTTCATAGGTCGTTTGTATACCGCGTTCTTTCCACTGATGAAAACGGCGCTCGGCACGTTCTTCTGTTGTCGCTGTCAGGAATATCTTCATCTGTGCATCAGGAAGGACTCGAAGCCCTATGTCCCTTCCTTCCATGACAACACGTTTACCTTTTGCCAACTCCTGTTGTCGTTTCACCATCCACGTCCGAACCATTGACAATACTCCCACATCTGAAGCGCCTTGCGCTGCTTCCTGCGTAATTATCTTGTCGGTGACATCCTCGTGATTAACCGATACCGAATACGGATACGCACTGCCTGCATGGGGCATATCGATATCTATAGAAATGGTCTGTAACAATGCATATACTTTTTTTTCATCCTTGCAGGAGGTTCCACTGCGGATGCACATAAGTGCTAACGCTCTGTACATTGCGCCGGTATAGATATAGAGAAGGTTAAGTTTTTGGGCTAAACGTGCCGCAATATCGCCTTTTCCCGAGGCAACAGGTCCGTCGATGGCTATTTGAAGCGGAGTATTCATTTGGGAAGATGAGCCAATATATCGGTATGCACATCCTCAACCGTAGTTTCTGCATTGATCTCACACAACATTCCGAGTGTTCGGAAATGTTCTAGCAATTTTTCCTGACCGGCCTTATAGATTTCCAGTCTTTTTTTGATACGTTCCGGTGAATCATGAAGCTCAGTACTTCCCGGGTGAAGCGGCCGTGCACGCTTGATAAGACGTTTCAGGGATTCCTCTTCACGGATGTGAAGATAGAAAACAACATCAACTTTTTGGTCATACCCTGCAAGCGTTTTCTCCAGAAATGCAACCTGATCGATATTCCTGGGAAATCCGTCCATGATCCATCCGTTTTTTACTGTATATTCCTGGATTTTTTGCTCCCATAACAGATACATATCCGCGTCAGCTACATACGCCCCTTCCGTGAGGGCTTTTCTGCATACGTTTCCTAAATGGTCACGGTTGTTGGTTGCGGCATCTCTCACCAAATCCCCTGAAGTGAGAATGGGGATATCTAATGCCCGACTTAACAATGTCGCTTGGGTCCCCTTTCCGGAACCTTCAGGACCGTACATGAGAATATGCATACATTAAAAATTAAAGATACTAAGATATACAGATATTAAGATATTAGGAAATGATTATTTACTTCTTTCTCCGTGTATCTCAGTATCTTTGTATCTTAGTCTCTGTGTATCTTTGTATCTTGATATCTATTTATCTATTCCTTAAGGAATCCTTCGTAATTGCGCATGACCAGTTGTGCCTCAAGCGCCTTCACGGTTTCCAATACGACAGATACGACGATAAGTACACCTGTGCCACCGACCAGGAGCGTCGATACGCCTGAAAGTTGACGTGCAATCGTCGGCAATATTGCGATTATGCCCAAGAACAATGCACCCGCCAGGGTGATTCGGGTCAGGATATAGTTGAGATACTGTGCTGTCGGCGTGCCGGGGCGGATACCGGGAATGAATCCGCCATACTTCTGGATTTCGGTCGCAATCTTATTCGGATTGAATGTGATTGCAGTATAGAAATAGGTAAATCCTATGACCAAAAAGAAATAGATGAAATTATACGAAGGACCGTTTGGATTGAATACTGCAGAAAGAAATCTCCCTATCCCGGCAATTGCAGGATTTTTCAATTGAGTGAGGAATCCGCCGACAAGCTATGGCAACAGGACCAATGAAACAGCGAAAATAATAGGTATGACGCCGGCCTGATTGACGCGAAGAGGTAAATATGACGTAGACCCCCCGTATACTTTATTTCCCCGGATGCGCCTGGCGTACTGAACTGTGATGCGCCGTACAGCTTCGTTCACAAAGACTGTCGCGGCAATAACAGCAACCGCCAACGCAGCAAAGACAACCATGTTGGTCATGTATTCGGCCGTTATGGTTGTCGCTGTCTGTCCCAATGTGACAGGAAGCCTACCCACTATTCCTGCGAATATCAGAAGAGATATGCCATTGCCGATTCCATATTCCGTGATCAATTCCCCGAGCCACATGGCAAACAATGTACCCGCCGTCATTGTTGCTACGATTGCGATAAGTGACAACGGATCGACCGCTCCGATGATCCCCTGATTCTTCAGAAGCGCAAACATACCAATGGATTGCACTGCTGCCAATGGGACAGTAATAAATCTGGTATATTGGTTGATTTTTTCCCGGCCGTACTCCCCTTCTTTCTGAAGCTCTTCAAGTTTCGGAAAAACTATCGTCAGAAGCTGCAGGATGATTGATGCGTTGATATACGGATTGAGTCCTAGTGCCAATATCGAAAAATTGACAAGTGTACCGCCGGAAAATATATCCAAAAGGCCTAAAAACTGATTTTGTGCAAACAATGCAGCCAGTTTTTGTGTGTCAACTCCCGGAATAGGAATATGTGCGAATAACCGGAAAATGACAAAAAGAAATGCTGTAAGGAGAATTTTCCTTCGGAGTTCCGGCGATTTCCAGCTGGCTATGAGAGGCTTCAATAATGTATTCATGAACAGTTTACGATTCCACTGTGCCGCCCGATTTCTCTATAGCACTACGGGCACTGGCAGAACAAGGTACTGTTACGGAAAGAGGGTGACCAACGGTTCCTTTCCCGAGAATCTTGACACGTGTAATCTGTGTATCAATCATATGATATTTTTTGAGCGTTGCCAATGTGACAGATGTACCCTTCGGTAACCCGTTTAATGTTTTGACTTGTACGGGAAACGCTTTGACGTTTTGTGAGTGGTTTCTCAGTTTTCCGCGCAGAAGAGGAAGCCGTTTGATAAGCGGACTCTGGCCTCCTTCAAAACCGATAGGCATATGACCTCGGGCGTTTTGTCCTTTCGTGCCGCGTCCTGCGGTCTTTACCTTACCGCTTCCGTGTCCTCTGCCGACGCGTTTTTTCGGCCGTTTCACAATTGTATGTAATTGAGATAGTTTCATAACTAGACTCCTTTTGAATGTCCGAGAGACTTGTTTGTCTGGATTTTCAATTGCTTCAACGCTTCTATCGTCGCATAAACATTTGATGCCTGATTTTTGCTTCCTAATATCTTTGATACAATATCGCGGATACCTGCTGCTTCGACAACAGCACGTATTGCGCCCCCTGCAATGACGCCTGTACCGGGTGGGGCTGGTTTAAGCATGACTCGTGCCGCTCCGCGCTTGATCCGGACCTCATGTGGAATGGTTGTGCCTTTCATTGGTACTGTTATCATATGCCGTTTTGCGTATGATACTGCTTTCTTGACTGCGGAAGACACATCAGGTGCACCTCCCAGTCCGACCCCTACCCGTCCCTTTTTATCACCAACCACGGAAAGTACGGAAAATCCGATTTTGTTTCCACCTTTTGTCTTCTTGGAAACCCGGTTCACCTGAACAATCTTTTCTTCAAACTCGCTTGATCCCCTATCTGATTTTTGTGAGAATTTCATACCAAAAGTCCTCCTTTACGAACCGTTTCGGCGATAGCCTTTACTGCTCCGTGATAGCGATATCCTCCGCGATCAAAAACAACGGCAGTGACATGCTTTTTCTTTGCAACCTCCAAAACCAATGTACCTAACTCTTCAGCAAATTTTATGGTTTTACCTTTCACCGTAACCTGTGCCAAGGTTGTGTGAGTTTCGTCATTTACGATTTGTGCATATAGAAACATATTGGATTTGAATATAACCAATCGTGGCCGTTTCATTGTGCCGTTCACCTTAGCGCGGATACGTAATTTTCGTGATTTCCGATTGTGTAGTTGTTTCATATCATTATGCGCTTCCCGGCGCTCCTCCGACTGCCTTTGCCTTTCCTGCCTTTTTACGGATCCGTTCACCCTCGTATTTGATGCCTTTCCCTTTATATGGTTCCGGTTTTTTGACTTCACGGACATCTGCAGCAACCTGACCGACAATTTGTTTGTCTATTCCGCTAACAACAATGGCATCTTCTTTTACGACGAACGTGATACCCGACGGGGGCGTTATTGTGACAGAGTGTGAAAATCCGACGGTCAATACGAGATTGACACCGTTTACGACAGCCCTGTATCCTACTCCGGATAATTTGAGTGTCCTTGTCCATCCCTGTGTCACACCGATGATGGAATTGTTGATGTTTGCCCGTAACGCTCCGTGAACGGCCCTGGCTTTCCTGTCATGTGAGGGACACGCGATGGTACAGACGTTGTTCTCAACCGTAACAGTCAATTGCGGAGAGACATGTTGCGTCAATTCCCCCTTGGGTCCTTTGACCACGATGAGAGATCCGTTTTTTGTGACGGTGACGTCTTTCGGTATGGTGATTGGTGTATTGCCTATGCGTGACATATGATTACCAGATTGTACACAATAATTCTCCGCCTGTACCTTTTTTCTTTGCATCTTTACCGGTCATAAGACCCATGGGAGTAGACAAGATTGCCATACCCATACCTCCTAAAACTATCGGAATCTTCTCGTGGTTTACATATTGCCGAAGCCCGGGCTTGCTGATACGCTTTATATCCGTAATCACTGATTCGTTGTTTACGAATTTAATAGTGATTTTTATCATAGCCTTCGGATCGGTACCTGTTTTTTCCACACTTCCGATATATCCTTCTTTCGAAAGGATCTTGCAGACTTCCATCTTCAGGCGTGAATGCGGCACTTCAATAACGTGCTTATTCGCCATTGATGCATTTTTAATTTGAATTAATAAGTCTCCTATCGGATCATTTACCATACATCTCCTTTATGTTTACCATGATGCTTTTACGACACCCGGCAATTCTCCTTTATGTGCAAGCTTTCTGAAACACAACCTACAAAGTCCGAATTTTCTCATGTACGCGCGGGTTCTTCCGCACAGTGAACATCTGTTCCGTTGTCTGACTTTGTATTTTTGTTTTTTCTGAAATTTAACGATATCTGATACTTTTGCCATATGTATTACTCCTGTCTGCCGTCCTGTACAGCTTTTGTAAACGGCATACCCAACAACTCAAGTAATTTTTCTCCGTCTTTGTTGTTGCCTGCTGTTGTCACAAAATTGATCTCGAATCCTCTGACTTTATCCACCAGACTGTATTCCAGTTCCGGAAATATGGTCTGCTCTTTGAGACCGAGCGTATAGTTTCCCATCCCGTCGAATCCATTTCTCGATATTCCGCGAAAATCCCTGACACGCGGAAGTGCAATAGATATAAGTTTTGTCAAAAAGATATACATACGGTCGCCACGAAGTGTGACGCGAAGTCCGACAGCGTCGCCGGCCCGGAGCTTGAATGTCGATATGGCCCGTTTGGCTCTCATGACCTGCGGCTTTTGACCTGTGATTGCACCAAGTTGAGCAGATACTTTTTCCACTACCTTTTTATCCGTCAATGCATCACCTATACCGCAATTCACGACTATCTTCACCAATTTCGGCACAGCCATGAGATTCATAATACCCTTTTGTTTCAATAACTGCGGTACCATGTGTGTCTTATATTGTTGTTGTAATGTCTGCATATTTATATCCTTTGTTCGCATTTCTTACAGATGCGTTCTTTTTGTCCTTTTGTCACAACATATCCGATTCTTGTCGGTTTATTACATTTGGGGCAAATCACCGCTATATTACCGGGTGACAAAGGTCTGGGTTTATCGATAATCCCTCCTGGATTCTTTTCATCACGTTTTTTGGTATGCCGTTTATACATATTGATTCCCGGTACGATGACGGAATTGGTCGCTGTGAACACAACATCAACCTTACCCTTACGACCTTTGTCTTTGCCTGCTGTCACGATAATCTGATCACCTTTTTTGATTTTCATAGTATTAATACACTTCCTCTGCCATGCTGATAATCTTATCAAATCCTTTTTCTTTCAGTTCGCGTGCAATCGGTCCGAATACCCTGGTACCACGGGGATTTTTATCATCCGGATTGTCTATGACGACACCTGCGTTATCGTCAAACCTGATATATGAACCATCAGGACGATGGTATTCTTTTCTCGTACGGACTATCACTACTTTTACCATCTCATCATCTTTGACGATTCCGGTCGGATCCGCCTTTCGGACCACACACTGGACAATATCTCCAAGTGTAGCAAATTTCCGTTTGGATGCACCGTAAATGTGAATGATTGTCATCATTTGGGCGCCGCAATTATCTGCTACGACTAATGATGTTTTTCTTTGTACCATAGTTATTTGATTTTACCGATTATAATAAAATGTTTACTTTTACTTATTGGTTTCGTTTCCCGAATTTGAACTGAATCTCCGACTGTAATCGTGTCCATTTCGTTATGCACAAGATATCGTTGGGTTCGTTTTGTTGCTTTTTTATAGATAGGATGGCGATGTGATGTAACGACGGTAACGACCGCTGTTTTCGGCGTGTTCAATGAAACAACTTTTGCTTCAAGCACTTTTCCTTTGCCACCCATCATCTTTGTCATTTCATCTTTATTCATGGGTCAACTCCTTTGCATGCAATATCGTCTGTGCTAACGCAATTTTTTTCCGTAACGTTTTTTGTTCACGAACGTTTTTCATAGGTTTATTAAATCTTTGTACCACCATGGTATATATCGTAGCTTTCGATTCACTTATGAACTTGACCAATTCCTCGGTCTTCATCGTGACAAATGATTGTTTATCTTTCTTTTTCATACTTACACCCTGCTTATCCATTTGGTCCGTACCGGCAACTTGATGCTGGCAAGCCGCATGGATTCTTTTGCATCTGCTTCCGATATACCACCCATTTCAAACAATATTCTTCCCGGACGCACTACCGCAACATATTCAAACACATCCCCTTTTCCGCTTCCCATACGTGTTTCCGGTGGTTTTTTTGTGATTGGCTTATCCGGAAAAATGCGAATCCAAATGCGTCCTCCCCGTTTGGTATAGTGTGTCAAAGCCCGACGGGCTGCCTCTATCTGACGGCTGGAGACCCATCCCTCCGTAAGAGCTTTCAGACCGTAATCTCCGTATGCTATTGTCGATCCGCGGATGGATATCCCTCTTCTGGATCCCCGAAACATTTTTCTGTGCTTAGCTCGTTTTGGTGCTAACATATTTATTTATTTAGATATTCAGACCGACTTCCTGCATATCCACACTTTTACGCCCACATACCCTGATTTCGTCAATGCGGGAGATATGGCATAATCTATATCTTCCCGAATTGTTGAAAGCGGCACAGTACCGTGTTGATATTTTTCTTTTCTATGTATTTCCGCACCTCCGATACGACCGGAAAGCATAATTTTGACACCTTTGGCTCCTGCAGACATACATCTTTCTATCGCCTGATTACATGCCCGTTTATGAGGCATACGTTTTATAATCTGATCTGATATGGTCTGAGCGACAAGGAAGGCATTCAGATTTGGTTCCTTTACCGGTTCGACCGCTAACTCAACCTTTATCTTGTTGGATTCCGTTACTGTTTTTTTCACATCATACGGAAACGTCATAAGTTGAGTCCTCATCATAAATTTTTCGATATATTTCTTCAGTTCCTCAAGTCCGCTTCCGCCCCTGCCGATGACGACGCCGGGTCGGGATACAAATAATGTCAATTTGACCTTGTTTATGGACCGTTCAATGACTATCTGTGCAAGCCCCGCAGGCTTAAGCCGTATCAACAACATGTCGCGGATCTTTGCGTCTTCAAAAACGAGTTCTTTGTAATGTCTTTTGTCTGCAAACCATCGTGATCCCCACGTAAAAACCGTGCCTATGCGGAAACCCTTTGGATTAATTTTTTGTCCCATGAGCCTCCTTAACAACTGCTTGCTTCATATCGGTATGTTCATCAGAAAGAACAACACGAACATGTGTCATGCGTTTCTTATACGAATGTGCCTGTCCGCGGGATACAGCATGAAAACGCTTCATCACCGGTCCGCCCATCACATCAATACGCTTAAATGTCAGTGAATCTACCTGTACGCTTTTTTGTTTTGCATTTGCCACTGCGGATTCCAAAACCTTTGCTATAGATGATGCTCCCATTTTAGGCATATGCGCAAGCTGGACTAACGCATCCGATACCCGAAGCGGCCGTATCGCATCAACAATCAGCCGTAATTTACGGGTACTTGTTCGTATATACTTTGCTGTCGCTTGAAATTCCATATTAAGTCTTATCCATCGTTCTCTTTGTGACCTGACCGTGACCACGGAATGTACGGGTCGCTGAAAATTCACCAAGGCGATGTCCTACCATAGATTCTGAGATAAATACGTCTACAAATGTTCTGCCGTTATGGACCGCAAACCTGTGACCGACAAAATCCGGAGGTATCTGACACGCACGTGCCCATGTCTTTATCGGTGATTTGTCACCGCCGCCCTTTTGCTTATTTACCTTTTCAAGCAATTTTTTGTCTATATATGGTCCCTTTTTGTTGCTTCTCGACATAATTATGCTGTCCTTTGTAATATAAATGCGTTACTGTATTTTTTCCGGTTCCGTGTTTTTTTACCGAGTGTCCGTTTGCCCCATGGGCTCTTCGGTGACTTCATACCTATACCGCTTCTGCCTTCACCGCCTCCGTGAGGATGGGATCTGGGATTCTGGGCAACTCCGCGGACTGTCGGTCGACGGCCCATGTGACGGCTTCTGCCAGCTTTTCCGATTACACGATTACGCCATTCGACATTGCCTATCTGACCGACCGTTGCCCTGCAGGAAGACTGGAATACTCTTGTTTCTCCTGATGGAAGTTTTAATTGTACCATGTTTCCGTCTTTTGCCAAAACGACTGCTACGCCACCGGCGCTTCGAATCATTTGGGCACCGCATCCGGGTTTAATCTCAATATTATGGACAAGTGTGCCTATAGGTATGTCCCCGAGATTCAATGCATGACCCGGTTTGATTTCTGCGGTTTTACCTGACATAAGCCGTTGCCCGATTGCCAAATCAACGGGAGCTATGATATACCGTTTTTCCCCGTCCCGATACTGAAGAAGCGCAATATTTGCGGTCCTATTTGGATCGTACTCGATAGCGACCACTTTCGCAGATACCCCGTCCTTATTCCGTTTCCAATCGATCTGACGATAGTACCGTTTATGTCTTCCGCCCTGATGACGCACAGATACATGACCTGCGACATCACGTCCGGAATGTTTCGGCAATATGACTCGTAATGCACTCGGTTTCGAATTCATATGATTATGTTGTTGTCCCTTTTTCAGATGTCACTTCAAATGCGTCGATTTTCTGTCCTGATTTGAGCTGTACGTATGCTTTTTTGGAATCCGGCCGTTTGACTGCTGCCATCTTTTTTCCGGCTCTGCGCTTTTTGCCATGGATGGCACTGGTGCGAACCTCTACGACAGTGACTTTGTACAGTTTTGCGATATCACGCGCAATTGTTTCCTTGCGTGCTTCTTTATCCACGATAAATGTATACCAACCTTTTGCGGCCAAAAAAAGTGATTTCTCAGTTATCAATGGTTTTTGAACAAGTGTACCCATAATTATTTTTCTGCGACAAAATCTTTAAGCATTGTCAGAGAATCTTTCGTAAATATGATGTGATTATTGACCAAAACATCGTACGCATTGAGCTGGTCTGCAAAAAGTACATGTACGTACGGTATGTTTTTTGCTGTCCTCAATATCTGCTGTGATTCTTTGGTGATGACCAGAAGTACGTGCGGTGCATCAGTGACCGTACGGATAGCGGAAGCCAATAGCTTCGTCTTCGGTTCTAAGGTCTCCAATCCTGCGACGATACTGATAGCATGAGATTGACATTGTGAGGAAAGCGCGCTTATGAGGGATTTACGTTTCATTTTCTGGGGAAGCTTATCTGCAAAAATTCTGGGTCTCGGTCCGAACACAATACCCCCTCCGACAAAAATATGGGCACGGATACTTCCGTGTCTGGCCCGCCCCGTGCCTTTTTGGTTATATATTTTTCTCGTAGATCCTTCTACTTCGCCTCTGGTTTTTGTGGACGCACTCCCTGACCGTTGATTTGACAGATGTACGCGCACTGCTTGAGATAATAGTTGATTGTTTATCTTTTGCCCGAATAGTTCTTTCGGGAGCGTTGAGGTAGAAGACTTTTTTCCGTTTTGGTCATATACGGAAACAGATAACCCTTCTGTCGTTGACACTGTCTGTTTGACGGTTTGTGGAACTTTTGATGCAACAGCTTTCGGTGTCTTTACGGATGATGCCTTTTTAGAAACCACAGAAGCACTTTTTGATACCGGTTTGATTTTTTTTACAATGGTTTTTGTGATGCTCTTTACCATATTATGCCTCTTTTTGAATGATAAGTAATCCCCCGACTCCACCGGGTACAAGTCCTTTTACGACCAATTGATTATTCTGACCATCTATAGACACAATCTTCAGCCCTTTCACGGTGACCCTGTCCGATCCCTGTCTTCCAGCCATGCGCTTGCCTTTGTATACACGTCCCGGAGTGGTTGTCTGACCGATAGACCCCGGAGCGCGTTCCTTGTCTGATTGTCCATGGGTCCTTGGGCCACCTTTAAATCCGTGTCGCTTCACAACCCCTGAAAATCCTTTTCCTTTGGATATGCCGATGACCCGAACCGTGTCACCTTCTGCAAAAACGTCCGTTACGGCGATTTGTTTCCCAACGGTCATGTCGGCATCATCATTCGGAACTGCAAATTCCCGTAAAAAACGGAGCTTTTGTGTGAGCCCCGCTTTCTTGATGATTCCATCTTGAGCCTTATGTGAGTGTTTCTGTTCCCCGAATCCTAACTGGATCTTTTTGCAGGTCGGAGCGGTAAGGATATTGGTGACCCAACACGGACCGGCCTGAATTGTAGTCACAGGAATACGTCTGCCATCAGCTGTAAACTGTTGCAGTTGTCCTTGTTTTGTACCTAAAAATCCTTTAATCATACAATTGTCGTAAAAATAACAAAAAATCGACCTCGGTTGAGGTCGATTACGCTCATCCGAGACTTTTGGTTTACATGAATATGATGGTTTGTTCCGTCATAATCAGTTAAACTGAGTATACCAAAGTATCTCCGTGCGTGCAACAGGCACGACTTTTTACATTTTAATCTCTACATCCACACCAGCCGGTAAATCAAGATGCATAAGCTGATCTATCGTCTTATCCGTCGGCTCAATGATATCTACCAGGCGTTTATGCGTCTTTATCATGAAATCTTCCCTGCTGTTTCTGTCGATAAAAGGACTCCGTGCGACGTTATAATGCTCTTTATCAGACGGAAGTGGTACTGGTCCCACGACGCGTGCACCCGTCCGCACAGCGGTGTCGAGTATCTTCTGACAACAATCATCTATGATTCTGCTGTCGTATGCTTTTAAACGTACCCGGATTCTTCCTTTCGGCATTGTATCTTCTTTCGTTTATGCGATTATCTTTGTAACGACGCCTGCTCCTACCGTATGTCCGCCTTCACGAAGGGCAAATCGTACCCCTTCTTCAAGAGCAACAGGAACGATAAGTTTTGCAGTCATTTTTGTGCTGTCTCCAGGCATGACCATCTCTACTCCAGCTGGAAGCGTCACTTCACCTGTTACATCCGTAGTCCTGATGTAAAACTGTGGTCGGTAACCGGTAAAGAATGGTGTATGACGTCCACCCTCTTCTTTGGCTAATATATATATTTCAGCTTCAAATTCCGTATGGGGTTTCACGGAGCCTGGTGCTGCCAATACTTGACCTCGTTCTACCTGACTCTTTTCTATACCCCGAAGCAACACTCCGACATTGTCTCCCGCCTGACCTTCATCAAGGAGTTTCCGGAACATTTCGACTCCGGTGACAACGGTGTTTTGTGTCGCTTTGATACCGACGATTTCCATGGCTTCGTTGACTTTTACACGACCTCGTTCTACGCGGCCGGTAACGACTGTTCCGCGACCCTTGATGGAAAAGACGTCTTCAATAGGCATAAGGAACGGCTTGTCGAGTTCCCGTTTTGGTTCCGGGAAATAGGAGTCACACGTATCCATAAGCTCTTGGATTTTTGCTTCTGCTGCCGGGTCTCCTTGTAACGCTTTTATGGCGCTTCCTCGGATGACAGGAACTTTGTCTCCCGGGAATTTATACTTTGTAAGAAGCTCGCGGACTTCCATCTCAACGAGATCCAGAAGTTCCGGATCCGTCACCATATCACATTTGTTCATGAACACGATGATAGCCGGTACGTTGACCTGGTTGGCAAGCAAAATATGCTCACGTGTCTGCGGCATAGGACCATCCGGAGCGGAAACCACCAATATGGCTCCATCCATCTGTGCTGCTCCTGTGATCATGTTTTTGATGTAATCGGCATGACCCGGCGCATCGATGTGGGCATAGTGGCGTTTTTTTGTCTCATATTCTGAATGATGGATGTTGATGGTGACTCCACGTGCCTTTTCTTCAGGTGCATTATCGATTTCTTCGTATTTCAGTGCTTTTGCTAATCCTTGTTTGGCCAATACATGGGTAATGGCTGAAGTAAGCGTGGTTTTCCCATGGTCAACGTGACCGATGGTCCCTATGTTCAAATGCGGTTTGTTGCGAGTAAATTTTTGCTGGTCAGCCATGCTGCCTCCTTACAAAAAATGAATATTTATTACCAATACAGACAAATCACCTCACAATCCTATCATCTAATCGTGATAAGCTGTGAGATGATTCGACAAAGGGTATTGTACCATCGAACCTGAGATTCCGCAATAACCGTTTTGAGAATATTGACACCATTATGACTGTCCTCTGTTTGCTTCTGCGGAAACACGACCTTCTCTGGTGATGATTTTTTCCTGGATGTTCTTCGGTACCTCTTCATAATGGGACGGTTCCATGTAATACGTCGCACGGCCTTTGGACATGCTTCGAAGAGCTGTCGCATATCCGGATAGTTCAGCAAGCGGAACAAGCGCGACAATGACTGTGACATGTCCGCGTTTGGAAGTGCCCTGGATCTGTGACCGCTTTGAACCGAGATCTCCGATGATGTCACCCATATATTCATCGGGTGTCGTCACTTCTACCTTCATGATAGGTTCCAGGATGGTCGGTTGTGCTTGTTTGGCTGCATTTTGGAAAGCCAAGCTGCCGGCAATTTTGAATGCCACTTCAGAGCTATCCACATCGTGATATGTACCGTCAATCAATGTCGCTTTGATATCGACAACCGGATACCCGGCAATGACGCCATTTTCTGCCGCTTCCTTGATACCTTTTCCGATAGGCGTAATGAATTCTTTAGGAATAGCGCCGCCTTTGATGGCATCGACAAATTCAAATCCCGCCCCGCGTTCCTGAGGTTCAAGTGTAATGAAACAGTGACCATATTGTCCCCGACCGCCTGACTGACGGATATATTTCCCTTCTCCTTCTGCAGTAGCCTTTATGGTTTCCTTATACGCTACCTGCGGAGCGCCGACATTACATTCAACTTTAAATTCACGCTTCATACGGTCCACAAGGATTTCCAGATGAAGCTCTCCCATACCCCAGATGATTGTCTGGTTGGTCTCGATATTGCTTTTTATTTTGAAGGTCGGATCCTCTTCAGCAAGCCGTTGTAAGGCATATCCCATCTTCTCTAGATCGTTTTTGGTCTTGGGCTCGATGGCAAGAGAAATGACCGGTTCGGGGAATGTGATTTTCTCAAGAACAATCGGTTTTTCTTCACTACAGATAGTGTCACCCGTAATCGTATCTTTAAATCCGACGACCGCGACGATTTCACCCGCGTACGCTTCCTTTATCTCTTCCCGTTGGTTGGCGTGCATCAAAAGCAACCGTCCGACGCGTTCCTTCAGTCCTTTTGAAGAATTATACGCATAGGAACCGGATGTAAGCGTGCCGGAATAGATACGTACATACGTCAGTTTACCGACATGCGGATCGATTTGGATTTTGAATGCCAGTCCGCAGAATGCATCATTTTTGGTACGTTTGTATGTCACCTTTTCTTCAGTGCGCGGGTCCGTACCTTCAACCGGCGGAAGATCCAGAGGTGATGGAAGATAATCCGTCACAGCATCCAATATGGGTTGTACGCCTTTATTGCGAAGACTTGATCCGGCATAGATAGGAACAAGTTTGTATGCGATAACTGCTTTGCGCAGAGCCACCTTCAATTCTTCGACAGTGGGTTCCGTACCGTTAAGGTATTTTTCGAGAAGGACATCATCTGTTTCGGAGATTTTTTCGATAAGTTCGTGACGGCTTTGTTCTACTTCATCTTTCAGATCTGCCGGAATTTCATCAGACAACTCAAATTTGGCACCCAATTCATCACTTCCCCAGATATAAGATTTGCGAGTCAGAAGATCGACAATTCCTTTGAAATCATGTTCCCGTCCTATCGGGACAACCATGATTGCCGGATTTGCACCCAAACGGTCGACGATAGATTTGATAGTCGCACGAAAATCCGCACCGATTTTATCCATCTTATTGATGAAACAAATACGTGGTACTTTATATTTATCTGCCTGATGCCATACGGTTTCTGATTGTGATTGCACTCCCTCTTCTGCGTCCAAGACAGTGATTCCTCCGTCAAGCACACGAAGGGACCGCTCCACCTCAGCGGTGAAATCTACATGTCCCGGGGTGTCGATGATGTTGAAGCGGAACCCTTTCCAGAATGTGGTTGTAGCTGCGGATACGATAGTGATACCCCGTTCCCGTTCCTGATCCATCCAGTCCATCTGAGTCGTACCTTCGTCTATATCACCGATTTTGTAGCTACGGCCGGTGTAATACAGGATACGTTCCGTAGTCGTCGTTTTCCCTGCGTCGATATGGGCGATGACCCCGATGTTACGCACCTTGTCTAAAGGGACGTCGCGTTGTTCTGTAGAGATTGTGCTAGGTGCTGCCATAGAAATAAAAAAGCTACGCACATGCGCGCAGCCGTGTCTTACTTTCATATTGTACTAAAATTTCCCGCCTGCCGCAAGCGGAATATCTCCACTATACTTGTCATTACACGAAATTAAAACTAATAATACAAATACATGTATTCACACTCCCGATATTTATTATTACGTCAATTCCAAAAACGGATGGACACAACATTAGAAAGTATTATTTTTATTTGAGGGTAAATTGGATATATTCCCCGGCATTGTCATACCAGATGTTGCCTGAATAGATTTCAAACTCATATGGTATGGCATACTTCAATCCGTCTACCGTTACCGAATGTTCTGTTGTCTTGATTTCAGCGGTATCCCTGTACAGACGTGCGAGTGCCCCTCCGAGAGGCGCCGGACCCAAACGAATCATGGTGTACACGGGAACATCTGTGACCCAATCGATAGCTATAGATGCAGGTTTTATCTTCACCACGCGGACGTTACGTGGTGTATATTCCGGACCAGCATGAGTATCTTGTCTGGTACCCTGGTTGACATACGTCAAGACCGATGGAATGCATGCAGCAAATACAGCGATGATGATAGCCATCATCATCTGCCGCGACTTATGGATGGATTTGTTGAGTTGTATCCCAAACGCGATAATGAATAACACTATCGCGATACCGGCCACCCCATAGGGCGCAAACGTAAAGAACGGATCGTTAACCGGTAACACGGGAGATGCTTGAACTTCAGTCTTGCTGTTTTGAGAAACATTGCGTGCACTTAACTCATCGATAAGTACGAAATAGTTCGATGCGATATTCCCTTTTTGACCGGTAGCGCCAGTTATCATACTTAATCGGTAAAATCCTGCGTAAACATTGCACCGAATCTGTCAGTTGCGACAACACCGATGCCTATCTTATGGAATTGAGGATCCAGGATATTTTTCTTATGTTCCGGACTATTCATGAGCCCTTCGTGAGCAACGGTAACCGATGGGGCATATGCCAGGTTTTCTCCAAGTATTGTATATTGCAGTTTGGCTTTTGAAATCCTATCAGCTGGCGTGAGTCCATCCGGACTGATATGGGAAAAATATCTGCGAAGGAACATATCCCTGCTGTGGTTACGTGCCACATTGGTGATGGTAGAATTGACGGTCAAAAGAGCTACCCCGGCCTTTTGTCTTTCAGAGTTGACCAAATCTACCATCTGTTTTTCCCAAACCGCATCGACGAATAAATCAGAAGCGAGCGGTGCAACATCCAATTTCAATGTTTCTTTGGATGAAGGAAGAATTGTAACAAACTGTACTGCCGCTTTCTCCACATCCTCAAGGGTCTTTTTCAACGGTAATCCGTACCTGTCTGTAACTTTAATGATAAATCCGCCGATTTGGGAATTTTGGATATCTTTCTTTATCGTGCCGCGTATGGGAAGCGCAAGGATAATCAAAAGAAAAAACGATACCATAATGACTCCGTTGAGAGCATGAAGAAAAGACCCAAGCCAGCTGTTTACCTTCGATTTCGCCATATTAGCAGGAAGCCTCGATACAATTGAATGAAATAATTCATTAAAGACTCCGTCTGCGATGATAACGACGATAATATAACTGATGACTGAACTCCAGGCCGCAGTGATACCGAATTTATCGGTTATAAAGGCCGCAACCGGTTGGTTGGCGGCCATAGAAATCCCCACCGCCACAATCAAAGAAATGAGGCTTGTGCCTAGATAAAGCAATCCGGCTTGCCAACCCTGATATCCCTGAAAGACTGCGATACCGATGATGATGAAATCAATCCAATTTCCTTTCATAGGGTTCTTGTTCTATAGTATGCTTTCGATATTGACATTACAATTGTTCCGGCGGAATTTTTAGTTTAGGAAACTCATCACAAAATTCATTATGTTGGGCAACAAATTGGGAGGGAGTCTTTGATAACGGATGATTGAACGCAGCCACATATTCTATGGCCTTCCACAAGACCCCGGATGCCTCCAGACGGTTATTTACACGGATTACGTCGCTACATGCCACATATCCATCATATAATCCAACCTGCCGCTCACAAATCTCTCTGGTATCAAGACTGCTTGCTTTATACCTTGTGATTACCTGAACGCCGTCAAACATGACATCCAGACACTTCCGTACTTCACCAGCCGCAGGAATACCGATGAAAAAAAAGAGAACGACCGCACATAACATGGAAATGACAAACACCGTACGGAATATCCTGATTTTCATACTCGTAACTGTTACCAGTATAACAAATCGGCAGACATGAGACGAGGATTGTGATGAATTACGGAGACTTCACCAGTTGCTATAGAAGTGTGTGTTAAATAAAAAACCTACGTTTTGTTTACCACTTGAAGTGCGCGAACGCCCTGTTCGCCTCGGCCATTCTGTGGACGGTATCGCGTTTTTTGATAGCTTCACCCTGACCTTTGGATGCTTCCAGAAGTTCAACTGCCAATTTTTCCGCAAATGATTTGAATTCCTTGTTGGAACGTTTACTGGCGAATTGTATGATCCAACGAATCGCCAGTGCGACTCTCCGGTCTCCGCGTACTTCCGTAGGTACTTGATAGGATGCTCCTCCCACGCGGCGCGCTTTGACTTCCATTTTCGGACCGACGGTATTTACCGCTAAATCAAATACTTTCAGGGGATCTTCCCCTTTTTCTTTCAGGATATCCATCGCTTTATAAACCAACCGTTCAGCTGTTGTTTTCTTTCCGCTTTGCATGACACGGTTGATGAACCGCGTCATAAGCCGGCTCCCATACATAGGATCCGGTGCTAAGATTGGTCGTACTGTCCTTTTTGATCTGCTCATAGATAATTATCAGTTGGCTGCTGCTGCTGCCGGACCAGGTCCGCCTGCTTTCGCGCCATAACGGCTTCTGCCTTTTTTACGGTTTGCTACACCTGTTGAATCATATTTACCGCGTACGATGTGATATTTTACTCCGGGTAGGTCAGGGACCCTTCCGCCGCGAACCAGTACAATCGCATGCTCCGTCAATTCATGTCCGATACCCGGAATATATGCTGTAACTTCCTGTTTATTGGACAATCTGACACGCGCAACTTTACGGAGCGCTGAATTGGGTTTTTTGGGTGTCATGGTCTTCACCAATATCACAACTCCCCGTTTAAACGGTGAAGGAAGCTGCTTCGTTATCCTGTCTTTTGCGTTAAAAAATTTACGGAGTGCCGTCGCTTTAATCTTTTTTGATTTGCTTCTTCGTCCGAATCTGATAAGTTGATTGACTGTTGGCATAATATTATTCCTGCATGACTGCTCGTTCAGATGATACAGGAATCAGTCTGCCGATTATAACGTTTTCTTTCAAACCCAGCAACTTATCTTCTTTACCTGAAAGCGCTGCTTCCGTGAGCACATTGGTCGTTTCCTGGAATGACGCAGCCGACAGCCATGACTCTGTAAACAACGATGCCCGTGTTATACCCAAGAGTGTAATCTGTGCTGTCGCCGGATCTCCGCCTTCTGCGAGCACTCGAGCATTTTCATCCTGGAAACGGCTTCTATCAGCCAATTCTCCCGGCAAAAGCATTGTGTCACCGGATGAATCGATACGGACCTTATCACTCATCTTCCGTACGATCGCTTCGAAATGTTTATCAGAAATCTGTATACCTTGCGATTCATATACCCGTTGGATTTCCGTAATCAGGTATTTTTGAGCACCGCGTAACCCACGGACCTGTAGCACTTCTTTGATATCCAGATAACCGCTTGATATCTGATCACCCGTTGCGATCATATCGCCATCCGCTACTTTAAGTTCGCTTGTCAACGGAATAATATATTCCCGTTCTTCAGGCGGCTTCATTGCGGTATTCCGTATACAGACTTTATATCCCTGTTCTGTTTCCGTAATTTCTACTTTTCCGGCAATTTCCGTAATAGGTGATAAAATCCTCGGAGTTCTGGCTTCAAATAATTCCTCCACCCTGGGAAGTCCCTGGGTAACGTCCAATCCGACGATTCCGCCGGCATGACGCACACGCATGGTCAGCTGTGTACCCGGCTCTCCGATAGACTGCGCGGCAACGACACCGACCGGTGTTCCTATCTCCACCAAACTATTTGTAGAGAAATCTCTTCCATAACATTTCGCACACATACCCACCCGTGCCTGACATGCTATAGGTGAGCGCACCAGTATTGATTCTACTTTGTGTTCGTCAATCAATTTGACATTGACATCCGTAATCTCTTCCCCTGCTGCGATAAGCACTTTTTTGCTGTTAGGAGCGATAACGTCCCGTGCAACAAATCTTCCGATGACACGTGCGCCGAATGATGCCTGTCTGTCTTCCTGCCGGAATACTTCCCAGCCTTCAGTTGTCTGACAGTCATCTATCCGTACAATCATATCATGGGAGACATCCACCAAACGGCGTGTAAGATATCCTGCGTCTGCGGTCTTCAAAGCAGAATCCGTCAGTCCTTTGCGAGAACCACGGGTGCTTGTCACGTATTCGAATATCGAAAGTCCCTCACGATAGTTACTTTTGGTCGGAAGTTCTACGATCTTGCCCAACGGATCCACAACCAATCCCTTGATGGCTGATAATTGTTTCAATTGATCCTTAGACGCCCTGGCTCCGCCTGATTCTATAATCATCTTGACAGGGTTATCTGCCTTCATCCGTTGCCAGGTGATATCTGCGATTCGCTCGGTAACTTCTATCCATATTTCATTGGATAATCGTTTTTTCTCTTCCAGTGTAATTAAACCCTGTTGATAATTTACATCAACCTCTTTAACCTTTAATTCTGTTTCCTTCACTATCGTTATCTTTTCCGGAACCATTTCACAATCAAATACCGATACAGATAATCCGCCACAGATAGTTGCTCCCATGAATCCGATATTCTTGATAGCATCGATGAGCTCAACAACCGTCTCTTTGGAATACAACGACAATGCCTTGGTAATGATGGATTTGATAGATGCGGCTTTCACCGGTTCATTGATGAACCGAAGCTCTGCCGGCAAAATCTCATTGAACAACACACGTCCGACTGTCGTCGTAAACATCTCTCCGTTATACCGAAGCCGTATGGGTGTACGGAGGTCGACTTTTCCCGACTGATACGCAAAAATCAAATCCTGTTCATCACCATAGACAGCCATGTCTTTTTCCGCTACAGGTGTATCAAACACTCTGGTTGTCGTCAAATAGAAACAACCCAAAATCATTTCTTTATTCGGAACAGTAATAGGCGATCCGTCTGCTGGTTTAAGCAAATTATGAGTCGGAAGCATGAGATGGATTGCTTCATACTGACTTTCCTTGGACAATGGAATATGAACTGCCATCTGGTCACCGTCAAAATCAGCATTATAGCCTGCACAGACACACGGATGAATCCGTATAGCAGATCCTTCGATAAGGATAGGGAAAAACGCCTGGATACCGAGTTTGTGCAACGTCGGTGCACGGTTCAAAAGAACCGGATGGTTTTTTGTGATTTCCTCAAGGATATCAAATACTTCCGGTGTCCTTCGTTCAAGTACGTTCTTGGCATTCTTCACGTTCGGAGCAATACCGCGGACGATAAGTTCACGCAGTACAAATGGTTTGAACATTTCAAGTGCCATCTCTTTCGGAAGTCCGCATTGGGTAAGCTTGAGTTCCGGTCCGACAACGATGACTGATCTGCCTGAATAATCGACCCGTTTACCAAGAAGATTTTGACGGAAACGGCCTTGTTTACCGCGTAGCATGTCTGATAATGAACGCAAGGGTGCGATAACAGCTCTGGATGATGGGCGTTGCGTCACGTCTATCAAGCTGTCTACCGCTTCCTGCAACATGCGTTTTTCGTTCCGTAAGATGATTTCCGGGGCTCCCAGATCCATGAGGTGTTTCAACCTATTGTTCCTGTTGATGACACGGCGATACAGATCGTTTAGGTCGCTTGTCGCAAATCTTCCGCCGGTCAATTGGACCATCGGGCGTAAATCCGGAGGTATAACCGGCAGATTGGAAAGGATTATCCATGACGGATTGACTTTTGCCTTCCGCATGCCATCGGCAATCCGTAACCGTTTGGTCGCCTTTATATGCCGTTGACCACTGGTATTCTGGATCTCTTCACGTAAATGTGCCGCCAACTTGTCCAAATCGATTTTCTTGATCACTTCCGCTAGTGCTTCGGCACCCATTCCTACCTCGAAACAATCCACAGCATCATACTCATACAACCGCAGATATTCATCTTCCGTCAATGTGTGCAACGGTTTGATTGCTTTTACGATAGACAACAGTGAATCGATGATTTCCTTGATTTTACCGTTTTCTTTCTCTATTTGTTCTTCAAGCGCGATAACTTCCTGCCGTTCCTTCAGCGTCAATTCGGCAATCGCCATTTCTTTGGCTTCTGCACCGCCGACTTTTGCTTTCACTGTTTCCCGCTCCTTCTCGTATTGTGCGTGTTTTGCATCCTTCTCTTCTGAAAGTCTCTTTTCCGTTTCGCTCATCCGTTCTTTTCCTGTATTGACGAGATTTTCCAGTACTTTCTTTTTCTTGTCATCGTCGACTTTTGTCACAAGATATTGGGCAAAATATACGACCTCTTCAAGCGCCCGGGGACTTATATCCAACAGAAGTGACAGTTTTGACGGAGCGCCTTTGAAAAACCATACGTGCGCAACCGGTGCAACCAAGCCGATGTGACCCATGCGTTCCCGTCTCACTTTGCTTTGGGTAACTTCAACACCGCATTTATCACAGATGATACCCCGATACCGTATCCTTTTGTATTTACCGCAGTAACATTCCCAATCTTTTGTAGGACCGAAAATCCGTTCATCAAATAATCCGTCTTTTTCCGGTTTGAGCGTCCGGTAATTTATGGTTTCCGGTTTCGTGATCTCCCCGTGAGACCATGTCTTGATATCTTCCGGAGAAGCCAAAATAATCTTCAGACCTGAAAAATCAAGAATGTTTGCGAATGATACTTTCTTATCCATATGATTACTCCTTTACCTCTTCATCATTCTTTTGCGCTTCTCCGGTTTCTGTTTTAACGGTATCCTCGGCGACGACTTCCTCTTCTCCGCTTGCCTTGGCAATTTCCTGTGCTTCTTTTTTCACGATTTCATCCGTTACAGTAGGAACCGTTATCTGAGGCTTTGTTGCAACGACACCCGTCGGTAATACACTTAATCCCAAAGCTTGCAGTTCTTTAACCAGCACTTTGAATGATTCAGGAATGGTACTCTCCGGAATATCGGTTCCTTTGACGATAGCTTCAAATGCTTTCGCACGACCGACGACATCATCTGATTTGATCGTCAACATCTCCTGAAGGACATGTGCGGCGCGATGTGATTCCAAAGCCCATACTTCCATCTCTCCGAGCCTTTGCCCTCCCATTTGTGCTTTTCCGCCAAGCGGCTGTTGTGTGACCAATGAGTACGGACCCGTTGAACGGGCGTGTGTCTTGTCTTCCACCATGTGGATAAGTTTGAGGATATATGCAACGCCGACTGCTATCGGCTCCTGGAACGGCTCCCCGGTACGACCATCATATAATTGGCTCTTGCCTGAAACAGGTAATTGCGCTTCTTCCAGTTTTTCGATAATCCTGGCTTCTGACACTGTTTCGAAAACCGGAAGTGCGATTTTGATGTTCAATTTTGATGCTGCAAAGCCCAGATGTGCTTCAAGCAATTGTCCTAAATTCATACGGGACAACACGGAAAGCGGTGAAATGATGATATCGACGATTTCGCCGTTAGCCAGATATGGCATATCTCCCTGAGGAACGACTTTTGAGATGACACCTTTGTTTCCATGGCGTCCTGCCAATTTGTCTCCGACGACTACTTTTCTCATCTGTGCTACTTTCACGATGATTTTTCTGTTTGTTCCCGGTTCCAATTCATCACCCTGTTCTTTATCCAATATCTTAACCTCGATAATTGTACCCCGTTCACCATGCGGAACTCGAAGACTTGTATCTCTGACTTCACGTGCTTTTTCACCGAATATCGCACGAAGCAAACGCTCTTCCGCGGTAAGTTCGGTCTCGCCTTTCGGAGCTATTTTACCGACTAAAATATCATTCGGTGAAACCTCTGCGCCTACAACGACAATTCCGTTTTCATCAAGATTCCGTAGCGCCTCTTCTCCGACATTCGGGATGTCTCTTGTGGTTTCTTCGGGACCTAGTTTTGTGTCAACCACACTTGCTTCATATTCCTCAATATGAACTGAAGTCAATACGTCTTGTTTCACCAAACGGTCTGATATTACGATAGCGTCTTCATATCCCAATCCGTCAAAACTCATATAGGCAATCGTTACGTTGGCTCCGAGCGCTAATTCTCCCTCATTGCTCGCAGGTCCTTCGATCATGACATCGTCTTTTTTCAGCTTATCACCGGTATTCACCATTACCCGTTGGTTATAGCAGGTGGATTGTGCAGACCGGGAAAACTTCTCTACTGCATATGTCTCTTCCTGACCGTCTTTTGTCTCAAACACAACCCTGGAACCATCGGCATACCGTACAATTCCGTCATCGATGGCTTTTATCACCCTACCCATGGTTGCTGTTATCGGTGCTTCCATACCAGTTCCGATAATCGGTGTTTGGGGAGTCAAAAGCGGAACCGCCTGACACTGCATATGGGTACCCATAAGCGCACGGTTTGCCTCATCGTGAGCGATAAACGGAATCAGAGAGGCAGGAGCGCCGACGACTTGTTTCGGAACCACATCTATATATTCAACAACAGTTGCGTCCGCCTCCATGAACTCTCCCTTAAACCGAATGGGCACGCGATCGTCGACAATACATTCATCATTGTCTATCGCAATTCCTGCATGAGTGATGTGTTTCGTTTGTTCATCGCTTGCATCCAGATATTCAATCTTATTTGTTATTTTCATGACCGTTTTATTCCCCTTGGTCATTTTTTCCACTCTCCTGTATGGTGTCTCCAAAAATCCGTACTCGTTGATACGCGCATACAAAGACATATATGTCACTAGACCGATGTTCGGTCCTTCCGGGCTACGGACCGGACAGATGCGTCCGTATTGGGATGCGTTGATATCACGGATAGAAAATGATGCGCGTTCACGTGATATTCCGCCCGTACCCATGACCGTCAACCTTCGTAGGTTATCTACTTCTGCAAGCGGATTCGTCTGATCGAGGATTGTGGAAAGTTGGCTTGTCCGGAAAAAATCGTTGATGGAAGCGATAATCGGCCGTGCGTTGACCAACTGCATGGGAGTCAATTCTTCTGCTGTCGGTCCGGCTAAGCTCATTTTTTCACGTACAGACCGTTCGAGTCTCAGAAGCCCAACACGAAACGCGCTTGATGCCACAAGTTCACCGACACGACGGACACGGCGGTTTCCCAAATGATCGATATCATCAGGATCTTCTTTACCGTTTGTCAATTCAATCAACTTCTTGATGCTTCCGACGATATCTTCCTTCGTCAACACCCAATGCTCCCTATCGTTTTCTACGGTAATATTCAGTTTTTTGTTCATTTTGTATCGACCGACCCTTTCAAGGGAATACCGGCGATAATCAAAAAACATTGTACGAAGAAGTTCCTGTGCGTTATCCAATACGATAGGCTCACCAGGTCGGAGTTTTCTGTAAAGCTCCAATATAGCTTCCGTATGGCTGGTCGTCGGGTCTTTGGCGATTGTGGTCTCCAGATATTTATGGTCTGGGTTATTGTCTACATCCTTAAATGCCGAAATAATCTCTTCATTTGTACCTAGTCCTATCGCGCGAAGGAACGTCGTTGCGACGAACTTGCGCCTTCGGTCTATACGAACCATGATGACGTTATTGCGTGTCATGATGAATTCAAGCCAACTTCCGTGCATAGGGCGTATTTCCGCGTTATGGAGCATGCGTCCGGTCGTCGAATCTACCGAGCCGGTGAAATAGATACCCGGCGATCGCACAAGCTGGTTGACGACACAGCGCTCAATTCCATTGATGATGAATGTGCCGTTTTGGGTCATGGCCGGAATGTCACCCAAGAAAACTTCCTGTGTGACGTGGTGGGTGGTTTGTTTGTTCGTTAGTGTCGCGGTGACTTTCAGGGGCATATCAAAGGTAAGTCCTTTTTCTAATGCAATTGCGGGGGTCAGTCTTGGTTTACCGAAAAAATAATCTCCGAATGAAAGTTCCCAGTTTTTACCGGTGAAATCTACAATCGGAGAAACTTCTGTGATGAGGTCTTTGATGCCCTTCTCCAAAAACCATTGATAGGACTCTCGTTGAACAAGGGTAAGGTCAAGTGTAGGAAGGTCTTTATATTCCTTTCCCCAATATAGACGGTTATGAGTTTTTAAATCTTTTGCCATTGTAATAATTTCTGGATATAAGATTGTAAAATAATTACTTGTTTAGCGAACGACAAAAAGAAGCGAACAATGAGCGTTCGCCTCAAAATCTATTGAATTATTTCTTATTATATACACTTATTGGCGCATGTCAATAACCAATTGTTTACCCCACCTTATGCGCTTCGTCTCAGGATATAGATATCCTGTGAATACCCACCCACCCCGACAAACGTCGCCCTCCCTGAAACAATTGATTCATATGGCCGGCAGACACCACATCCTTCCTTCTGTGTACACACAAACCGTTCGAGTTTCCGGGCGAGTGCAATTTTTCTCGCTATCTCAAGCACCCGGTCCATTGCCTGTTGCCCGTCCGGCAATTGTACTTGTGAAGGAGATTCATCGCGGTCCAGATACCAATAGCTCATTTTCTTCACCGGCCACTTCTGACAATGAGTTGCCAACAGATAATATATAGGAAGCTGGAGGGAAGACTCGTCTTCATCAAATTTTCCCGTTTTGAAATCGATGATATGGACGCTTTGTGTATCCTCCAAAAACTCAAGCCAATCTATCTTTCCGCATAAAATAATATTATCTTCTTCCGATAACCAAAAGTACGGAAGATCCTGACGGATTTTGATGGCTTTGGCCATAAGAGGTCCGGGGTGGTCCATAACCCGGCGTATCATAGAAAATCCCCGTTGTTTAAAACGCTCTTCTTCCGCCAAGTCAGCAAAACCACCTAACTCCCCTGATATCTTTTTCCATATCACTTCATAACGATCCGATAACGAATTGATAGGACGATCTTCCACAGGTTCTGTCGAAAGCGATTCCACCACCTCGTGGACTACCTGTCCCAACGCAAGCGGCGGTTGCATCATCATGACTTTGTGGTTGGTTTTCGGATCACGATAAATATTCTTCAGATAATATGCCCGTGGGCATTTGAGATAATCACTGATAGAGGAGTGCGAAACCCACACCGCGGAATATTTGTCTTTTATCATAATCTTCTATATCCTATGGATACTCATCATCTTACAATATTCCCATGATAACGCAAATTACCCTTTCAGATTCCGAATCCCGATGGAACACGATTGCTTCCAAAAACTCCGCGGAAGTACCGTTTGTCACCTGGCGATGGCATATCAATTGGAACAATATTTTCGGACTACCATATGAACCGCTGTATCTGTTGATAGACGACGCTGTCATCGCTCCGTTTGTAAAAAAAGATTACTCCGTCATATTTTCCGGCGGAGAAGAAATTGCCGATTATCTGGATATCATCGGGCCTGACAAGGAAAAACCGAAAGCATGGACGCAGATTATAAGATATCTCAGACAACACAACATCAAATCTCTCTCGTTACGGAATGTTCCGCAACATTCACCTACGGTCGAATATTTCAAAAAATACCGACAATCGATTATCCAAAAAGAAGATACGACACCGACAGAAACGCTTCCGCATTCCTGGGATACATACGTCGAGGCAATTCATTCGCCGAAACACCGACATGAATTGGAACGTAAGGTGAGGAAATTCGAACGGGAACACGCACCCCTACGCATATATCAAAGCGAACACCCTGACAGGGATATCCGAATCTTGCTTGAGTTGATGGAAAAGAATGAAAAGAAACGGACATTCCTCACACCGTCCATGGAACAGTTTTTCCGGGAAACCGCATCGGCATTTGAAAAAAACATCTCACTACTTCTTTTGTCTGTCGGTGACATATATGTAGCTGCGACTCTTTCATTTGTCTACGGCAACGCATATTATCTGTATAATTCAGGATTCGATAAAGCTACGTATCCCAATGCTGGATTCTACCTGAAAGCCATGAGCATCAGACATGCTATCGAACACGGGTATACGACATATAATTTCCTTCAGGGAAACGAACGGTACAAATATGAGCTCGGCGGGAACGACAGTTTCGTTTATTCCATTACCTTACCCCTGACATAATCCGCTCCATCCTCCGTGATATGATAGAGATACCGTATGCGAAAAAGACGAAAAACACATAAGAGCTTGAGCCGGAACCGTTTTTTCCTCATATATAGTGCACTTGCTCTTTTGGTCGGCGTTGTCTATATACTATTGACATCCGTGATCTTTCCGGGACAAATAACCCTTCATCCTTTGGCGAAACTACCTGTTCCAGAATATCCGGAAATCTATTATCCGGGTCCCTATCAAGCACAACGTATCGAATCACCTGTCCTGGGCGCAGACACCATAGACCCGAAAGATATCGTTTTGTATATAAACAATGAACGTATGAAGGTCGGCTCTCCTCCGCTTCGGGAAAACAAAACACTGGCGAAAGCGGCACAGATGCGCGCTGACGTGATACTCAAATACCAAAATTTTGACCATCAGGATCCGTATGAACATATCCAACTCGACACTGTCCTTCCTATCGTGCAATATCCGTTCCGTTACGCTTCTGAAAATATCGGCATGGGTGACAGTTCGGCAAAA
>Ga0315268_10000849_pt1 | contig 35739 bp, 32 predicted proteins | sample C1_top_MG_FD_204535 | JGI IMG/M metagenome (GOLD analysis project Ga0315268, IMG submission 204535) | Sediment microbial communities from Yellowstone Lake, YNP, Wyoming, USA - C1_top | ecosystem: Environmental > Aquatic > Freshwater > Lake > Sediment | place: USA: Wyoming | collected 2017-08-01
AGTATTCAACTCGACTTTATTCACCGCTCCCAGGCGAATCCACTCAACGGTCCCCTGTTGTAAGGCAGGACCAACCACATAAGCGATGGCTGGCAAGCCAATCGCGGCTCCAATTAATCCACCAATACTTAGGATAGCCGTTTTCATAAAATCACGGCGGCTTACATTACTATCTTCAGAATCACTCATCAATTCACCTCCAAATGAATTTTTATTTTTCCGGCAAACCGCTATCAATCCATGCTTTGATTTGGATCAGCTCCTCTGGCGAAAGAGTAGCGAATGGATGTTTGCCGCTTTCGAACTTAACGATCATCAAACTATTGGCTGAATCTCCCGACGTAAATACTACCCCAGACGCCCCGCCTTTCATGGCGTCTGCATACGTAGATAAACCCAGACCGCCGCTTGCCGTTGCGCCATGACACATCAAACACTTTTGCTTAAACAATGGTCCAATTGTAGCATCCCAAGTCACAGCGGAAGCCGCCGGAACATCGGTAACCGCCGCGCCTGCCGAAGAAGGCGTAGATGAAGCGATCTTTGTAGGCGTTGCTTCAGCGGTTGGACTTGAAGTCGGCGTCGAAGTTGGAGTCTGCGGGACATAAACTTGAACCGTTACTCCAACTGGCAGAGTTGTAACCGCAGTCGTTTCATATCCCACAAAGAAATAAAAGCCATAACTGAATACAGCCAAAATGGCAATGGCGACCGGCGCATAGATCATCTGACGTTTACGCAGAACCTCTTCAGGAATCGGTTTGGAATGCTCGCCAGCGTCCATCATGGCTAATTCGGCTGGATGCTCATGTTCCATTTCTTCACGGCTGAGAGTTCCTGTAAACATGCTTTTATTAAGCTGCTTGATATGCACATGATAGAAATGCCAGATGATGATGGCTAAAACAGCCAGCACAGCCTCGCCGCCATGCGCGGCCTTTGCCGCCGGGACAGCTTCGCCGGGCAGGAATCGCAGGGTTGAGATTGGATTCCACATCATAAAACCGGTCAAACCCATCACAACCGTCCCCCAGATAAGCGCCAGGTATTCCATTTTTTCTGCATACGAATAATGCCCATAATAGGCTTTATGCTTGCGATAACCCAGATAGTAGAGAATGTCGTCATATATATGTTTGGCGTCGCTGATCCACGGGATCATTGAAATTGGCGTCCGCAATACAAACACGCGATACAACACTTCCAACACATGGAACACGCTGACGACCATCATCACAATCGCAGAGGTATGGTGGATGATACGCGCAATTTCAATGCCGCCAAGCATGTCGAAAAAAAACACGCTGATCGAAGCAAGCGCATATTTCTGAATCAAGCCGGTAAAGCCCAGCAATGTAAAAGAGATCAGAAATGTAATGTGCTGGATTCTCTGGACAATATCAAAACGGACGTATGTTTTTGTTTTCGAGTCCCCGGTAGGTTTAGTCATGGTGGGACTCCTTATCAGTGGATTTTGATTTTTTTATTTTCGCATGGATATTTTCTGCCCGAACCGCTTTCGATTTACGATAACGGTTAATCGTCAGGCGGCTAAAATCCATCAACACAAGTACAGCCATTGGGACCAACACTCCGGGGATTAAGAATTTATAAAAAAGGTTAACGTAGTAAACGATGGGATACTTATCTGGCGTTGGAATGTAATGAGAAAGCCAGGCATCCGGAAAATTCACGGTCGCATCTGGATGACAAACCCGGCATCGCTTAAGCAGGTTTTCGCGTACGTTCAATCCTTTTTGCGGATCATCAACTTTCATAATATTATGAATACCATGACAATCCGTGCAGACCGGTTTATTGGTTGGTTGGTCAGGGAACGTTTTATCAAACAACACCACAGTCGTTCCATGAAAGTCAGCGACATAAGTATTAAGCACCTGAGTGGATAAACCATACTTATGCATAAGGGCATTATTGGTATGGCATTTGGCGCACAAATACGGCGTGCTGTTACGGAAAGTAGCTGTAGTCGGGTTCTGAATATTATGCACACCATGACAATCTATACAAGTCGGCACATCCGGATTGCCTTCCTCGGTTAATGCCTTGCCATGCACGCTTTCCTTATAAGTGTTATAGATGACGCTATGACATTTGGCGCAAGTCTTTGGAATTTGCAGACGGGCATACGCAAGCAGAGCGCCTGTTTCTTTATTGGTCAGCCTCTGTTGCGTATGCGGATTATGGCAATCGGCGCATACAGCCGCATTCTTATTACCCGCCGCCAAAGACTTCTGGTGAACGCTATCAAGCGTCAGGTTGAATTGCTCGGCATGACATTGCTGGCAGGATGTGTAATACTTTAACTTAACATCACGCAAAGTTTCTGTCGTGCGTTTCGGGTGGGGGAAACCGCTTATATCCGAGTGGCAGGTAACGCATGTCACACCGTTGGAACCATGCGTACTTTTGCTAAACGCATCGGAACTGATCGTTAACGGCAAAACTTCGCCGCTATCCAACTTCACGCTTTTGCCTTCCTGATTATGACAAGCCAAACAGACGCTATCTTCAATTTGCAAAGGAACAGATAAAGGAGCAGAGGACTGAACAGCCGATTCAACTCCTAGGCTTGGACCTGCTGAGGCTTTCGATACAACCAATCCAAAGCTGACGAGGCAGAGCGCCAACCCCGTCACAAAAAGAACGGCGCGCAGTCGCATCACTTCTTCTCCCCTGTCTGAGCGGTGAGACGTTCATATTCCTTGGCATGGAATTCGCGCATTTCATCCTCGCTTAAGCGACCCGTGAACATACTCAAATTCATACGCTCTACATGCACATGATAGACATGCCAGATAATAATAAAGATCGCCATCACCACTGACTCGGTGCTGTGAGCCAGTTTTGCGGCTGGCACCACGCCACCCGGCAGGAATTGGGTAAACCCCACCGGAAACCAAATGATGAGTCCGCTGATGCCCATAATGGCGACGCCAAAGAAGATGAACCAGTACGTCACCTTCTGTTCAAAATTGTATCTTCCAAATTTAGGCTTATCCTTGCGCATGAAAAGCAAATACTGGAACATCTGCCCTGCATCGCGCACATCCTGCCAGATCGGTAGTAAATCCCCGGGCAGTTTTCGGCGCACCATCAAATAGATGATACGACCAATATGATAAATAACTTCCAAAGCCAGGATGATCGCGGCATAGTGATGGATCTGTCGAATCAGGTTGATCCGATCCGGCGTGGATAGCAGGTCCTGGCTTAGTGAAAACTCACGATATTTTTGCGGCAGTCCGGTTAACAAAAGGACAAATCCGCTTAATAACAAAACAGCATGTTCCCAGCGCTGCCCAAGCGCAAAGCGCAGGAATGTTCTTTCCTGTTGGGCGGGCTGGGATGGATTAACGCTTTTTCCGCTCATTGCAGGTTTCTCCTCACACGATCAACTGTGGCACGGATGATTTGCAGGATTACATAAATGATGCATGCCCACAAAACAAACGGCGTAAAAGATGTATAGAATTTTTCCACATAAAATAGGAAAGGCGTACGCTCAAGGCTGATCTCATTGTGGCCCGTCCAGGCGTCGGTCCAGTTTGGACCCGCAGTAGGATGACACTGCCGGCAAGTCGTCAGTAGATTCTTCGCATTGACTTTTGAGGCTGGGTCGCTCGTCGAACGAATATCGTGAATGCCATGACAATCGGCGCATACCGCGCTATCATGCCAGATGGTGGGCCACTTTGCCTTATACACTGAAACATCCACGCCGTGCCAGGAACGTTTATAAATACTATATACATCAGCAGACAGCCCGTACTTGCTCATCAATTCCTTGTTGGCATGGCATCCCGCGCATAGCTCCGGCTCTGCCACACGGAATTGGTTGGTGCGCGGATCCTGAATGTTGTGTACGCCATGACATGTAGTGCAAACAGGCACATCCGGATTTTCATCTTTCATCAACGCCGCGCCATGCACGCTCTGACGATATGTATCCACGATCTGCGCGTGACATTTACTGCATGTTGTGGATATCAGGGAACGCGGTTCGTCTGGCGGTCGGACATCATGCGCGCCATGACAATCGGTGCAAACTGGCGCGTTCAAATTCCCGGCTTGCGCGGCGCGGGCGTGCATACTGTCCTTTGCCTTTTCATAATTTGTGGAATGGCATTTCTCACAAGTCTGGTAATAGGCAAGAGAAAGATCGCGTTTATTCTGATATTTTATTTTCGGATGCGGATATTCCGAAATATTGTTGTGGCAGGCTTCGCACTCGATCCCAACGGAACTATGCACAGAATGACGGAGATCATCCTGCGCGATATAAAGTGAAAGGACTTCGCCGCTGGGAAGTTTCAAACTCGAAATAGTTGGATCGCCATGACAGCCCAGGCAGAACTTCTCGGTTTCCTGCGCGGGTGGTTTAGCGCCGACTGGCGATACGAACGAAAGGCTGAATAGCAGGACAAATGCGCCTGCAACAATCAGCCAGAATTTTTGCTGGCGAAGGTTACGCGTTGTCATTTGCTACGACTCCTTGATTTTCCAGTTGTTTTTTTCCCGGTGGTTTTTTTTCTGGGTGTACCAGCTTTGCCTTTGCCTGGCTTTTTAGGGCGGGTTACGCTGGTCAATTTTGGCGGCGCTGTTGTGCCACTTGAGTCTCTAGTTGGCTTTTCTTCCAATTTTTCATATGGGTCAGGATCGGGCGTGTCAATTGCGACTAATCCCATTCGACGAAGCAGATAGGATATTCCAAATAGAATGGCTAGTGGAACCAGACAACGTAAGATGAACAACAAAACCACAAAAAATGAACTGGCAGTGTCATTCATTGTTTTTCCTCCACAGTAAGGCTTTTAAATCGCTCGCGACATAAATGGTGGGCATTGCATTCTCCAAACATGATGGATAGTTATTCATTAGCTAGTATAATCCAAATTTGCACGATTATAAATAGATTGAGGAGCGGGCGTTTTATAGCCCGACTCCTCTTATGGAATTGGATTTCTAAAAATTAGCGTTCGTTCTTTTCAAAGAGCGGCAGGAAATAAGCTCCAAGTGTGAGTACGGTCAGTGCATAACCAATCACCAGGATCGCCACACCCCATTCCACCGGCGCTGGAAAGTAAGTTCCAGTCGGCAATTTGAAGGCTGTCCCCGGAGAATAAGAAACGGGAACATACAATCCGCCAACCGTAACATTCCAGCGATGGATGATAATCCCTATCATGGCTGAAAGCGCGCCCAATACCGCCGCGGCAGGATTTTTATTGAAGCGCGGCACAAGGAATAGTATCGCGGGAACCAGAATTCCCAGGATGACCTCGCCTACCCAAAAGCTAAAACTATACGGGGTCTGTTGCTGCAAGAGTGCAAACGCGGAACTAACTCCGGGAGTGCGACCATAATAAGTCACGGCAGCCATATCCCAGAATTTGATATACCCATAAGCTAGCAAACCAACACCACTGAAGCGTGCGATTAGGCGTAAAACATCATGCGGCACGGTACGTTTGCCAGTGACCCACTCAAGAACGTAAGCGACCGCCACAGTGACGGCAGGACCGGATGCTATGGCTGAGAGAACGAACATGATCGGCATACTCGGTTTGAACCAGAAGGGACGCGATTTGAGTATGCCGTACATCGCACCCAGCGATGATTGGTGCAACAGGGAAATGACCAGGCCCAACACTGCCAGAAACGGGGTTAACTTGTGCAGGAAATGACCAAATTTACGAAGGGCAGGCCAACGATCGAAGAGCTTGGTCTCAACGATTACCGGCGCAAACTCTGTAACCATGATGAGCAGGTAGATCGTGATACACATTGTGACTTCCCAAAGCACTGAGTGCACGTTCCAGAACACCCACGGATGCCAGAACCGGTCCGGGCGGCCGATATCTACCAACAGCATCAACATGGCGGAAGTGTATCCTGCAAAACCGACCAACACCGAAAGGCGGATGATAGGTTGCAAGCGTTTGATACCGAAGATATACACAATCGCCGAAAGCGTAAACGCGCCAGCGCCCAATGCAATGGACGACAGGTCAACTGTGATCCACAATCCCCAAGGAACAGAGTCGCTCATATTGGTAATGTACAAGCCATTGATAAACACGATGATGGCTGAGTAAACGCCGATCAAAATCAAAACTGCCAGGAAACCCAGCCAAATCAGGAAGGTTGGACTAAAAGGCAGACGAAAGGGTTTGCGGTCCAATGCAGAAGCTGTCATTTCTACATGCCCTCCTTTGGCGGGATATAGTAAACGCTGGTATCCGTTCCCAGGTCATCGCGCAGGCGTAAGGTCGGGTTTGATTCGATGAGTTGGGAAATGTTACTATTCGGGTCTTTCAGATTTCCAAATGTACGCGCTCCCACCGGGCAAATGTTGACACAAGCTGGCGTGGCTTCGCGGTCTTCGCCGGGCACGAGTCCCTTCGCAATTCCCGCATCAATACGATGGACACAGAACGTACATTTTTCAATGACGCCGCGCGGGCGGCGGTCCACTTCCGGCTCTCCCCATGCGGGGACATACGGATTGACATCGGTTCGTTCCTCCCAGTTGAACTGGCGCGCGTCATACGGACAGGCTACCTGGCAATAACGACAACCGATGCAACGGTCATAATCCATGGCAACCAGGCCATCTTCACGATGGTAGGTCGCCTTGACCGGGCAGACCTCGACACAAGGAGCATTCTGGCAGTGCAAACATGGTCGGCTGAGGAAGAACGCGTTTCCTCCCGATGTTTTATCTGTAAGCACTACATTCCAAGGGCTGGTAGAAAGCACATCGTTAGTGGCTGTACAAGCGCGCACACAGTATTCACATCCGATGCACAGGTCAAGATTGATAAGCATGCCCCAGTGATGTTCGCCGGTTGTCTCGCCGCCAGTCTGCGGTTCGCCTTCCAATTGTTGTTGCTTGAATTGACCAAACGGCGATAACGGTCCGGTTGTGAGCAGAGGCGCGGCAATCATTGAACCGAGAGCCGCAGCAGCCATCTTAAGGATGTCGCTCCGCGTCAACTCAAGAACAATTTTTTTCTTTTTAACCTTGCTCTTGTTTGTCATTCTTCGACCTCCACAAGCCGAATACGGCGGCTGACAACCCAGGCGGCTACGCCGCCCGTGATCAAACCAACGATGGCGCCCTGGATCAAACCTGTATACAGGCGCACCGAGTTTTGCGATTCAAGACTCTGAATAGTTTGCTCCTGTTCCTGCACCAACTTTGCCAATTCCTCCTGGGATAATGCTTCGCCGGTGTTTTGACCCGTCAGTTTGACAATCGTATCGCGCGTATGGACTGTATCTTTATGACAACTAATACAGGCTTCCGATCCTACAGAAAAGGTATGTCCGGTGGCGAATAATCCGCCCGTAGAGCTGGTATGCGAAGCGGTTGCCATGTGACAATTACTGCACTGCAAGCCAGAGTTGGCATGAGTTCCATGTGTAAAGGATGTGCCGGTATCTTTATGACATGTTCCGCACAGATCGTTGACTGTATCCGCGCGCGGCTTCTGTGAATGGACATCATGGCAGGATTCACAATTAATTTTCGCCTCGCCGTGCTTGCTTGCGCGCCACTCATCGGTAGTGGTCTTATGACAATTCGCGCACAAAGTGTAATCCGGTATGATCGGCATCTGGCTTAAAGGGTGGTCTGGTTGCAACGGTCCATGACAAGACTCGCAGGTGACGCCTGCCTCAACATATTTTCCTGTCTTTGGGTCATAGCCGGTCGTATGACATTCAAGGCAGGAACTTGAAGAGTTTTGCTTTACCCAATCTTCTTGAAAGATTGGCGAGGAGAAAGCCTGTGAATGTAATGTACTCGACCAGGTTTTATGAATCTCCTGATGGCATATCGCACATTTTTCAGAGCCTGCATAACCTGACAGTGGTATTTCTTTCGCTACCGGCGTCGCTGTTGGGACTTGGGCAGATACAGGCTGTGTCATGCTGACTGCCGCTCCCATTACCATGCAAACCACAAAGACCGCGGCAAATGTCGTCCAAACTGGTTTCTTAAAAAATTGGTGTTTTGTCATTCTACATTCTCCTGATTTAATGAGTTCTGAGCTAAGCCTTTGGGGGCAGATAAACCAAAGATATTTTCAGATATAACATTTTATTTACTTGAGAACTGTCTCATAGCCTGGCGGCGGGCAAATAGTGACTGACTAAAGTCGCATTATGATATGCTATTTTTAATAGGTTACATGAGATAAAACGCCCTTAAAATAATATGTATTATTTCTCACAATTTGATAGGCGTATTCTATTTTTATTACGGAAAATTAGATAGTGCTAAATATCATGGAATTTATATGATTTACTGAAATATATTACAGCCGTCTTATGGATAAAAAAGCGGGCGACAAAAGTCGCCCGCTTTTTTTGTCTAACTATATCTATGGAGCAAGCATGTGCTTGCTCACACTTGTAACACGCGTTACTTTACAGCTGCAATCGCTGCATCAACCAAAGCGTTGAGGTAACCAGGATTGTGGGCGCCGAGGCTTCCATCTTCTTCATACAAGAAGTAGGTAAAGACAGCGCCGGCGGTCTTGGCATCAACTTGGGTGCCAGGAACTGCGGCCATGCCTTCTGCGCCTTGCTCGATCAACTTCTTGGCTAACAGAGCCTCTTCGAGAGTCTTTACCTTAGCGGCAAGTTCGGTCGAGAAGCCGCCAACATCGGTGCTTGTGGCGTCAGAATGGCATTTCACGCAAGTCGAGAGCTCTGCCTTAAAGGTGTGGTTTTTGGCATCGCCCATGTGACAGCCGACGCAGGTTTCTTCAACTGCCATGTGCGGGGTCGCTTTGCCTTCAACGCCAAGAGCGGCGTTGACATCAACGATACCCAGCATAACATCAACCTGGGAACTATAGTGGGTGTTGAAGCGACCAGTGTAAGTGAACTTGGTAGCATCAGTCTTATCCACGAAATTCGCCATGTAACGGCGAGCCTGATGGCAGTTAACGCACAGGTTGCCCGCGCCGCCATCAAAGGTTTGCTTGCCGACGACTAATGCAACAGCGGCTTCGGTCCGAAGAGCGAAGTCATCCTTGGTGTAGGTGCTGTGGATATTATGGCACATGTAGCAGTCCTGGCGAGCGGGTTCAGCAGCGCCAGCTTCTTGATTGCTGAAATTAGTGCCAGCCGCAATGGCTGTACGGAACGTATTGCCGGAGTGGCAGAACGCACAACTCTTGTTACCGTATTCTTCCGCCATGGCGGTTCCGTCGCCATGCGCTGAGACTTCCCATCCAGCCATCTTGACGGCGACGAGGCCATCAGCATTGTGGCATTGGGTACAGGTCAAATCAGTGGCGGCAGGTGCAGGACCGGCAGGGCCGGCAGGACCAGCAGGACCAGCAGGGCCGGCAGGACCGGGGGCTCCACAGGCTGTCAAAACGAAAACAGCGACAATCAGAGCGGCAACTAACAAAAGTACTTTTTTGAGTGTCATTTCTTACATTCTCCTTTTAAGAAATTAGAATTAACTACCAGACAAATCTGGCTTTAATCTGGCTTAAGATACCACTCATACGCGTCCAAGAACTGTACTACTTTGTCTCAATTGTGTCCTCATCTAAATCCAACTGAACAAAAGGGCTATAATTTATACGATGAAATCGAACCTGTTTGGCGGGTCGAACACAGACCGCTTCCCTTTCCTTGACATTCTGCAATGGATATTACCGCTGGGCTTGGCGCTCACGTCTTTTGTCTATGAGTATACAGAACATGGTCTCAGGGAAGAATTGCACTTTGACATAGAATTTATCGGCGAAGTCATAATCTTCGGGCTGATGGGACCGCTCTGCATCAGTTTCATTATCGCCTGGATGCGCCGTTTAGTAGCAGCAGAAAGGCAAGCCTCCGCTGAAATCCATGCCATGAATCGCGAACTTGAAAGCAAAGTCGCTGAACGCACAGCCGCGCTCGCACAGCGCAATGCCGAACTGGGTAAAGCCAACCACGAACTTCAGAAATTAGATGAAATGAAATCCGATTTTGTCGCGCTCGTCAGCCACGAATTGCGCGCGCCCCTCACCGCCATCAACGGCGGACTTGAAATCACACTGCAATCTGCCGACAGTCTGCCGCCCGTATCGCGCCGCACACTCGAAGCCATGATGAATGAAAGCGCCCGCCTAACCCAATTTGTGCAAACCATCCTGGATGTTTCCCGTTTGGAAGCCGGACGTATCACACTTAACCTTGGACCTGTTCCCGTTGTCCCGATCTTGCACCGTTCCGTGGAAGTCATCATCGGAACGCGCCGCGAAATTAAATGGAATCTGCCTGCCAATATCCCGCCCGTTTGGGCTGATGAAATCCATTACGAACAAATCTTCCGCAACCTTCTGCTCAACGCCGATAAATATTCCCCACCCAAAACGCCGATTGAGATAAATGTCCATGTTGACGCTCATAGTATTCGCGTCGAAATCACCGATCACGGCGCGGGCATACCCAAAGACATGCAAGAGAAAATCTTCGAGCGTTTCCAGCGCGGGCAAAACAATGAAAGCGCGCCGCCCGGCTGGGGATTGGGGCTGTACTTCGCCAAAAAATTGACCGAGGCTCAAGATGGTGTGTTGACGCTCCATTCCCCGGTCTGGCAAGAACTCAACGCACCCGGCTCATCTTTCTCCATTACCATGTCCATCGCCGCCGACGCGCCAGATGAAGGTGACCATGCCTGAAATCTTAATGATTGACGACGACCAGAACCTCAGCGCCTTGTTGCGCGAATTCCTCAGCGGACAAGGCTATGCTATTCGCTGCGCCGACAACGGACGCGCCGGTCTGCGCGAAATGTTTGAGCGTAAACCCGACCTAATCATTTTGGACGTGACCATGCCGCAAATGGACGGCTGGGAAATGCTCAAGCGAATTCGCGAAGTGAGCGATACGCCTGTCATCATGCTTACTGCCCGCGACGAAGAATCCGACATTTTGCGCGGCTTCTCAATTGGCGCAGATGATTACGTCACCAAACCATTTTCCTTCGCCCAGCTCGCCGCGCGCATCAAAGCCGTGCTGACACGTAAAAGCGACGCGCCCAGCGGCGAACATTTAACCGCAGGCGATCTCGAAGTAGATATTCCATCGCGACGCGTCACGCGTGATGGCGAGATTATCAATCTGACGCCCACCGAATTCAATTTATTGGTGGCGCTCATGCGCCGTAAAAGCGAAGTGCTTTCCAGCGAGGAACTGGCGCGGCAGGTCTGGGGACCGCAGTACGTCAGCGAAGTCGGCTTCGTGCGCCGCTACATCTGGCACCTGCGCCAAAAAATGGAACAGGATCCTAACGACCCGCAATATATCCACAATGAGCGCGGATATGGATATCGCTTTCAGATAAAAGATTAGGGTATGTTTTGAGACAACCGTCAAAATTGGCTCAATCCAACCTTTGGCACACTCTCACCTGCATTTGCGCCAGGTGCAAGTGTCGGTCGCAGGACAACATCTGCAAGACATTCCCGACCAGTTACAGTCTTCATACTAATGGGACAAATTCGGGGAAATTTTATTACATCTGTCTAACATCTTTTCAGGTGGCATTAATCTCATTATGCGAAAATTAGCACAATAAAAAGTTTCAGCGAACGGAGACAGTCTTATGCAACGCAATAAATTTCTTCTTGGCGGCTTGCTTATTTTAGCCGCGGTAGTGTATCTTATCTTCTCATCCACAAAAGCCAACGCCGAATTCTTTATGACCGTAGATGAAGTCAACGCGCAGGGTCAATCCATCGTTGGCAAAAACTTGCGGCTTTCCGGCGCGGTGGTCGGCGATACAATCCAATATGACGCGAATACGCTCACGCTCAGTTTTGACGTGGCGCATGTCCCCGGCGATAACGCGGACATCGAAGCCCAAGGCGGCTTGGCGGAAGTTTTGCACGCGGCTGTCACAGACCCGGCGCGGGCGCGCGTAAAAGTAGTTTACATCGGTCCCAAGCCAGACTTGCTCCGCGATGAAGCGCAAGCCATCATGACCGGTCACATGGGAGCCGACGGCGTCTTCTATGCAGATGAACTCCTGCTTAAATGTCCAACCCGCTACGAACAGGCTGTGCCAGGGCAAGCCGTAAAATAATTTCCAAAATCTGACAGGTCTTTATGACCTGTCAGATTTTCTTAAAGGATGATAATCATGATCGCTCAATTTGGATTCGGCGTTTTAATTCTTAGCTTCATCGTTACAATTTATAGCGTAATCGCCGCAGTAATGGCGGCGACTAGAAAATCCGCTTCATTGACTGAGAGCGCGCGGCGGGCAATGTTGCTCACCTTTCCGCTGATTACGCTTTCAGCATTGTCATTAATTTATTTACTGGTCTACAATCATTTTGAAATAGCCTTCGTTTATGAAGTAACCAGCAAAAGTATGCCTACTTATTTAAAGATCACCGCCTGGTGGGGCGGGCAAGCCGGATCGCTGGTATTCTGGTCATGGTTGCTTTCAGCGTTTACATCCGCAGTCACCCTCCGCAAATGGGACCGCGACCGCGAGTTCCTTCCCTGGGTTATTGTAGTCACCGGCATTACGCTGGCTTTCTTTCTCGTCATGGTAATTTTCTTTGAGAATCCATTTGCTTCAATGTGGTTTGACAAAAGTGGAGAAATGGTAAAAGCCATGTTCATGCCAAACGGAGCCACAGCCGTTCCGCTTCAACTCGATGGACGCGGCTTGAATCCGTTGCTTCGACATCCGGGCATGGTCATTCACCCACCCATGCTTTATCTTGGCTTTGTTTCATTTGTGATTCCCTACGCTTTCGCGATGGCCGCTCTCATCACCGGTCGCACCGATGACCGTTGGATTCGTCTCACGCGCCGCTGGACATTATGGGCATGGTTGTTCCTTTCATTCGGACTCGTACTTGGCGGACGCTGGGCTTATGACGTTTTAGGCTGGGGCGGATATTGGGGCTGGGACCCGGTGGAAATTTCAGCCTTTATGCCCTGGCTGACAGGCACAGCATTTTTACATTCCGTGATGATTCAGGAAAAACGCGGCTTGCTTAAACAATGGAACATGATCCTGATCATCCTGACCTACGCGCTGGTTATCTTCGGGACATTCCTCACCCGTTCCGGTGTGCTGTCCTCTGTCCATGCGTTCGCGCAAAGCGCAATCGGTCCGTTGTTTTTTGCCTTCATCGGATTGACATTCATCGTATCCATTTCCCTGCTCATCAAACGCTGGCCCGATTTGCACGGTGAAACAGAGATGAAGTCCATGCTCTCACGCGAAGCCTTGTTCCTTTTAAACAACCTGCTTTTCATGAGCGTCTTGGTGGTATGTTTTTGGGGAGTGATTTTCCCGCTCATTTCGGAATTGGTAACCGGCGCCAAAGTGACGGTTGGTCCGCCATTTTATGAACGCGCCACCGCGCCGCTTTTTGCGGCTTTGATGTTATTGATGGGCATCGCGCCTCTCTCTGCCTGGGGACATTCGACAGTGCAAACGCTTGGACGCGCTTTGTGGAAATCCGCGCTGGCGGCGGTCATAACGACAGTCATCATCTTCGCCACTTATACTCAAAACGTGATCGCGCTGATCGGCTTCTTGCTGATCGCCTTTGTTCTGTTCGTGACATTTCAAGAGTTTTGGCGCGCGACCCGCGCCCGCCAGAAAACGCAAAACGAAAATTTCTTCAAATCCCTATGGACTCTGGTTGGGCGTAATCGCCGCCGTTATGGCGGTTACATCATTCACATCAGCATGATGCTGATGGCAATCGGTATTCTCGGCATTGAGATATTCCAAACTCAAACACAAGGCACACTGGCTCTTAACCAAAAAGTTGAGATTGGCGGATATCAAGTGGAATATTCGGCGATCTCACAATTCCAGGGACCGGATAACCGCGAGGTAACTCGCGCAGTTGTTAATGTTTACCGTAATGGAGAATATCTCGGTCAAGTGTATCCGCGCATTGACTTTTACACGGACTCACAACAAAATATGACCATCCCCGGACAACGCGCTACCTTAAGAGACGATCTTTATGTCCTGCTTGTAGACTGGCAACCGGTTACATCTAATGGCGCGACCTTTAAGATATACGTCAACCCGCTGGTCAACTGGTTATGGATTGGAAGTTTTCTGTTTTTCATCGGTGTAATCATTGCGGCTTGGCCCGATAAAGACCCCGAACGCGCGGCTGTGCGCGCTTCAAAAACAACGCGGCAGATTAACGAATTGCGTAACGAGTAATCCGTAAAGAGGAAAACAATGAATCGCATTCTTAACCAAAGATCATTACGTATCACGTATTACGTAATATTCCTTTTAGCCATCGTTCTTATTCCCGCCACCATCGTCCACGCGCAAGACCCAACGCCATCCGATGACCAGGTGAATAAGATCGCCGGGCAATTATATTGTCCGGTTTGCGAAAACACGCCATTGGATGTTTGTCCGACAGAGGCGTGCCGTCAATGGCGCGACTTGATCCGCCAGATGATTTCTGAAGGCAAGTCGGAAGCGGAGATCAAACAATATTTTGCGGAGAATTACGGCGCGCGGGTTTTGAGCGAGCCGCCGCGTACAGGACTGAATTGGTTTGTGTACGTCATTCCGCCTGTGATTATTTTGGCAGGCGCGTTCTTTCTCTTCCGCGCGCTCAAAGGTTGGACAAAGCCAGTTGTCGCCTCAACAACTTCGGACACGTCCGAGGCGAAGCCTATCGCACAGGATGATTATGTCGCACGTCTTGAAGAAGAGTTGAAGAAACGAAAATAAATCACACAGACCGGATAAGTTTTGGAAACCTTTCAGGTCTTTATGGAGAATGTTATGACAGAGATAAAAGATACAGCGCCGAAACGCGGCGTACCGATGTGGGCGCAAGCCATTATCTGGGGATTGTTAATTATATTGCTTATCGTTGTTGGACTGGGCTTGAAGCGCGCACAACAAGGCACGGTGCAACCCGGCGATAAGATCCCCGATTTTACATTGCCTTTATTCAAAGGTTATGAATACGAGGGCAAGAGCGAAATAAAACTTTCCGATTTGCACGATAAGGTTGTGGTGCTAAACTTCTGGGCGTCATGGTGCAAGCCTTGCGAACAGGAAGCCGCCGAAATGCAACAAGCCTGGGAAGCGAACGAAGCCTCGGGCAAAGTCATTTTTCTCGGCGCTGATTATGTAGATACCGAACCCGAAGCGCGCGCCTTTCTAAAAAAATATGGGATTGATTATTACAACGGACCGGATATGGGAACAAAAATATCGCAATTGTTCCGCATGAAAGGCGTCCCTGAAACCTACTTCATTGACCGTGAAGGCGTCTTACAGTACGTACAAGTTGGACCGTTCGCGTCGGCGGATGAAATCCAAATTCATATTGACGACCTACTCAAATAGTGGAACCCATGGAACTTGGCTCAATCTTCCTCCTGTTGGCTGTGACCGTTTTGGTCGGCATTTATCTGTATGCTCCCTTTATGGCGCGCGCTCGCCGCGTGACCGAGGACTCTTATGAAGTTTCCGCGTTGCTTGCAGAACGTGACCGCGTGATCAACTCGCTTCAAGAATTGGATTTTGACAATAACCTGAACAAAATTTCCGTGGAGGAATATGCGCCTCAACGCGCCTTGCTTTTACAAAAAGGCGCGGACATCCTGCGTAAACTTGACGAGTTGACATCCGCATCCTCCGTCCTGAGCGGAGTCGAAGGACAAGGAGATAACGCTCAGGCGCGCATCGAAAAAGAAGTTCGCACAGACTCGTCTGTCAAAGCCGCTGAACTCAACGACGACGATATCGAATCCATGCTGGCGGCGCGCAGGAATCAGCGCAAAGAAAAATCTGCGGGCTTCTGTCCAAAGTGCGGCAAAGCTGTGCTGGTTATAGATCGCTTCTGTCCAACGTGTGGGAAATCACTAACATAATAAAAGTCATTGTGAGTCTTCAAGAAGCACAATCCCCATCTCATTGGCGGAGATTGCTTCGCAAAGTACGCTCGCAATGACGAAAACTTGAGGAACTCATGAAACTACGTTACACAATTATTTTTGCAATCATCGCATTCGCATTGTCAGCTTGTACTCTTGCGGCTGATATTACGCCGCCACCGAATTATGTCGCTCCCAGCCCTATGCCCACGCTGGGACCATTGTTTCCGTCACAAGCGCCGAATATTCATAACGGCGCGGTCATCTATATTGAAAACTGCGCGTCCTGTCACGGCGTTACAGGTTTGGGAGACGGCGATGATGGCAAGCAGCTTCCTGTCGCAGTCGCGGCTTTGGCATTGCCTGAGACCGCGCGCAAAGCATCACCCGCGGGATGGTTCACAACCGTTACACAAGGCAGACCCGATCGATTCATGCCATCCTTCGCCAGCCTCAACGATCAACAACGTTGGGACGTGGTCTCTTACGCGCTCACGCTTCATACCACGCCCGAAGAAATTGACAAAGGTAAAACGCTCTACGAAACCAATTGCATCTCCTGTCATGCGGATGGTTTTACGCAGGAATTCATGGCGGGCAAATCTGCAGAAGCGCTGGTCTCCTTCATTATAAAGGGACATGATAAGTTCCCCGCGTCAAAATTAAATGAAGATGAATCGTACGCGGTTGCGGCTTACATGCGGACTCAATCCCTTGCGCTTCCAATGCCAACCCCCACAACTGCTCCCGTTTCCGAGACTCCCGTCACGGCTAATGCTGGGACTCCGTCAGTGGCGGCGACTCCGCTCGAAGGCACAGCCCAAGCTCAAGTCACGTCAGAAGCGACAGCGGTTGCAGGCTTCGGTATCGTGCGCGGCTCCGTTGATAATCAAACAGGTAAAGCGCTTCCAGCCGATGTCATAGTAACCTTGCGCGCCCTCGAACATGGCAGTGATCCAACCGCCGGTCCACAGGAAGTATTCAGCGCTACAACCACCCTGCAAGCGGATGGAACCTATTCATTTAAAAATGTGGAAATGCGTGAGAACCGCATTTTGATAAGCGAATTGCAATTTGAAGGCACAACCATTCAATCGGAATATGCGGTCATTAAAGCGGGCGATACTGAAGCGGCTTTGCAGGCAATTGTTTTGCATGAGACATCCAGCGACACATCCTTGCTTTCCATCAAAGACGCCAGCATATTCTTTAATTTCACCGGCGATGGAACGATGCAAGTCTTCGCGGTGTATACGCTGACGAACCCAACCGATAAAACAATTTTGGTTTCAATGGGAGATGCGCAGGAAATTCCATTTATTAAACTTCCACCCAATTCAAAAGACATCGGCTACGAAGCCACACAGGATAGCGCTTCCTTTATTTCCACCAGCGATGGATTTGGCATCCCGCCCAGCAAAACTTCATACGGAATTATTGCCTTCGCGACTCTGCCAAAAAGCGACAAGATCGAACAACCGTTTGTCCTGCCTATTGATCTGGTCAATGTTTTCCTGCCTGAAGGCGTAACCGCCAAGGGCGATAAACTGACCGATCAGGGCGTGAAGGATATGCAAAGCGCAAAATTCCAATCCTATACAACGAGCGCCATAAAAGCAGGCGACACGCTTACTTTCACGATCTCCGGCGAGCCGATTATTCCCGCCGCATCCACTGCCGCCGCGCCTGCGAATCAAAACCAGACTCTGCTGATCGGCATTGGCATTTTCGGCGTAGCTCTCATCATAGCGGGCGTTTGGCTTTATCTGCGCGACCGCAACCGCCGCGATGAAGACGAAGATGAACAGGATGAATTCGATTCATCGGAAGATGTAATGGACGCCATGCTCGCGCTCGACGACCTGCATCGCGCCGGTAAAATCTCTGATGAAGCCTATCAAAATCGCCGCGCTGAACTGAAAGATATTCTGAAAAATAAGAGCGCGTAAAACATAACGCGTGTTGCGTAATACGTAATATTACGCAACACGAATTACGAATTATCACATGATTGAAGTAAAAAAACTCATCAAACGCTTTGGCTTAAAGGCTGTATTACGCGGGCTGGATTTTGAAGTTCAGCCCGGCGAATTCGTGGCGTTGCTCGGTCCCAACGGCGCGGGCAAGACCACCTTCCTGCGCATCCTAGCCACACTCTCGCGCCCTTCAATGGGTGATGTAAAAATAGCCGGATATCATTTGCCGCGTCAAGCCGCGCAAGTCCGCGCGCGTCTGGGCGTGGTCTCGCACATGCCTTTGTTATATGAAGACTTAACCGCCGAGGAAAACCTGCGCTTCTACGCGCGCATGTATGGCATTTCAAAAAAGGAAGAACGCATCACAGAAGTTTTAGAAATGGTTGGTTTGGAAAAACGCCGCAAAGACCTTATCCGCACCTTCTCACGCGGAATGCAACAACGTCTCGCCATCGGGCGCGCGGTTCTGCACGATCCCGAAGTGATGTTATTCGATGAACCTTATACCGGACTCGATCAAGACGCCTCGTCCATGCTGGATGAAGTGCTTCGTTCGGTAGCCGCGCAAGGACGCACGGTTGTGATGACGTCTCACGATCTCGCGCGCGCCGAGGAACTCGCCACGCGCTTTGACATTCTTTCGCGCGGCGTCATTACTGCGTCAGCTACGCGTAAAAATCTACGCAAGACAAACCTGCTGACATTCTACAAAGAGTCATTGGCGGATGCAGCATGAAAAACAAAAAATATGAATCGACATCCGTTGTCGAACGTCCATCAGCGAGCATATTGCAAGCGACATTTGCCATCGTGCAGAAAGACCTCGCGGCTGAATTCCGCTCACGTGAATTGCTTTCAGCCATGCTGGTCTTCTCGCTGTTGGTCATCCTCATATTCAACTTCGCGCTGGAATTGGATATTAAAACACGTCAATCAGTGACCGCCGGAGTCTTGTGGACGACCTTCGCTTTTGCAGGCACATTGGGCCTCAACCGCTCAATGGCTGTTGAAAAAGACCGCGGCTGTATGGACGGTCTTCTGCTTGCGCCGGTGGATCGTTCGGCGATTTACTTCGGCAAAGCCATCAGCAACCTGGCTTTCATGCTGATCGTGGAAGCCATTGTCCTGCCGGTGTACAGCGTTTTATATAATGTCAATCTTTTTCGTTTCGACTTGATCGGCGTAATTTTGCTTGGCTCGATTGGATACACAGCAGTCGGCACATTGCTCGCGGCTATGTCGGTGCAGACGCGCACGCGTGACGTGTTGCTGCCCATTTTGCTTTTTCCGGTCGTTGTCCCGGTCCTGCTCTCAGCCGTCAAAGCCAGCGGAGGTTTGCTGGCTGGCGCGGAATTTTCAGAGATACTTGCACCGCTTAACATCTTGCTCGTTTATGATGTGATCTTTATCGCCATAGCTTTTATGGTGTTTGATTATGTAGTGGAAGAATAATTTTGCCGTCATTGCGACGCGCACGTCGCGGGCATTTGTTGCGACGAAGCAATCCCCAATCGTATAGAAGATTGCTTCGCGAAGTACGCTCGCAATGACATAACAATCGTTAAGGAGTCTTCATGCTTAAACCTCTTAGCCTCAAAATTCTCGACATCGTTACAGTTATAGTATTGGCAATATCCACATATCTGGCGCTGGTCTTTGCGCCCGCCGAAATCGTCATGGGACAAGTCCAGCGTGTGTTTTACTTTCACATCGGCACAGCCTGGGTCGGGTTGATGGGATTCATTGTCGCGGCAGTCGCGGGTATCGCCTATCTCGTCACGCACGATCTAAAATGGGACCGTGTTGAATTAGCCGCGGTTGAAGTCAGCCTGGTGTTCTTCTTCATCACCATCGTACTTGGCTCCATTTGGGCGCGCCCGGTCTGGAATACCTGGTGGACATGGGATCCGCGCCTGACCACAGCCGCCGTCACCGAACTGATCTACATTGCCTACTTCATGCTCCGTCAGGGCATTGAAGACCCGGATCGCCGCGCCCGCTTCGGCGCTGTCTACACACTGCTGGGCGGAATCAGCGCGCCGATCACGTTCATGGTGATCCGCTTGTTCCGCACCATTCATCCGGTTGTAATCGGCAGTCAAAGCGCGGCGGCGCAAGGTGGTTTTAACATGACTGGCGATATGAAAGTGGCATTCTTCTTCGCCTTGTTTGCTTTCACCGTCATCTTTATTGATTTATTCTGGCATCGCCTGCGCCTCGGCAGTTTGCAAGACAAGGTCGAGCAGATGAAACTCAAAGTTACCATGTAATAATTGGAGAATATTATGGAAACAATTCCCGATACATCCGGCTATATGATCGCCGGTTACGCCATCGCTTTTATTGTGATGGGCATGTACGTTCTCAGCATGTACCTGCGTCATCGCAACCTGAGCCAGGACCTCGAGACGCTGGAAGCTATCAGCAACGAGAGCAAGCCGAAGCCCGCGCGAGTCGAAAAATCCAAGCCGTCTGCGAAAAAATCCAAAGCTCCCATCAAGAAAAAGAAATAGTCAAAAAATGCAGAGTCCGCTATAATGAAGGCGGACTCTGTTGATTCTATGTTTAAACGCGGAACGGAACTGATACTGGCAATTTGCCTTTTGACAGGGCTTGCGGTCACACCGACCTCAAGCCTGGCTGCCGCGTCTGACGCGCCTCCCGGACCCGATAGATTTACCGTTATCACCGTGAACTATGTCCAATACACATGGTGGCTGATGCAATGGGATGGCGATGTATTTACCTGCGAAATCATTACAGACCATACTGGACAACCAACCCTTGACGAAGTTTATAGAGATTGCGGCGAAGATGTTTCTGATGTATGGTACGCGCAAGATCCTTGCATAGTAGGGAATCATACACAATGCAAGGGCTATTATGTCTTTGAAGTCGGCAAAGAAAAGAAAACAAAAGAAATCTCGGCGCAATTGCCTCCGGCTGTGGCATGGCTGACCCTGCAAGATTGCCAACCGGTTTCCAGCGTTTTTACAAATATTTGCGAGACCAATCCCAAACTCATAGTGACGGGACAGGAACCGCTTCCCAATGAAACAATTACAAGGGTGGAAGGCACAGTAGATGGAGAAACCTTCTCATGTGAAGGTTCGGTTTGCGAACTTACTTTTAACCAAACAAGCAAAGATGGCGCGGCGCTGGAATTCTGGACATACTCCAGTTACGGAGATAGCAGTGAGGTCTTCACCGCGCGAGTCCGCGTGATAGAAACAGATCAAGGCGATCCCGATCAACTCTACTGGTATGTGGATGTGCTATCCAGCCAATGGCAGGGACAACCGGTAGCCACCTGCGCGGATTCGTGGGAGTCATTTCCGCCTGTTGGCGGTCCGCCGAAATGGCTGACCACGCCGAAGAAAAGCAAAGGCTTGAGCAGTAATATTCCATATACGTATTTGGCGGCTAACTTAATCCTGCAAGGCGTAGTAGACGCGCGCGACTGCCCCGACGGCGGATTGGATGCAGGCGGAGGCGCGAATACCTGCGGCTTGGAAAAAGCCCGACCAGCCGTAAAGAAATGGCAAAATCAATTCGATGAGTTAATCATCGCCACAGCCAAAGAGACCGGCGTTCCCGCGCAACTGCTTAAGAATCTATTTGCGCGCGAAAGCCAGTTTTGGCCCGGCATCTTCACAACCGGCGACATTGGTCTCGGTCAATTAACCGAAGACGGCGCCGATACTACATTTTTATGGAATCGATCTTTTTATGCCCAATTCTGTCCGTTGATTTTACCGGGCGAAGAATGCGGCAGTGGATATTTACATCTTGACGCCGATAAACAGGAACTCTTGCGGCGGGCATTGATCAGCAGCGTCAACGCAAGTTGTCAAGATTGTCCGCTTGGGTTGGACCTCAGCCAGGCTAATTTTTCTGTCGGCGTATTTGCCCACACCTTGCTGGCAAATTGTGAGCAGACCGGGCGGCTTGTCCGCAATGTCAGCGATCAGGCTCCCGGCGAGGTCGCCTCCTATGAAGATTTATGGAAGTTCACACTCGTCAACTATAATGCCGGTCCTGGCTGTTTAGGCGACGCGTTACAAACCGCATCCGATGAAAACAAAGACCTAACTTGGGAAAACATAACGCCTTATCTTTCTTCGGCATGTGCCGGCGCGATTGATTACACAAACGATATTAGCAAATAATATTAAGTCGGATGATAATCCGACTTTTTTATAAGAAGCAACAAAATAAATTTCATCCTTGGGAGTCACCATGCTCACACTCACTGAAAAGATTCTCTTCGCAATCGCAACGTTGGCGTCGCTCTATTTCACCTATCGCGGCGCGCAACACATTGTCAAAAATATCGGCAGTGGAAAAGGCAAAGTAGTTTGGTCGCTGGCTTACAAACGGATTGGAGAACTCATCGTCAAGGTGGGATTGTTCCAACCCGTTTTTCGTTTCCGGCTTTGGACAAGTATTTTGCACGCGCTCATCGGCTGGGGTTTTCTCTCTTTCCTGCTCATCAACCTTGCGGATTTGATCAACGCCTATACCGGTTTTAAATTGCTTGAACATTTGGGATTATTTGGCGACCTGTATCGTCTGCTGGCAGACATAGTCAACGTCCTGATTATTATCGGGATCGTGGCGATGGCTATTCGCCGATTCATTCTTCGACCTGCAACCCTATCCACGCGTGAGACGACTTTGCTTCATCCCAAAGCGCGGTTTGGCATCATGCGCGATTCGGCAATCGTCGCGACGTTTATCTTTATCCACAACCTGATGCGGTTTTTGGGAGAATCTTTCAGCCTGGCATTGGCGGGAAAAACTGATAGCTGGCAGCCAACCATTTCGGCAGTATCAGGTTTATGGTCCGGTGTGGATGCGAGAGTCCTAATCGCCGGTGAACATATCGCATTCTGGTTATCCATCGGCGCGGTGGTGGCGTTCCTTCCATATTTCGCATACAGCAAACATATTCACTTATTCTTTGCGCCGATCAATTTTGCATTGAAACCTGAACGCAAATCAATCGGCGAATTAAGTTATGTAAATCTTGACGATCAAAGCATCGAACAATTTGGCGCGGCGAAGATGAAGGATTTAGGTTGGGAGCAGATCATGGACAGTTATGCCTGTATCATGTGCTTCCGCTGTCAGGAAGTTTGTCCGGCGTATAACACCGGAAAATTATTGTCGCCTGCCGCATTGGAAATTAACAAACGCTATCACTTGAATTATGGCGGCGCGACCGATGTTGAATTAAAGGAATTGATTTCCGATGAAGCTGTGTGGGCTTGTACTTCATGCGGCGCGTGCGTGGATATTTGCCCGGTCGGCAACGAACCGATGCGCGACATTTTGGAAATTCGCAGAAATCTTTCCATGATGGAAAGCGCGTTCCCGAAACAATTGGAGACCGCGTTCAAAGGCATGGAACGCAATATGAATCCGTGGAACGTTTCGCAAGCGGATAGAATGAAATGGGCGGAAGGCATGAACGTGCCAACGATTGAACAAAATGGCGAACCTGAAATTTTATGGTGGGTCGGGTGCGCGCCCGCTACGGATGTACGCGCACAAAAGACCGCGCAAGCCTTTGCAAAGATATTAAACGCGGCTGGAGTCAATTACGCGGTACTTGGAAAGAACGAATCCTGCACCGGCGACTCGGCGCGCCGCGCGGGGCGCGAAGATATTTTCTTTGGGCTGGCTTCTGCCAATGTGGAATTGTTAAATGAAGTAAAGCCAAAAAGAATCGTTACGACCTGTCCGCATTGTTTACATACCATCAAAAATGAATATCCAGCATTCGGCGGAAATTATGAAGTCATTCACCACACTCAATTAATTAATGAGTTGGTCGGCGCAGGAAAAATACAGTTATCAGTGAGCAGTGATCAATTATCAGTTACCTTCCATGATCCGTGTTATTTGAGCCGACATAATAAAATTACGGACGCGCCGCGCAAGACCTTGAAAGACGCGGGCATGACAATCATTGAAATGCCGCGCAATTCAGCCAAATCATTCTGTTGCGGCGCGGGCGGCGCGCAAATGTGGAAGGAAGAGGAAGCAGGCACAGCGCGCGTAAACGAGACGCGTTTTGCTGAAGCCAAAGCGACGGGCGCTAACACGGTGGCGGTAGGCTGTCCATTCTGTTTGACGATGATGCACGACGCATCCAAAGCAGATGGAAGCGATATTCAAGTAAAAGATATTGCGGAGATCGTGGCTGAAAGACTCAAAGCGTAAGGGTTCGTAAAAATATAACTTCCCGGAGTCCCGTCATTGCGAGCCGTTCTTTGGCGAAGCAATCTCCCTCACAGTGTAGGGGATTGCTTCGTTGGGAAGAGCGCCCTCCTCGCAATGACGGAAGTTATTGATTTTCAAAGCATAAACGCAAAACAAAAAAGTGGATAACCCAATAAGTTATCCACTTTTTATTTTCATGCCATTTTACACTTGATACTTAATGCAATGCGTTATAGAATAGCCCTGTGATCAAATCCATCAAAGATAGAACAACGAAAAAAATATATTCGCTTGAGGCGTCGCAAAGAATTCCTTCCGAATTACAGCCTATCGCTTTACGAAAACTGCGCGTGCTCAATAGCGTCAAAAATCTGAATGACCTGCGCATCCCCCCCACAAATATTTTAAGAAGATTGCTCGGACATCGCCAGGGACAATTCAACATCCGCATCAATGAAGATTGGCGGATTTGTTTTGACTGGCGCGATGGCAACGCGCATAATGTCGAAATCATAAATTACAAGAAGGAATATCGTGTCTAAAAAATTCCCGCCGGTTCATCCCGGAATTATTCTGCTCGAAGAATTTCTCAAACCGATGGAATTGACGCAAATCCGCGTGGCGCACGACTTGAAATTATCTCCGCGCGTGATCAATAACATTGTACGCGGCGGACGTCCCATCAACGCGGAAATCGCTCTGCGGCTTTCGCGTTACTTCGGCAACACACCGCAGTTCTGGCTTAATCTGCAAGCGGATTATGATATTGACGTTACGCGCAAGGCATTGGGAAAAAAGATTTTGAGAGAAGTAAAAATTTAAGGCGTTACTCGAATCCAAGTCCAAGCGCCATTTTTCATATTTTCGGCTATAATTGAAATTATCGGAAATTCAAAAAATCTTCCGACAAAAGGATAATTGTATGCTAAATGTGCGCGTCAACCCCAAAGGACAGGTCACGCTTCCAAGAGAGATCCGCCGCAAATTAAAGATCAAGACAGGCGACCAAATGGCGGTTATTCTCGATGGTGAGCAAATCGTCATTAAACCGATTGCCCACACCTTACTTGACATGCGCGGACGCGTCCGCGTTTCAGGCAAACAGGATTTTGACGCCATTCGTCAGCAGGCAATGAGAAAGCGCGTCCAAAAGAGGGAAAGCTAAAATGGATGTTGAAACTGTCTTCGCAGATACCAATCTGTTCCTGCGTTATCTTACCAATGACGTCCCCGCGCAAGCAGACGCTGTGGAAAAAATAATACGCCGCGCCGCCAAAGGACAGGTCGCTCTGGTGACGACGAGTATGGTCATCGCTGAAATTGTATGGACGCTGGAAAGTTATTACGAACTCGAAAAAACAGAAATTCAAAATATGGTGTTGGGAATCTTGAACACAGAGGGACTGAATATTATTGACTCAGACTTGATACTGCAAGCCATCATCCCTTATGCCGAGAAAAACGTGGATTTTATTGACGCATTCAACGCCGCATGGATGAATAAAAATAATATCAGCAAGGCATACACTTTTGACCAAAAACATTTCAATCGCTTCGAGGGGATTATTGCGGAAGCGCCGAAGTAAAATCAAACGATGAAACAAATCAAAAGCGACGGTCATTCCGTCGCTTTTTGTATCAGATAATCATATTTGCCGATATTCATTTCCCAAATGGTTTTCAATCGTCCGAGTAAAAACAGATCGCCCGTTGTAATGAGTTTCATCTTTTCGTAGAATTCAGCAAGGTGAGAATCGGCGATTAAATTTTTACCGCTTTCGAATGTTTCCACATAGCCTTTCGGCAGGTCGCGTTCAAAGTGACCGATGCGCGCAAAGGGATTGCCGATAGGCAGCCGCGCCAGCACCGGGTCAGATAACGCATAAATGTCAACCACGTGCAGGTCTGGTCCGCCGTAATAGCCGGTCATGCCCACAGCTCCTTCCACAGTGACGCGCTTGCCTTCTGCGCGAAGTTTCCTGCCCCCCTCTGCAAAAGGAAATTGCGGCATGATAAACGCCCGGTTCAAGGAAGTCAAACTGGTACCCGGAAAATAGACTTCGCGTTCATCTGAAATTCCATTGTATTGATCCAAAACAACTTTATCGTTTCTGTTAAGAATGGTTGCAACCGTTCCACGCGGAGAAATAAAACCGAGCAAAAGGATCAGTCCGACAAATAAATATTTTTGTTGACCGGAAATTTGTTCCATTAGTTTTACCAAAAGAATAACGCTTGCAAAAAGAACAGCCGAGAAAAAACGCCCGGTCATGTGATCCCCGCCGATGTAGAAGATATAAAAAAGATAAAGGGCGATGCCAGCCGCCGCAGATTTGAACTTCCATTCGCTATTCCCAAACGCGATGATGAGCGTGACCAGGACTACGACAAGCGTGATTGGATCCCATGCCAGGGAATTGAGAAAATATAATACGCCCTGATTGAAGAGTAAATATTGCGGCACACCCGCGCCAAGTTTGGCATAATATGTATTCGGAAAAAGGAATCCATAATAGAAGAGGGAGAAAATTTCCCAAAGGATAAAGGGCGTGAATCCAAACAATAATTGCCTGACGTCGCGAAAACGATGCTGTTTCCAAAAGACATAAATCAAAGCGGGCATAAAAAACAAAAGCGAATCCATGCGATTGAGAGTGGCAAGACACGCAAGTATGGAGAGAAGAAAGAGGCGGCGCGGCGGCGCGGGAAATTCGGTCTGAAAAAAATAATAGATGAAAATGATAAGGATCAAATGCGTGGCGGGATTTTCAAGCCCCGAACCGGAATAATCCACAAAGGACTTGGAAAGCATGAGGATCGCCCAACCGAACATCACCGCCAACGGATCATCTGATATTTTCGTGATAAAGAAATAAATGGCAACAAGGGTTGTGACCAAAGATAGAAGCATAAGCGTGAAATAACCGTCACGCACGATGAGATACATGCCGGTCATCAAGAACATCCACAGTGGATTGGTATATGCCTGCACGCGTTCAGGCGGATTAAAGGTCAGTCCATAACCATGCACCCAATTATCCACTGTGCGGAGGGTAATGAAGGCGTCATCGTTCAGCCAAGCCATACGGAGAAAAACCATAACGCTGGCAATAAAAAGCAGAATAAAAAGCGCTCGATTGGATTGTTTCATGGTGGGTTAATTATAGCAGACGACACCCAACCTTTTCAGGTATGATCGGATATATATTATAGACATGGACGAAAAACAAGCCATTCAACGACTCAAAAACGGTGACATCAGCGGATTGGAATTCATGGTCGCGTGTCATCAAGTGAAGGCTGTGCGCACAGCCTATCTGATCACGCGGGACTTGGGGCAGGCTGAGGACATCGTGCAGGATTCTTTCATTCGGGCATTTCGCGCCATGCGCGGCTTCGACGAGACGCGTCCGTTCGAACCGTGGTTCATGCGGAGCGTGGTCAATGCCTCGGTGAAGATGATGCAGAAGTCCGCGCGGCAGATTGAGGTGGGGGATGAAGCGGATGAATCCGTTTTTGCGGAATTGGCCGCGAGGGTCGAGTCGGTTGAGGCGCAAGTTGAGTCCATCGAAATCCAAAATCAAATCTGGGATGCCATGCAGAAATTATCGCCGAGGCAGAGAGCTGTCATCGTGCAAAGATATTTTCTCGAAATGAGCGAGGCCGAGATGGCGAAAGAATCTGGCACTGCGGCTGGCACGGTGAAGTGGATGCTGAACGCGGCGCGTGAACGCTTGCGCAGCCTGCTGGAAAGGAGCGAAGAATGAAAGACAATCGCATGAAAGACGCGCTTGAAAACATCGCTCGCCGCGGCGTCCCAGAAAATACCAATGTGTGGCCCGGCATCTCTGCCCGGCTCGAAAGGAAATCTTTTATGTTGACGCTTCGCAATCGCCCGATTGTGGCGATATTGATTGCTCTGTTGAGCTTACTGGTTTTGAGTGGCGTGGTTTATGCCATCGGTCATTCCCTTGGATATATCCCCGGCATTGGGTTGGTGGATCAAAGCGCGCCGATCCGTGTGCTGGCTGAACCTGTTTCGCAAACACAGGATGGGATTACGGTGAAGGTTGAGGAAGCGGTTCTCAGTGTAGATAAAACCGTTATCAAGTTTAGCGTTGACGGTATTTCAATGGCCGCCGCCAATTCACAGGACCTTACCCAATGTGCCGATGGCTCGTTAAGTTTGTCGGATGGTTCATCAATAAAACCAATTAGTGGATATGGACTGAATTACTGGGGCTCAGGTTTTGAAGCTCGCTACACTTTTGGATCATTGCCATCTGATGTCAACGAAGCGACTTTCATCCCGCCTTGTATTCAGGGATATCTGCCAGACGCAAAACTTGAAAATTGGAAACTGCCCCTGCATTTCATCCCCGCTCCGCCGGAGATGACCGTCATGCCCGTGATCGAAGTTACGCCCTCGCCGCAGGCGGCCAGCGAGAATCCGCTGACGCTTGAAAAGATCATTGAAACTGACAGCGGTTATATTCTGGCCGGTACGTTTAGTTCGGTGGGTCTCCCGCCGAATGAAAAAGCAGTGCAATTCGGACAATCGCCGACGATCACCGATGCCAGCGGGCAAAACGTTCCCTTCGACTTTGCAAATTACAAGTTGGATCTGCCTGCCGAGGAAATGCGGACAGAAATCTCCCCGTGGGCGTTCGAACTTCATGGCAAACAGTTCGACTGGCCGCTGACCATCACGTTCAATTCACTAGCGGTGGAACTCTCAGACGCTCAAGCGCAATTTGAATTCGATGCCGGACCGACCTCGAAAGACGGACAAGTCTGGGAAAATTTAAATATCCATTTTGAATTGGCAGGTCATCCGGTGCATGTACTCAACGTGATTCGCATGCCGGACAGTTATCAGTTCAACTTCGCGACTGAGGACTCAACTTTCTTCAATGCGGTTGATATATCCATTGGAGATTCCACGCAGGGAATGACGGGCATAGATGGGCCTTCCAACTTTGGCTCGGAAGCCAAATTTGCAGACACAGTTCCATCGGGCAAGATGACAGTTCTTCTCAGCCATCCAGTTGTTTTGGAATCCGTTAACTGGCAATTGCAATGGCAACCGGATCATGCTCCGACTATGCCCACACCGACCGCTGTCTCTGCGTCAGCGCATCAAGCCTGCCTGACAATTGATTCGTGGAAAGCAGCATTAGCCAACCCTCAGCCAATTCCTGCCGACCTCTCCGGCAAAATTATTTTATCCGAATATGATAATCTGCCCGCGAATTCCAGCAGTCCATTGGTTTATGCAGCCAACCTGGACGGAAGCAACATGAAAAAAATTGGAAGCGGGGTTTACGATATTTCTCCGTCACCCGATGGCTCGCAGGTGGTCTACAGCCTGGAAGATGGTTTATATATTGAGAATATTGCCACCGGAGAAACACACCAGATTCCCAATACAATCTCCAACGATAGAACACCGTATTGGTCACCCGATGGAACACGCATCGCTTTTCTGCGAGCCGAAAGTCCAACATCCTATCCGAACCTCTACACCATCAACCCAGATGGCACAGACACACAAAGAATCACACAGCAGACTGGGGATTACTATTTACTCGGCTGGCCTCCGGATAGTTCCGCTCTGCTATTCACAATGTTTACGCAGGGAGGATATCAACTCAAGAAAGTAGAGTTTGCATCCGGAACGATAAGCGATTTATTGGCGCTAAGGGCGGGACATTTTGATGCCGTTGCGCCAGATGGAAACGATGTTGTTTTTCACGACCTAATTGATGAGACGACTCTGGGACTTTATATTTCCCACCTTGACGGTTCAGACCGTAGATTAATTGGACAGGCGACCAGTGATAATAATTGGAACCTTTCAAGCTCAGTCTGGTCGCCAGATGGGAAGTGGCTGGCAGTGAACATCACCGACTTGGATAAAGCCCAAGCAGAATTTACAGCGGCACTGGTCAATCCACAGACCTGTCAAATTATTCCCCTCCCAATTACTGGGGAAATTGACTTCTGGCTGCGTTGAGGCAGTAAAACGAAGACAGGCGGAGGGCCAATTGGCTCTCCGCTTGTTCATTCTTTCATCTTTCTTCTTTTGTTTACAGTTCCTTCGCCCGCCTTTCATTTTGACGCTGGTGAGAATCCACAATACAACCAGACTTGGAATCTAAACCAGGAATTGGAAATTGCTGGATATAGAATCAAAATCGAATCTGCCCGCGCGGCAACATTTGACGATATCAAAGACAATCCTGATATTTGGGATCCCAACGGTGGACCAGATTACCCCGATGGCTCACAGGGTTATGACACCGGCTACCAATTTGCAGTCAACTATGATGCGCCGGTGAGTAACGTGGCGCTAGACATTCAATCCGACTCGTGCTGGTTGTATGATGCCCGTCCTGCTACGCCAATTGCAACAATGTTCTATACTGAATTATGCCGAGGTGGCTACCCCAAAGGAATTGTAAATGTCATGCTCAGTGAAATTTCCATCCTTGTAGAGCATCCTTGGCAAACGATCTGGCAACCATAGAACGGCATCTCCAATAAAAGCATGAAGTTCGATGCAATTGCGTCGAACTTCATGCGCCGAAAATTCTTCAGCCAATAGGAAAATAATGGCACAAATCTCCTGTACGATTATTCTATAGTTTATGGCAAAATCAATTTAGTGGATGGGCTTTCCAAAGTCTCTCACAAATCAAACCACAGAAACGTTGGTACATACAAATCAAAAGGAAAACATCATGAATTCAAAACACAATGTCAGTTACGTTTTATTCTCTGTCGCCTTGATAGCGATCATTTCGGCTTGCAGCGCGTCGCAGACAGAACGCCAGCCCCCAAATGCAGATCCGGTTGTTACTGCGACTTCGATTCCCGTAAGTACGCTAACAGCCATTACTGCCATCGCGCCGACAACCGCCCCCACCGCGACCTCGCCAGCGCCAGAACCATCAGAAATAAGTCCGGCCGTTGAAGGTAATCAAATCGCCTTCAACGGAATCTCCTTCGCCATTCCCGATGGAATGGCGAGCGGGACACACAATGAAATCGTGCCCCAAACATCGCCAAACGAAACTATGTTTGTCTGGCCTCAGCACACGAAAATCGTTTTGCAGGGATATGTATTGCAGAGTCAAAATCAACCGCAAATTTTGATTTTTCCGGTGAATGAATACGAAACCATGAGCAATGATCCCGCCGCCTCGCAGTATGACGCGAAAACCATGATCACAACCCTGCAAAATATTTTGAATACCCAACAATTTCCATCTGAGGGTTATTTCCCTTTCCTGCCTGACCAACATGCCACACAAGTCTTTCATGTTCAAGAGAAAATTTTATCTTTCCAGAACGGGAACGGCATCCGCTATATCACAGAGTTCAGTCAGGCGCATTATCCTACACATTCCAGGGAATTACCAATGATGGGAAATATTACGTGTCAGTTATCTTGCCAATTCAGCAGCCTCAATTGCTTTCCACTCCTGCGCCGGAAAACGACACTGAGTATCCGGCTTATCTGGCTGCAACGATTGCTAAACTCAATCAGCCGGAAGGCGCAGAATCGGACAGTTCGAATCCATTTGCCCCGTCTCTTGCGTCTTTGGATCATCTGATCCAATCGTTGATCGTGAGCGGGCAGTAAATCAAACGGCGGATTTGCGTTGTGATTTTTCAGGTATCATTATCCGAAGGAGATACGAGTATGAAAAACAAAACAATTTTTACATCAATACTAATACTGTTTGGACTCGTTATTGCAACCAGCGGCGCTTACGCTTTTTCAAGAAAATTTTTAGATCCCGGCTTACTTAATATACCTGGGTTTCCTCCGCTATCCAGCGTGAATATTCCATCTCAAACTCAAAACGGTTTTACAGCAACCATAAAAGGTATATATGCCGATGCATCCCGCATTGTCTTTGCTGTGCATGTGACAGGCAAGCCTGATAATGTTTACCTGGATCGCGTCTCGCTTAAAGATGAAAATAGCGTGGATATAAACGCCAGCATGGGATTCGGTCCGGCTGGCGGAAGCGATCCGTCTCTCTACCAAATCGAATTTAATCCCGTCATTCCACTCAAAGAACATCTCAAAGGAAAATTGAATTTTGACGTTGTTTCATCTCCGGGTGACGGTGAATCCCTCGCGCAATTTTCATTTGATCTTGACCTGCCCGTTCACCCCGCGCTGACGTTTGATCCAAAACAAAGTTTCCTGTCCGTTGATGGCGTAAAAATTCTTTTGGATCGCGTGGTCATCACCCCCGCGTACACACAGGCTTATTTGTGTTACGCCAAGCCAAGCGATGCAGATTGGATGATTGGCAGTGACGCTGTTTTGAAAATCAGAAATCAACAAAGCAGTCTAAATTCATATAGCCTGTTATTTGACTCCGCGTTTGGCGACATGGGCAAAGGCGGCGAGCCAGACTGGATTCCACCCGTGCAAACGGGACGATGCGTCAAGATCGGATTCCCCATCGGCGACGCGGATCCGCAATCCGTCACGTTGACCATTCCCACGCTCGAACAATCCATGCCCGAAGTCATCTCCGCGGATCGAATTGCCGAAGCGCGCAAAACGCTCAAAGAATGGGATGGTATTGAAATGCAATGGAATATCGTTGATCACGGCGCATATCCCGAATGGAAAAAACTCCCCGCAGGCATGAGCGAACAACAAGCTTACCGAAAATTCATCGGCGCGTTGGGATACATCTACAATGGACAATGGGAATTTAATCTTCAATTGAATCCGCAGGATGATTCCACGCCGGTATTTTCCACTTCGACCTATGGCATGGCTGCGCCGCTTCCGCTTCCTAATATTGAGCCGCGTGTCGCCGCGGCGCTTCCGGGAATCATCCGTTCGTTCGACATCAGTCCGGATAAAAAAGTCCTTGCAATCGCCACATCGCAAGGCGTGTATTTATACGACTTGAATACCTATAAACAACTTGGCATATTAAGCCAGCCGCAGAATGTCTCCAGTGTTGCATGGTCGCCTGATGGAACAAGGCTGGCTGTTGGGGGCGTGGACTCTGCGTTTGGTAAAAGTGGAAAATCACATTTAACGCTTTGGGATACATCCACTTGGAAGATTGTCTCCGAACCAAAAATAAGTACAGAAAACTCAGCGCTTCAATATGGTGCACTTGCCTGGTCGCCTGACAGCGCGTTGCTTGCCACTGCCGCCTATGAGCGCGGAGCAATTGTTCTGAATGTAAAAACTGGAGAAGTTATTTCCCAGCAAACAGATTTTATTGTTAATCCATATCGCATTGCATGGTCGCCGGACAGTTCGAAGCTGGTTGCCACCGGCGATCTGGGATATGGGTTTCGCCGCTGGCGCGTGGACACCGATGAACATATCCGCTTGTACGATCCACGGATAAATGCCGCAACTGATATTGCATGGTCGCCTGATGGCGCGCACATCGCGTCAACGCATGAGAATGGCGCGGTCTGCTTTTGGACAGTGGAAACCAATCAATGCGATGGGTTCATTCAGGCTCATGTGAGTTTGGCGTCCAGCCTTGCATGGTCAGCGGATGGAAAACAACTTGCCACCGGCGCGGGAGCGATTCGCATTTGGGATACTCAAACCGGGAAACAGATTTCCGCTTTTGGTCACATCGCCAATCTTTATATTCAATTGGAATGGTTATCGCCCAATACGCTTATATCCTTTGTAACGGGTTACATAATTGACGCGCCGCCCGCCATTCGTATTTTTGATATAAAAACAGGGAATGTCGTTGTTGAATTTCACGGAGCCTTTGATTCATTTGGAGAGTAATCAAAAATCTATATACAAGATAATCAACGACATCATAAAAACATCCCCGTGAGATTGACTCGACGGGGATGTTTTTATTCTATGAACTGTTACGGCGCGTAATCCTAAAGGACACGTTCCTACGGTACGTACTCAATCACCAACTGCGGACGGTATGCGCTGCTACCGCCATATAGTTGAAGATAGTTGGCTTTTTTATTGCCATTATCAGCCGTATAGAACTGCAAGCGGATTTGCGTCAAACCGGAATACGTGGAACCTTTGTTGATATGGTCTTTTATAGCGGTCAAGTCAATGTTGTACCAACCGCTGACGAGAGCGGGCGTGGAACGATACGTATGACTCCCAGATGTGGTCGCCTGGAAATCAGTGGCTTCCAATGAAGTCTTTCCAAAGTAGCCTTTCTTTACATACATCAGGAAGCCCTTGAAGGTTGAGACCGGATTGGAGACTGCGCCGACTACATTGCCATATTTCTTGAGCCTAAGCGTAACCTTGGTGATGGTCGCGGCGTCTGGCAGTTTCGATCCGGCGCTGAATGACAGGATGTTGCGATATTGTTTATCTGCCGCATCATCGCCAACCCTGAAGGGGGTTGATGAACTCATCGCGCCGCCCTTGCTCGTGTGTGCGCCAGATTCCAATATCCAGCCATCTTGACTATTGGTTGAAAGGACTGTGACGGTGGTGGTATCAATGGCAAAGTTGGCTGTAATGCTGTAGTCGCCATTCATGGTGATGGTGGTGTCAGCGGCATTGACGTTAGCCACCGTAGAGACATCTCCCGTCCAATTTACAAAATGATATTCTGCATCGGGGGCAGCTGTTATCGGAACGCTGGTTCCGTTACTGTGAGTGGTGGGCGAATCAGCCGGAGCCGTGATTGAACCATGGGCTCCAGCCGTATAGGTCAGAGTATAGGTGGTGGTGACGGTGGTGGTTGTCATGTTTGACGACGCGCCGCTGGTTAATGCAATGGTCATGCTCACTACACTACCTTGGTCAAGGTCGCCCTGAGTAATCGTGTAATATCCATAACAAGTGTAGGTTAGCCCGGGATATATGGTGTAGCCTGCACCACAAACGGCGGATACATTATTGGAAGTTAAGGTAAACGCTCCCGTTAGATCTTCTGACCCAACATTGGTCATTGTGTATGTATAGGTGATTATCTGCCCAACATGATCGTAAGTTGTTGGCGAAGCTGTGGTCACAAGCGAAATGCCGCTGATGTTGATCGCGAAGTTGGCTGTGACAGAAACATCTGCGAAAACATTGGTATCTGTTCTTGAATCAGTTAAGACACCATCACTCCAGTCTACAAAGTGATAGCCGGCATCCGCCACTGCGGTTACTGCCGTTCCATCCGCGCCAGAAATAACGGTCTGCGGTGAGTCGCCAGTAATCATGCCGCCAGCTCCAGCCGTGTAGGTTAGGGTATAGGTGGGTGTCCATTTGGCATAAACAGTGATGTTGGCTATTACATTCGTTGATGCTGTAAATGGAACAAGAAATGTTGTGTCATCAGAGAACCAACCACCGAATGTATTCAATGCCTTTGTCGGAGGCGCCGGTAAAATTACTGTTGCGTTGTAAGCGATGTCGGTTATCGGAGAGACCGCAGAACCTTCCTTGCTGTCAAAGGTGACGGTATAAGTATCAGCTGTCCATTTGGCATAGACCGTGATGTTGGCTGTTACGTTCGTTGATGCTGTAAATGGAACAAGGAATGTTGTGTCATCAGAGAACCAACCATCAAATGTATTCAATGCCTTTGTCGGAGGCGCCGGTAGAGTT
>Ga0315268_10000850_pt1 | contig 35713 bp, 28 predicted proteins | sample C1_top_MG_FD_204535 | JGI IMG/M metagenome (GOLD analysis project Ga0315268, IMG submission 204535) | Sediment microbial communities from Yellowstone Lake, YNP, Wyoming, USA - C1_top | ecosystem: Environmental > Aquatic > Freshwater > Lake > Sediment | place: USA: Wyoming | collected 2017-08-01
GCTGAAGCCAGGTATAATACAATTGGTTGGTCGACATCGCCGTCCTCCTGAGAATGGTGTGGTAAACCAATTATACAGGAATTGGCGATTTGATCAACCCTCTTCTGTTAAAGTGTCAGGTGGCTAGTTTTTATCTTAGTGTCCTTGGCGTCTTGGTGGTTCAATTCAGTCCATAGTCGAGGAGGACAAGGTTGTTCAGCCCGCTTAATGCGCTCTTGGGGCTCTTCAGCCGGGACATCGGCATTGACCTGGGTACGGCGACTACCCTGCTCCTGGTGCGCGGCAAAGGTATCGTCATCAACGAGCCGTCAGTGGTGGCCATTGACAAGAAATCCAAGCGCGTGCTGGCCATCGGCAGCGAGGCCAAACGCATGGTGGGACGCACGCCAGGCAACATCGTGGCCATTCGCCCGTTGAAGGACGGCGTCATCTCTGACTTTGACATCACGGAGCAGATGCTGCACTACTTCATCGCCAAGGTACATGAGCGTTATACCCCGCTGATCAGCCGGCCGCGAGTGGTGATTGGCATCCCCTCCGGCGTCACCGAGGTGGAGAAGCGCGCCGTGCACGACGCCGCCCTCAACGCCGGCGCCCGGGAGGCCTACCTCATTGAAGAGCCAATGGCCGCGGCCATTGGCGCCGGCCTGCCGGTCACAGAGCCTGCAGCCAGCATGATCGTGGACATCGGCGGAGGCACTACCGAGGTGGCAGTGATCTCGCTGGGGGGCGTGGTGGTCAGCCGCTCCATCCGCATCGCCGGTGATGAGATGGATCAGGAGATCATCCAGTACGCCCGGCAGCGGCACAACCTCCTCATCGGCGAGCGCACGGCCGAAGAGGTCAAGATCGCCGCTGGTTCTGCCTTCCCTCTGCCCGAGGAGCGTAAGGTGGCTCTGCGGGGCCGCGATCTGGTCACCGGCCTGCCACGCTCCATCGAGGTTTCCAGCGTGGAGTTGCGGGAGGCCTTGTCTGGCTCCCTCAACGCCATCGTCACCGCCGTACGCACGGCCCTGGAGGAGACGCCGCCTGAGTTGGTCACAGACCTCATGAATCAGGGCCTGGCGATGGCCGGCGGCGGTTCGCTGTTGGCAGGCATCGCCGAGCGCCTTTCCTACGAGACCAAGATGCATGTCTACGTGGCTGACGACCCTATAACCTGTGTGGTGCGTGGCACAGGCAAGGTGTTGGAAGAACTGGACACCCTGCGCAAGTTGCTGGTCTCCACCGACCGTAGCCAGCCATTGCGGTGAGCAAATCACAGAGCCGAGCCCTAATTCTGGCTGTCGTCTTCGTTGTTCTAAGCCTGGTGGCTTTGCTGCTGCAGCGCGGCCAGCCCCTCCCTGGCGAGAGCCTGATTTTACGCTTTCTGGCCCCGGTGCAGGGAATGCTGCAGCGCGCCAGCCGTGGGCTGGGCGGCCTGTGGCCTGACCTGCGCGAGGCCAGCAAGCTGCGGGAGGAGAACGAGGCCCTGCGCGCTGAGAACGAGCGTCTGAAGGCGCGCATTGTAGGCTTGCAGGAAGTGGCCATCGAGAACCAAAGCCTGCGGGAGCAGTTGGGCTTCCAGCAGGCCAATCCCACCTACGATCTACTCCCGGCCCAGGTCATCGGCCGGGACCCATCTAATTTCCTGCGTTTCCTTTTCATCAACAAAGGCAGCAACGACGGCGTGCACGAGGGGGCCGTGGTGGTGGCCCAGGAGAGCCTCCTGGTGGGCCGGGTGGTGCGCGTTGGGGCTAACTACGCCCAGATTATGCTCATCAGCGATGCCTCCAGCTCGGTCAACGGTCTCGTCCAGAGCTCCCGGGCCGAGGGTGTGGTCAACGGCCAACTGACCGGCCGGCTGGTCATGCGCTACATCCCACAGGGCGAACTGGTGCAGAAAGGTGATATCGTCCTGACCTCTGGTTTGGGGGGCAACTTTCCCAAAAACCTGATCATCGGCCAGGTCACGGCGGTCCGGCAGCGGGACATTGAGCTTTTCCAGGAGGCTGACGTCGCCCCGGCGGTGAACCTGGGCAAGCTAGAGATCGTCTTCGTCATCCGTGATTTTGCCCCCACGTACCTGGAGTAGTCCACAGTGCTCAGTCAGACCCTTGCGAAGGTTTCGGAACCTTCGCAAGGTTGCCACCAAGATGAGAGCTGTTAACCTTTACCTGGCGATTCCATTGTTACTGGCCGGTGCTCTGCTGCAGAGTACGGTGGTGCCCACGGTCATCGGGGTGAGGCCGGAGATCGTGCTCTTGCTGGTGGTGGCGGCGAGCCTCAGCGGGGGCATGGAGGCTGGCGTGGTCTGGGGGTTCATCGGCGGGCTGTCCCTGGATCTGCTCTCCGGGGCCCCCTTGGGCGTTTTCACGCTGACCATGGTGCTGGTTGGCGCTCTGGTGAACGTGGGCGAGAGCAACCTCTTCAGCACCAGCCTCCTGCTGCCTCTGGGCGCGGTGTTCGTGGCCACCTTTGTGTATCACTTCCTCACGATTGTGCTCTTGCAGACCCTGGGCTGGAGCATCGGCTGGGGGCCAGCCATATTGCAGGTGGCGCTGCCCTCAGCGGTGGTGAACACCCTGCTCATGCCGTTGGTTTACTTCTTCCTGCGCTGGCTGACCCGCCTGCTACGGGGCGGGCGGGAGCTGGGGTGGTGAAGCTAATGTAGGGGCGATCCCTTGTGGTCGCCCTGGGCAGTCACGAGGACTGCCCCTACTGCAGGGCAGGTTTCAGGAGTTCCCAGGGGTAAAAAGGGTAGGCGATGATTGAGTTACGGAACGACAGGCGGCAGAATATCCGTAAGCGCCTGGCCAACGCCGTCGGCAGAGCCAGCGCTTTTCTGAACAGCGCGCCCGTGCGCTTCGCCCTGCTGCGCGCCCTCATCGTCCTGGCTTTGCTGCTGCTGGTGGGGCAGCTCTGGCGCTTGCAGATCGCCCAGGGCGAAATCTACCGCGAGAAGGCCGACCTCAACCGCCTGCGCGTGGTCTCCATTCGCGCCCCGCGCGGGGTCATCTACGACCGCGAGCTGCGCATCCTGGTTCGCAACGTCCCCGCTTTTACCGTCTCCATCCTCCCCGCCGATCTGCCCAGCCAATCAGGGAGCAAGGAATCAGGGAATCAGGGAATCAAGCGAGAGCAAGTGCTGCTGCGCCTGGCCAGCATCCTGAACATGCCGTTCAGCGAGATCAAGGCGCAGGTTGACCGCGTGCAGGCCGAGATTGATAAAGGCCAGGCCAGTCCCTTTGTGCCCATAGTGCTGCAGAGCAACGTGGCGCGGGAAACGGCCTTCATCCTGGAGGAAGAGCACCTGGATCTTCCTGGGGTGCAGGTGGAGATTGAGCCCATCCGCCAGTACGTGGATGGGCCGCTGTTCTCGCAGATCATCGGCTACACAGGGCGCATCTCGCCGGAGGAGTACGCCGCCAACAAGGGTACCTACGGCCTCAACGACAAGGTGGGCAAGACCGGCGTGGAGCTGACCTTTGAATCGGTCCTGCGCGGGGTCAAGGGGCGCAAACAGATTGAGGTGGACGCCGCGGGGCGGGAGGTGCGCACCTTCTACCCGGTAGTGGAGCCGCAGCCGGGGAATAATCTGGTGCTGACCCTGGACGTGAACCTCCAGCTTCAGGTCACCAAAGCCCTGAGCGAGGGCATGCAGGCGGCCGGGGCGGTCGCCGGTGCCGCTATCGCCATGAACCCGCAGACCGGCGAAATCCTGTCCCTGGTCTCCCTTCCCAGCTATGATAACGGCCTCTTCTCGGCGGAGATCACCAAAGCCAACTATGACCGCCTGCTCAATGACAAGAATCGCCCGCTGTTCAACCGGGCCATCGGTGGAGCGTATCCACCAGGCTCTACGGTCAAGGTCATAGATGCGGCCGCCGCCTTGCAGGAGAACATCGTCAACCGCTACACGCGCATTAATTGCACAGGCCAAATGATCATCCCCGACGAGTACGATCCATTTACCAAATTTACCTTCCCCTGCTGGCTCAAGGAAGGCCACGGCTGGCAGAACGTCGTAGATGCCCTGGCCCACTCTTGCGACATCTTTTTCTACCAAGTGACTGGCGGGTTTGAGGACTTCAAAGGCTTGGGGATTGATCGTTGGGACCGCTATGCCCGTGATTTCGGCCTGGGGCTGGAGACAGGCATTGATCTGCCGGGCGAGACGGCGGCCCTGGTGCCGAACAGCGCCTGGAAGCTATCGCAGGTGTGGAACACGCGGGGCGAACCGTGGCTGACCGGCGATACGTACAACGTGGCTATCGGCCAGGGGTTTATCCTGGCTACACCGCTGCAAATCGTGAACGCCGTGGCCGCTATCGCCAATGGCGGCACACTCTACCGCCCGCAGATCGTCTATCAGGTCACCGACGCCGATGGCAAGGTGGTGCAACCGTTCACCAAGCAGGTCATCCGCCAGGTGAGCGTGTCCAAGGAGAACCTGGCCCTGGTGCGTGAGGGCATGCGGGCGGCGGTGACGCAAGGCACCGCCCGGCTGACCAATTATCCCCAGTTGGCGGTGGCGGGCAAGACAGGCACAGCGGAGTACCAGGGACAGAAGGACGCCGAGGGCCACTGGCCCACCCACGCCTGGTTCGTGGGCTTTGCCCCGGTGGATAACCCGCAGATCGCCCTGGTGGTGTTTGTGGAGGGAGGCGGCAACGGCGCCGAGGTGGCCGTGCCCATCGCCGCCCAGATCCTGGGCTACTACTTCAAGCTGCCGCCCCTGGAGGTGCCCAAATGATCCTGGCTAAAGTCATCGGCACGGTGGTGGCGGATCGCAAGTGCGAGGGGCTCACGGGCATCAAGTTCCTCCTTGTGCAGCCGCTGGACAAGCGACGGCGTCCCAAGGGCGAGCCGGTGGTGGCCGCCGACGCCACGCAGCAGGCGGGGCCGGGGGAGATTGTATTCATTGTGGGGGCGCGGGAGGCCAGCCAGGCTCTGCCGGAACGCTTCGTCCCTGTGGATCACGCCATCGTGGGCATCGTGGACGAGATTGAGCTTATGGCGCAGCACAAGGAGTTCCGCCTGCCCGCCGAGCGGTGGAAGAAGGATTAAGATGTTCGTCGCCAAGGTCACGGGCACCATCGTCGCCACCATCAAAGCGCCGGTGTTTGAGGGGCGCAAGCTGCTCATCGTAGAGCCGCTCTCAGCGGAGGGGGTGCTACAGGATCGCTACCTCATCGCCGCCGACACCGTGCAGGCCGGCGTGGGGGACACCGTGCTGGTCCTGGATGAGGGCAACTCCGCTCGCCAGGTGGTGCAGATGGACCCTGCCCCCATCCGCACGATCATCGTGGGCATTGTGGACCATGTGGACGTGAGCACGCCCCAGGCTTTGGCCCAGCCGGTCATCACCACAGCCCCCGACCCCCGAGGCGCCTGATGATCTGCCACAGAGACACGGAGGACACAGAGATTTTTATATACCTCCTCTGTGCTCTCTGTGCCTCTGTGGTTGGATGCCCTATGAGGCGGCAGGCCACGGGCCTGCCCTACCGCTGTGGTGACAAAACACCTCATGAGCCGTAAGACTGAAGCCGAATACCGTGCCGACATGGTGGAGGTGTGCCGGCGCATGCACCAGCGGGGGTACGTGGCCGCCACCGACGGCAACGTCTCCATCCGCCTGGCCGCCGATCGCCTGCTCTTCACTCCCAGCGGCCTGAGCAAGGGCTACCTCACCGCCGACCAGCTCATCGTCACGGACATGGCTGGCCACAAGCTGCCGCCGCACACCGCGGCCAACCGCCACCTGCAGCCGTCCTCGGAGATTCTGCTGCACCTGGAGGTGTACCGCCAGCGGCCGGACGTGCAGGCCGTGGTGCACGCCCACCCGCCGGTGGCCGTGGCCTGCACTATTGCTGGCGTCTCCCTGGCCCAGTGCGTCATCCCGGAGGTCATCGTCACCTTCGGCGCCATCCCCACGGCGGAGTACGCCACACCCTCCACGGCGGAAGGCCCCACCGTCATTCGTGAGCTCATCGCCCAGCACGACGCCATCCTCCTGGATCACCACGGCACCATCACCGTCGGCCAGGACGTGTTTGATGCCTATTTCAAGCTGGAGAAGGTGGAGCACGCCGCCCAGGTGACCCTGGCGGCCTATCAGTTTGGCCGTGTGCGCGGCTTGCCTTCGGCGGAGGTGCGCAAGCTGTTTGAAATGCGCGAGCGTCTGGGTCTGGGGCGTGACGGCGGCGGGCCGTACTGCGAGCAGTGCGAGCTGTGCGCCCGCCTCAGCCGGCGCCGCCGCCCCCGCCGCACCACCAGCGACGACGAGCTGGTGCAGGTGGTGAGCCGTGAGGTGTTGCGGGCGTTGGGCCAGTAGGGGCGAAGCATTCGCCATGTAGGTCGGGCGCGTCGCCCGACTCCCCCGAAAACTCGTAGGGGCGAAGCATTCGCCATGTAGGTCGGGCGCGCCGCCCGACTTCCCCGAAAACTTGTAGGGGCGAAGCATTCGCCAAGCAGCACCGGACGCGCACCCAAATGGCGGGCGAATGCTTCGCCCCTACAAGGCACATGAGATGTTTACGTGCGACGCACCTCCGGAGGTGCGTCGCACGTTGAGCAATGACCCGCCAGATTATCCACATAGACCTGGACGCCTTCTTCGTCAGCGTAGAGGAGTTGCTCGACCCCAGCCTGCGCGGTAAGCCGGTGCTCGTCGGCGGCGACCCACAGGGGCACGGCGTGGTCTCCTCGGCGTCCTACGCGGCGCGGCAATTTGGCGTGCGCTCGGCCATGCCCATGCGGGAGGCGCTGCGCCGCTGCCCCCAGGCCATCGTGCTGCGCGGGCGGCATCGCACCTACGGCGAGTACTCCCGCCGCGTGATGCGCCTGCTCGCCGAGTACGCCCCGCTGGTGGAGCCCATCTCCATTGACGAGGCCTTCCTGGACGTCACCGGCTGCGAGCCCCTCTTCGGCCCAGCAGAAACCATCGCCCGCACGATCCAGCAGCGCGTGCAGGACGAAATTGGCCTGCCTTGCTCGCTGGGCGTGGCCACGAACAAGCTGGTGGCCAAGATCGCCACCGAGGTCGGCAAGCCGCAGGGGCTGGTGGTGGTGCCGCCGGGGCAGGAGGCGGCCTTCCTGGCCCCGCTGCCCAGCGAGCGGCTGTGGGGTGTGGGCCCCAAGACGGCGGCGCGCCTGCACGAACTGGGCGTGCACACCATCGGCCAGCTCGCCGCGCTGCCGCTCGATCAATTGCAGGCGGAGTTCGGCATTTTGGGCGCTGAGTTGCATCGCCGCGCCCAGGGCCTGGACGATAGCCCGGTGAGCCCCGGCGGCGAGCCCAAGTCCATTGGCCAGGAGCACACTTTTGGCCAGGATACCGCCGACGTGCCCACGGTGGAGCGGCGCCTCCTGGCGCTGAGCGACCAGGTGGCGGCGGAGCTACGGCGCGTTGGCTACCAGGCGCGCACCATCACCCTCAAACTGCGCTACGAGGGCTATACCACCCTGACTCGCGCCGCCACCCTGCCCACACCCACCGACCTGGAGAAGACCATCTACGAGACGGCGTTGGCGCTTCTGCGTAAAGAGTGGCGGGGGCAGCGCAAGGTGCGTCTGATCGGCGTGCGCGGCAGCAACCTGATGCGGCAGGCCAGCTACCAGCTTGGCCTGTTCGAGGTGGGCGATGAGCGCCGGAGTCGCCTCAGCCGCGCCGTAGACGAGATTCGGGCGCGTTACGGCGAGGAGGCCATCGTGCGGGCTTCCCTGCTGCGCAAAAACCTGACAGGTCTCCAAGACCTGTCAGGTTTGGATGAGTAGGTGCGACCTTGAAGATTGATTCTTACCGTTTCGGCGAGATGATCATTGAGGGGAAGCGTTACACCGCCGACGTCATCGTCTTCCCGGAACGGGTGCAGGCCCACTGGTGGCGGGCGGAGGGCCACGCTCTGGCGCCCGGCGACCTGGACACGGTGGTTAAGGCTAAGCCAGAGGTATTGGTGGTAGGCACCGGCAACCCGGGCTACATGCGGGTGCTGCCGGAGACGGAGACCTATCTACGCCAGCAGGGCATCCGTCTCATCGCCGAGCCCACGGCCCAGGCCTGGCAGACCTACAACCGCCTGGCCAGCGGCACGACGAAGGTGGTGGCCGCCTTCCACCTCACCTGCTGATTGGCTAACTATCAAGCCGTAGGGCGGGCGCGTCGCCCGCCATCCCCTGCCAACCACCAAGACACCAAGGACACCAAGGAATTTCGAAATTCGAATTTTTTGTGTCTTTGTGCCTTGGTGGTTTTCTCTTTCTTGACAAATCCAGGCGAGGGTGCTATAATTCCTATCGCATTACTAGGAATTGCGAGGCATATAATGCGTTTGTCTACACGGGGTGAGTACGGGGTGCGGGCCATGGTGGCCTTGGCGGCGCGCTACGGCGCCGGGCCAGTCTCCCTGGCCGAGATCGCCGCCCAGGAGGGCATCTCCCTCTCCTACCTGGAGCAGCTAATCGTGCCGTTGCGCCAGGCGGGACTGCTGGAGAGCGCCCGCGGCGCTGCTGGCGGCTATCGCCTCAGCCGGAACCCGGCGGCCATCACGGTGGGCGATGTGGTGCGCCCGTTGGAGGAAATCGCCCTGGTGGAGTGCGTGGACTCACCAGACAAAGAGGTCTGCTGCGAGCGGCGGGACACCTGCACCACCCGCCTCGTCTGGGAGCGGTTGCGTGATAGCATCGCCGCCGCTCTGGATTCCCTCACCCTGGCCGACCTTTGCCCCCGCGCGGCATAGAGGCATTGCATATTTGCAGGACTTACGTAGTTATGTTCGACTCACCGCCGAGAGCGCTGAGAGCGCAGGGGAATTTGTTGTAAACCTCTGCGTTCTCGGCGTGCTCTGCGGTAAAAATCAGGTTTGGAGTAATAAACTGCGTAACTGCTGTAATTTAGGAGTTGGGATGTCAGAACTCGGCGCAGAACAACGGTTGGTCCAGCGCTTGCTGGCTAAAGTAGCCTTTCCCCACTTCGGCCTGATCGCCAGAATCAGAGGATGGTGGGCTATTCTCCGGGAGGATATCGCCACCGTCTACGCGAAAGACCCGGCGGCCAGGAGCACGCTGGAGGTCATCGTCTGCTATCCTGGTTTGCAGGCCCTCTGGCTGCATCGCCTGGCGCACTGGCTGTGGGAGAGGCGCTTCCTCTTCTTGGGACGCCTGCTCTCCCACGTTAATCGCTTCCTGACCGGCATCGAGATCCATCCGGGAGCCAAGATCGGGCGACGGTTCTTCATTGACCACGGCATGGGCGTCGTTATCGGCGAGACTACCGAGATTGGGGATGATGTCTTGATGTACAAGGGCGTTGTTCTGGGCGGGACCTCCCTGGAGAAGAAGAAGCGCCATCCCACCATCGGCAACAATGTGGTGATCGGTTCCAATGCGGTCGTCCTTGGCCCGATCACGGTCGGCGCTGGGGCCAGGATCGGCTCGGGGTCGGTAGTGATCAAGCCGGTCCCGCCTGGGGCCACGGTGGTGGGCGTCCCCGGCCGGGTGGTCAGAATGAACGGGCAAAGGCTGGCGGTGGACCTGGAGCACGCTCGCCTACCTGACCCGGTGGCGGAGGCACTGAACGGCTTAACCACCAGGCTGGCCGAGATGGAGAGGAGACTCCAATATCTGGAGGAATCAGCGAATGAGCGAATAGGCGAATCAGCGAATGAGCGAATCACAAATCAGCAAATCACAAATCAGCAGATGAGCAAGTCGGCAAGTTGGCGAATCAGCGAATGAACGAATGAGCGAATGAGCGAATGGGCGAATCAGCGAATGAGCGAATCACAAATCAACAGGAGGTTAAGTCTGTGGCTAAAGGTGTGAAGATTGCCAGGGATGCCACCGAGCTTATTGGCAACACACCTCTCGTGCGGCTGAACCGCGTGACGGCGGGCTGTGTGGCTACGGTGGTGGCCAAGCTGGAGAGCTTTAATCCGGCCGGGAGCGTCAAGGATCGCATCGGCGTGAGCATGATCCGCGACGCTGAAGCCAGGGGGCTCGTGACCAAAGACACTGTTATCATCGAGCCGACCAGCGGCAACACCGGTATTGCCCTGGCCTTCGTCTGTGCGGCGCGGGGCTATCGCCTGATCCTGACCATGCCGGACACGATGAGCCTGGAGCGCCGCGCCCTGCTACGGGCCTATGGTGCTGAGCTGATCCTCACCCCCGGAGCCGAAGGGATGCGCGGGGCAGTGCGCCGCGCTGAAGAATTGGCGGCGGCGACCCCCAACGCCTTCCTGCCGCAGCAATTCAAGAACCCGGCCAATCCGCAAATCCACCGTGAGACGACCGCCGTGGAGATTTGGGAGGACACCGACGGTCAGGTGGACATCCTGGTGGGCGGCGTGGGCACGGGTGGCACGATCACCGGCGTGGGAGAGGTGATCAAGCCGCGCAAGCCGGGCTTCAAGATCGTGGCCGTTGAGCCGGCCCACTCGCCGGTGCTCTCCGGGGGGCAGCCGGGGCCGCACAAGATCCAGGGCATCGGCGCGGGCTTCGTCCCTGACGTGCTCCGCCGCGACCTGATAGACGAGGTCTTCCAGGTGACCAATGACCAGGCAGTCGCCATGGCGCGGCGGCTGATCCGCGAGGAGGGACTGCTGGTGGGCATCAGCTCTGGGGCGGCGGCGTATGCGGCTGTTGAGGTGGCCCGGCGGCCGGAGAACCAGGGCCAACTGATCGTGGTTGTCCTGCCCGATACCGGCGAGCGGTATCTCAGCACGATATTATTCCAGGGCTTCACCGATAAATCTATCGGTGCCTGATTCTAGAGGTATTCAGAAATGGAGAAACGCACAGTTTACCTTGACCATGCAGCCACCACGGCGGTGGACCCGCGGGTGGTGGAGGCCATGCTGCCCTATTTTAGCGAACAGTATGGCAACCCTTCGAGTATTTATCAGTTGGGCCAGAGGGCCAACAAGGCCCTCACCGAGGCGCGGGAGAAGGTCGCTGGCATCCTGGGCTGTCGCCGCGAAGAGGTCATCTTCACGAGCTGCGGCACGGAGAGCGACAACCTGGCCATTCGCGGCGTCTACTTCGCTAACCGCCGCCGCGGCAATCACATCATCACCAGCTCTATCGAGCACCACGCCGTGAGCCACACCTGCGAGCAACTGGCGAAGCACTTCGGCGCTGAGGTAACCTATCTGCCAGTAGACCAGTATGGTCGCCTCAACCCGGACGACGTCGGCCGGGCGATCAAGGACAGCACCGTCCTCGTCACGATTATGTACGCCAACAACGAGGTGGGCACGATCGAGCCCATCGCCGAGATCGCCAAGATCGTCAAGGCCAAGGGCATCCCGTTCCACACCGACGCCGTGCAGGCCGGCGGCAGCCTGGACCTGGACGTGAACCGGCTGGGCGTGGACCTGCTCGCCCTCTCTGCCCACAAGTTCTACGGCCCTAAGGGCGTGGGCGTGCTCTACGCCCGCAAAGGCACCACCTTCCTGCCCATGCAGACCGGCGGCGGCCAGGAGCGCAATCGTCGGGCGGGCACGGAGAACGTGCCCTACATCGTTGGCCTGGCCCGGGCGCTGGAGTTGGCCCAGGAGAGCCGCGAGGCGAACAATCGCCGCCTGGCCGCCCTGCGCGACCGGCTGATCCAGGGCGTGCTGGCCAGGATTCCCTACAGCCGCCTGACCGGCCACCCCACGGAGCGCCTGCCCAACAGCGCCAGCTTTGTCTTTGAGTTCATTGAGGGGGAGTCCATCCTCCTCAACCTCGACCTGGCGGGTATCTGCGCCTCCTCTGGCTCGGCCTGCACCTCGGGCTCGCTGGAGCCCAGCCACGTGCTCAAGGCCATGGGCATCCCGGTGGAGATGGCTCACGGCTCCCTGCGCCTTACCCTGGGCCACGAGAACACTGAAGACGACGTGGACTACGTCCTCGCCGTGCTTCCCGGCATTGTGGAGCGGCTGCGGGCCATGAGTCCGCTGTACGCTGGCCGGGACGTGGCGCAGCTTGTGGGGGTGGGCAGGCACCACGACGAGTGATGAGGGACGAGGGGTGAAAGACGAAGGACGAACGACGAAGGACCGAAACACCTGCCTTCGTCATTCGTCATTTCAAAAATCGGCAATCGGAAATGGCAAGATGGAGAGGCCTTCTGTAGAGCAAGTGAAAGCAGCCATCCTCTCGCTGGGGGACGAGCTCGCCGCAGCGGAAGCGGTGGGCATCTGCGGATCGCTGGCCAGAGGGTGGGATTTCGACGAGCACAGCGACATTGACATCTTCGTGGTCGTCCGCGACAAAGCTCCGGGAGACGAGACAGACCGCCATTGGTGGCGGTTGATGCAACGCGCCTTGCGCCCGTTCGGGCGAGACATCAGCGTGCTCGTGTACACCTTGCAAGGCTTGCGGTCGGTTTGCAACTGGTACGTGCTGCGTCTGGCCGCCGAGGGCCTGCTGATCTTCGATCAAGGGCAGGTGGCCCAGCTTTTCCAGGACATCGTGCAGGCGGCCAAGGCGGCGGGCTTGGTACAAGAGCGCATCGGTGACGCCTTGGTCTGGACCACCAAAGGGATTAAGCTAGGGGATGTTGTTGAGGTAACCGTCTCATGAGAAACTTTACTGAGGTCTCTCGCTGGCAGAGGGATGCCCAAGCCTGCCTGATCAGCGCGCAGCGGGCGCTCACGTCGGAAGATTACCGCGTGGCGGTACAGAATGCGCAGCTTTGCGTCGAACTCTCGGCTAAAGGTGTGATCGCTTACTTTGCCGAACCACTCTGGCGTCACGACCCCAGTGCGCAATTACGGAGTATCCTGATTGCACAGGTGGATGTCTCAGCGAAGAGAGGCGGCCAGGACCTGCTGCAAGCTCTCTACCAACTGGCGGCCGATGCAGAGGAAGTTGCCCCATGGCATGGCTGGTCTACGTACGGCAGGGAAAGCGGGACCGGGACCTGGATCGCTGCCGTTGATCTGTGCACCAGGGAGGTGGCAGAGGACCTCCTGATACGGGCAAGAAGAGGTCTTCAGGCTCTCAGCGATTTCCTGACCGTGGTTACCGGGTCTGCGGAGCAGGGAGAATGAGCGAATCAGCAAATCAGCAAATCGGCAAAACCGGCATTTGGGAGCGGCTGGCGCCCATCCTGCCCTTGACCGCGGGTGTCAACGCCGCCGGGCACCTGACCATTGGCGGGTGCGATGCTGCTGACCTGGCCAGGCAGTTCGGCACGCCGCTCTACGTCCTGGACGAGGCCACAATACGCGCCCAGGCCCGCGCTTACAAGAGTGCCTTTGCCGCCCACTACCCGGACAGCAGCGTGGCCTACGCCAGCAAGGCTTACCTGAGCCCCGCCCTGGCCCGCCTCCTGGCCGAGGAGGGGCTGGGGCTGGACGTGGTCTCCGGCGGCGAGCTCTTCGTGGCCCACCGGGCGGGCTTCCCTATGGAGCGGGTGCACTTCCACGGCAACAACAAGTCACCGGAGGAGCTGGCCCTGGCCCTGGATCTGGGCGTGGGCCGCGTCGTCGTGGATAACCAGCACGAGCTGCGGCTTCTGTCCGACCTGGCCGCCCGGCGCGGCGTGACGGCCACCATCCTGCTGCGCCTCTCCCCCGGCGTGGATCCGCACACCCACGCCTACAACACCACGGGCCTGGTGGATTCCAAATTCGGCCTGCCGATTGTCACGGGCCAGGCGGAGGAGGCCGTGGCCGAGGCCCTGCGTCTGCCGGGCCTGCGATTGCTGGGGCTGCACGCCCACATCGGCTCGCAAATCCTGGAGCTGGCTCCCTATCGCCAGACCATCGCCACCATGTTCGACTTCGCCGCCACCCTGCGGGCTCGCTACAGCTTCGTCCTCGCCGAGTTCAGCCCCGGCGGTGGCTGGGGCATCACCTACACGCCAGAGCAGGAACCGCCCACCATCCCGGCCATCGCTGAGACGATAGCCACAGCCGTACGCCAGAACGCTGCCCGCGTCGGCCTGCCCCTGCCGCGGCTCTTCGTCGAGCCGGGGCGCTCCATCGTCGGCCGGGCGGGGGTGGCCCTGTACAGCGTGGGGGCGATCAAGGACATCCCCGGCGTGCGCTGCTATGTGGCCGTGGACGGCGGCATGGCCGATAACGTGCGCCCGGCGCTGTACGGCGCTCGTTACGTGGCTCTGGCCGCCAATCGCCTGCATGAACCCTGCACCCAGACGGTGACCATTGCCGGAAAGTACTGCGAGTCAGGCGACATTCTGATCCAGGAGGCCACCCTGCCACCCCTGGCCGCCGGCGACCTGCTGGCCATCCCGGCGGCCGGCGCCTATTGCCTGGCCCTGAGCAGCAACTACAACCTGGCCATGCGCCCCGCCGTGGTCATGGTTTCTGATGGAGTGGCGCGCCTCATCCGCCGCCGGGAAACGTACGAGGATTTGCTGCGGTGTGAGGTAAGGGAATCAGGGAATTAGGAAATCAGGGAATCAGGCAATCAGGAAAGCGGGGAAGCGGGAGGTGGTTAGATGGCAATAGAGGACGAGGAAAAGCAGCCAGCCAGGGGAATAGACGACCTCAAGTTCTATCAGCTCGCGCTGAGACTTCTCCAGGCCGCCTACAAGATGGCTGCCGAGTTGCCGGACTATGAGAAGTACAACCTGGCGGCACAAATACGCCGGGCAGCCTTGAGCGCCGTCTTGAACATGGCCGAGGGCTATGGCCGCTACCACTATCTGGACAAACTCCGCTTCTTCTACAACGCTCGTGGTTCCCTCAGTGAGGTGCGCGGCGCCTTCGTCTCCGCGCATGTCATCGGCTATATCAACTCCGAGCAGCTCAAATGGGCATGCGATACAGAAGCCGACGCCCAGAAATCCCTGAACGGCTACATCGGCTATTCTCCGCCGCAAGAAGCAGGGGCGAGAGGAATTCGGCGACAAGCTCATCCGCGAAGACCGCATTGTCTACGAAGTCCACCTCGCCCCTGCCGCTCCTGATTTCCCGATTGCCTGATTCCCTCATCCCCCATTCTCTGCCTGACGCAAGAGGAGCAGACCTACCAAGCCTGCTCCTCTACGTTTTGCAGCCCCCTGATTCCCTGATTTCCTGATTCCCCGATTCCCCTCTTACCCGATCCTCGCCAACAACGCCCGCAGTCGTGATACCCGCACAATCGGCGGCGTGTTCAGCCCATACTTGTCGCCGTTCTGGGCACGGGCGTTCATTGTCGCCTGCAGGGAGGGGGCATCCTTGACGTTGATGCGCTCCACCCACTTGACGTTGGGGTTCTGCCGGACGATGGCCTCCACCTCCGCCGAGACCGGCACCGGCGCATCTACCGCCCCCACGATGCTCACGTTGGGGTAGCGCTGGGCGTCGTCGTGGCTGAAGGTGAGGGTGGAACGATAGGTTTGCAGATAAAGCTGCAGGGCCTCGATCCAGCTCCAGGGGACGATGGACTGCACGGTCTGTCCCAGAAGCAGGCAGTGGAAGCCAGAAGGATCGGGCTGGGGCTGGACGGCACCCACGCCCTGCATGACGCGATTCCAGTCGAAGGTCGGCCCGGGGTCCTGGGGGTTGGCCCAGTTTGGCCCCGGCGTCAGCTCGGAGTGGCCTAGCAGGCGGCTGCGCGACACTGGGATGTTATCGTGGGCGACGAGGAACTTGAGCAGGGCGATGAGGGCGTTGTACTGGGCATCCGGGTAAGCCTGCCCCACAGCGCCTTCCAGTTCGATGTTGTAGGCGAAGTTGTTGGCATTCTGCCCTTCCAGCAGCCCATCGCCGGAGCACCAGCTCTTATCGGCCAGCTTGACCATCTGCACCACCTCGCCGTTCTTGCCGACGAGGAAGTGCGCCGACTGCTGCGTCTGCGGATTCTGGAAGACGGCGATGCCGCTGGCCAGCGAGCCTCCCAGGGTGAGGATGATAACGTAGCGCTTGGGGAAGGGTCCGGCGTCGAAGTTGGGGCTGGCGATCCAGCTTGCGGCGGGGTACTCTGCCCCGGGCGCTTCGGGGATGGGGCCACGATCGGGGAAGGCACCTGCCGCCTTGAGCTGCTTCATCGTATCCACGATGGGCAGTTTGTTGTTGGCCCACCAACTGGAGATCAGGGCGTCCATCTCAAAGCCGTTGTTGACATCGGCTCCGCCAAGCTGGTTGGCCAGACACCACCAGGCCGTGCAGAAGTACCAGCGAGGGGCGTTTTTCATGCTCTTGGCGATCTCGCTGAGGAAGTAGTTCTGGCGCCAGATGCTGATCTTGGGGTAGCGGATGTCGTAGCGACCGCGGTCGGGCACGCCGGGCTTAGGGGAGATGTCCACCCAGGAGCCGCCCTCCGTGCTGAGCACCGGGATCTCAAAGCCCAACATCTGCACGAAGATGTCGTGCAGGGCCTGGTACTTGAGCCAGCAGTTGGAAGCGCCGGGGTCGAGCAGGGTCTGCCCTGGGTTCTTGCCTTGAGCACGCCGCTGGTTCACCGTGGCCCGATCGGCATACCAGGCCTCGCTAACCCACTCCTGGTCACTCACGGGCGTGCCATTCTGATTGACGTCGTCCCGAGGGTAGTCCAGGGGGTGGCCGTCGGTGGTGGAGTTGTGTACGGCGATCCAGGCCCCATCGAGCAGATCAGTGCGGCCGCGATCCTTGAGGCGCTGCAGCATGGCCTTGAAGAACTCGATGTCGTCGTCGTTGCCGCCGGGGGAGCAGGCGGGGAGAGCGGGCAGCCCGCCGATGGATTTGATAAAATCGGCATCGCTGATCCAGGCGTCAATCACCCGCTGGGGGCGATTGCCCAGTTGCCACTGGCCGTCCTGCCACTCCACGTCCAGGTTGGGCTCGTTGGTGGTTTCAAAGTAGCGGACGCCCAGGTTGCGGTAGGTCTGGGCGGCGGCTTTTTGCTGGGCGGTGAGGGTGCCGGGGTTGGGTTTCTCCCGGAAGAGGCGGATGATGGGCATGATACCGGCGGCAAAGAGTCGAGGCACGACTACGGCCGCCTCGGCCTCGTTGACCACCAGCTTGCACCAGGTGATGCCCATGTCCTGCATGAGCTGGATGAACCAGCCCTCCTGGTACATGCCGTCGCCGTGGTCGCCCAGAGGCTTGTTGGCGTTGGGCGTGCCATGGACACCAAGGCCCGTGTCGAAGGTGGGCCGGGGATAGGCGCTGAGTTTCATGGGTCTACCCTCCAATTTGGGGTCATTGCGAGTTCTCAATGACGCGGCGGCGTCATTCCTGATGACAGAAGCTTGTGCGCGGTTTGCATCCGTAGGGCGGGCGCGGCGCCCGCCGCCCTGTTCTGCGCATCTGGGCGGTGGAAGGTTCTCACACGCTCTGGATGCGGATGGGTGGCGTGTGAGAACCTTCCAGGCAGGCCATGGGCACTGCCCTACGGCAATTACTAGCCAAGTTTCTGGGTAGCGGAGCGACGAAGCAATCGCCTTGTTTCAGCATGATGGAGATTGCTTCGCTCCGCTACTCAGAAATTTGCGGAGATCGCCCGGCGCTAGAAGGAGCCGGGCTGAGTCTACGAAGCCCCCTTCGGGGCTCTTAGCCCGCAGGGCTTTGTTGAATAAGCCCGGCGGCTTCAGATCGCCCGGCGCTAGAAGGAGCCGGGCTGAGTCTACGAAGCCCCCTTCGGGGCTCTTAGCCCGCAGGGCTTTGTTGCATAAGCCCGGCGGCTTCAGCCCCGGGCGGGCCTCGCAATGACGAAATGACGAAACCGCCTATTGCTTGATGGCCCGTGCCCGCCTGAGTGCTTGCCGCAGCACGCGGATGGGCAGCGGGGCCAGGGCTTTGGGCATGATCAGGCCATATTTGTCGTTCGTCGTGGCCCGGGCGTTCATCGTCGCCCGCAGCGCCGCGGCCTCGTTTACGTTGATGCGCTCCACCCACTTGACGTTGGGGTTCTGGCGGACGATGGCCTCCGCCTCGGCGGATACCGGCACCGGCGCATCCACCGCCCCCACGATGCTCACGTTGGGGTAGCGCTGGGCGTCGTCGTGGCTGAAGGTGAGGGTGGAACGATAGGTTTGCAAGTATAGCTGCAGGGCCTCGATCCAGCTCCAGGGGACGATGGACTGCACGGTTTGCCCCAGGAGCAGGCAGTGGAAGCCGGAAGGATCGGGCTGCGGGACCGGGCCCGGAACTGGGAAGGGCCGCGGGCGCTTGGGCAGAGCCTTGAGCAGACCGATAGCCGGCAGGTCCTGGCCGTTGTAGAGAGGATTTTGCAGCCAGGCCGCGGCCTCAAAGGCGTAGTGGCCGAAGATGCCTAGCAGCCAGAAGCATTGCGTGAAGAGAGACTGGCGCCAGCGCCCACTCATCATCCCCTCGGCGATGGCGGCGTTGACCTGCCCGTGCAGCTCAAAGGTGATCTTGGGATAGCGGCGATCGTCCTCCTGGCCGGGCTCGGTGCCGGCCTCGGTGCCCAGGATGGGCACCGAACGGCCCAGGTACTGCTGGCACAAATCGTCCACGAGTTGGTACATCAGGAAGCAGGTGGAGTCGTCGGCCACGGTGCTGCCGGGGTGGTCGTGCTGGTTGAGGGGATCGTAAGGGTAGTCCAGCGGGTGGTTGAGTGGCCGGTTGTGGATGGCGATGGCATTGCGGTCGAAGACGCCCAGCTCGTTGTGCTGCTGCAGCCAGGCGAAGGCTTCGGCGTAGAAACGCTCGTGGCCGTAGTTGCCGCCGGGGGTGAGGGCGGGGAAGAGGGCGATGCCCCCGGCCTGGTTGATGACGTTGGCATTGCGCAGGAACTGCTCCATCGTCCGGCCCACGGTGTTCTGGCCGGGGTTGGCGTTGGGGTCCCACTCCGCCCCCTCGCCCCAGAGGATATTGGGCTCATTGCCCCACTCGAAGTAGTTGACGCCCACGGCCCGATACCTGTCCACTACGACCCTGTCCACCACGAAGCCGGGGTGCGGCCGGTAGCTGTACAGCCGGACGATAGGTTCTATGCCGTTTTGCACCGCCACCTGAGCCGCGGCCACCCCGGCATCGCCGGCACACACGAGCTTCAGCCAGGTAGCGCCCAGCTCCTTGAGCAGTGGGATGGTGTTCCGCACGGTGTTGGCGTCCGGGTAGGAGCTGGCGTTCCAGTGGAACCCGTAGCCCGTGTCAAATGTGGGTCGAGGGTAATCTTTGAGTTCCATAGCCGCCTCCTAAGGGGATTGCAGATTGCAGATTGCAGATTTTAGATTGGATTTAGCGGCGGAGCAAGGCATCCCAGGTGCCGGATTGCCCGCGTTTGGTTTGTAGGGGCGAGGCATTCCTAGAAGGCTGTTTCAGCCCCGCGGTATCCGCGTTGCGCAGGCATCAGAGAATAGGGCCTTATATTCTCGGGAAATGCCTCGCCCCTACTTCTACAGCAGGCCATAGTGCTTAAGCACCTTCACTGCGCCAATGGTCGCCCCCACGTCAAAGGTCTCGCCGTCTTCCGAGGCCCAGCTTCCATCGGGCCGCTGCCTCTGCGACAATTCGGCCAGGCATTGGGTAACAAAAGGATGGTCTTTGGGCAAGCCAGCCTGGCCCAGGCAGCCCAGGGCCCAGGCGATTTGCGAGTCGGCCCAATCGGCCAACGGCCTGCTCAGCAGGAATTGCAGGCCTTTGTGGGCGGCTGCGGCGTACGGCGGCCCGGCCAGGAGGCAGACGCTGGTGGCAATCCAGGTGGTATGCAGGTAGCCGTAGAACTTGCCCCGCTCGTCCTGATGTTGCAGGAGGAAAGCCAGGGCTCTTTGGAAAGCGGGATGAGCCGCATAACCCTTGATCGCCAGCCAGTAGGCGGCATAGGCGGACAGGTAAAGCCGGGCGCGCCGCTCGCCAGGGCTGATCCAGGGCGGGAGGTCGTACTGGGCCAGGGCGGGGTCTTCGTCCCAGCCGCCGTCGTCCTGCTGCACGGCCAGGAGATAGGCGATGGCTTGCTCGGCGGCCGGCGACGCCAGCAGGCCCAGCTCCTCCAGCCACCACAAAGCCACGAGCGTCTCGTTGATGGTGCTGAGATTGCCCGGCACCATGTCGTAGGGGAAGCCGCCGTCGGCGTTTTGTAGCGCCGTGAGGGCCAGGATGACCCCCGGTTCTGGCGGCATGCCGTAGAGAAGCCGCCGGAACCTGGCCTTTTCCAGATCAGACCCTTTTTCTTCAATGAAGGCCGCAGCCCTGGCGATGTCCATGCTTAGTCCGTAGTCCGTAGTCCGTCGTCCTTAGTCCCTCGTCCCTCGTCCCTCATCCCTCGTTCCTCGTTCCTCGTACCTCGTCTTACCCCTTGGTCACCACGTTCATGTCCGGCAGGAGGATATACGGCAGGTTGAAGTTGTTGTAGACCCACTCCGTCTCCCGGCTGACGGCAGCCACGTTCTTCAGCAGGTCGTAGATGTTGCCGGCGATGGACACGTCCTTGACCCGCCCCACGATTTCGCCCTTTGCGATTTTGAAGGCCAGGCTGAGCGGGTTGGAGAAGGCGCCGGAGATGACGTTGCCCTGCCCCAGGCCCAGCACGTCCTCGACCAGCAGGCCCTCATCTATACTGGCGAGGATGTCGGCCAGGGGCGTGTCCCCGGCGGCGAAGAGCAGGTTGCTCGGCGAGGGGCTGGGCGGGTTGAACAGGCCGCGTTCGCCGTTGCCCGTAGACTCGACGCCGGACTGGGCGGCGGTCTTGAGATCGTAGAAAAAGCTCTTCAGCACACCCCGCTCCACCAGCACGTTGCGCCGGTGAGCCACGCCCTCGTCGTCATAAGAGGCGCTGCCGAATTTGCCGTCTATGGTGGCGTCGTCCACGACAGTCAGCTTATCGTCAAACAGCTTCTCCCCGATCTTGCCGGCCATTGGCGAGATGCCGGTGTAGACGCTCTTGCCGTTGAGTCCCAGCATGAGCGGCAGCCCCAGCACCAGGGCGCCGGTGGGCGAGAAGAGCACGGGCATGCGTCCTGAGCGCATGGTGGCGCTTTTCTGCGCCAGCTTGAGCTTCTCTCCCAGGCGGCGCACAAAAGCCAGGTAGTCCTCTTCCCAGACGGTCGTGCCGGAGAGGGAGTACATGATCAGGACGTCGTCGCCCTGGACACGGTCAATCTCCACCGCTATGGACAGGGGAGAGCGTTGCACGGTGACGGCGGTGCCGGCCTGATTGCGCACGGACAGGTGTTGCACGCCGCGTTCCAGCTCTACGTTGAGGCGCGCCTCCGGCTCGATCTGCAGGATGAAATCCAGGATCTCCTGGCCGATTTGCACCAGGCGCGGGATGGGCAGCGCGGTGATCGTTTTATCGTAGGTCGTGACTTGGGGGGCGGGCTGCGGTGCGGGAAAGACGATAGGGACCTTGTCGCCGTAGGCCGCCGATTCCAGGGCGTTGCGCATCAGCTTGGCTATCGCCGACTCATCGCTAGAGGCGGCAAAGCCCAGCCGCCCGTCCTTGACCAGGCGCACGGCGGTGCCTCTAGTCTCCTCCACCTGGCTACTCTTGAGCTTGTTGGCCTCAAAGCTGACCTTGGTAGACTCACTCTGCATGTGCACGACCTCGACCTGGTCAGCTTGGGCTTGTAATTTCCTGAGAATGTCCATGGTTATCTCCCTTTAGTCGGGGGATCAGGGAATGAGGGAATCGGGCAATCAGGGGCTTCCTGATTCCCTGATTACCTGATCACTGATTTCCTGATTCCCTACTTCCCGCCAATAATGACGTTCTGGATGCGGATGTGCGGCGAGCCAAAGGCCACGGGCAGGGGGGACTGGCCGCCCTTGCCACACCCACCCGCCGACTGTGTCCACTGGAAATCGTCGCCGATGGCGTCAATGTTCTGCAGGGTGGTGAACAGGTTGCCGGCCAGGATCACGTCTTTGACCATCTCGGCGATCTGGCCGTCGCGGATCATGTAGGCGTAGGCCGAACTGAAGGAGAAGTTCTCCAGCGCCGTCTGCCCGCCGTAGGCATCGCAGGCGTAGATGCCCAGCTTGATGTCCTTGATCAGATCGGCAAAGGGGGTTGTGCCCGCGGCGATGGCCGTGTTGGTCATGCGCACGATGGGCGGGAAGCGATAGCTGATGGCGCGGGCGTTGCCCGTGGGCTTTTCGCCCATCTTGGCTGCCGTCTCCCGCGAGTGCAGACGGCCCACCAGGATGCCGTTCTTGATCAGATCGCTGCGCCCCGTGGGCGTGCCTTCATCGTCGTACTTGTGCGTGCCGCGCAGACCGGGCAGCGAACCGTCGTCGAACACGGTGAGGATGTCGCCACCAAAACGCCGTCCCAGGACCATCATCTCCCGCGCCTTGGGGTTTTCGTAGACGAAGTCGGATTCGGAGAGGTGGCCGAAGGCCTCGTGGATGAAGACGCCGGCCAGCCTTTGGTTGGCCACCACGGGGTAGCGCCCGCCGACCACGGTCTCGGCCTTCAGTAACTCTACGGCGCGCTGGGCCGCCGTCTGGGCCAGGTCTTCCAGCCCCTGCACAAAGTCAAAACCCTCCTGCGCGGCTTTACTTTCCATGCCTGTCTGCACGTTGTGGCCTTCCCGGGCGATGGCGGTGAAGCGCATCCCGATCATGGGGCGCTCTTCTTCAATGAACGTGCCTTCCGAGTTAGCGAAGAAGATGCGGCTGAAGGTATCCCCGTAGCCACACATCGTGTCCACGATTTTGTCGCTGTGTTTCAGCAAGATGTGGTTGTAGGCCTCGGCCAGGGCTTTCTTGTCGGCCAGGGCGATGCCCCGGAAGTCGCGTCGCAGCGCCACGGTGAGGCGTTCCTGGGAGACGGGGATGGGCGCCAGCTCGATGGCCTCCGCGCTGCGGGCGACTTTGGCGCACTGGTAGGCCTGCTCCACCTTGGCCCGCAGGTCGTCCCGATTGTTGAAGGTGGCGATGCCCCAGCCGCTGGCCCGGCACAGGCAGCGCACGATGCCGCCAGCGTCAATGACGGCGTTGGCCGTTTCCAGGTCTTTGCCCCGATAGGCCACGGTAGTGGACTCTCGTTCTTCCAGGCGGATCTCCGTGTAATCCGCCGGGCTGCTTTTGAGGGCAGCCTCAATCTTGTCACGCACTTTTCTCCTCCCGAGATGATTTCAGATTTTAGATTGCAGATTGCGGGGTGATAGCGTGGCGTCATTCCTGAGAGCAGAAACTCGTGCTCAGCCGTAGTCGTCTCGCTACTTCGTTAGCCAGGGAATTAACCACCAAGACACCAAGAACACCAAGTTTTTATTTTTGGGTCTTTGTGTCTTGGTGGTTCGGTCTGACGTGGTTATTTTCACCCAACTCTCCTATTCCCAGGCGGTCCGGGCCTCGGTTTCGCGCAGGTAAGCCAGGATAAAGTCGTCCAGGTCTCCGGCCAGGACGGCGTCCAGGTTGCTGCGCCGCAGCCTGGTGCGCAGGTCGCGCACGCCGCGCTCGCCCTCAAACTGGTAGGTCCGCGCCACCTCCGGCGTGGGTGGGGCGGGCAGGGCGGCGAGCTCTTTCTTGCTCATCTGCGCCCGCTTCTGCTCCGCCTGGGCGCGTTTCAGGAGTTGCTCCTCCAGCCACGCCCGGCCATCCTGCTCGCCCGGCCCCTCCACAACCACCTCGACCAGCGTCTGGACCCGCTCGCCGCTGGGCCGCTTATCGCTGCGGCGATGGAGCCCGCTCTCGCCCTTCAGGAAGCCGTAGACGTTCGTCCCTTCCAGGCTGATGGCCAACTCGGTGCTGGCCGCCCGCTCGGGCAGGGTCTTGAGCAGGGCGTCCAAATCGCTGGTGTCCAGCCAGCGCCACTTGTACGGGTAGTAGCGCCAGTCGCCCTGGCGCTCGGCCTCGCCCAGGGGCTCCAGCGTGGCTACGGCCAATTCGTAGCCCTTGCGTTTGGCCCAGCGCAGGTACATAGCCGCCAGTTGGCTCAGCCACGCCCCGGCCTCGTCGCCTTTGGCTGCCTGGCCCACCCGGCGCAGGCGCAGGATGGCGCGGTGGTTGTGGGTGAGGTGGGCACAGAGCAGCTCCACCTCCAGGAAGGCATAGTCGCGGTCCAGTTGCTGGTAGCTCTCGGCCAGTTCCTGGCGATAGTGCGCCTCGCGCTGGCGATAGACCATCCCGGCCAACTCTTCCAGGTAGGCGGCACGATCGGTGAGTTGTTGCAGGCGCTTGAGCAGGCGGTCGAGGAAGTAGAAACGCGCTAGGGTGAAGCGAGCATAATCGCCGTTATCCCAGAAGGTGGGCCGGTTCGTCTCGGCCAGGCGAAAGGCGCTCTCGTTGCGCATCTCCTTGACGGCATCGCGTTCTGCCCAGTCCTGCAGCTTGCGCCGCAGCTCGGCAAAGGCCGCAATCAGGCCCTGATCGTCCAGGCGGCGGACCTGGCGGCCGCTGGACAGCAGCCCCTCGCCCAGCAACACCTCGCTGGTGCGTTCCTCCTCCGTGAACTTTACGCTGCTGAGCACCACCTGATCGCCCTGGCGGCGCAGGCGCAGCAGGTCGGAGTCCACGCGGCCAGCGGACAGGAAGCGGGCCAGCGGCCGCACCACCAGCCGTTCTATGGCCCGCTTGAGGGGGCGAGCGCCGAGGTTGCTGTCAAAGCCCTGCTCCATCAGCAGGTCAATCACCTGCTCGTCAATCTCCACCAGGAGGTTGCGGCGCACCAGACCCTCGCGCAGCAGCACCTCGCCCAGCTCACGGCGGGCGATCCGGCGCATGGTCTCCGGGCTGAGCGGGTTGAAGACCACGATCTGGTCAAGGCGATTGACGAACTCCGGGCGGAAATACTCCTTGACCTTGCGTTCCCAGTATTGCCGATCACTGCCCGTCGCCGCCTGGCTGCCTGTGGGCAGGCCGATGCTGCGCTGCTCGCGGGCGCTGCCGCCCAGGTTGGAGGTGAGCAGGATGATGGCGTTCTGGAACGAGGTCGTCCGGCCGCCGGCGTCGGTCAGGCGGCCCTCGCCCAGCACCTGGAGCAGGAGGTCGTAAATCTGCGGGTCGGCCTTCTCAAACTCGTCCAGGAGCAGCACGCAGAAGGGCTGGGCGCGCACCTGCCTGGTCAGCTCGCCCTCTTCGCCGCTGCCGGGCAGGCCGATCAGGCGGCGTGCGCCGATGGGGTCGCTGTACTCGCTCATATCAAAGCGGATCACCCGCCGCTCGTCGCCGAAGAGATAGCTGGCCAGGGTCTTGGCCAGTTGAGTCTTGCCCACGCCGGTCGGGCCGATGAAGAAGAAGCTGCCCAGGGGCTTCTCCGGGTCGCTCAAGCCGGCCTTGATCGTGGCGATCAGGTCGGTCATGGTGTCCACCGCCGCCTCCTGGCCGATCACCCGCTCGGCGAAGTGGGTGCGCACCGCTGCCAGTTCCAGCGGCACATCGTCAGAGACGATAAAATCGGGCAGGCCGGTCTGGCGAGTGAAGGTGGCCACCACGTCCCGGCGCGTCAGAGGGCGCTGCTCGGCCTCGCCGGAGGTGGTGGGCTTGCGCTGGCCAACAAAGTCGCCCACCGTTTGCTCCAGCAGGACGATGGCCTTGCCGGGCTGGGCGCGGTAGGGCAGGAAGCGGTTGGTCAGCTCTACTGCCGCTTCCAGGGCCGCCGGGGCGATACGCACCTCCTCGCTACGCTCCAGCTCACGGGCCACGTGGGTGAGGATGCTCAGGGTATCGGCCTCGCTGGTGGGGGCGACCTCCAGGGTGCGGAAATGGGCGACGAAGCCGGGGGTGAGCTGTTCGGCCCGGCGCAGGCGCGCCGGCGTGCTCTCGCCGATGACGATCACGTCGCCGCTCTGCACGTGGGGCTTGAGGAAGTCGGCCATGTTGGTGTCGCCCCGCGACCAGCGACCCTCCTCGGCCAGGCTGGCCACGTCCTCCACGAACAGGATGTGGCGCTTCTTGCGCACCTCTTGCACCACGTTGCTGAGCTTTCCCTCCCACTCGCCGACGTAGGAACAACCAGCAATGAGCGACGAGCCCGTCACGGCCCAGACCTGGCGATTGTGTAGCACTTCCGGGCATTCCTTGCGGCGGATACGCCGCGCCACCTCGTGGACGATAGCCGTCTTGCCTGCGCCGGGCGGCCCGATGAGGAGCAGGCTGGGGCGGCGCTCGCTGGCGATGATGGCCAGGATTTCTTCGACCTCCTTGTCACGGCGGTAGGCGCGGCGCAACTGCCCCTCGCCCGCCTGGGCGGTCAGGTTGCTGCCGCTCTCCTTGAGGGCCCAGAAGTCCTCCTCTTCTTCCTCTTTCACCCGCTCGACCGCCGTCTTGGGCTTAAACTCCACCTCCAGGGTATCCAGCGTCTCGTAGCGAGCGGCCCGGTAGAACAGTAGTTGCTCGAAGGAGAATTCGTGGAAATACTGCGCCAGCTCGAGCTGGGCTACCTCGTTCAGTTCGGCGCGGTTGGCGATAAAGAAGGAGAGCGGGGGGCTGTCCAGGCGCGGGGCACTGACCAGGATCTGGCCGTCTTCCTCTGGGGTGAGGATGAGGCTGACGGTGAGCTTGAGCGCCTCGCGGCGGCGCTTGCCTTTGGGGTCGGTGGGCCGCAGTTCCACGGTCACCTTCTCCAGGGTCTGGTGGGGGCGCAGGGCCACGTGGTGCAGGTACTCTGCCGGCATCTCGCTGAGGCGCTTGACCAGGGCCTGGGCGACCTCTTCCTTGCACTCCTCCAGGGTGGGGCCGTAGGCGGAGATGTTGGGGAGCACTGGCACGGTGACCGTGTAGGTGCGATTTTCGTGTTTTTGGATGAATATACGAACTGTGAGTTTCATGGGATTGCAGACTGCGTGTTGCGTGTTCCGTGTTGCGTAGTGGAAAAACGGAACACGCACCACGCAACACGGCCTGAGATTTACGTGCTACACGGCTATTCCCGCCGCTCGTTTTGCCATCTCCTTGCGACTCTCCAGATCGTAGCTGCGATAGATGGCCAGACGCTCGGCCTCGGGGGAGCCGCCGCCGTGCACGCCGGCCACCATGAGCAGGCCGGCGAACTTGGAGGCGGTCAGGTCTTCAATCAGCCGGAAGCAACGCACCCGGTCGTCTACGGCGACGCTGGCGGGCCCGGCCAGGTACTTCTTCAGGAGTGGGCCCACCTCGGCGCTGCGATAGTCTTCCTCAGAGGGCATGGTCACGATCAGGCCGCCCGCCAGGTCCTGTAGCAGCTCGATCTCGTGGTGCAGGTTGGTGCCAGCGTAGTACTTGCCCACGTTGGCGTAGACCAGGTCGGGCAGATAAGTGCCCGATGTCTGCGGCTGGCCCTTGAGCGAGGCGGCCAGGCCGCAGGCGTGCACCAGCTCGGCGGTGATCATGAACTCGGTCAGCTTCTGGCGAACGTGGCTGGCGTTGGGAACGCCGTTGTATTCGGCCACCAGCGCCGCGGCGCCGAGCAGGAGGTCGGAGATGGCCGGCTTGCAGCCGCAGTAGGAGTGGCGATGGTAGGTGGCGAAACACTCGGCCAGGTAGCCGGCCAGTTGCCACTCGCCGCAGAGGAAGACCCGCTCCCAGGGCACGAAGACGTTGTCGAAGATGGTCAGCGATTCCACGCTGGCGTAGCGGGAGCTGACCGGCGAGGCCATCTCGCGCTTTACCGACGGGGCGGCCCCGCGGCAGATCAGGGTGATGCCCGGCGCATCGGCCGGGATGGCGAAGGCCACGGCGTAATCGGCGTCCTCCTCCCGCATGTCCCGCGTGGGCAGGACGATGAGCTCGTGGGCGTAGGGGGCCAGGGTATTGTGCGCCTTCGCCCCGCGCACGATGATGCCGTCGTTGTTCTTCTCCACCACGTGCAGGTACAGGTCGGGATCGGCCTGCTGGTGAGGGCGCAGGGAACGATCACCCTTGACGTCGGTCATGGCGGCGTTGCCCACCAGGTCGTTGGCCTGGAAGTACTTTACGTAATCCAGCAGCCGGGGGTAGTAGGCCGTGCCGAACATGCTGTCCGTGTGGTGGGTGATGACGGAGAGGGCGTTGAGGGCGTCCACGCCCATGCAGCGTTGGATGCAGCCGGTCTCCCGGCAGTAGAGGCGGGTCATTTCCACCTTGTTTTGCAGGTCTTGCACGCTCTGGTGGATGTGGGTGAAGCGGTTGATGGTCTGGCCGGTGAGGTGCGAGGTGGCGGTGAGCATCTCCTGGTATTCCGGCTTCTGCGGCCACTCGTAGGTCAGGGCGACGATGTTGAGGCCGGGGACGATCTGGGGGTGCTCCCAGGGTCGCTCCACCTTGTGGCCGTTCAGCCAGACGTTATGCTTCATCGCCGCCAGGCTGGCGAGGTAGTCTTGGGGGGTTTTCATTGATTCTCCTTACTCGGACAAGCCGAAACCAAACAGGAACGCAGATGAACACAGATTAGACGGATGAACGCAGATCAGTCAATAGAATCTAAAAAAATTAGCGTTCATCTGCCCCGATACATTACCCTAGGAACTGAGATGTATCGGGGCATCTGCGTCCCTAAAATCCTTGCTTGCACGGCAAGAATTTCATTGGTCAGGTACTATACGCAAAACGCCAGCGTAGGACGTAATACGTCCAGGCGCTGGCGTCAGGTTGTGGTGTCAGCAAGTTTGTTGTCTCGGTAAGGCCAATGCACGGTTATGGTCATGCCATATCCCCCTGCTTGCAGGACAGAGCTTTTATGCTGTTTTATCTCTGTGGCCTGCGGGCTAGCGGCAATAAAACTGGCTCCCCGGGAGGGTTTCGAACCCCCAACCTAGCGGTTAACAGCCGCCCGCTCTACCGTTGAGCTACCGGGGAGCATCAACACCTATATTATAGCGCAAATAGCGCTGGACGTCAAGTCTTTTTTCATCTGGGCCAGGGCCCTGTCAAAGTCATTTTGGGGGTCATTGCGATGAAGCGCCATCACGCCCGCCGTTTCGGTAAGTAAGGCGTGATGGCGCTTCAGAGCCCCGCAGGGCGAAGCAATCTCACTGTTGCGCCATGAGAGAGATTGCTTCGCTACGCTGCTCAGAAACTTGGCTCGGAGTTGCCGTAGGGCAGTGCCCGTGGCCTGCCGCCTAGGTATTGTACAACAAGGGACGGCGGGCGCCGCGCCCGCCCTACGGCTGCAAACCGCGCCCAAGTTTCTGTCTTTGCGCATGCCGCCCAACGGCATGAGGTTCTCGCAATGACGGAATGCGGACTTTGACAGGGCCCTGCATCTGGGCAGTACAACACTTTTGGCAAAGCAGACGAGCGGCCTGTGATAATGTACCAGCGCGAGAATGAATTCCGCTTCTAATAGCGTAAAACATTTTCTTTTGCGGGTTAGAAGCCGAATTTATTCGAGCGCACGCCAGATATACCATCACTCTACGACAAACTGGGTAACTGCAAGTTTTGTCGCAGTTTCCACAATTGCCCCAGCACCGCCTCCAACCTGGCTGCCAGCAGATCAGGCTGGCCGGTCGTCACGTCGTCCTCGTTCTCAAAGACGACGTAAGGCACACGGCTGGAGCGCAGGGTGAGGAAGTGCGGATCGCCGGCGCTGAGCGTGGCCCAGTCGTCTTCACGGTAGAGCCGCGTCAGCACCTCATCGGTCATGGCATGCTCCAGGATGCTGTCCGGCCGCTGCGGGTTAAAGCGGCGACGATTCTTGCGCAGCGATTCGGCGAAAGAAACCTGCACGTAGACCACGGCGGCCCGCTGCAAAAGTTCGTCGGCCAGATGCTTGAATGCCTCGGCGTAGCCGCCGTGCTCGCTGCCGCGGGCGAACTCGACCAGCGTGGTGGTGTGGTCGTGGTAGTGCGGATTGTCGCGCCGCCGCTTGTGATATTCCAGGCTGAGTCGCTCGAGCAATAAGTGCCAGAAGTAGGGCTGCTGGAAGTGGCCGTCAGCGCCGGTGTACAGCTTGGGCTGCCCCAACCGCTCGCTGAGGAGGCGATCCTCCTCGAACCAGGTCCAGAGCAGGGGGAAGTCGTCCAGCACGTCCAGGTCGGCGATGTGGAAGCGGCGCCGCCGGACGTCAGGGGGTACGTGCTGTAGAAAGTCAATGATCTCGCTCTTGCCAGAGGCCGGCCGGCCGATCAACACGAGTACATCAAACGTACCCTTGCCCATAGCGTCTGCGCTTTCAATCCAAATAATCCTTCAGCTTTTTGCTGCGGCTGGGGTGGCGGAGCTTGCGCAACGCTTTGGCTTCAATCTGGCGGATGCGCTCGCGGGTGACGTTGAACTCTTTGCCCACTTCCTCCAGGGTGCGCGCCCGCCCGTCCTCCAGGCCGAAGCGCAGTTGCAGCACCTTGCGCTCCCGCGCCGTGAGGCTGCCCAGCACGTCCTCCACCTGCTCCTTGAGCAGTTGGTGGGAGGCGGCCTCGTTGGGGGCCAGCGCCCCTTGATCCTCGATGAAGTCGCCCAGGTGGCTGTCCTCCTCCTCGCCGATGGGCGTCTCCAGCGATACTGGTTCCTGCGAAACCTTCATGATCGCCCGCACCTTCTGGGCGGCGCGCTGCAGCTCCATGCCCACCTCGGGATCGTTATCTATGGCCTCTGGATCGGCGATGATGCGGTCGCGCATCTGGGTGGGCAGCAGGTCCATCTCCAGAGCGATTTCCTCGGCGGTGGGCTCCCGGCCCAGCTCCTGTAACAGACGACGCGACACGCGGATGAGGCGATTGATTGTCTCTACCATGTGCACCGGGATGCGGATGGTGCGCGCCTGATCGGCGATGGCGCGGGTGATGGCCTGGCGAATCCACCAGGTGGCGTAGGTGGAGAACTTGAAGCCCTTGCGATATTCGAACTTCTCCACGGCCCGGATGAGGCCGATGTTGCCTTCCTGGATCAGGTCCAGCAGCAGCATGCCCCGGCCGATGTACTTCTTGGCCACGCTAACCACCAGGCGCAGGTTGGCCTCCGTGAGGTGGCGGCGCGCCCGGTCAGAGTCCTGGCGAATGTGCCGCAGGTGCTGCTCCAGCAGCCGCGTCTCGTTGGCGATGGCCGCGTAAAGGTCCTGAGCCGATGGCGGCGTGCCACCCCGGCGGGGGAGCTTTTCAATGGCCACCAGCGCCTCCTCGGGCAGGAGGCGGGCCTCCACGGAGATCTTGATTTGGCGATTGTCCAGGTCCTTCTGCGGGATGCCCAGCTCCAGAGCTACCTCCCGGGTGATCTGGGTATCCACCTCAAAGTTGATGGCCATCTCCCGGATCATCTGCGCCGGCTGGTCGGTGGGTAGCCCCAGGTGGGCACAGATGCGCTCCACGATCCGCCAATCGTCACGCAGGCGGCGGTAGATGTCCCGGATGATCTCGGCGGAGGTAGGGTTGCGCCCCAGGTTCTTGGTCAGCCGCTCGGTGATGTCGTCAAGGGTCTTGCCTTCCTCCATCTGCATGGCCAGGTGCTTCTCGCCTTCCCAGGTGAGCAGGGGGACGCGGCCAATCTCGCGCAGGTACATGCGCACGGAGTCGTCCACGATTTCGTGGTCTTCGATCTCCGGCGTGACCTCCACCTCGACCTCTTCCATCTCCTCCAGTTCGCTGATCGGCGGCTCTACTTCTTCGAGGGGCTTCTCCTCCCAGACTGGGGCCTTGCTCTCCGAATCCACCACCTTGACGCCTAGCCGGAATAGCTCGGCGTACAGGTCGTCTACCTGCTCGATGTTGGCCTCTGGCTCTGGCAGCGTCTGCAGGATGTCGTCTTCCGTGATGTAACCTTGCTCTTTGCCTCTGCTGATGAGTTCTTTGATTTCTGACTTTACTTGCTGGTCTTTGGGTGTGTCTTCGCTCATAATGTCCTCCCGTCATGAGTAAACAAGTGGACAAGTAGACAAGTAGACAAGTAGCAAGGGCCTTGTCTCCTTGTCTACTTTTCCCTTGTCTACTTGCTACCTGCCACGTAACTCCTTGTCTACTTGCTTCTTGCTCCTTGTCTACCCGTATACAGCGCCCCCTGCACCTGACTCAGGGCGTCCTTGAGGGTCGTGGCTTGCTGGGCCAGGCGCTGCACGGTTTCTTGATCGCCGGCCACCTGGGCCTCTTGCAGCAGCGAGGGCAGCTCGGCCAGCTCAGCGCGCAGGCGACCCTCACGCAGGCGCAGGAGACAGACCCGCAGGTCGTGCGCCAGCTCCTCGACGGGCAACGGTGGCTGGCTGGCCCCCTGGACCAGTAGAGCCTCCAGATGGGCGTGCAGGGCCGGCTCCAGGGTCTGCCGGAAGGCCTCCAGTTCAAACCACTCGCTCTGCTTAATATACGTCTGGAAAGCGGCGAAAGTCTCTCGATTCTCCGTGCGCACAAAATCGTCCGGGCTTAGCTCCAGGTCACCAACCTGCCAGTACAGGGGCGGCTCGACCAGGAGCAGGGCCAGGGCGTAGTCTTCCAGGCTGGACGGCCGGGGCTCCCGGCTGGGCGGCGTTGTCGGCTCGCCGACGGGTGGCCGCGGCCTGCCGGCGGGTGCGCGCTGCAGTTGCGTCTCCACCAGGCGCTGATCCACCTGCACTAGCCGGGCCAGCTTCTGCACGTAATGGGCCTGGGCCACGGGGTCGGGCACTTCCCGGATCAGGGGGATCAGCCGCTCCACCGCCGCCGACTTGCCCTTGGGCGAGGTCAGGTCCAGCCGGGCCGTGACCACCTGGAAATAAAAGTCCACGATGGGCAGGGCCGTCTCGACCAGGTGCTGCCATTCCTCCGTGCTGCGCCGCACCACCTCGTCCGGATCCTGACCTGGCGGTAGGCTGAGGATGCGAATGTCGGCGTCCAGCTTGTACTCAAAGCGGATCAGGCCCCGCCAGGTGGGCACGGGCACGGCCACTCGTTCCAGGGCCTCGCGCGCCACCTCCAGCCCGCGCAGGGTGGCCTCCTCCCCGGCGACGTCGGCGTCCAAAGCCAGGATGATGTTCTTGCTGAGCTTCTTCAGCAGGCGTACCTGACGATCGGTGAGGGCCGTACCCAAAGAAGCCACCACATTACTTATACCCATTTGGTGGGGAATTAAAACATCCATATAGCCTTCGACGATGATGGCCTGATTGCGACGACGAATCTCCTCCTGGGCATGCTCGATGCCGTAGAGCGTGGCGCTCTTATCGAAAAGCAGGGTCTGGGGCGAGTTGAGGTACTTGGGCTGCTCATCGCCCAAAGCCCGGGCGCCGAAGCCGGTGACGTTACCTTTGGCGTCGCGAATCGGGAACATCAGGCGATGGCGGAAGCGGTCGTAATAGCCCCCACCCTGGCGCTCCACGACCATCCCTGCGGCGATGAGGTCGTCCAGGCTGTAGCCGCGGCCCAGCAGGTAGTTGCTGGTGGCATCCCAGCTTTCCGGGGCATAGCCGAGCTGCCAGCCCTCCACGGTCGGCGCCGTCAGGCCGCGGTGGGCGACGTACTGCCGTGCCTCCTGGGCCTCGCTGGAGCGCAGGAGCAGGTTGTGGTAGTACTGCGTGGCCGCAGCCAGCAGCTCGCGCAGGCGTGGCCGGAGCTTGTCTTCGGCTACGGCCTGGGGGCGGCTTTCCAGCACCACCCCGGCGCGCTCGGCCAGGAGCTGCAGCGCCTCCCGGAACTCCAGGTTTTGCGTGCGCATGACGAAGGTGAACACATCGCCGCTGGCCCCGCAGCCAAAGCAGTGGTAATGCCCATCCGGATAGACGATGAAGGAGGGCGTTTTCTCGGTGTGAAAAGGGCACAGCCCCTTGAACGTGCGTCCCGCCTTGCGCAGACGCACGTACGGCGAGATGACCTCCACAATATCCAGACGTTCCTTAATCTCTTCCACTGGTGTAGGCATGATACTCACCTCTTCTATTCAGGATCCGCGCAGTTCCCTTCCTAAGACTGGGTTTTACCGCAGAGCACGCCGAGGACGCAGAGATTTTTTCAAGATTTCTCTGCGCTCTCAGCCCTAAGGCGTAGGGCAGGTTTCCATACCTGCCTCAGCCATAGCGGGTCTGGGTTTTACCGCAGAGCACGCCGAGGACGCAGAGATTTTTTCAAGATTTCTCTGCGCTCTCAGCGCCCTCGGCGGTGAGTCACTCCTAAATGCGTAAGCCCTGCTGTTTGTCAGGAGGCGGCCGGGCCGCCTTCGGCCTGCAGCGCCGACGGCGCGCTTTCGGGCATCAGCCGGGCCACACCCAGGCTGGCCAGGACGAAGATGCCGGCCACAATCAGAAAAGTGGGGCGTAAGCCCGCCGCGGCGGCAATCAGCGCCCCGGCCATGGGCCCTACGGCGTTGGCCGCCGAAACCATGCTGGCGTCCACGCCGTACACCGCCCCTTGTCTCCCCTCGGGGGCCAGGGCGGCCATAGCTGCGCTCACCGAGGCTATCGTTCCGCCGAGGGCCAAGCCGGTAGCCGCCTGCAGAAGGGCCACCTGCGCTACGCTGGTGGCAAAGAACTGGGGCACGTAAAAGGCGGCGGCGGCCAGGGTGCTGACGATGAGCACTCGCCGCTGGCCCAGGCGATCGCTGACCCGGCCCAAAACCACCGCCCCCACGGCACTGCTGGCCGCGGCCAGGCCCACGACCAGCCCGGCGATGGAGGCGACCTGGCCGCCGGTCAGGAGAGAGGCGATGAACAGCGGCAGTAGCGGCACCAGGAGGCGATCGCCCAGCCGCGACAGCAGGCGTACGGCAAACGCCGACTGCAGGGCCTTGGAGTTCAGCACCAGCTTCAGGCCGCGCACAAAGTCACCGGCTGCGCTGCCCTCGCGCCGCACCGGTTGAAATTGCTCCTGCACGAAGAACACCACCAGCCAGCCGCCCACAAAGATCAAGGCCCCGGTCACCCAGAAGGCCGCGCGATAGCCAAAGGCATCGGCCACCAAGCCGCCCAACATGGGCCCCGCGGAAGCGCCGACGTAGATGGCCATTTGCAGCAGCCCCAGGGAGTAGCCAGCCTTCTGCCGGGGCGCCGTGCTGGCCACCAGGGTGGTCGCCGCGGCCACCGTGCCGGTCAGGCAGCCCTGCAGGATGCGCAGCAGCAGAAGCTCCTGCACGCTACGGGCGAAACCCATGGCCGCCATGAGGATAGCCCCGGCGAACATCGCCCGCTCTACCATCAACTTGCGCCCGAAGCGGTCGGCCAGGGAGCCCCAGATGGGGGCGAAGATGCCCATAGTGATGGCCTGGCCGCTGAACAGCAGCCCCGACCAGAGTTCCACCTGCTTCTCGTCTGTGATACCTAACTCCTGCACGTAGTAGGGCAGGAAGGGCATGGCCACGCTGAAGCCGGCGATGGCCACCAACTCAGCCACCCAGATGATGTAGAGGTTGCGTTGCCAGCCGGGCATGGGGAGGACGCTCCTGATTCAGAAATGTCTAGTGAAACATATTCCGTGTTGCGTATTGCGTGTTGCGTGTCAAAACGGAACACAAAACACGCAGCACGTTTCCCGGTTCACGAAAAATGGGCTCCACCCGCAACGGGTAAGAGCCCACCTATGTGAAGATGCTTTTTCTTGCGTTTGGTGCCGAGGGCGGGGGTCGAACCCGCAAGGGCCTGCGCCCAGTGGATTTTAAGTCCGCCGCGTCTGCCAGTTCCGCCACCTCGGCAATGTACGGCGCTGGGAAAGTGGAGGCGACGGGCGGATTCGAACCGCCGGATAAGGGTTTTGCAGACCCTCGCCTTAACCTCTTGGCCACGTCGCCCGATGGAGCGGAAGACGGGATTTGAACCCGCGACTTTCTCCTTGGCAAGGAGACGCGCTACCGCTGCGCTACTTCCGCCTGGTGCCGAGGGTCAGAATCGAACTGACGACACCGCAGTTTTCAGCCGCGTGCTCTACCGACTGAGCTACCTCGGCAAGCGCCTATATTCTACCCGATTCTGGTTTTCTTGTCAAGTCTATTTTGCCTGACATCCGTGCATAACTCAAGTGGTGGTTGAGTAGCCAATGAGGGCCGCCAGGCGCGGTGGGAGCTGGCCATAGGTAGCGATTTCATCCCTGAGTATGACCTGTGTAGCTTGCATGTCTAGC
>Ga0315268_10000851_pt1 | contig 35706 bp, 28 predicted proteins | sample C1_top_MG_FD_204535 | JGI IMG/M metagenome (GOLD analysis project Ga0315268, IMG submission 204535) | Sediment microbial communities from Yellowstone Lake, YNP, Wyoming, USA - C1_top | ecosystem: Environmental > Aquatic > Freshwater > Lake > Sediment | place: USA: Wyoming | collected 2017-08-01
CGCTGGTGAATACCCTGTCGCCGGAGGACAAGGTGCTGATGTTCGAGACTGGACACTTCGCCACGCTGTGGCGGAACATGGCGGGGCGGCTCGGGCTCCAGGTGGATTTCATCCCCGGCGACTGGCGCCACGGCGTGGACCCCGACGTGGTTGAGGCGAAGCTCGCCGAGGATCGCAGCCACGCCATCAAGGCCGTGGCCATCGTCCACAACGAAACCTCGACAGGCGTGACCAGCCGGGTGGCGGAGGTGCGCAGGCGGATGGACAGGGCCGGACACCCGGCGCTGCTCATGGTGGATACGATTTCGTCATTGGCTTCCATCGATTACCGGCACGATGAATGGGGTGTGGACGTGACGGTGAGCTGTTCCCAGAAGGGGCTGATGCTCCCCCCCGGCCTCGGCCTCAATGCCGTCAGCCAGAAGGCCCTGGCGGCATCGAAGTCGGCTCGCCTGCCCCGGTCGTACTGGGACTGGGAGCCGATGCTCAAAGACAATAAGGCCGGCTTCTTCCCCTACACCCCGGCGACGAATCTCCTCTACGGCCTGCGGGAGGCTCTCCACATGCTCTTCGAGGAGGGACTGGAGAACGTGTTTGCCCGGCACGACCGGCACGCCGAAGCCACCCGTCGCGCCGTCCAGGCCTGGGGGCTGGAGCTGGTCTGCCTGAATCCCGCGGAATACAGCAGCTCTTTGACTGCGGTGATGATGCCAGAGGAATACGACGCCGACGCCCTCCGAAAGGTCATCCTGGATCGATTCGATCTGTCGCTCGGTACCGGTTTGGGGAAGCTGAAGGGCAAGATTTTCCGGATCGGCCATCTCGGGGACTTCAACGATTTGATGCTCGCCGGCACCTTGGGCGGGGTCGAGATGGGCCTGGCCATGGCCGGCGTGCCCTTCACCCGAGGCGGGGTCGCAGCCGCACTCGAGTATCTGTCCAGTAAGTGACGGTGGCGGAGCGGAGGAACTTCTTGTCTCCCGCCCTGATGCTAGAACGGGCAGCGTGCGCGCAACGAGTTGAAGGACGACGGACGGGGAGGGCTTGATGCAGGTCGATCAACACAAGTGTGTCGCATGCAGCAACTGCATCCCCATTTGTCCAATGGGAGCGATCTACGTCGATCCAGCGATGAACCGGGCGACGGTGAACCTGGACGAGTGCGTCGAGTGTTTCGCCTGCTATCGGGGCATGAGCAAGGAGGACTTGAATCCCACGGTCGTCCGCACCATCCGGGGATTCCTGAAGCTCCTGCGCATCCGGTTTGACCCCGAGCCGGACGTCTGCCCCACGGACGCCCTCACCCCGCAGGAGCTCACCTGGCCACGGATCGTCCGAAGGGCCTTCAGCGACCCCCTGGTCCCCCACGAGTCCACCGGCGTCCACGGCCGGGGGACGGAGGAAGTGAAGACCAACGACGTGACCGGCCGCGTGAACGAGGGCGAGGCCGGCTTCACGATCGAGTTCGGTCGCCCCGGGGTCGGGGTCCGGTTCCGGGACATTCAGAAGATGACCATGGCCCTCGCCCCGTTGCCCATTGCGTTCGAGAAGAAGAATCCGGTCTTCCCCCTCATGAGCAACGCGGCTACTGGCGCTGTCCGGGAGGACATCCTGGATGAAAAAGTGCTCTCGGCTATCGTGGAGCTGAAGACGGCCCTCGAGCACGTGCCGCAGGTCCTCCGGGTCGTGGAGGAGGTGGCCCCGACCCTGGACACCATCGTGTCCATCGGGGTCGCCACCCGCTGCGATGCCCAGGGGGACAACCTGCTGGAGCCCCTGCTCAAGCACGAGGGGTATGCGGTCTATCGGGGCAAGACCAACCTGGGGCTGGGACGGCGGCCGGTCCTCGCGAACGCCTGACAACAACCCACTGGGACGGAGAGGAGATGCAGGCCATGACCAATACGCTGCACCGATTCGGTGGCCCGGGAACGCTCCAGGATGATTATATCGTCTTCGCCATGGCCGCCCGGGGAATCAACGACCAGGACGCCCCGCCGAAACTCCAGGAGTTCCTGCGCCTGGCTTTGAAGCACCACCCCATCAACATCGGGAACGCGATCAAGGGCGGAATTTATCGGGCCTCCGGGAACCTCACGCCCCTGGCCCACTGGCATCGCAGGGATGCCGTGGACCCGGAGGAGGTGGTGAAAAGCATTGATGCCTGCACCACGGCGGCGGCGGTCTTCGACCGGTCGGAGAACCTGGAGGCGTTCCTGCGCGACCTGCGGCAGGCCGATCTCGGCATCTCGATCAACGTCAGCGCCCTCACGGACGAGACGCGCACTTGCTGCCAACGGGCTGGCATCATCCGGCATAGTGTCGGGTACTCCCTGGGGTTCCACGGCGACCTGAACCTTCTGCCGGATCGCCGTGTCCTCGAGCTGTCCACCATGTGTGGGCATGGGATGGTGTCCCACAACTTTGCCACGAAGATGATTGACCTGGTGAAGGAAGGGCGTCGGAATCCGAAGCAGGCCGCGGCCTGCCTCGCCAGGTTCTGCACTTGCGGCGTCTTCAACCCGGTCCGTGCCGAGCGGGTGCTGGAAGAGGCGCGAGTGGGGAAGTAAGGGTGATCGGGTTCCAGAGGCTGCGTCCAACTCCGCTTGAAAAGGCAGATCCCAGCCGCTCGGTAACGCCATCCTCTCGTTGTCCATCGCAACGCGACCTCGCCCACTTGCCCCTGACGCCGCCTGCATGGAGCCCGAGCCGGATGTGCGGAGCCGGGGCGCGACCGGCCCTGCTGTTCACGGTGGAAGTCAGCGATTCCCAGCGGCGGACGTGGATCTCCGGGCGGAGAGGACGAACTCAGTAGCGCGGGATCGCTCCGTCGCCCGGGCGAACGACAAGCAGGACTCTCCCTCCCAGATGCCTTCACTTCCACAAAAACTCCTTGACAGCCTCGGGCGCCTGGAAGTATGACAGCGCTGTCATGACAGCGCTGTCAAGGTCCCCCAGGAAGGGGGCAATCAAGCTAGAGGACGTCGCGCGACGGGTCGGCGTGTCACCGATCACGGTGTCTCGCGCGTTGCACGGAGGCAACGTGGTCGCCAAGACGACACGCGAGCGGATTCTGGCCGCCGCCGCGGAACTGGGGTACGTGCCGAATCTTCTGGCCCGCGGCCTGGTCTACAACCGCACCTCGACGGTCGGCGTGGTCATCGTCGAGCTGGCCAATCCGTTCTTCGCGCCCATGGTCAGCGCCGTCGAGACCATCGCCGCCAAGCGTGGCTTTCTGGTGATCGTGGGCGAATCCGGGAGGGACGAGCAAAGAGAGCGCCAGTACGTGGAACGGTTCCAGCAGCTCCGGGTCGGCGGTATCCTCGTCGCGCCAGCCACCAAGCGCGTGGACCACCTGGCGGCCGCCCAAGCGGGCGGGACTCCCGTCGTGGTCATGTCGCGGCGCTGGGAGGACGGCGATTATGTGACGGCCGACAACGCTGCGGGCGGACGGATGGCGGCCCGACATCTGCTCAGCCGGGGGCATCGCCGTATTGGCTTGGTCACTCACGACGGGCCGGTGGACACGTCCTTTCAGGACCGCTTTCGCGCCTTCCGGCGGGCGCTGGCCTCGGCCGGTGTCTCGGTGCCGGCCCACTGGGACATCCGAACCAAAGCGACGTGGATCGAAGACGGGATGGCGGCGGCGGATGCCACCTTGGCGCTCGCCGACCGTCCCACGGCTATCTTCGCAATGACAGATCGGATGGCGATGGGGCTGATCCAGCGCCTCCTGGCGCGGGGGGTCAGGGTCCCGGAGGACATCGCGGTCGTTGGGTATGACGATATCCCCTTCGCCGAGTGCAGCCAGGTCCCTCTTACGACCGTCAAGATTCCAGTTCCCCAAGTCGGCGAACAGGCGGCCGAGCTTCTCTTGGATCGAATGGAAGGCAAGGGTCCGAGGGGACCCCAGCAGGTGCTCTTACCGCCCGAGTTGGTGATCCGGGCTTCAAGCCCCTGAGGGAAGAGACAAGATATCCACGCCAGGGTAGGGTCCCGCGGGGAGATGCACGAGGAAGGAAAGGAGGGTGCCATGTGCAGGATGACAAGGTGGCTAGTGTTGGTGGTGTGCGCCCTGTCGGTGGCGCTGAACAGCGCGGCCTACGGGGTCGACCTGAAATGGTGGTCCCACTGGGCGATCGAGGACAACAAGAAGTTCGTGCTGTTCGAGGTCAAGAAGCGCTTCGAGGCCAAGCATCCCGGGAACACCGTCACGATCACGTTCTACGAGAAGGTGAACATGTTCCCGGTGCTCCGCGCGGCCTTCACGGCGGGCTCCGGCTTCCCGGACGTCTTCTACTACGAGGCCGACGTGCCTGAGTTCATCCCCGCCGGGTGGCTCGCGGACATGTCCACAGGCATCCGCTGGGAGAACATCGAGCCCAGCGCCAAGGCCTTCTGGACCCGGCCCGGCCCGGGCGGTAAGATGGCACCATGGGCCATCGCGGTGGAGTCCGCTTCCGACGAGCTGTACTACAACAAGAAGATGTTCAAGCAGCTCGGGATCACGGTGCCGGCCAACGGGGTCTTCACGGCGGAGCAGTTCAAGGACGTGGTGGGGAAGTGCATCAAGTCGGGTGTTGCGGCCTTCGCCACCGGGACGTCGGACCGCGAGTACCCCGCCCTGTATATCCCGTCCGAACTCTTGCTCGGCAAGATAGGGGGCGATGAGGTGAAGAGACTGGTCCGCGGGGAGCTATCCTGGAAAGATCCCCGCGTGGTCGAGGTGTTCCGGTATTACAGAGAGTTGATTGACATGGGGGCCTACTCCAAGGCTATGACCAGCATGACGCTGGCCGAATCGCACCGGTACTTCCACACCGACCAGAAGGCCTGCATGTTCCCCGTCAGCTCCTGGTACACGGGCCGCTCGTTCGTGCCCCCGGAGAAGGGCGGGCAGCCGAAGGATTTCGAGCTGGGGATGCTCAACTACCCGATGATGAAGGACGGCAAGGGGGCGAACCAGAAGTACATCGGCTACCAGGGCTCCCTGGCCGTGGCGGCCAAGGGTCCCAACCTAGCACTGGCCATGGAGGTGGCGAATACCTTCGCCGATCCAGAGATCGGGAACCTCTGGACGGGCAAAACCGGCATCCAGACCGGGATCAAGACCGACGTGCCGAAGATCGACAGCCCAATCAAGTGGTATATTGACATGTTCCACCAGGTGAACAGGAACACCAAGTGGCAGGACATCGCGGTCCAGACCTTCAAGCTGAACATGAAGCCGGAAATGTGGGAGGTCTGGGTCTCCATTCTCAACCAGGGCCTGCCGAACAAGCTGGTCGGGGCGGACGAAGCCTTGGACAAGCTGGAGGCGGCCCGGCTGAAGTTCAAGTAGGTTTCCCTGGGTCATCAGCCATCGGCGGTTACCAGGCACCCACTTCGGGGGCTGGAGGGCGTGGAGCAAGATGCTCGCCCTCCGGCCCCCGGTTGGGTCAGGGGCAACGCTGGACGGCTGCGCCTGAGGGTGCGCGACGATGCCTAGTCTGCCCGCTGATCAGATGGAGGGAACCCATGCCCTGTCGGCGCCCGTGATCCGCGAGGGGGTCCGATCTCCCCAGCCTCGACGTCCCTGGGGCTCGATTGCGATGTTCCTGTGTCCGGCACTCTTCTTCTATTTTGCCTTCATCATCTATCCGGTACTGGTGACCTTCTTCAACAGCTTTCACATCCTTCGGCAGGATCTCGGGCTGACATACCAGTTTGTCGGCTTGCAGCACTTCAAAGAGATCCTGGGGAGCGATGAGGTGTTCTGGAAGGCCGCGGGGAACTCGCTCACCTGGGGTATCGTTGCCCCCATCATTGATATGCCCCTGGCATTGACCCTCGCCTTGGTGCTTCACGCCAAGGTCCCCTTCGCGCGCTTCTTTCGCACGGTCTGGTTCACACCGCTCCTCATGTCCTACCCCGTGGTCGGTGTGATCTGGTTGTGGGTGTACAACTACGATTGGGGCATGGCGAACCTCGTCCTGCGGGCCATCGGCCTGGGGCGTTACGCAGAAGCCTGGCTGGCGAACCCGGTGACGGCCCTGCCGGCTTTGATCCTGGTCACCACCTGGATGTTCACCGGGTTTCACATGGTGATCTTGCTGACGGCGCTTCACACCATTCCCCAGGAGTATATCGAGGCGGCCTGGGTGGATGGGGCAGACAGATGGCAACGGACGTTCCACATCATCATCCCGCTTCTTCGCCCGACGTTGGTGAACCTTGCCATCCTGGACTTCATCGGGAAGATGAAGCAGTTCGCCCTGGTGTGGGTCATGACTCGTGGCGGTCCCATGCGGGGGACTGAGACGGTGGCGACCTACGTGATCAAACGGGCGTTCGAGTGGAGGACGCTCGACCTGGGGTATCCCTCGGCCATCGCGGTGATCTGGTTCGTCATCATCTTCGGCCTCTCCTACGGCCTGACGCGATTCCTGCAGCGACGAGAGGCAATGGAGTTCTGACCATGCGCGTGAAGATCACCAGGACGATACTGATGCTCCCGGTATTGGCGTACACGGCCTTCTCGGCGGGTCCGTACCTGTGGACCGCCGTCATGTCCTTGCGGACGACGGACGAGATCTACCGCAGCCATTACGGCCTGCCGATTCCGGCCCACTGGGGGAAGTTCTACACGGCGTGGACGGAGTTCGGGTACGCCACCTACTTCCGAAACAGCACCATTGTCTCTGTGGTGGCGGTGTGCCTCATTACTGTCGTCGGGGCCATGGCCGCCTTTGGCTTCGCCCGCAGGCGCTATGCCTTTCGATTGCGGGAACCGCTGTTTCTCATGATCTTTCTGTCCGTGATGTTTCCGCCGCAAATCATGATCCTGTCCCTGTTCCAGATCCTGATCAAGTACAGGCTCTTCAACACTTTGCCCGGGCTCATCCTGGTGTACGTCGCGACGGAATTGCCGATCACCATCTATCTCTTGCGCGCCTTCTTTGCGCAGATCCCCCAGGAGCTGGAGGAGGCAGCCCGGATTGACGGCTGCACCGACTGGACCATGTTCTGGCGGGTGATGTTTCCCATAGCCCTCCCGGCGGTGGCAACGACCTTCATTCTGGATTTCATTTACTTCTGGAACGAGTTCCTGTACGCGGTCGTGTTCATCACCAATCAGGAAATCCGCACGCTGCCTCTCGCCATCCAATTCCTGGTCAGCGACCAGTATCAGGACATCGGGATGCTGGCCACCGGTCTCATGATCGCCACGCTGCCCATCCTCGTCATGTACCTGTTCCTCTCCGAGTGGTTTGTCAAGGGCATGACAGCGGGTGCCATCAAAGGCTGATCCACCCCCGGTGAGGATGATGCAGAGACAGAAGGCATTGCGCGTCGCGCTTTTGGGTTGCGGGTTTGCCTCGGAGTCCCACCTGAAGGCCTGGCGCATGGTCCCAGGCGCGGAGGTGGTCGCCCTGTGCGATCCGGACCCGGGCAAGCGGGAGGCTCGTGCGCGGGAGTTCGGCATCGGCCGGACGTTCGCCAGCGTGGCGGACTTGCTGCGAGAGATCGAGACGGATGCCTATGATATCGCTACGCCGCACGAGACGCACCGGGCGGTCGCAGAGCAGCTCGTGGCCGCGGGCAAGCCGGTGCTCTGCCAGAAGCCGCTGGCCGACACCCTGGAGGATGCCCGGGCCATCGTGGATCTGTATGCGCTGCGACAGGTTCGCCTCATGGTGAACGAGAACTGGCGGTGGCGGGTGTGGTTCCAGGAGATCAAGCGCCAACTGCAGGGAGGTGCCATCGGGGAGCCGTTCTACGCCCGGCTCGGCATCCGCAGTCCGGCGGTCGTCCCCACCGTCGACCACCCAGACACCTTGCTCATCCCACGCCAGCCTCGCCTCAAGACGATGCCCCGGCTCCTGATCCTCGAGTCCCTGGTCCACCATGTGGACACGATGCGGTTCCTGTTCGGCGAGGTGGACAGCCTCTACGTCCAGACGCGGAGCCCGGCCGGGACCGTCATCGGCGAGTCGCTGGTCACGGTGGTCATAAACCAGGGACCCGTCCTGGGGCTGCTGGACGAGAGCTGGGTCTCGTATGGATACCCGCAATTGACATCCGCCGAATCAATGGTGGTCGAAGGCAGCCGGGGCTCGCTGTTCCTCACCACCGACGGGCGCCTGACACTCCACCGGGCCGACGGCCGGATCGAGCGGATTCCTGTGGACACCAGCGATTTCTACGTTCGCATGTACTGGGGCGCCATCAACCACTTTGTCGAGTGCCTGCGTACGGGCGCCCCGTTCCAGACCGACGGGCCCGATCACCTGAAGAGTCTGGAGATCACCCTCCGCGCCTACGAGTCCGCCCGGGACAACAGCGTGATTCGTTGGGGGAGCCCATGAACTCCACACCGGCGTCCTGGACCCGTGCCACGGACGACGTCTATGAGGTGATCTGAAGCGAGATGCCCCCGGGATGAACCCTGATCACGCCCCGGAAGGGGACCCCGGAAGCCTGTCGCGGCCAACTAGGCGAGGCCGGCTTCGTGCTAGCGGTCCGGGCGATCGAGGAGGGGCTTCCCGCGGCGCTGAAGGTCGAGATGGTGCAGCAGCAGAGGCTAGATAGACCAGAATGGGGGACCCGGCCGTTTCTTTGGTGTCAAGGTAAATCCCTCCTCTCGACGTCCTCACGCCGCGCTCTCGTATTAGTCACTCGCTTCCCAGGGTGCCTCTCCCGGTAGTGCTGCTTCCGCGCTCCATCGTAGTGGTGCTATGCGGCGGCGTCGCTGCCGGACGCGCCCAGCCGGCCTAGTCCGAGCTGCGGAAGCGGGAGAGGCGCGCCGGTGTCCCGCCCGAGGTCACCGCAGTGCCTCCACGTTGCAAGCGCGCGCTGCCTCTCCCTGAGACGCGAGTCCCATGCCTCCGCGCTGCCGCCCGATTACCCGGACATGCCCCCTCCGGCCGCGGCCCCGCGGCGACTGGCGCGAGTGCGGCGGGCAGCGCTCGTCGGCCGGAGCGCGGGGAGCCCGCCGATCCGCGCCGCCTCGTAGGGCCGCCCACTCCGCCAGATCCCCCACCCGAGCCGGAGGAGCTTCGCCGCGAGTTCCACGTTGGCCTTGAAGAAGGCGTGGGGATCCCCGTGCCGTTTGGCGCGCATCGCGGCCCGCCAGGCCCGCCCGAACGGCGTGCGGGCGGTCCCGAGGGCCGCCTGGTACAGGGCCCAGCGGAGGAGCGGCCGCCCACAGCGGGAGATCCGTGCCGTGCCCGCCCACTGGCCGGACTCGACCCGGACGATGTCCAGCCCGGCGAGCTTGCGGAGCTGGCTGAACTTCGTGGTCCCAGGCGATGTCCCCAATCTCGGCGAGGAGGATGGCGGCGAGGGTCGGCCCCACCCCCGGGAGGCTCAGGAGCAACCGGTACGCCGGGAGCGGGGTCGCGACGGTGACGAGTTCGGCCGCAATCCGCGCGATGCGCGCCCGCACACTGCCCAGGCGGGCCGCGAGGTCGGTGCACTCGAAGGCCAGGGCGGGCGGGAGGCCGACCCCGGGCTCGGCTGCGCCCCCCCGCTCGGCCGGCGGCAGGAGCACGTGGAGCGGCGCGGGGAGGCTCGCGGCCACGCGCCGAGGCAGGGGCTCGCCGGCGGGCCCCAGGGCCGGGAGGAGGGTGTTCCGGAAGCGCGCCTTACAGGCGCCCAGCTCCACCCGCGCGCGCCGCAGGAGGCGGACGAGCCGCCGGAGCGTGGCGACCCGGTCGTCCGGCAGCGAGTAGAACAGGACCAGCCCCCGCTCCAGGAGGTCGCAGAGGTTGTGGGCGTCCTTGGGGTCGCTCTTCCCCCAGGTCCGATCCAGGGTGCGGCGGTTCAGGGCGGCCACGTGGTTGCAGACGAGGACCACATCGACCCCGTGGGCCTCCAGGAACGTCGCCAGCGCCTGGTGGTAGGTGCCCGTGGGTTCCACGGCGCAGACGATCTCGGTGCACCCGGTCTCGCCCTGGCGCCGCGCTAGGTGCGCCCAGAAGTGCTCGAAGCCGGCCGAAGTGTTGGGGATGCCGAGCTGTTTGTCCAGGACCGTGATGTGGGCCAGGCGGACCTGGGCCACGTGCTGCGCCTTGGCGATGTCGATCCCGACGAGGAGCCGATTCCGATTCGTCCGCAGATCTGCCTTCAGTTCGCGAAAGCGCTTGATTCGGATTGCATTTGATCGGATGATAGGCATCGGGCTTCTCCTTCGGTTAGGGGTGCAAGCGGGACTTGGCCGTCGCACTTGCCCTTCTACCGAAGAGAAGCCCTTTTTTCCAAGCTGTCATTTTCGGAGGAAGGGGCTCACCCTGCGGGAGCCTATCCTCGTGTGTCTTCTCCATGCGAGGAATACTACGTTGCTTCTTTAGTTGCATTACCTCAGAATATCCCTCTCGTTATCCCTCGCAGTGCGGCCCCGCCCATTTGCCTCTGACGCCGCTCTGACGCCGCCTGCATGGAGCCCGAGCCGGATGTGCGGAGCCGGGGCGCGACCGGCCCTGCTGTTCACGGTGGAAGTCAGCGATTCCCACCCGGCCAGGGCATTCGATCGCGACCGACCGCCGCCAGCGGGGCTTGACGAGAGCAAAGCGACCAAAGAAGCAATGTCCCCTTTCCTGGCGCTGCTCAGAGGTTCTGAAGGTAGGCGGGGCCGCCGAGTTGAGCCATCTGCTCCTCGATCCAGCCCGCGCGCTCGCGCACGTAGGTGGAGGGATTCCGGACATGGAGCCGAATGGGATTTGGCAGGACCGCCGCGAGAAGAGCCGCTTCCTGGGCCTGCAACTCCATCGGGCGCTTGCCAAAGAACTTCCCGCTGGCCGCGGATATCCCGTAGATGCCATCGCCAAACTGGGCAATGTTTAAGTAGACCTCCAGAATCCGCCGCTTCGGCCACAGCCACTCCAGGACCACCGTGAAGTACGCCTCAAGGCCCTTCCGGACATAACTGCGCCCAGGCCAGAGAAAGAGGTTCCTGGCGGCCTGCTGGGTGATGGTGCTGGCTCCCCGGAGACGACCTCTCGGGCCCTCATGCTGCACGGCGTCCGCGATGGAGTCGAAGTCGAAGCCCCAGTGATGGGGAAACTTCTGGTCCTCGGCGGCGACCGCGGCGAGACGCATCTGGGGCGAGATGGATTCCCAGCCCACCCAGCGGTAGCGAATGAGCGGCTGGGGATCCCCGCGGAAGAACTTGGCGATGCGCTTTTCAAGCATGAATGCGCTTGTCGGCGGAGGGATCCAGCGCAAACAGACGACGGGCAGGACCGTGAGCACGACTACGGCCAGCAGCACACCCCAAAGAAATCGGCGCAGTCGGGAGAACCTGGTTCTTCTTGACACCATGGCCGAGGTCATCGAAGTGGTGATCCTTAAGAGCGAACGGACCCGCCGGCATGCTCGGGGCAAATCACACGCTATTCCCTCCCCGCGAGCGAGTCAAGGTGAAAGGAAGCTGTGGCGCCCTTCTCCAAACTCACCCCAGAGTGACAAACTCTCTAACGCACCCGGATGATGCTTGACCCCCGGAACCGGGTGGAGTTAGCATCAATCGCCAAGGATCGTACTCCCGCGAGTCGGCCAGTTGGCGTCGTCGGTTGTGACCGGCGACCACGCGCAATTCACGCTGCCCAGCATTCAAGAGAGGCCAGCCTATGACCCACGCCCCGATCGACGTCCTGCTCGTCGGTGCGGGTATGCATGTCTCCGGTCGCGGGACCAACGGCTATGGGACGGTCCTGCCCGCCGTCGTCCAGGCCCACCGGGATGGGCTGGTGGGACGCGTCTTGGTCGCGGTCACGAGCGCCGCCTCGATCCAGGCCGTCCACGAGAAGATGGCGGGGCTGAATTCGCTGCTGGCCACCACGGCCGCATTCGAGGGCTTTCCCCGGGGCGGGCAGAATCCTCTCGCATATCAGGACGCATTGGCCGCCCTGGGGAAGCGGGGCTGCGTGATCATCGTGGTGCCGGACGGTCTCCACTTCCCCACCGCCCAGGCTGCCATTGAGCGGGGATACCCAGTGATGGTTACGAAGCCGCTCACGCCGACCCTGGCGGAGGCCCAGGAACTCGTCCGCCTGGCAGGGGAGCGCGACGTCTACGGGGTGGTGGACTTCCACAAGCGGTGGGACCTGCCGAACCTGAAGCTGCGGGAGGCGGTGGAAACCGGCCGGCTGGGAAAGCCCTTGTTCTCCGTTGTGGAATACAGCCAGCGGCGAGTGATCCCGGAGAAGATCTTCCGGAGCTGGGTGGAACAGGCGAACTCCTTCCAGTACCTGGCCGTCCATTATGTGGACATCCTGATCTTCGCCCTGGGGGTGATCCCTCGCCGGGCCATGGCTGTCGGCCAGTACGGGTACCTCAAAGGGCGATCCATCAACACCTACGATTCGGTCCAGGCCCTGATCGAGTGGGACATCCCCGGCTCCGACGTCCCCTTCCTGTCCACCTTTCTCACCCACTGGGTGGATCCGAACACCACCTCGGCCCTTTCCTACCAAAGCCTCAAGGTCTTCGGGACGGCCGGCCGGTTCGAGAGCGACCAGCGGGACCGCGGCCTGCATATGGTCACAGAGGCGGACGGGATCGAAGTCATCAACCCGTACTTCACCCAGATGTATCCGAGCCCTCAGGGTTCCTGTCGCGAGTACAAGGGCTACGGCATCGACAGCATCCGCGCCTTCCTCGAGGACGCCCGGGGCCTGCTGGACGGGGAGATAACCCCCGGGGAACTGGAGTCCCTGCGGCCGACCTTCCGCCAGGCCCTGCGGTCCACCGCGGTGGTCGAGGCGGTGAACCAGAGCCTTCGATCGAAGTCCGAATGGGTGCCCGTGCGGGCAGCGGAGTGAGAGGAGGAAAGGACGATGGCCGGTCTGGCAGAACTCGAGCGGCGCGCCCAGGAGATCCTGGAACGCGAGCAGAAGGCATACGAGGCGGCCAATCCCAAGTCACGAGAGGCGTTCCAGCGATCCCTCCGGGTCGTGCCGGGCGGCGTGACGCGGCTGCTCTGCTTCTTCCCCCCGTTTCCGTGCTACGCGGACTACGGCGAGGGGTGCTACTTCGTGGACATCGACGGAAACCGGCGCCTGGACCTGTTCAACAACGCCACCTCGCTGATCCTGGGCCACCGGCCGCCAGCCGTGATGAAGGCGGTGCGGGAACAGTTGGCGCGGGGGACTGCCTTCCAGACCAACACCGGGCTGGAGACGCGCCTGGCAGAGATGCTGGTGGACCGGGTCCCCTCGATGGAACAGGTCCGTTTCACCAACAGCGGGAGCGAGGGGACGCTCCTGGCCATCCGGGCCGCCCGCGCCTTCACCGGCCGGCGCAAGATCGCCAAGATCGAGGGCGGCTACCACGGCTCCCACGACGCGGTCGAGGTGAGCGTGCGGCCCCCCCTGGATCTGGCCGGGCCGGCGGAGTCGCCCATCGCGGTTCCCGGCTCGGCCGGGATCACCAAGGGGGTGCTGGAAGACGTCGTCCTCTTGCCGTACAACAACCTGCAGGCGGCCCGCACGATCCTGGCTCGGGAAGCCCCGCGCCTCGCCGCAATCATCGTCGAGCCGATCCTGGGGAGCGTGGGATTCATCCCGGCCGAGAAGGAATTCCTCTCCGGCCTCCGGGGCGAAGCGCAGCGCCACGGCATCGTGTTCATCCTGGACGAGGTCCAAAGCTTTCGCCTGAGCCGGGGAGGTGCCCAAGCGCTCTTCGGCATCCGGCCGGACCTCACCACCCTCGGCAAGATCATCGGCGGCGGATTCCCGGTGGGCGCCTTCGGCGGCCGTCGCGACATCATGGCCCTCTTCGACGCCTCTTCCGGTGAAGCAGACATCCCCCACGCCGGGACATTCAATGGCAATCCGATCACCATGGCCGCCGGGATCGCCACGCTGGAGCAGCTGACCGAGCCAGCCTTCACGTGGCTCAACGGGACCGGCGACCGGCTGCGGGAGCGGCTGCGGGACCTCGGCGCAAAGTACGAAGTCCCGCTGCAGATCACGGGCGTCGGTTCGATGTTCAAAATCCATTTCAGCGTTTCGCCGATCCGCGATTACCGATCGGCCCAGCGGGCCGGCCAAGGGATCGGCGAGGCGCTCTTCATGTTCGGTCTCAACCGCGGCCTGTTCCTCTCGAGCGGCGGGCGCTGCTGTCTTTCCACCGCGATGGGCGATGCCGAGGTGGAAAAGTATCTGGCCACGGTCGAGGAATTCCTGGGGGGACGGATGCGGTAGGGCGCGGATTTTCAAATTTCGAAAACCGATCCGCCGGAGGCGGAACAACCCGCCAACGCATGTAGCGAGACGATCTCGCTCCGGGCCGGTTGTCGGTTTTCCGTTGCCCGCGCTTGGCGCGGTGTCGTGTTAGCGCTAGCAGCCGGCGCAAGATTTCGCTTGACACAGTAGCCCGAAAAGGTCTCAACTTAGCGCATCCATGATTGCCCCCGAAAGGAGGGATTCGTCTCGCGGGGCAGAAAGCGTGAACCATGACCGTGCTTCAGGTATGCTGCTGAAAGGAGGGAACGTCCCATGACGAGGGGCTCGAAGGTGCTCGCGATCGTCTTGGTGCTCCTATTCTTGATTCCAACCGTCGCCTTGGCTGGCGCCGCGAAAAAAACCATCACGCTATGGTACCCCGCAGGGGATATCACGGCTGGGGCCGCCCACTTCGCTGACAAGACCCTGTTCGCCGACTTCGAACAGAAGACCGGGATCAAGGTCGAACCGGTGGCGCTGGACTACGACACCATGCAGCAGAAGATTTTCGCCGCGGCCGCCGGGAAGAACATCGCCGACATCCTGTTCGTGGACGACTCCTGGCTCCCGGGCTTCCTGAAGGAAGAGATGCTGGAGCCGGTGGCGGACGCCAAGGCCAAGGCGTGGCTGGACGCGGTCTCGCCCGAGATCCGGACGCTGGCCGACTATGGCAAGGGCCGGATGTGGGGCTATGTCCAGTACGGCATCGACGTCTACGGCCTGACCTGGAACAAGGACCAGTTCAAGGAAGTCGGCTTGGATCCCGAGAAGCCGCCCAAGACCTGGGCTGAGTTCCGGGACTACGCCAAGAAGCTCGTCAAGCGGGACGCCCAGGGCAACATCATCCGCGTGGGCTATGCCATCCGGCACGTCGGCCAGCCCCACGGGGTCGTCCACAAGCACTTCTGGGCGATCTATGGGGCGGGGGCCGCGCTCATCGACAACCACCTCGCCCTGCGGGGCGGCAAGTACATGGTCAACACTCCGGGGGGCAAGGCGGCCCTCCAGCTCGTCCTGGACATGCTGGACGTGGACAAGTCCACCAGTCTGAACTTCCCCGATCCCCGCGCCGCGTTCCTGAAGGGCATCGCCTCCATGCAGATCAGCGAGACGGTGAGCATCCGCGCGCGCCAGCCCAAGGAAGCGCCTGATCTCAAGTGGGGCATGGCCCTGCCGCCGGTCCCCAAGGCGGGGGATCGTCCGGCCACCAACCTGGGCGGTTGGCTGTACGTGGTCCCGAGACTCGCCAAGAACAAGGCCGAGGCCTGGAGGGCGATCGAGTGGATCAACAGCCCGGAGAAGGACTACGAGCTCTGCAAGAAATACGGTGCCTCGCCGCGATACAAGGTCAACTGGGAGAAGGAGCCGTTCAAGTCCGACCCGTATGACCAGGGGTTGAAGCAACTCTACCCCTATGGGATCAAGCTGCCCATCAATCTGGGCTTTAACGGCATTATGGAGGCCACGGGAAACGCCATCCAGAAGGTCTGGCACCACGAGGCCTCCGTGGACGCGGCCCTGGCCGAGGCGGAGCGCCTGGCGAATAAGGCCATCGCCGACGCCACCAAGTAGTCGCGGCGCATCCTCCGGTCACCGCCCCGCGGGGGTGCCCCCGTGGGGCGGTTTCTTTGTGACCGCACCCACGAGCGGAAGGGGAGAGCGTGACTAGAGAGCGCAGGCGATCACCCCGAGGGGTCCTGGCGCGGCTCCACTCCCGGCACGTCCTGCACGCCTATCTATTCATCGCCCCGGTCATCGTTCTTTTCGGGATCTTTCGGGTGGCCCCCTCCATCCAGACCCTGCTCTACAGCTTCTACAAGGTGGAGTTGCTCCGGGGCCGGTTCACCTTCATCGGGCTCGAGAACTTTTACTCCCTGCTGACCGACGAGATCTTCCGCAGGGCGACGGTCAACACGTTGACCTACGTCATCACCATCGTGCCCATCTCGGCCTTCCTGGGCCTGGTGCTGGCCGTCCTTTTCAACGCCGAGTTCCACCTCAAGGAATTCTTCAAGGCGGTGTACTTCTCCCCCATGGTCACCAGCACCGTGGCCGCGGCCATGGTGTGGTGGTGGATGTACAACCCCCAGTTCGGTATCTTCAACGTCCTGCTCAAGCTGGTCAGCCTCCCGGAACAGCCCTGGCTGATGTCCAGCCGCATGGCACTGCCCTCCATCATCATCTTCAGTATCTGGAAGAACCTCGGCTACAACATGATCCTGTACCTCGCCGGGCTCCAGGCCATCCCGCCGCAGTTCTATGAGGCCGCGACCATTGACGGGGCCGGCGCCTTCGGGCGCTTCTGGCGGATCACGCTCCCTCTCCTCGCCCCCACCACGACGTTCATCCTGATCTACAACGGCATCCTGGCGTTCCAGGTCTTCGACCAGGTCTTCGTCCTCACGGGAGGCGGACCGGCCGGCTCCACCAACGTCGTCGTCCTGGACCTCTACCGGCAGGCCTTCGAGCGATACAACTTCGGCTACGCCGCGGCCGAGGCCATGGTCCTCTTCGTGTTCATCATGGGGGTGACGATCTTGCAGTACGTGTACAGCCAGCGCTTCGAGGTGGCTTACTGACGGAGGGCCCACGGTGCGCGCCGCCCTGAAAGCCTTCGGGCAACTGAACATCTACCTGGTGGTCGGGGGGATGGCGATCCTCATGATCCTCCCCTTCTACTGGATGCTGATGACCGCCTTCATGCCGGCGCCGGATATCATCGCCTTCCCGCCCAAGTGGATCCCGACGCGGCTGACACTGGAGCATTTCACGGTGGCCTTTGAGAAGGCCCCCTGGCTCGCCTATTACTGGAACAGCTTCGTCGTGGCCACAGTATCGGTCGGCTGCTCGCTCCTGTTCGGCCTCTTCGCCGGTTATGCCTTCGCCGTCTACCGATTCCCCCTGCAGAACTTCTTCTTCCTGCTGATCCTGGCCACCCTGATGGTCCCAGTGCAGGTCACCTCCGTGGCGCTCTATATCATGCTGTCCCACATCGGCTGGGTGGACACCTACCTCGGCATCCTGGCGCCCAACTTCGCCAGCGCCTTCGGGGTCTTCATGATCCGGCAGGGGATCAAGTCCATCCCCGTGGACCTCATCGAGGCGGCCCGCATGGACGGCGCGGGCGAGGTCCGGATCGTCCTCACCATCATCGCCCCCCTGATCAAGACCACCCTGGCCACCGTGGCCATGATCCTGTTCCTGGGCTCCTGGAACGACTTCCTCTGGCCGGTCATCATCATCAACTCGGCGGACCTGCGGACCCTACCGGTGGGCATCGCTTTGTTCAAGGATCCCTACGGCAACATCAACTACGGGCCCCTGATGGCCGCAACGCTGATCTGCACGGGTCCCATGCTTGTGGCCTATATCATCTCGCAGAAGTACATGATCCGGGGCATCGCCCTCACCGGGCTCAAAGGATGAGGGGGGAGCCGTCAGCGGTTAGCATTCGACGATCAGCTCGCCTCTGGGGAAACCGGGCTGGACGCCGATGGCCGATCGCCTCCGCGACCCAGCCCGTCGGCAGTTTTGGCTTGACACCGCGCCCTTCCCTGCACGATGCTCGCTTTGTTCTCGGGGGTCCCCGAACCTGCCTCGGCCGCTCGACGCCCCCATGTCGCCTGCCCTCAGGGTAAATGTCTATGGCCCATGACCCCCAACGACGGAGAGGTGCCCAATGAAGCCGGAATCCCGGCAACCCTGGCTGACCGACCACTGGGCCGCGAGCCAGCACAATTTCGACCCGGCGATCGTTGTGCCGGCCCACCCGGTCGTGCTGCACGACATCACCGTCCGGGATGGCGAGGAGTCCGCCGACCTCGCCTTCAGCGTCGAGGACAAGGTCCGCATAGCCGAGGCCCTGGCCCGAGTGGGCATTCGGCGGATGGAGCTGTTTCTGACGGTACCGGGCTGGCTGGAGACGGTTCGCCAGTTGGTGCGACGGGGTCTGGATATGGAGATCTACGTCACCTGGCATCCGGGTCGGGTTGAGCGGGCACTCGACCTGGGCATCAAACACATCATGGTCTGGTACCGCATCGGCGAGGTGTTTCAGCGCCACGTGCTCAAGCACAGCCGGGAGAAGTTATTGGACGAGATGCTCGGGGCGGTCCGGGCCGCCCGGGAGGCCGGTGCAGAGGTGAACCTGTTCATGCCGGAGTCCACACGGGCGAGCCTGGAGCATCTCCGAACGGCTGTGGAGGGGGCCAAGAAAGAAGGGGCCAGCGCGATCACGGTCGTGGACAGTCAGGGCGTGGCCCGGCCGGCCGCCATCACCTACCTGGTCCGGCAGGTCAAGAGCTGGACCAAGCTGGGCGTCGAGGTGCACTGCCACAATGATTTCGGACTGGCGGTGGCAAACGTCCTGGCGGCCTACGAGGGCGGGGCCGACGCGCTCCACTGCGCGGTGAACGCCGTCGGCTACCGGGCCGGGAACGCCGCGCTGGAGGAGGTGGCGATGGCGCTGGAAGTCCTGTACGGCGTGCGGACCGGCCTGCGGCTGGACCTGCTGCCGGAGCTTTCCCGACTCGTCGAGGAGATCACCGGCCTCCCCAACGGTTACTTCAAGCCGGTGGTCGGCCGGGGCGCCTTCAGCTACGAGCAGTGGGGGGCGACGGCGGACCTGTCGGCCGGCGGCGCGCGACCCTACGCCTTCCCCTTCGAGCCGGAGGTCGTGGGCCGGAGCCCGCGGCTGGTCATCGGCAAGTGGAGCGACCTCGGGGCTGTGGCGCAGAAGCTGACCGAGTTCGGACTGACGGCCTCGCCGGACCAACTCCAGACGATCCTCCACCACAGCCAGATGGCCGGTGTCGCCCACCACCGGCCCCTTCGGGACGACGAGTTTCTCGCCATCGCTCTGGAACAGGGCGCCGTGCCGGGAGAATAGACACGGGGACACAGCGGAGGGCAATCATGGAACTCAAGGGTTCAGTCGCCATCGTCACCGGCTGCACGGGTGGGCTCGGCCAGCGCATCGGGCGGGCGTTCGCCGAGAGCGGCACGCAGGTGGCCGGGGTCTACGTGCAATCCAAGGAGCAGGCCGAGTCGTTCGCCCGGGAGTGGTCGGCGCTCGGGCCGCGTTGCATCGCCGTCCAGGCCGACGTCAACGAGCAGGCACAGATCACGCGCATGGTCGACCGGGTGGTGGAAGCGTACGGCCGGATCGACATCCTCGTCAACAACGCCGCCTACAACCAAATGATCCCGTTCAAAGACCTGGATGGCCTGACGATGGACATCTGGGACCACATCCTGCTCGCCAACCTGACCTCGCCTTTCATGTGCGTCAAGGCGGTGGCCCCGATCATGCTCAGGCAGAAGCGCGGCCGGATCGTGAACGTCACCTCGATCGCCGGGCTTTCGCCGAGGGGGAGCAGCATCGCCTACGCCGTCTCGAAGGCGGGACTCATCCACCTGACCCGCTGCCTGGCGGTCGCCCTGGGGCCGGACGTGACGGTGAACGCGGTCGCGCCGGGCACGATGATGGGCACCCGGATGACGGCGCGGCTGGACCCGGCGCTGGTCGAGAGCACGACCAAGAACGCGGCGCTGCAGAGGCCGGTGGAGCGCGACGACGTGGCCCGCCAGATCCTGGAGTTCTGCCGGAGCGACAGCACGACCGGCCAGGTGCTGGTCCTCGACTCGGGCGTGGTGTACCACTAGGCGGCGGTTCCGGCGGCGGGACCCGACGGGGCGTGCGGGGTGATGCGGACCAGGACGCTGGTCCTGCTGGCCAGACCCTTGCGGATGTAGCGTCCCATCCAGAGCGGCACCAGGAACCAGTACTTCTTCCAGTAAGCGGATAGCAGCGCTTTTTCCAGGTCCGGCCGGTCGTCCACCCATTCGGCGGTTCCCTCGAAGGACGGACCCTCTTTCTTTCCCACGTGCACCGTCACCCGCCTGGTGTTCTTGATGCGCCGGGCCTTGAGGCTGTCCCGCTGGGTGGTGAAATACACGAAACCGTCATGGTACCAGAGCCAGACGGGAACCGTGCCGGGCTTTCCGGCCCGGCTGTAGGTCGTGAGGTACATGTACCTGGCCCTCTGGAGGGCCTTGATCGGCTCGGCGGTCACGGTAGACTCACGTCAGCTTTTCGAGGGCGTACGCGCCGAACTCGAACGTCACCCGCTGCTTCACGCCGTGGCACTCGATGATGGTTCCTGGCTGCACATCATCCGGGAGGATGACCACCTCTTCGCCCACGGCGCAGCTCGCCTTCTTCACCTCCGCGACCGACCAGATTCCGTCCTGTTCGCTCGCCCGGAGCGAAAGGCCCGCTCAGTTGGGGCAGTCGAACATGTCGCCGCGCTGGATCCCGGCCGGGATCGCTATGTCTTGCCCTCACCCGGAGCAGAGCACCGTCGGCACCTTCTCCCTCCTTCGACGCGTGCGACCCTGCTGGCTGCGGAGTCAGGCCAGCCCGAGCAGCCGTTCCAGCTTCCCGCGATCAAAGCCAACCACCGCCTCGCCATTGATGATGGTGACCGGGGTCGCCCGGAAGCCCATCTTGATCAACTCGTCGAGCGCGCCCTTGTCGGCCCGGATGTCCTTGGCAACGAACGGCACGCCCTTGCGAGAAAGAAACTCCTTCTCCTGTTCGCAGCTGCCTCACCCCGGCTGCGTGTAGACCACCACCTGCTTCGCCATGCTGCCCTCCGTGCCAGCCTCCGTTGGTCAACCTCCCCCTCGCAGATTCCTGCCAAGGATCGCGACCCCGGGATCATGAAACGCCGGAAGCCTCGGGCATCACCACCCGATTCAGACGCTCCTCCTCGCCCCATCGATGCGCGCCCGCCGTCCTCCTTGAGTGGACTCCATTCGCCTACTGCGCAAATGCGCGGTCAATGCGATTCTTGATCTCCGCCACCTGGTAACCTTGCCGGTAGAGCCCTTGCGCTTCCAGCGCAATGTAGGGAAGGGGACGTTGTTGCCTAGATTAACTTGCTCCGACCCACTCCCCCCTGGGGCCTCTTCTTGTTAACTGCATCGAAGAATATGGCGAAGGCAAAGCGGCCCCGGGGGGAACTATCCCAGAGGGCCTTGCCTTAGTGCGCGATACAGCCAGCCGACGAAAACTCCCACCGGAGGGTAACCTCCGGTGGGAGTCGTGGTAAGCGAAAGCGTAGCAATGGCTAGCCGCGCTTCTCCTCGGCGATAGAGCCTCGCTTGGAGAAGGCCGCCGAGGCGCCCAGGATCACCAGGCACACCAGGAAGATCAGGAAGCGCGTCCCGCCGCTGATGTCCCGGATGGCCAGGGGGGCCACCAGGATGGCCACCAGGTTCATGACCTTGATCATGGGGTTGATGGCCGGGCCGGCAGTGTCCTTGAAGGGGTCGCCCACGGTGTCGCCGATGACGGCGGCTTTATGGCAGTCGGTGCCCTTCCCGCCGAAGAGGCCCTCTTCGATCTTCTTCTTGGCGTTGTCCCAAGCGGCACCCGTGTTCGCCAGGAAGACGGCCATGAGCTGCCCGGTGAGAATGGCCCCGGCCAGGAAACCGCCCAGGGCGGATGCGCCGAAGGCAAAGGCCACGAGGATGGGACTGAAGATCGAGAGGATGCCGGGCCCCAGGAGTTCCTTCTGAGCGGCCGCTGTCACGATGGCCACGCACCGGCCGTAGTCCGGCTTCTCCTTGAACTCCATGATGCCCGGCTTCTCGCGGAACTGTCGCCGGACCTCCTCCACCAGGAGGAACGCCGCCCGGCTGACCGCCTGGATGGCGAAAGAGGAGAACAGAAACGGCACGGCGCCGCCGATCAGGAGGCCGATGAAGACCTCGGGCAGATTGACCTGAACCCCGGTCTCGAACAGGCGCGCCTCGTCAATGAACGACCGGAACAGGGACACGGCCGCGATGACCGCCGTGGCGATGGCCAGCCCCTTGGTCAGGGCCTTGGTCGTGTTGCCGACAGCGTCCAGCTTGGCCACGATCCGGCGCGCCTCGATCCCGGAGGGGGTCTTGGGGTTGCCCTTCAGGGCCCCGGACATCTCGAAGATGCCGCTGGCGTTATCCGAGATGGGCCCGAAGGTATCCTCGGCCAGGACGAAGCCGGTGGTGGCCAGAAGGCCCAGGCCGGCCAGGGCGATGCCGTAGGCCGACAGCGAGAAGCTCCCGCCGAAGATGCTGTATGAGCCGAAGATCGTGGCGACGATGGCCAGGATACCCCAGACGCTGGACTCCAGGCCCGAGGCAAATCCGGTGAGGAGTAGCGTGGCTGGACCCGTCTTGCTGGCGTGGGCGATCTCGATGACAGGCTTCTTCTCGGTGGACGTGAAGTATTCGGTCAGCCACTGGATCACCAGGGCCAAACCGATGCCCATAGTATTGGCGAGGGCCACCCGCAGCCAGAACGGAAACGCCTCGGAATGGTATTTCGAGGCAGTGATGTCGCCGAGATACCACTTGCTCACGATGAAGAATCCGGCGATGGAGGTGAGCGCCGCCACCCAGTATCCCACGTTGATCGGCCTCATGGGGTTCATGGCCGGATCGTCCTTCCCCCGGACGGCCCAGGTGCCGATGATCGAGCCGAAGATGCCCACAGCCCGGATGAGCAGGGGATAGATGACCAGGGCCAGGGTGACCTTCAGGGCGGTGGCCTGGCCGCCGAAGGCCTGGACGAAGTCCTTGTCCAGCATGGCGCCAGCGCCCAGGATGATGGCCGCCACCAGCGTGACCTCGTAGGACTCGAACACGTCGGCGGCCATCCCGGCGCAGTCCCCCACGTTGTCCCCGACGTTGTCGGCGATGGTGGCGGCGTTCCGAGGATCATCCTCGGGAATACCCTTCTCCACCTTGCCCACCAGGTCCGCGCCCACGTCGGCGGCCTTCGTGTAGATCCCGCCGCCCATGCGCATGAAGAGGGCCGCCAGGCTCCCGCCGAAGCCGAAGCCGATCAGGATCTTCATGGCATTCTCTTTGAACAGCAGGAAGATGATCGTGGCGCCCAAGAGCCCCAGGCCGACGGTGAACATCCCGGAGACGGTCCCGGCCCGGAAGGCGATCTCCAACGATGTCTTGAAGCTTTTCAGGGCCGCCGCCGCCGTGCGCACGTTTCCCTTGACGGCCAGCCACATGCCCACATATCCGGCGCCGTAGGATGCCGCCACCCCCATGAAGAAGGCCAGCGAAACACCCAGGGGCAGCACCATCCCCTCGTAGACGCCGCGGTACATGAAGAAGAGGCTGATGGTGATCGCGATGACGAACCAGATCATGGTCTTGACCTGGCGGGCGAGGTAGGCAAAGGCGCCTTCCTCGATGGCGGCCGAAACATCCTGCATCGCCTTGCTGCCTGGATCGGCCTTGATCGTCTCGAACACCAGGTACAGGCCGTAGCCTAGGGCCACAAAGGCCGAGGCCAGGACGAACCAGAGAATGGCCCACTCATTCGGTCCGAAAGTCGGTAGAACAATGCTGGCCTCGCTCACGTCCTCACCCTCCTTAACAGTTCCCGTGGGGGCAGAACCAAAGATGAATAGGGGGCCGGCGGCAACCGCCCTGCTGGTCCAATTTGCTGGTCAAATGGGTCTAGCGCGGCGGGAGAAGCGTGCTGGCCCCCCAGCCCCAAAGCCGCGAAACCCTAGCAGGGGCCCCATGTCATGTCAAGCCGAATGTGCCAGGCCGCCTGCGTCCGGCCGCATTTGTCTGGAGGGCCGGATGCCTTTCCGGATCCGCCGGTCTGCGCCATGCCCGCGCGTCCTCCCCTTTCCCATTGACAGCCCCCGGGGCGGGGTCTATCCTACCCTTTGTCTCAGACAATCCAGGCGTTTGGAGGGTTGCGCCGCCTTCGCATGGGCGAGACAAATAGTGTGGGGTTGAAGCGGATATCCCTGGCTGCCGGTCCGGAGCTGCAGGGGCTGTTCGGCCGGGGGGACGAGCACGCCCGCCTGGTCGAGGAGGGGCTGCGCGTCCGGCTCGTCGTTCGCGACGGGATGTTGACGATCTCCGGCGCCGAGGGCGCCGTGGCAGTCGCAGAACAGGTGGTGAGCGAGCTGATCGCGCTGGTCCGGCAAGGGCGTCCCGTAGGCACTCAGGAGGTCCGGCTGGCTCTGCGCCATTTCGGCCAGCACGAGGCGGACACCTTTCGCGAGGTCCAGGCCGAGACCATCGAGGTTTCGGCCAAGAAGCGCCCGGTCCGCCCCAAGAGCCTCGGCCAGAAGCGCTACATCGAGGCCATCCGGAAGCACGATATTGTCTTTGGCATCGGTCCCGCCGGCACCGGCAAGACGTACCTGGCCATGGCCATGGCCGTGTCGGCCATGCTTCACAAGGAAGTCCACCGGATCATCCTCACCCGCCCCGCCGTGGAGGCGGGGGAGAAGCTGGGCTACCTCCCGGGCACGCTCTACGACAAGATCAATCCATACCTCCGGCCCCTGTACGACGCCCTCTATGACATGCTGGAAACCGAGCGGGCCACCCGCCTGATCGAGCAGGGCACCATCGAGATCGCCCCCCTGGCCTTCATGCGGGGCCGGACGCTGAACGACTCCTTCATCATCCTGGACGAAGCCCAGAATACCACCTCGGAGCAGATGAAGATGTTCCTGACCCGACTGGGTTTTGGCTCCAAGACGGTGATCACGGGGGACATCACCCAGGTGGACCTGCCCGCGGGCCGCGTGTCCGGGTTGATCGAGGTCCGCGGCATCCTGAAGGATATCCCCGGCATTCGGTTCATTCACTTCACCGAAGAGGACGTCGTCCGCCACGAGTTGGTCCAGCAGATCGTCCGGGCGTACGAGGCCTACCAGGGAGGCCCCGCCGAGCCAGGGGCATAGCGTGGACCCGACCCCTTCTCCATTTCGAATTTCGGATTTCGAATTTCGGATTGCCATCCCGCACCTGGGAACCCTCTGGGTGTTCCGCATTCGGCAATTTGCATGACGGATCTTCGTTTCTTCACCAAAGAGGTTCGAATCGAGGCGGCCGATCGGCTGCAGCCCCCCCTGCGGAAGGGCTGGCATCCCCTGGCCCCTATTCGCCGTGCCATCGCGCGATTGGAGCAGCGGCGCTGGTGCCTCCCGGCCCTGGCGATCTTCTTCTCCCTGTGCACGGTCCAGATCCTGGCCTCGAATCTGGCCCTGCCTTTGGGTCCCCTGTCGATCCTGGGCGTTTGCCTGCTGGTGGCCTTCCTGCTGGGGGCCCTGGTCGCCTACGTGTGGGTCCTGCACCCCAAGGAGGTCCGGCGCCCCCGGAACCTTGCGCTGCTCGGGACGGTCCTCCTGCTGGTCCTTCTCCTGAACCGCTACGGGATCGTCATCGTCACCTCGCTCCACCAGAGCTATCCGCACATCCCGCTCTCGGCCTTGCGGGCCGGCCTGCCCGTCCCCCTGGGAGGCGTCCTCCTCACGATCCTGTTCAGCGCGCGCCTAGCCGTCGCCGGGTCCCTGGTCCTCACGATCCTCACGGGGATCATGGTGGCGGCGCCGATCAACTACTTCCTCTTCAGCTTCGTGGGGAGCCTGGCAGGCATCTTCACCCTGGCGAAATACCGGGGCCGCACGGCATTCTTCCGGGCTGGCGGCATGCTGAGCCTGGCCAACGTGTATACGCTCCTGGCGTTTGCCCTGGTCGAGGGCGACGTGAGCGGCCTCGTCATGGAGATCGTGGGCGGCCTGCTCAATGGAGCCATTGTGGCGGTCGTGGCCAACGGGCTCCTCCCCCTCCTCGAGCATTCCTTCGGCCGGACCACCGACTTCACCCTCCTCGAGCTCTCGAACCTGGACGAGCCGATGCTCCGCCACCTGGCCCTCGTGTCCCCCGGCACCTACCACCACAGCATCATGGTGGGGACGCTCTCCGAGGAGGCCGCAGAGTCGGTGGGGGCCAACGCGCTGCTGTGCCGGGTGGGGGCCTACTACCACGACATCGGGAAGACCCGCCACCCGGCCTACTTCATCGAGAACGACCGGGACGCCGCCATCCGGCACGACAAACTCGCCCCGAGCCTCAGCCGGGCCATCGTCATGTCCCACGTGAAGGAGGGAATTGAGATGGCCCGGGCCTACGGGCTGCCCGAGGTCCTGGTGGATCTCATTCCCCAGCACCACGGGACGCGGCTGGTCCACTACTTCTTCCAGCGCGCCAAGGAAACGTCCGACCCGGACCTCCGCGCGGTGCAGGAGGAGGATTACCGGTACCCCGGGCCGAAGCCCCAGACACGGGAGGCCGCGATCCTCATGCTGGCGGACGCGGTGGAGGCGGCGGCCCGCACGCTCACCGATCCCACCCCGGCCCGGATCCAGGGGGCGGTGCAGAAGATCATCAACGGGATCTTCGTGGATGCCCAGCTCGACGAATGCGACCTCACCCTGCGGGACCTCCACCGCATCGCCAACAGCTTTGCCCGGATCCTTGCGGGCATCTTCCATGAGCGGGTGGATTATCCGGGGATTCAGCTGCAGGACTCTGGCAAGAAGCGAAGCGAAAATGGGGATCAGCCTGCGAAACCGGCAAAAGAGGATTCGCGTCGAGACGCGATGGCTAAGAAGGGTGGGGGAAAGGGCGCTGTCCATTCTGGCGCGCCCGAGGGCGGAGTGTAGCGTGGTGCTGGTGGACGACGCCGCCATGGCGGCCCTGAACCACGCCTACCGCGGCGTCGCCGGCCCGACCGACGTTCTGGCCTTCCCCATGACCGAGGGTCGGTTCCGCGAGGTCTCCCCGGACCTGCTGGGCGACGTCGTGATCTCGACCGAGACGGCGCGGCGGCAGGCGCGGGCGGCCGGAGGCGAGTTCCGGGCGGAACTGGCCCTCCTTCTGATCCACGGCATTCTTCACCTCGTCGGCTATGACCATGGCGCCGCGGCCGAGCGGCGTCAGATGCAGCGGAGAGAGCGGCTGATCCTGGCGGCCTGCGGCATCCAGGCGTCGACGGGCGTCCGGACAGGCGGGGCCTCTGGGGGGCCCGGGCAAAGAGGCGGGGGGCGATGACGGACGAGGAAAGGCGGGGATCCGGCCTGGGCGACGGCGCCCGGCTCCAGATCCTGCTGGACGTCATCAAGGCCATGAGCGCGGAGACCGATTTCGATCGGCTCCTCCAGCTCATCATGGAAGAGACCACCCGCGCCATGGAGGCGGATCGGAGCACGCTCTTCCTCGTGGATCGCGAGCGGGGGGAACTCTGGTCCCGGGTGGCCCTGGGTCTCCAGGAAAAGAAGGAGATCCGGTTCAAGTCGCACCTGGGCATCGCCGGCCACGTGGCCACGACGGGCGAGCTCCTGAACATTCCCGAGGCCTATGACGACCCGCGCTTCAACCAGGCGGTGGATCGACAGACCGGCTACCGCACCAAGACCATCCTGTGCATGCCGGTCCGGACCAAGGAGGGGGCGATCGTCGGGGTGCTGCAGGTCCTGAACAAGCGTGCGGGCGTGTTCACCGCCGCCGATGAGGAGATGCTGGACGCCCTGTCGGCCCAGGCGGCCGTCGCGCTGGAGAACGCCAGGCTCTACGAGGATCTCCGGAACGCCTATGCCGAATTGAAGCAACTCGACGCCATGAAGGGCAACTTCCTGGCCAACATCTCGCACGAGCTGCGGACCCCCCTGGCGCCCATCATCGGATACGTGGAGATGCTCCTCTCGGGCCGACCCGGCCCCCTCACGGATCGCCAGCGGTCCCATCTCACGGTGGTGGAACAGGCGGTCCAGCGCCTCCAGGGACTGATCGAAGATCTGCTGGCCTTCGTGCAGATGGACCAGGGGGAACTGGTCATCCGGCCCCGGCCGTTCGCCCTCGGCCCCCTGCTCGAGGAACGGGCGCACCTCATCACCCCGCGCGCGACGGAAAAGGGCCTCATGGTGGAGGTCGCGGCGCCCGCCGATCTGCCCGACGTCCTGATGGATCCCCAGCAGATCGCCCGGGCGGTGCTGCTGATGCTGGACAACGCCGTCAAGTTCACCCCCCAGGGGGGACGGATCAGCCTGGGGGCCAAGGCGCACGTCACGCCGGATGACGCGCCGCCCGGCTGGGAGCACGGCTACGTCGAGGTGAGCCTGAGCGATACCGGGATCGGCATCCCTGCTGACAAGATCCCCCGCATCTTCGACAGGTTTTACCAGGTGGATGCCTCCGCCACGCGGAGTTATGGGGGAACCGGCCTGGGCCTGGCCCTGGTGAACCAGATCATGGAAGCCCACGGCACGGCCGTGACAGTCGAGAGCACTCCTCAAGTCGGATCCACGTTCCGGTTCCGCCTCCCCATCGCACGCCCCAATGGTTGACGGGTCCCCGGCTATCCGCCGCCTGACGAGACGGGCATGCGGGCGCGTCCGCGCCGGGCTTCTCCTGGTCACCCTCGTCTGCGCGTCGTCGGATATCCTCCTGCCGCTGCAAGCGGCCGCGTCACCGCTCAGCCTTCGCCTCGCGCCCGCGCGGGTGAGCCAGGGCGGGGTGACGGTCCTCAGCATCCATTCGCCGACCGCGCTCCACATGCTGCGTGTCCGGGTGGGCGATCGGGAGATCCGCTCCCCCGCGCCGGATGGCCGAACCCGCGTCGCGCTGCTGATTGGCATCGACCTCGAGCAGCCCCCCGGCCCCGTCATCGTCCGGGCCGAAGCGGAAGATCAGAGCGGCCGCCCCCTGGCGGGGCAGCGGGCGGTCCGGGTCTTGGACGCGCACTTTCCCGTCCAGCGCCTCAGCGTGCCTCGCTCCTTCGTGGAGCTGGACGCCGCAACCCTGGAGCGGGTCGACCGCGAGAAGGCCGTCCTGGATCATCTCTGGGACGTGGTGACCCCCGAGCCGCTCTGGCGCGGCCCGTTCCGTCTCCCGTTGGACGGGGCGGGCCCTGCCTCGGGATTCGGCGTGCGGCGCATCATCAACGGAGAGCCTCGGGCGCCGCATAGCGGGGCGGATTTCCCCGTGGCCGCAGGCACACCGGTGGCCGCCGCCAACGCGGGCATCGTGGCGCTGGTGGCCGACCATTTCTTCGCCGGCACCTCGATCATTCTGGATCACGGCCTCGGCCTGTACACCATGTACTTCCACCTGCAGGAGAGTCTGGTGCAACCCGGGCAGCGGGTGGAGGCGGGGCAGGTCATCGCCCGCGCCGGGAGCACCGGTCGCGCCACGGGACCCCACCTCCACTGGGGTGCCCGCCTGTACGGAGCCCGGATCGACCCGCGAGCCCTCTTGCGATCGTTTCCCCGGGAGTGATCCGCGCACTGGTCATTTGTCGTCGGTCATTACCCCATGCCACCTGACGCAGACATCTCCTCCAGGCAGGTAGAGGTGTTCCGGGCGGCCTACGTCGCCATCGTCGGCCGGCCGAACGTGGGCAAGTCCACCCTCGTGAATCGGCTGCTCGGGCAAAAGCTGTCCATCGTGTCGTCGCGGCCGCAGACGACCTGGCATCGCATCCTGGGGATTAAGACCCTTCCCCAGGCGCAGCTCCTGTTTTTGGATACCCCGGGGATGCACAAGTCGGAGGCGGTCTTCAACCAGAGCCTCGTCCGGGCGGCCCTGCGCGCCGTGGCCGACGCCGACATCATCCTCTGGCTGATCGACGCCTCGCAGCCGGACGACCCGGACGATCAGTTGATCCTGGAACAGCTTCCCGAGCGCAAGCCGGCCCGATCCCCCGTGATTCTGGCCATCAACAAGGTGGACCTGGTGGAGAAACCCCTCCTCCTCCCCCTCATCGCCCGCTGGCAAGAGGCCTATGCGTTCGCCGAGATCGTCCCCATCTCCGCCGCCGACGGAGACAACGTGGATCGGCTGGAGTCCCTCCTGTTCCAGTACGCGCCGGCGGGCCAACCCTTTTACCCGGCCGACGAGCTCAGCGACCGTCCCGAGCGGTTCTTCATCGCCGAGATCGTCCGGGAGCAGGCCTTCGCCCTCCTCCGCCAGGAACTGCCCTACGCCGTGGCCGTCCAGGTGGAGGCGGTGAAGGCACGCGAGGCCAGGGACCTCACCGACGTCGAGGCGACGATCTATGTGGAGAAGGAAGCCCAGAAGGGGATCGTCATCGGCGCCGGCGGGAAGATGCTGAAGAAGATCGGCGAACGGGCGCGGCCCGCCATTGCGGAGCTGCTGGGGACCCGCGTCTTTCTGCGCCTGTGGGTCAAGGTCCAGGAGGGCTGGCGCAAGGACGCAGCGGCCCTCAAGCGCTTTGGCTACCTGGAGCCCTGATACTGAATGCGGAATGGCGAATGCGGAATTCGGAATGAGATTCCATTCCGCACTCCGCATTGCGCAATCCGCATTTGAGGTCGGCATGCCCCTCCGCTCCACCGAAGCCATCGTCATCGGCGGCCACGACCTGGCCGAGGCGGACCGGATCGTGGTCTTCTACGCCAAGACGGCCGGCAAGGTGCGGGCGGTGGCTGAGGGGGCGCGGCGCATCCGCACGAGGTTCGGGGGCAATCTGCAGCTCTTCAGCCAGGGACGCCTGGTCTACTTCGAGCGGCCCAACAAGACCCTGCACAAGGTGAACGAGTTCGCCGTGATCCGATCGCACCAACTGTTGCGGGAGGATCTGGATCGGATGGTGATGGGGTCCACTGCGGTCGAGGCGGTGGCGCTCGGCGTCGAGGAAGAAGAGGCGTCTCCAGAAATTTACTGCCTGCTGGCCGAAGGGCTCGACCTCTTGGAAGAATCCCCTCGGCCCGGACTTCTGACGCAGGGGTTTCTCTTGCACCTCCTTCGCCTTTTGGGATACCTCCCTGAACTCTCGGCGTGCGTGAGCTGCCGGACCGGCGTGCCCCCTCGCGACGACGCGTACCTGAGTCCCAGCCAGGGGGGGCTCCTCTGCCCCGGGTGCCAGCCGGGCGCTGTGGATGCCATCCCGACCTCCTCGGCGGCCCTGGGATTCCTGCGGGGAGCCAGCGGTTCAACGCTACGCGTCATAGATCGTGTATCAATTCTTCCCCAAGTTTTACAAGAGGTTAGCAGTACCCTACAGGCATTTCTGCGCCACATCCTGGGCCGATCGCTTCGATCCGCGGACTTCCTGGCCCGCCTGTAACCATCGATCAACAAAGCTGTTCCGTCATCCAACCGGGCCTTTTCCCTTGACACGATCTTCCGGGATTGTTAGCGTGTGGCACGTTTTTCCATGGAGCCCCGAATGGAACCGAAGATGACGTTTCAGGACCTGGTCCTCGCCCTGGAAAATTTCTGGGCGAAGCACGGCTGTGTCATTCAGCAACCCTACGACGTCGAGGTCGGCGCGGGAACCAGTAACCCGGCGACCTTCCTCAGGGTGCTGGGACCGGAGCCGTGGAACGTCGCCTACGTGGAACCCTCGCGGCGTCCCGCGGACGGCCGCTATGGGGAGAATCCCAACCGCCTGCAGCACTACTACCAATACCAGGTGATCCTGAAGCCATCCCCCGACAACATCCAGGAGATCTACCTCGAGAGCCTGGGGAGCTTCGGCGTGGATCCGCTGAAGCACGACATCCGCTTCGTCGAGGACGATTGGGAGTCGCCCACGCTGGGCGCCTGGGGCCTCGGCTGGGAGGTGTGGCTGGATGGCCTGGAGATCACGCAGTTCACCTATTTCCAGCAGGCCGGCGGGATCGAGCTGAAGCCGGTGGCGGGGGAGATCACCTACGGCATCGAGCGCATCGCCATGTTCCTTCAGGGCGTGGAGAACGTGTACGATCTGAAATGGAACGACCACGTCACGTATGGTGACGTCCACCACAAGGGCGAGGTGGAGTGGTCCATCCACAACTTCGAGGAGGCGGACATCCCGCTGCAGCTCCGGCTGTTCGAGGAGTACGAGCGGGAGTCCCTGCGCTTGATCGAGAAAGGCCTGGTGCTCCCGGCCTACGACTATTGCCTGAAGTGCTCCCACACCTTCAACATCCTGGATGCCCGGGGCGCCGTCAGCGTGACGGAGCGCACCCACTTCATCGGCCGGGTCCGCAACCTGGCGCGGCGGGTAGCCGAGGCGTACCTCAAGCAGCGGGAGGCGATGGGATTCCCGCTCTTGAAGGCCGCATCGCCCGGCCAGCCGGGAGAGCAGCCCTGACGCGGACAGCCACAAGCGACAGGCACCCCGGATCCAAGTAGGCGTTCGTCAACACCAGCGCGACGCGCGCGGAAGACCGAGCGAAGGCGACCAACGCCATGGGAACGGAACTGCTCTTCGAGATCGGCACGGAAGAGATCCCCTCCGGATACATCCCGCCGGCGATGGAGGATCTCGGGACGGCGGCGGGCCGTTTGCTCCAGGAGCACCGGCTGCACTTCGGCAGCATCCGGACTCTTGCCACCCCTCGCCGGCTGGCCTTGGTCGTGGAGAACCTGGCGGAGCGGCAGGCGGATGCGCGCCGCGAGGTCGTCGGTCCCACGAAGGCCGTGGCGTTCGACGCCGAGGGGAAGCCGACCCGGGCGGCCCAGGGCTTCGCGCGGGGCCAGGGGGTGCCGGTGGATCGGCTGGAGGTCCGCGCGCTGGACCGCGGCGAGTACGTCGTGGCCGTCCAGGAGGAGAAGGGCGCCCCCACCCCCGAGGTGCTGCTGGCCCTGCTGCCCAAGCTCATCACGTCGCTCTCGTTCCCCAAATTCATGCGCTGGGGCGAGGGGACGTTCCGGTTCGTGCGGCCCATCCGGTGGCTGCTCTGCCTCTACGGCGGGAAGGTCGTCCCCGTCGCCATCGAGGGTCTGAAGGCGGACGCCAAGACGTACGGCCATCGCTTCCTGTCCCCCCGCGGGGTGCGGGTGCGCGGCTTCCAGGACTACCTGGAGAAGCTGGAGGAGAAGTTCGTCATCGTGGACCCGGGCCGGCGGCGCCAGTTGATCCGGAAGCTGGCGACGGACGCGGCGGCCGCGGTCAAGGGCCAGGCGGTCCTGGACGACGAGCTGGTCGAGACGGTCACGCACCTGGTGGAGTTCCCCACCGTGATCTGCGGCTCGTTCAAGCGGGAGTACCTGGAGCTGCCGCGCGAGGTCATCATCACGCCCATGCGCAAGCACCAGCGGTACTTCCCGGTGGTGGATGCCGGCGGGAACCTCCTCTCCCACTTCGTGGCCATCTCCAACATGCGGGCCAAGGACATGGAGCTGATCCGCCAGGGGAACGAGCGGGTGCTCCGGGCCCGCCTGAACGACGCCGAGTTCTTCTACCGCGACGACCGGAAGCTTCCCCTGGCCGAGCGGGTCCCGCACCTCGCGCACCTCATCTTCCAGGAGAAACTGGGGACGATGCACGACAAGGTGCAGCGGATCGGCCGCCTGGCCGCGCGGATCGCCGGCCGCGTGGATCCCGCCTGCCGCGGCGTCGCGGAACGGGCCGCCTTCCTGTGCAAGGCGGACCTGGTGACCAGCATGGTCAAGGAATTCCCCAGTCTCCAGGGGATCATGGGCCGGGAGTACGCCCGGCTCTCGGGGGAGCCGACCGAGGTCTGCCAGGCCATCGAGGAGCACTACCTTCCCCGCTTCAGCGGCGACGCGCTGGCGCAGTCGAATGCCGGCGCCGTCGTGGGCCTGGCGGATCGACTGGATTCCATCGTGGGCTGCTTCGGCGTGGGCCTCATGCCCACCGGCTCGGAGGACCCCTACGCCCTGCGCCGGGCCGCCCAGGGCGTGGTGCAGACGATCCTGCACCGGAACTTCCGCGCCCCCCTGGGGGCGATGGTCGAGGATGCCCGGGAGGGCTTCGGCGGCCGGCTGAGCCAGAACGCCGAGAAGGTCCGCCGCGACGTGCTGGACTTCCTCCGCGGGCGGACCCAGGCGCTGCTGGCCGACCGGGGACTGCCGGCCGACGTGGTCGAGTCGGCCCTGTCCGCGGGGTGCGACGACCTGGTGGACGCAGCCCGGCGCGCCGAGGCCCTGGCCGTGATGCGGCGGGAGGCGGATTTCGGCGAGCTGTCGGTCGCTTTCAAGCGCGTGGTGGGCATCGTCCCCAAGGGATTCGACCGGCCGGTGGATGTCACGCGCCTGGTCGAGGGGGCGGAGCGGGCGCTCCACGCCCAGGTGGCGGCGTTGAAGAGCGAGGTGGAGGCCCTCATGGGGGCACAGGATTACCTGGGGGCGCTCCAGCGGATCGCGGCCCTCAAGCCCATGGTGGACATGTTCTTCGAGGAGGTCCTGGTCATCGGACCGGACGAGGGGCTGACCCAGAACCGCTTCGCCTTGCTCAAGGCGGTCTCGGACTTGTTCGCGCGGATTGCGGATTTCACGAAACTATCGGGATAGGGGGGCAGCGGAGGCGTCTATGGCAACGGCAAAGAAGTATGTCTTCTTCTTCGGCAAGAAGAAGGCGGAGGGGCGAGCGGAACAGAAGAACCTCCTGGGGGGCAAGGGAGCCAACCTGCACGAGATGACCCGTCTGGGCATCCCGGTGCCTGGGGGCTTCACCATTTCCACGGAGGCGTGCATCTACTACACCAAGACCAAGAAGCAGTATCCCGCCGGCATGTGGAAGCAGGTGGAGGACAACCTGAAAAAGGTGGAACAGGCCATGGGCGCCAAGTTCGGCGACCCGGCCAACCCCCTCCTGGTCTCCGTGCGGTCCGGCGCCCGGGTCTCCATGCCCGGCATGATGGACACGGTCCTGAACCTGGGATTGAACGACCAGACTCTCCAGGGCCTGATCGCGCGGTCGAAGAACGAGCGCTTCGCCTACGACTCGTACCGGCGCTTCATCCAGATGTTCGGCGACGTCGTCCTGGGCATCGACAAGCAGAGCTTCGAGCGGCTGCTGGAGGCCCAGAAGCGCGCCAAGAAGGTGAAGCTGGACACCGAGCTTTCCGCCGCCGACTTGAAGGAGCTGGTCGGGCTCTACAAACGGGTGGTGAAGGACAAGACCGGCAAGGACTTCCCCCAGGATCCCAAGGAGCAGCTCCGGCTGGCCATCAGCGCCGTATTCGAGTCGTGGGACAACCCCCGCGCCATCACCTACCGGAAGCTGCACAACATTCCGGGGGATTGGGGGACGGCGGTCAACGTCCAGTCCATGGTCTTCGGCAACATGGGCGACAACTCGGGGACGGGCGTGGCCTTCACCCGCGACCCGGGCACCGGCGAGCGCCGCTTCTTCGGCGAGTACCTGATGAACGCCCAGGGCGAGGACGTGGTAGCGGGCATCCGCACGCCCCAGCCCATCAGCCAGCTCAAGAAGGCCATGCCCCGGGTGTACGCCGAGCTGGAGCGGATCTACAGGCGGCTGGAGAAGCACTACCGGGAGATGCTGGACATCGAGTTCACCATCCAGGACGGCAAGCTCTATATGCTCCAATGCCGCGTGGGCAAGCGCACCGCGGCCGCGGCCGTGAAGATCGCCGTGGACATGGTGAAGGAGCGGCTGATCGACCAGAAGCTGGCCGTGCTGCGGGTGGAGCCGGATCAGCTCGATCAGCTCCTCCACCCGCGCGTGGACCCCGCGGCCAAGATGCAGAAGATCGCCAAGGGCCTCCCGGCCTCGCCGGGGGCGGCCGTAGGCAAGGTGGTCTTCACGGCCGCCGAGGCCGAGGCGGAAGCCGCCAAGGGGGAGCGGGTCATCCTGGTCCGGACCGAGACCTCGCCCGAGGACATCGGCGGGATGCAC
>Ga0315268_10000852_pt1 | contig 35704 bp, 36 predicted proteins | sample C1_top_MG_FD_204535 | JGI IMG/M metagenome (GOLD analysis project Ga0315268, IMG submission 204535) | Sediment microbial communities from Yellowstone Lake, YNP, Wyoming, USA - C1_top | ecosystem: Environmental > Aquatic > Freshwater > Lake > Sediment | place: USA: Wyoming | collected 2017-08-01
TCTGTCCGAGCGCCGTTTCATGGTGAGCGATTTCGATGCTTATTCCAAACGCCTCTGCGGTGTCAGCGATCTCTCGTCGGATATCCTCCGTGAGGTCGCCAGGGTGCAGATCAAAGTAGCCGCCGAGATCGATTGGGGTAGGCGTAAGACCGGCCTGTTCCTTCACGAGAAAGAATTCCAATTCCGGTGCACATTTGAATATGAATCCAGCCCGGCTGCATTTCTCAACGGCTCTTTCAAGGGCTAGGCGAGGGTCGCCCTCGAACCGACTGTTCTCAGGCGTGTAGATATCGCAGATGAGTCGACATGTGGACTTCTCCTTGGGACGCCACGGAATAATCGAGAATGTGCTCGGGTCCGGATAGGCCACAAGGTCTGATTCCTCTATGGGCGCGTAGCCAGTGACAGATGAACCATCGAAAGCTTGGCCGTTTTCGAAGATCGATTCAATGTCATTCGTTCGAACGGACAGGCTCTTCAAGATCCCGTTAATGTCAATGAATTGAAGTCGTGCAAACCTGATCCCATTCTCATGTATGGTTCCCGAGGCTTTGGCTACTTGCTCTCGCCACTTTGAATTCTTGAAATTCCTCAATAACAGCTTACGCTTCCCGACAAACTGCGAATGCGGTCTTTGTTCAGAGTATAAGCCTTAGGTGCACCCCTGACTGAATCTCTCTCTTCTAGGAGTCTCCTGATGCACCATCTACGAAGTTTCTGTTGGTCTCTTTCTTGATCCATCGTCTGGGCACTCTTTCATCGCATCAGCCCAGCTTGTCCGAAATAGGGTGATCTGAACAAAGGTTAAATACGTGCGTAGGCGGTTCGCGTGGTTGCCTGCGTTTGAAGTGAGGGATTTGGTTCACCACTGGCGATCGCGTTCACTCGTAGAACCCCCGACATCTGCCTGAACGGCCGACGATTTTTCCCTGCAGAGATATTGCACTCAATGCGTCGCGTAGCGTTTTCTCTTTCTGATGTCGCAATTTCGAGGAGGCTCTTCTCTGGCAACTAGGATTAGGTTCGCAGTTCCAAAAGGCTCCCTCGAAAGGGACACGTTCAGTCTTTTGGAGAAAGCGTGGTACAAAATCTACGGTGCGAGCCGCACGTATCGGCCCGTACTCAGCGACGAAGAAGTGCAGGTGAAGCTTCTCCGACCCCAAGAGATACCCATCGCGGTGAGCGAAGGCTCCTACGATGTTGGAATCACCGGGCAAGACTGGATCAAAGAAACTGCCGTGGACATTGAGATCCTCTTGAACCTCAGATATGGTGCAGTGAAGCTGATCCTAGCGGTCCCTGAATGGACAAACGCGAACTCGGCTGGCGAGTACTTTGAGGAGTTATGGAGTTCAGACCGCCCCGTCCGCGTCTCAACGGAATATCTCAACCTTGGGGCGGGATACGTACGGTCCCTAGCATCCTATCGTCGACGCTTTGGAAAGAAGGAGCCTCTAGTGATAACGCCATGGTGGACTAGGGGCGATAACCCGGCGGCGAGAATCTATCTTTCTTTCGGCGCAACAGAGGCAAAGCCGCCCGAAGAGGCGGACGCTATCCTCGATGTCGTAGAAACTGGGACTACGCTGCAGGCAAACAAGCTGAAAGCCCTGGACACGGTTCTGAAGTCCACTGCAGTCTTCCTCGCAAACAAGGACTCGCTCGAAAACCCGGACAAACGGGAGAAGATCTACGACATCCTGACCCTGTTGAAGGGAGTCGTAGAGGCAGAAGCGAAGCTGCACATATTCGTCAACGTCAAGAAGGAGAATCTGGATGAGCTTCTGTCCCTTCTTCCAGCGCTCAAACGTCCCACTGTCAGTCCGCTCTCGGATCCCAACTGGTTCTCAATCAACACGGTCGTTGAGAAGTCGGAGTTCTTCAAGCTTCTGCCGATTCTCCGCAGACTCGCGCAGGGTCTTGTAGTGCACGAGCCACAGCAGATTCTTCCCCTGGAGCAGATTGGAAGAGAGGAGAACAATGGAGCTTCCGCTCAAGACTAGGATCTTGCGTCTCACGACCCGGAGGATCCGTGAGACTGCTGAGATTCTGCGAGAAAAGGCAAGCCTTGACCCGTCTATGAGAGGCGCCGCCGAGACCATTGTTCTGGATGTGAAGAGGCGGGGGGATCCTGCGCTTCGAAGGTGGTCCCGCCGGCTTGACGGGGTGAACCCTCAGAAGCTCTTGGCGACAAGGAGAGAGATACGCCTCGCGTCTGCAAAGGTTCCTCTAAAGCAGATCAAGGCGTTAAGGTTCGCCGCTCAGCAACTGCGCACTCGCGCACTGCGAGACCTGAAACTGCTAAAACCATACACGTATCTACGAAAAGGTGTGCGAATAGACCGCGTTTTCGTGCCGCTCCGAAGCGTCGGATGCTATGTTCCAGGTGGCTCAGCGGTCTATCCAAGCTCACTCGTAATGAGCGTAGTCCCGGCGAAGATCGCAGGGGTTTCTCGAATTGTCGTGTGTTGTGCGCCTCTTCCCGATGGAACAGTTAGCTCTCTCGTAGCCGCCGCCTCTGAGGTGTGTGAGGTTGATGAAGTCTACAAGGTGGGAGGGGCGCAAGCTATTGCAGCGATGGCGTACGGGACAGAGTCGATTGAACCGGTGGACAAGATCGTCGGACCAGGTGGGCCCTATGTGTTGGCTGCGAAGCAGTTCGTCTCCAATGACGTCGGCATTGACCTGCCGGCCGGTCCCACGGAATTGCTCATCTTGGCCTTCGGAAGGTTCCGCGCGGAATTCGTCGCCCGGGATCTTATTGCACAGGCTGAGCATTCGCCATTGAGCATATGTGGAGTGATCACCGACTCTGCAAGGAATGCTAGGAACATCGCTTCGGCGCTATCCACGTTGGTCGATAAAGTGCCCCGAACGGAAATAGCGAAAGAGGCCCTAGAGCGCAACTCGTTTGTGTGCATAACAAGCAATCGGAAAGACGCCGCAGAGTTTGCAAATGCCTTCGCCCCCGAGCATGTTCAGCTCATGGGATCAGCCCAAGAGATTTCGAACGAGATTAGGACGTGCGGGATTGTGCTTGTAGGAGACTACTCCTCGAGCGCTGTCAGTGACTACTCAGCTGGGAGCAACCACGTACTTCCGACTGGAGGGTCGGCACGGTCACAGTCTGGGCTTTCAGTGTGGGACTTTATCCGGCGGATGGAAGTCGTCAGTTGCAGCCGGAAGGGCTTCCGCGGCATAGCGTGGGCTGCAACGAGTCTCGCGAGAGCCGAGGGCTTGGACAATCACGCGTTGGCGATACTGGAGCGTCTAAGAAATTGAACATGGGAAACTGCCGTCCTCTTGACGAAATTCTGGAGAGGCTTGACGGCTTAGAAAGTTACACTATGGTCCGAACCGGGGCGATGTCTGAAAGGCATCTAATAGGTCTCGACAGCAACGAGAACTACTTTGCTGACGCCGAGTTCCTCCAAAAGATTGCTAGAGAAGCTGCGCGCTGCGACGTCCGCAGCTACCCACGCGAAGAGCTCGTTCAATTGCGTGAGATACTCGGCGGTTGGCTGCGGGTTGAGCCCGAGTGCATCGTGCTTGCGAACGGCGGGGATCAGCTGATCGATCTGGCAGCGACGATGCTGGTGAGAAGCGGACCCGCGGTTGTCGTGATGCCGACCTACTCACTATACAAGCTTCGGGTCGAACTGGCAGGAGGCCGAGTAATTCAGATCCCTCTGAAGAAGGATTTCTCACTTGACGTACCGCGCCTTGTCTCCGCTGCTGATAAGTCGCGCGCATCCTTGTTGTTCCTGTGCTCGCCGAACAACCCCACGGGCAATCAGTTCTCCCAGGCGGACATCACAGAGGTGCTCACGAGGTTTCGAGGCTTGGTAATCGTAGATGAGGCATACGCAGAGTTTGCTGAACGGTCCATTCTTCCGCTTACTAGACAGTATCACAACATCGCAGTGATTAGGACCTTCTCCAAGGCATTCGGGATAGCAGGAGCGCGGCTTGGCTACATGATTGCGAACCCACGGATGAGCAAGACTTTCGCGGAAAAAGTACAACTCCCCTATCCCGTCAGCAAGTTCTCCGCCAGGCTTGGAATCGCCTGCGTACGAAATCTCAAAGCCATGGAGAGGAACGTCTCGAAGCTCAAAAGAGAGCGCGCCTGGCTCATTGCTAGTCTCACGCGAATAGAAGGACTTAGAGTCTTCGACTCGGAAGCAAACTTCATTCTTGTCTGCACAGGCCAAGACTCCTCGCTACTTTCTTCGAAACTAAGGTCACTTGGTATCTCAGTGAAAGAAATCGGCGATGTGCTCGACTTCAGGGGATGCCTGCGTGTAACCGTCGGTACGAGGCCAATGAATCAGAAATTCACGAGCGCGATGGAGCAGGTGATGAGAAACGAAGCGATTTGATGGCTACGAGATACTTGTGCTGAACGGCAAACGAGGACTTGTCCGCGCGTCGAGCAAAAGTAGATTCAGGCTCATTGATGCGGTCCTGTTTGATTGTGATGGCGTCCTCATAGATTCACGTGCGTCCTATGACCGAGCAATCGAGATGACTGTTGCCCATTTTCTCTCAGATATCTCTGGGTTGAATATGAAACCGAAGTTTCCCATCTACGAGCTTGTTGATTACCTTCGCGGGACAGGACAATTCAACAATGACATCGATACGACTGCCGCTATCTTGGTGAGCATACTAGTCAATCTGCCTAGCCACCCCCAAGATGCATTCGGCTCGGAAGCCTTCATGAACAGGGTGCTGACTCTACTCGAAATGGCTTCGCATGGATTCCCCAAATTCGTCCAAGGAGTTAGGGCAAGTAGCCCAAACTCGGCTTCCCGGATAGAAGGACTCCTCGAAAGACTATCGTATCCCGGTAATCCCAAAACGAGTCTACTCTGCAGAGTCTTCAACGAGTACTACTACGGTCCCGTGCTCTTCAGGCAGCTTTGTGGACTGGCCCCGGTCGTCGGTCGGAAGACTGGTTTGATCGACGCTGAGAAGGTCATCGTGTCGGCCGATACGCTTCGGTCGCTCTCGAGCCTATTGTCTAGCCGCAGGATCGGCATTGTCTCGGGCAGATCAAGGTTGGGAACTGAATACACGTTGGGTGTACTCGGCGGATTCTTTCAGGACGGCCCAACGGCGTTCTTGGAGGACGAGGAGGCGAACGCTGGTGCAGGCGAAGCGTTTCGGGGCAAGCCTGGCCCGGAACCTCTTCTTCACGCCGCTGCGATATTGGGGAACTCAAATGGCATCTTATACGTGGGGGATTCGGCTGAAGATCTTCTGATGACCCAGAACGCGAATCTCAGACGCCCCAGCTTTTCGTTCTGCGGCGTCACTGGGACTGCGCGCGGTCCCTCCAGAACTTCAATGCTCGCCGAGCGGGGCGCCGACGCGATTCTGGAATCTGTAAACGACTTGCCAGCCTTGTTGTCAAGTATTAGGTGATCTGTTTGGCAAGAATTGGAAACAGTGTCCGAACCACCAAGGAGACGAAAGTGAAGGTAAGCGTCGAAATCGACGGATCCGGCGAGTCTATAGTCAAGTCCGGCGTTCCGCTAGTCGATCATCTCATCGTGACTCTTGCAACCCACAGCCTTATGAATATTCAAGTCGAGGCGGCGGGTGACCTCGTGCACCACGTCGTGGAAGATGCAGCGATCGTGCTAGGAGCGGCCATCTCCGAGGCTCTCGGCAACAGGAATGGAATCATGCGGTTTGGCTACGCGCTCGTACCCATGGATGAAGCATTAGCCATCGCATCAGTTGACCTCGTGCGCCGTTCATCTTCGTGCGTTGACCTCAAGATCACAGGACCCCACATCGAGGAGGTCTCCAGCCAGGACCTGACACATTTCCTCAGCTCACTAGCCACATCACTGGAAGCAACGTTGCACGTCAGAGTTCAGTATGGCGAAAATGATCATCACAAGGTCGAGGCGGCGTTCAAGGCGCTTGCCCTATCACTTAGACAGGCGTGCACCGTGGATGCTCGCCGAAGCGGCCCACCAAGTTCGAAAGGAGCGTTGTAGTTGAAGGTCGGCATTTTCGACTACGGCGCTGGGAATCTCTTCAATATCGCCCTAGCGCTTGAACGCCAAGGACTCGAAGCCACGATCCTCAACGAGATACCGCCAAGCGCAGAGCTCGACGGTCTCGTCTTACCGGGCGTGGGCAACTTTCGCCCAGCTATTTCAAAACTAAACCAGTACCGTGGCCGAATTGTTGACCACGTGAGGCAAGGCAGTCCTCTCCTCGGAATCTGTCTTGGCATGCAACTCTTTTTCGAGTCAAGCGAAGAGGGACGAGCGGAAGGACTGGGACTAATCAAGGGAAAAGTTGTGCGGCTCCGAGGTTCCGTGAAGATTCCCCACATGGGATGGAATCGGCTGGAAATCAAAAAGGCGAATAACATCCTTGATGGAATCACCAACGGCTCTTGGTGCTACTTCATGCACTCCTATTATCCTTCGACAGGCGAGCAGGTGATTGCAGCCGAGACGGAATATGCCGTGACCTTCCCATCGGTGATCGAGTCGGGAGGTTTGATTGGAACTCAGTTTCATCCAGAGAAGTCCGGCGAAACGGGAAGAAGGATACTTCGCAACTTCGCTCGGATGCTAAGGAGGTGACTAGCCGACGAGAGTGTACCCCTCGATCGACCTGTTAGGAGGTACAGCGGTCAGGCTTCGAAAAGGCCGCCCCAGTGACATCAAGATCTACTCAAACGACCCGCTTGGCTTAGCTCGGTGTCTGTCGATGGCGGGAATAGGAGGCCTTCATATTGTGGATCTGGACGCTGCGTTTGGTCGAGGGAATAATCTGGAGACCATCTCGCGGATCATCCGTTCCGCGAAGGTGCCCGTGCAAGTTGGAGGTGGCATCCGGACTATGGAAGTCGCGCAAAGACTGATAGATGCCGGCGCGGACGCACTTGTGGTAGGAACTGTCGCCCTGACAGACAAGGCCATCTTCGATCGGATCTCAGCGACCGTGGGCCGGTGGAGGATCATCGTGGCACTCGACTACGACGGCGATAGCGTACTGATTGAGGGTTGGCGTAAAGTCTCGGGGATCAAGCTTGACCAAGCCCTAGATCGACTCATAGGAGCAGGCGTGCGCAACTTCCTTCTCACGTGTGCTAGCCGAGATGGCATGATGGACGGACCAGATGTTGACACAATCAGACTCGTCTGTCAATCACATAGTGAGGCTAGAGTCTTCGCGAGCGGTGGCGTGACATCTACCAAAGACATTAGCGCGCTAAGAGACGCTGGGGCCTTCGCTGTCATAGTTGGCAAGGCGTTCCTAGAAGGATCCCTGTCGATTTCCAAGGCGATCACGGTAGCGGCTGGCTGACCACATGCCATTGGCAAAACGTATCATCCCATGCCTAGACGTCAAAGATGGAAGAGTCGTCAAAGGAAGGCACTTCATCGACCTCCGGGACGCAGGCGACCCGGTTGAGCTTGCATCGCTCTACCGTGACCAAGGAGCCGACGAACTGGTCTTCCTCGACATAACGGCCTCAATTGAGAAAAGGAATATTCGACTCAACATGGTGAGGGACGCCGCGAGCGTACTAGACATCCCCTTCACGGTTGGGGGAGGCATCCGGAGCCTGGCAGATGTAAGAGAGATTCTCTGCTCTGGCGCTGACAAAGTGGCGGTCAACACTGCCGCGGTCGAGAATCCCTCTCTGATCACAGAGATCGCAGACATCTTCGGCCAGCAGTGTGTTGTAGTCGCAATCGATGCGGGCCGAGTTCTTCGGGACGCCGAGGAGTGGTTCCAAGTTCGAACTTACGGTGCAAGGACCGAGAGTCAGTTCGATGCTTTGGATTGGGCTCGCCGATGCGAGGATACGGGTGCAGGGGAGATACTGCTTACTTCAATTGATCGGGATGGAACGCTGGACGGATTCGATTTGCCACTGACGCGTGCCGTCTGCTCATCAGTCCAGCTGCCGATAATTGCCAGCGGCGGCTGTGGCAGTCTAGATCACTTCGTCGAAGTATTCACGCGCACTTCCGCAGACGCAGCGCTTGCTGCATCCGTATTCCACTACGGATCCTTTACAGTTTCCGACGTGAAGAAGTACCTTAAGCAAAGCGGGGTCCAGACTAGACTATGAGGATAGATGAGCTAGCTTACAAGATCCCTTCCGAGAATCAGAGCCTGATCCCGGTTATCGTCCAGGATCATGCGACACGTCAGGTGCTGATGCTGGCCTACGCAAACGCGGAGGCTCTAAAGGAAACCGCTAGAACTCACTTTGCCCACTACTGGAGCCGATCGCGCAAAGAGCTTTGGATGAAAGGGAAGACATCCGGGAACGTGCAAAGGGTCGTCGAGATTCTGGTCGACTGCGATGGAGACGCCCTGCTCTACCGAGTCAGACAGACGGGCCTGGCCTGTCACTTGGGTAAGCGCACTTGCTTCCATCTTCGGTTGAAAGAGTCGCCCGCGCCGCCCAAGAAGTCTAAGACGGAGGCGACGAGACAAAACACTGAGGCCTATTCACCAAGCCAAGGCGGCGAACATAAGTGGTATGGTCGTGGAGCGAAGCGAGTTTGCAGGGATTGAAGAGGAGATGCTGAGCTAATACTCATCTGCGGAAGCAGCATACCTCTTGAAGTGGGAAGTCAGGCCATTGACTCTGCAAAGTGATGTTGAGAAGACCCTGCGGGAATACGACTTAGAAGCCGTGACGGTGGGCGTCCTAGGCTCACACTCCGCCGAGGAAGTGGGAGTCGCAGCGAGAGCTGCGGGACTCCCCTGCGTCGTAGTGTGTCAGAGAGGTAGGGAAGACCTATACGTCAAGTACAATCGCGCGCTCTTCGAACATGTTCTTCTCCTGGACAGATTCTCCGACATCACTAAACCCGACGTGCTGAGGCGCTTGAGGGAACTCAACACAATCTTCATCCCCAACAGAAGTTTCTCCGTCTACGTCGGCTACGATGCGATTGAGGAAAACTTCCCCATCCCGCTCTATGGAAACCGCCGACTGCTGCGAACCGAGGAAAGAACTGAGGAGAAGAACCAGTACTGGCTCCTCCAGAAAGCAGGCATAAAAACTCCCAAGAAGTTCAACTCTCCGGAGGAGATCGACCGACTCGCCATCGTCAAGGTTCAGCAGAGGGCGAGACCACTGGAACGAGCGTTCTTCTACGCTAATTCCCAAGAGCAGTACGCGCAAAGAGCAGGGGACCTTCTCAGGAAAGGGGTCATTGATGAAGAAAGCCTCAGAAAGGCGAGAATCGAAGAGTGTGTTCTCGGCCAGAAGTTCAACGCCAATTTCCAAGGTTGGGCCTTACGGGATGTTTTCGACGACTTTGACTTCGTCGGTTTTGATGACCGCAAACAGACGAACCTACATGGTTTCTTGAGCTTGCCAGCCCGGGACCAATTCTCCATAGATGTCTCCATCACAAACGAGGAGATAGGTCATTACGGCATCACGATGCGTGAATCCCAGAAGCCCCTCGTATACCAGGCGGCCGAAGCTTTTCGACGAACCTGCCGCGAGGAGTTCCCACCTGGAGTAAACGGGCTCTTCGCCCTTCAAGGAGCCGTCGCCTACGACGCTGACGATCCGGAGAACAGGCGCCTCGCTTTCTGTGTGTTCGATGTAAGCCCACGAATACCTGGTTGCCCGTGCGTAGGACCGACCTCGCCCGAGATGCGACGACTCACCCTGAAGTACGGCAACCTACTGAAGAAGTATGGCCTCGACCGGATTGAGACGCCAATGGACCTACCTATGCTCGAGATAAAGCTCGCATCAGAAACCGGGAGGCTAGCGGAGATTGTCACATGATCTCCAGGCAGAAGATTTCGCAAATCCTTTCCGGGTACGACCAACATAAGCTGACCGTCGCAACGGTCTCTTCTCACTCGGCGCTTCAGATCTTCCACGGCGCCAGGCAAGAGGGGCTACGTTCCCTGAACATCTGTACAGGGGATCGACGAGCAACCTACGAAGCCTTCCCTTTGTCGAAGGCTGACAAGTTCTTCATCGTCGAAGAATTTAGAGATATTCTGAAGCCCGAAGTTCAGGCGAAGCTCATTGAAGAGAACGCGATCGTTGTGCCGCATGGAAGTTTCGTAGAGCACATCGGCGCAGAAGAAATCTTGGATCGATTTGTTGTGCCTATGTTCGGGAATCGGGAGAGTCTTGCGTGGGAGACGGATAGGAACAGGCAAAGGCTGTGGCTGGAGTCCGCTGGACTCAAGATGCCAAGAGAGTACAAGGATCCGTCAGAGATCAATCAGAAGGTCTTCGCAAAACTCCCAGGGGCCAAAGGTGGTCGCGGATTCTTCACGGCCGACACGGAGCAAGAGTTCCAAAGGAAGCTTACAGATAGAGTCAAAAGAGGAATTGTGAAAGAGGAGGATGCGCGAAACATCACCATACAAGAATACGTTGCAGGCGTACGCTACTACCCGCACTACTTCGCTTCCCCGATGCAGCGGTTTGGGTTGCCTGTTGGGAACGGAAGTTTGGAGCTGCTTAGCATGGATAAGCGAATTGAGCCCGTCGACGAATGCTATCGAGGATTACCAGAGATCTCGGAGGAGTTCTTTGATTACACGGTCACGGGCAACCAGCCAGTCGTGATTAGGGAGAGCCTTCTCACTGAAGTGCTGAGAATGGGCGCCAGGACGACTGGGAGATCCAGAGAACTTTTCTCGCCCGGCCTAATCGGCCCGTTCTCTCTGGAGACGATGTATCACCCAAACAGAGGCTTCACGGTCTTCGAGATCTCAGCACGAATAGTCGCCGGAACCAACTTGTATCCCATGGGCTCACCCTACTCAGCCTACACCTATGGGAAACCCATGTCCACCGGCCGACGCATAGCGCGCGAGCTGAGGCGTGGCCTGGAAGAAGGGACACTCGACAAAATCGTCTTCTAAATGCAGCCTGCCAAGGCCTACTGCTGAATATTTTCTCAGCCACTACCAGACTTAAACCAATGAGAAGCCGCTAGGCTTCTTTGAGCTAGGATTCATCCTTTCGTTTCTTGAGCACTTGTTGCGCGATTTCTGCAAACTCACTGTCCGAAAGGGCGCTCCGACGCTTCTCTGACATCTCCTTGACAGCGGCAAGCACTTCTGTAACCTTCTCTCTTGACGCATTGTATCCAAGCGCATGGAGCTTGTGCACCACAGCGTGAGTGCCGCTAAGTTTGCCTAGCAATAGTGACCTTTCTCGGCCCACGAGCTCTGGTGGATAGGACTCGTATGTAGTGGGATTTTCGAGCACTCCGTGCTGATGAATGCCGGTTGTATGCGCGAAGACGTTCTCGCCGACAACAGGTTTGTTCGGGGAAATCTTGATCCTCGACAGGTTCTCGACTAGCTTGCACAATTCAAACAAGCTCTTTGTGTTGAAGGAGCGTATTCCGTACAGGTTGTGTAAGGTGATTATGATTTCCTCTGTAGCAGCCAAACCCGCTCTTTCTCCAAGGCCGTCTATCGAACTTGATATCACGCTGGCACCTTCCTCCAACGCGGCAAGGGTGTTTGCAAGAGCCAACCCATGGTCATTGTGACAATGTATCTCAACAGGTATGTCCACCGCTTTTCTGATTTCGCGCACAAGGTATCTCATGGCCAACGGAGTTATTGCCCCCACCGTGTCCACCACCCGAACTGTATTTGCGCCAGCTCTCGCAATCTCGTTGAAAATGCGCTTCAAAAAGTCAAGGTCAGCCCTCGTTGAATCTTCAGCGCTGTACGTCACATACAATCCATGCTTCTTGGCGAGTTCGACAGCCTGCACTGCTTTTGCGAGATATTCTTTTCGCGTCATTTTAAGTTTATATTTCAGGTGTATGTCGGAAGGTGGGAACGAAAGGACCACACCGAAAGCATCACACTCAGCTACCGCCTCAATGTCGCTTGGGACAGCGCGCGCGAAACCGAATATCCTTGCTTCTAATCCCTCCCTGGCAATGAGCCTGACTGCCATTCTTTCTCCTTGAGAAGCGACTGGAAAGCCCGATTCGATTTGCTGAATCCCGACCTGATCCAACTTCCTCGCGATCGCTAATTTGTCCTGAGGGCTGAACACGACACCTGGAGTTTGCTCCCCTTCTCGTAGGGTTGTGTCATGTATTCTGATTTCACTTGGGATTGAAATCGAGTCGGTGACTTCCTTCGCAAAACAGAATGGGCTCACGGATATGTTGGCGTCAGGCGAATCCAAAGAGGGCACATCACTCCAGACTCTGGAGGCATGAAGGGCGCGAGAAATGGACCAAATAACAGTAGTCGCAAGAATTACACGACGTGTGAATTCCCGGACACTGGCAGTTGTAGGGTTGCTCACTCATCTTGCAATCTCCTCCTCCACTCCACGCCAAGGGCGCTCGGGCACTGCGCAGCAAACCGCGCCGTGTATAAAGATTTCGGATTGCTATGCCGTCCCCAATCCGATTTTCGTCGTCATTGGCCGATTTCCGTATCGACTGGTGCGTGAGTATGCCTGCCAGGTCCGGTCGTCATTCTATGGTTCCGGAGGCGTGGAGGACACTCCCGGGTAGAAGCTATATGCGGGCGGGGCATGCGATGCGTTCAGAAGTTCGAAGGCCACTGCTGTCGGGCAGTTGGACCTGCGGTTAGCACACTATCTTGGCGTTCTGATCTGTCGTTCGATTTCTTGGGCCTAAGTCATCATGGTATGCCTACGTCCGCGAAATACTGCTAGAACTAGTTCGTAGGAGCCTGTTCAACGCCTCTCGGCACACTTGCACCGCTTGCAGATATTCTGACATACTGACGTGTTCATCATCTGTATGGTCAAGGTGCGAGTCTCCTGGTCCGTAAGCTACCATAGGTCGCTTAGTTGCCGCCGCGAAAGCGTTGATGTCGCCCGTCCCAGTCTTTCTTAGCAGCACAGCTGGCCTCGAGGTAACCTTCTTAATTGCCCATGTGAACGATCGGAGAAGGGAGGATGATTTTTCTGCCTCGAAGGGTTCCTCGCTGTCTTCTAACTCAATCGTGACGTTCGTACTACGATACTCCTTACGGAATTGTTTCATGCACTCCCTGGCTCTGGCCACAAATCTTTCGACGGTTACTTGCGGGGGAATTCTTATGTTTGCGCCAAAGGTGCACTTCGATGGGACTTTGCCGAATTCGTTTCCTCCTTCGATTCCGGTTAGGCATGATGTCGTGGAGTAGAATCGACTCTGAAGATCCTCCTCGGGGAAATGGATGCTTGCGATTTCCTTCCAAGCCTTGAAGGCGGTTTCGATGGCGTTTTCGAACAGCCAAGGCGCCGCGACGTGGCCTGTTTCCGTCTCGCAGGTCACTTTCAGACGCACACTTCCCTTGTATCCAATGATCATGTTTCCGACGCCGCTGGGTTCTCCAAAAATGGCATGGTCAGTCGAGACGCCTCTCCTGATGATGTTCCTTATCCCTTTGCCGGCGCCCTCTTCGTCGACAACCGCAACGAGCAGGATCCGGCCATGACACCCGCTCCTGATTAGCTCTGAGGAAGCGGCGATCATAGTCGCCAGTGATGCCTTTGCATCGACCGCTCCCCTCCCGTAGATGTTGCCGTGCTCGATTCTTACTGGGATGAGGCCGGGGACCGTGTCCATGTGCCCGCATAACATGACCGATGGAGGTTCAACTCCTGCTTCGCCTATGACGTTTCCAACTTCGTCTCTCGAAACCGTGAAGCCGATTCTTTCCATTTCTTGGACAAGGAGATTAGAGATCTCATTCTCATGTCCTGAGGGACTGTACGTCCTGAGCATCTTATCGAGTAGCTGCAACGCGTAATCTTGCATTCTCGTCTATCTCCACGCTCGAGCTCAGAGCATTGATCGCCTGATCGATCTGGTCCAAGGTGGTTACAACTGGCGGCAAGAACCTAACGACGTTTCGTCCGGCGTCGAGGACAAGAACGCCTTGATTCATGCATTCCGTAATGATGTTGAGTACATCGAACTTGAATTCGACGCCGAGCATTAGGCCGAGTCCTCTGACTTCTCTGATTATGCTGCTCCCTGATTGAAGCCTCTTCAGACCTTCTTGGAAGTATTCCCCGAGCTTCGCCGATCTCTCCCAGAGTCTCTCGTGAGTCATTAGGTCGAATGATGCCTTGCAGGCGGCGCATGTGATTGGACCTCCACCAAATGTGCTTGAGTGATCGCCCACTTTGAGGGCCGACGTGATCTCGCTCTTGGCGATTGTGATGCCCATCGGCAGACCGCCTGCCACGGCCTTTCCGAGGCACAGGATATCAGGAATCACGTCCGAGTGCTCCAAAGCAAACAGTTTTCCAGTGCGGCCGAATCCTGTCTGCACCTCATCGAAGATTAGATAGACGTTTCTCTCGTCACAGATTTCCCTAAGCTCTCTGAGAAACTGAGGTGGTGGGAGCCGGACCCCTCCCTCTCCCTGAATTGGTTCAACTATGACCGCAGCCGTCTTGTCAGACATTGCCTGCCTCAGCTTCTCAGAATTCCCGTACGGGACATGTTTGAACCCAGGAAGCAGCGGTTCGAAGGGCTCACGGTATTTCTTGTCCCAGGTCGCTGACAAAGCACCCATTGTCTTACCGTGAAAGGAGCCCATCATCGCGATGATTTCCGGTTTCCCCGCCGACCTTCGTGCGAACTTGAGCGCTGACTCAACTGCTTCTGCCCCGCTGTTGGAGAAAAAGACCTTGTCTAGACCCCTAGGAGAGACTTCACTGATCTTCAGGAGGAGCTCGGATCGAACGTCGTTGTAAAATGATCCATGACAAGCGATCAGTCTCTCCGCTTGTCTCTCAATAGCTTCGACGATTTTCGGATGACAATGTCCGAGAAAGCAGACTCCGTAGCTGCTTGTGTAGTCAAGGTACTGTCTGTCGTTATGATCCCAGATGAGCGGGCCCTCGCCTCTGACAAGCATCAGCGGTCTCTTTGCATAGACCTTAGCCATTAGGGCTTGCTCGTTTTCCATGAGCTCGTTTGCTTTCATCGAAGTATCACAGTCCCGGATTCGTGCTTCAGAGCCGATGAGATCGGGTGCTTCCCAAGACCTGAGCAGACTATTACCCGATCTACGCCCATGTCGAGGGCCTCCATTGCAGCGTAGATCTTGGTGATCATTCCCGGCCCGAACTCGTGGAGTCTGTCCTTCGCTTCTGACGAAGTCATTCGAGGAATCCACTTCCCGTTCAGTATTACCCCGTCGACATCAGTTAATATGACGAGTCTGTCTGCTTTGACCGATGCGGCGACGTATGCAGCGGCTCGGTCACCATCAACATTTAGAGGTTCAAATTCCTCGCTCGCGGCAACCGGTGCCACAACTGGGAAGTAACCGTTGTCGAGCAAGAGTGATAGTAGACCGCCGTTGACCTTCGATATTCTGCCAGTGTACCCGCCATCTATGATTCTCTTCCTTCCGCTTTCATCAACAATGATCAGCTTCTTCTTGCGCTCCGCTTGGATCAAGAGGCCGTCAAGCCCGGATAATCCCACGGCAGGTATGCCTTGAGACTGAAGGGTCAAGACGAGCTGCTTGTTGATTTTCCCGGACATTACCATCGTGTATATCTCAGCGGTTTCCTTGTCAGTGTATCGGCTTCGAAATCCTCCAGGTGATAGAATGAATCTCTGCTGCTTGTTGAGCCTGGTAGCAACATCTGTAACCTCTCTTCCTCCCCCATGGACGAGGAGGGTCTTGTCGCTCGTCAGTGCTTCCTTCAGATCTTGCACCAAATCAGGGAACACGCCTGATTGAAGAGTGCTTCCGCCAATCTTCACCGTGACAAGCAATTCGATCACATCGGATGGAATCCTGCGGTTTCGAGCGCTGTTCGCTCGTCAATACCAAGCATGATGTTGAGACATTGGACTCCTTGGCCCGATGCGCCCTTCATCAGATTGTCAATGGCTGAGAATAGTACCAGCCGGTCAGCATGATCGTCTATCTCAAAACCGATGTCGCAGAAGTTCGACCCAACGACGATCTTGGGATCCGGCAGCTGGTAGAGCCCCTTGCGGTCTCGAACGAGCCTAACGAACGGTTCCTCTTGGTAAGAGGATCTGTATGTCTTCCAGATGTCCGGCGATGCGAGGTTTTTCCTCATAAAACAATGGAGGGTGGCCAATATGCCGCGTACCATGTTAACCGCGTGAGGTGAAAACCCTAGTTTGATTTTGGTCCCAGCGGCTGGCTCTAACTCCTGCTCGATCTCTGCGATATGTCTGTGGCCGATAGTCTTGTAGGGTCTGACGCCGCCGAATCTCTCTGCATGGACCGATGCAGGCGTTGGTTTGGTCCCAGCCCCGGAAGAGCCAATTTTTACGTCTACGGCTATTCTGTTGCTCTCGATGGCCCCTTCCTTGAGCACCGGATACAGTGCTAGTATGGTCGCGGTTGCCATGCAGCCTGGACAGGCGACTAGGCGTGCATTCTTGATTTCGTCGCGATGTAACTCAGGTAGTCCATACACAGCCTCCTTCAAGAGTTCGGGGTGGGGATGTTCCCACTTGTACCACTGGGGATAGGCGTCCGCTATTCGGAGGCGGTAGTCCGCGCCCATATCGATCACTTTCAGTCCTCGATCAAGCAGATTCGGCACGAGATTCGAAGAGGATCCATGTGGCAAAGCTGTGAATACGAGTTCGCAGTTCTCGGCGAGGTACGAGATATCTAGTGGGATGAATTTGAGATCAGTCATTCCTCTTAGGTTAGGATGGGTTCGAAAGACGTAGTCGCCGGCCTTTTGACGTGAAACCACGGCTGTAACCTCGACTTCCGAATGGTGAAGAAGAAGTCGCAGTAGTTCGGCGCCCACGTATCCTGAGCCCCCGACGATACCGACTCTCATTGAGCTAGGCCGTCCCTGAAGTCTGGCCGCCGACAGTTGTCTTCCGTTCTGAAGGTAGCTGCCGTGGGCCGTCGATGATGCTTTCCGCGCATTCAAGTAGCGGTTCTGCGAGATTCAGTCCCGCGATGAGGCGTGTCTGCTCCCAGAACTCCGGGCAGGCGTTTGCCTCATGGAAGAGTATGGTCTGCTTCGACTTCTCGATGCTCTCTTCTATTGTCTCTTTGACGTTGCTATAGGCCTCGACGGTCATGTAGTCATGATATGCGGCTTCCAATAGGCGATTCCAGGCGGAGAAGTTTACGATTCTCTCTTTGTTGCGTTTTGTCCTTTTCACGACTTCGAAAGGTTCGGTCAGCTTCTCAAGCTCTCCTTTGATATATTCATCATCTATGAACTTGTCGTCGGCGCCAACCTTGAGCATTCCGTCCAGTGCCAGGACCCACGCCTCTTTATCTTCCCCGATTGCCTGTCCGCATTGAGCTGCGACCTCGCTGACGTAGCGAGGCAGCTTAACCCCGAACACCATGTTCCCTAGGTACGTGTTCGTCCTGAAGTCATTGAATCCCGCCCGCGCCAAAGCTGTCGGAAAACAATGTGGAAGTTCTCCGCGTTTCTTGGCAACGAGGATCCTGAGGTCAAAGAACCACTTTTCAATGAACTCCTGGGCAACGAAGCCTACAGGGTTGATCGTAGACGGTTCTGTCTCACCGAGAAGCCTAGCAAGCTCCGCTCGGTTCTTTGCAAGCCTGACCATCCGTCCGTGCGTGCCCGCGTCAGGTTTGACCACAAGGGGGCCATCGCTCATTGTGCCCTGAATCAGGTCGGCGATGTCTTCTTCGTTGTGAAGAGTCTTGTCCGTGCCCAACACGTGATCGTGGGCGTCACATGGAACGTAGACTGTTGATGGTATTCTAATGCCCGCGTTCCAGAATCGAAGGAGAGTTCTCAACTTGCTGAAGCAAGTATATTCGACCGTGGAAGGGTTCATTACGTACCTACCGAGCGCTTCGAGTATTGTGCCCGCGTACAATCGGCGGTTCTTACTCTGAGTCCTGTTCAACACGACGACCGCATTCTGGATTGTCTTGACGTAGTCTTTGCCTTTGGTCCTGAAGGAATAGCCTTCATTCGTTATGGAGGTTGAGACCTTGCGAAAAGGAATGTAACTTAGTTCTATGCCCATTTCCTTCGCTGTGAGCTTTATTCCCATCTCATCAGTTTCAGGAGTCTCATAGGTGATGGCGATGCTCATCGATTCTATCTCACGCGTTATTTGTGGGTCTTCTAGATGGTGCTCTACCGACGTTCATTCTCCTGAAGGCAAATCTATTCTCGGTCGCTTGTGGACTTCTAGTCGAGCGTTCCTCACGGCGAGCTATTCGCCCCAATCCTCTTTCTCTATAGATATCTCTCGGAGATCGACTCCGTCTAGGTTTATCTCCTTGATCTCTAGCTCAAGTCCGCACTGGGGGCAGCTCACAATCTCTCCCACTGCAGCTCCATCTGGGACCTTTATCTCGCCTTGACAGTCAGGACAGCTCGTCAATTCCTATAATGCAACTCCCCATGCAAATCCGGACAGAGTCTTAGGAACTAAATCGGAGACATTATAAGGATTTCGGATTGGGCAGGCTACTACTCGCACACTTTCCGTCGACATAAGGTGATTTTCGAAGGCACCGTGCCAAGCTGAGAAGTGGCCCTCGAAATGGACCGCCTGGGTTTGGGGGAGCCGAAATGCACGAAATTCGTACCAAACGGGCTCCAGTTGGACAGAAATCGTTAAGTTGCGCTGCGGTCGAGAGCAGACATAGGCGTGGAAGTGCTTGGACGAGCTGGACGAGAAGATCTTGGAACTTCTAAAGGATCATGGGCGCGCGCCCTACATGGAGATTGCCAAGAGAGTCGGACTTTCCGAGGGCGCCGTAAGGAAGAGAATCAAAGCCATGGTCGACTCAGGAGTCATCAGCAAGTTCACCGTTCAACTGCGATTCACGAAGGGGGCAAAGGCTGTTACCCTGCTTTCAGTGAACCCTCGGTTCCCAACATCCGCCGTCTCTGACAGCGTAAAGAAGATTCAGGGAGTAGAAGTCGTCTATGAAATTACAGGCCAATACGATATCGCCGCAATAATCTCAACCTTGAACGTCGCAGAGGTCAATCGTTCCATCGAGAAGATTCGTAGCGTCAAAGGTGTTTCTAATACGAATACTATGATTATTCTGCGGCAGCCATAGCAACCTTTCCATGGTCTGGCTGTGTGAGCTCCTAGGTCAGCTAACTGCATATTGGCTGTTTCATTCTGCTATCAATGTTCGACCAGGCTAGGACTTAATCGGCGCAACCGGTGTACATGCACACGCTCGCAACCAGTGTCTCCCTCAGTGAAGACGGGATCTCTGCCTCAGATGACAAGACCTTGAGCCCAGCCAAGGTGTTTCCGAACTCCCGAGTAACCGTGGGCGCAACCTTGAGAACCTTGTCTTGTTGAATGGTTCCATCAAGATCACGAATAGCTGCATTCATGCCAGAGTACGAACTGTCTCGTCGGCTCTTTCATTCCCGGCTATAGATTGGTGTACTGTTCCCAGACGACAAATCGTCCCTTGCTGATAGCAACGTCGCTGACCCCACGATCCTCGTAGTGGAGTCAGAGTGCTCGGAAACGCGGCCGAGCACACTTGATTGAGGGCGAAGGGTGGCTTCTACCCCACTCTTTGACCGAGGATTTCTCTAGCTTTGACGGCGATAGCCTCAGCCATTTCCTTTGTGCCTGCGTTCCCCTTCAAGTCGTACGTGACATGCTTTCCCTCAGCTATGACGCGCTCAGTCGCTCTGAAGATGGCGTTGCTCTTCTCTTTCTCTCCAAGGTATTCGATCATCCATGCGCCGGCTAAGATTGTCGCTGTCGGATTCATCTTGTTCAAACCCTTGTACTTGGGTGAGCTACCGTGAGCCGGCTCGAACATGGCGTACCTTTCACCCATGTTGGCTGAGTAGACGCAGCCTATGCTTGCAATCAGCGCAGACGCCTCCTCCGAGAGAATATCCATGAAGAGGTTCGTTCCAACAATAACATTACTGTTGAACCTCTGAGGGTTCTTGACCAACTGTTGAGCGAAGTTATCGACGAAGTAATCTTCAAAGTCAATTTCCGGAAAGGCCTTTGCAACACTCCGAGCACTTTCAAGGAATAGCCCGCAGGTCTCCTTGCAGATGTTTGCTTTGTGAATGGCAACGACCTTCTTCCAACCCCTTTCCGCGGCAACTCGAAAAGCGTATCGAACAATCCTATCGGACGAGACGCGAGTGATCTTCCTGAGCGCTATTGCCACGTCATCTGTCAATCGATGCTCTAATCCCGCGTACATGCCCTCTGTTGCTTCCCTCACCATCACGAAGTCAATGGCACCTAGAGGCGCCTTCGCACCCGCGAACGTTCTGAGAGGCCTGATATTTGCGTAGAGATCAAATTTCTGCCTGATGCTCACAGCCACGCTCTTCGGTGTTCCAGGTCTCGGGATTGTCGTGGTTGGACCCTTGAAGCATGCATCTGCCGCCTCTAACGTTCTCCAAGTATCTTCAGGAATGAACGTGTCTCCGCCATGAGACTCCCACCATTCTAGACCTGCCTCGCACGGAACAAGCTCAACCTTGGAGTCCACTGCCTTGAGCACATCGGTCATTGCCTCAACGAGTTCGGGCCCGGTTCCGTCTCCTCGAATCAATGCAGCGGTCTTTGCCATGCCCGTCGTGCCCCAACGCCTTCGTTGAGCGAAAGATCGTAGAACTTCATCTTCGAACGTGGACGATTCACATATACATGTATTTCTGCGTCAGTGCATTTGGGGGTTGGGAAGGACCGGTGTGTTAATAAATATGTATGGGCGCCACCGCCTGAGAGAAGTAGCCCGGACCGGCCTCACGGTTCCTGTTCAGCTCCAGGACCAGGAACCGAGTGCACCTCAATCTGGGAGAACAGTATGGAAGTTCATGAAACTGAGAGATGATAGCCGAACGAATCATCAGAAGCTTCGGGCAAGAAATTGAAAAGGTCACTGATGTGAACAAGTAGGGACGCGGCAAATGAACATATTCGAGAAGATTCTCGCCAGAGCCTCGGGAAGATCCGAGACGAGGGCGGGAGAAATTGTGGATGCGAAGATAGATGTTGCAATGATTCATGACCTGACAGGCCCCATGACTGTTCAATCTTGGAACAAAATAGGTCTCGACAAGGTCTGGGACCCAAACCGCATCGTGGTTATATTCGATCACTTGGTTCCGCCACCAACTGAGCAGGCAGCGGAACTTCAGAACGCTGTTCGGAAATTCGTGATTGACCAGCACATAACGAACTTCTACGAGATTGGCCGGGGAGGCGTCTGCCATCAAGTAATGCCTGAGAAGGGGCACGTCAAACCGAGCGAAGTGATTGTCGGAGCTGACTCTCACACGGTGACTTATGGGGCGTTCGGCGCGTTTGCGACGGGCATAGGTTCAACCGAGATGGCAGCTGTCTTTGCGACAGGAAGATTGTGGTTCAGGGTTCCGAAAGTCGTCAAGGTAGAGGCGAGAGGAGTCCTCAGTGAGTTTGTGATGGGCAAAGACTTCGCGTTAGATGTGATTGGCAGGCTCGGAGTCTCTGGCGCGAACTATCGAGGCTTAGAGTTCACTGGGCAGGCCATAGATGAGATGAGCATCGACGGAAGGATGACGCTGTGCAACATGTCCATAGAAGCGGGTGCCAAGGCAGGTGCCGTCCCGCCGGATAGCAAAACGATCAACTATCTGCAGGGAAGAACAAACGCGTCTTTCGATCCGATTCTCAGCGACGAAGATGCACACTACGAGAGGACAATGTTAGTCGACGCAGCAGCTCTGGGCCCTCAAGTAGCTCTTCCATCATCGCTCGATCAGATTAGACCAGTAGAGAAGGTTGAGGGCATAAAGGTAGACCAAGGATTCATAGGATCCTGCACAAACGGAAGAATGGAAGACTACCGGATTGCGGCTCGGATCCTGCGAGGTAGGAAGATTCGCAGCAATGTTAGGCTGATTATCACGCCAGCCTCGCAGGAGGTTTACCATCAATGCCTTAGAGAAGGGCTGCTCGAGACGTTCGTTGAGTCAAACGCGATCGTCACTAACCCCGGATGTGGAGCTTGCATAGGCGTCCACTTGGGCGTGCTTGGCCCGAGGGACGTTTGCATAAGCTCCTCTAATAGAAACTTTGTTGGGAGGATGGGAAGCCGTGAAGCAAAGATATTCTTGGCTTCTCCGGCAACTGTAGCGGCTTCCATGCTCAAGGGAGAGATCAGAGACCCACGCAGTGTGAGCTGAGAATAAGATGATCATATCAGCAAGAGCGATAAAGTTCGGTGACAATGTCAATACTGATGTGATTCTGCCAGGCAAGTATCTAGTCTTAACCGACCCTGTAGAACTCGGAAAGCATGCTATGGAAGGAATCTCAGAAGACTTTGTGACGAAGAGCAGCAACGGATCGATACTGGTGGCAGGAAAGAATTTTGGACAAGGATCCAGTCGGGAGCAAGCTCCGGTGGCGTTGAAGGCTGCTGGAGTCAGATGCGTCCTCGCCGACTCATTCGCGAGGATCTTCTACAGAAACGCCTTCAACATCGGTCTTCCCGTGCTGGAATGTCCCGGGATCTCATCCAAAGTCGAGGAAGATGACGAGTTGTCCATCGACCTTGAACGAGGCAAGATCAACAACGAGACGGAGGGCGTCAGCATAACGGCCTCTCCCATACCCAACTTTCTCTTGGCTATCCTCGAGGACGGAGGGATAATCGAGCATCTGCGGCGTAAGAGCGGCTTCCAATCCAGACGCGACTAGTTGAGCAAGCACCGCTCTCGCCTCATGGTCTCCCATTATTGCGATCAGTGTCGCCATAGGGGCATTGAATGAGTTCCAGGAGTGCCTCCTTGAAATGAATCCTTCGACGGCGAATCTGATCGACAGCTGCATCCTCGATACGAAGCGTCAGCTTCCAGATCCGTCCTCGGATTGAGATATGTGGCGCTCCAGCATATACCTTATAGATAGAATAGGCGGAAGGCTGCGGAGTTTTCGCATAGTAAGGGAAGGCAATTGGCGTTCATGAAACGAAGGCTCGAGGAGCCTTCAGAAACTGAGACCAGAATCAGCTTTGTCGATAGTGGGGGGCACCTGTCCTATCGGGGAGTCAACATACACGACATGGCAAAGCATAGCATATACGAGGAAACCATATACCTCCTGCTCTATGGCAAGCTGCCAACGAAGACCCAGCTTCTCGAGATGCGTAACAAGCTTTCCGCTCGTCGCAGGCTTCCAGCGGGCGTAGTCGCGCTGATTAGTTCGCTCCCTCACTTTGCCGCGCCAATGGATGTCCTACGAACCGCAATCTCGGCAATGGCGATGTTCGATCCGAACGAGAAAGACAATAGGATTGAAACTCTGCTCGAACGAGGAATAGGTCAGATCGCTCAGGCAACAACGATAGTGACGACCCATAACCACCTTAGAAATTCGAGGCTACCCATCGAGCCTGACCCTGAGATGGGTCACGCGGAGAGCTTTCTATACATGCTAAAGGGGCGTGAGCCCGAGGCATGGGAGACAAAGGCGTTGGATCTTTGCTTGGTCCTGCACGCGGACCACGGGTTGAACGCATCGACATTCGCAGCCCGAGTCACCGCCTCGGCGCGGGCCGATATGTACGCTGCGCTAACCACCGCTGTAGGGACGCTCAAGGGCACAATACATGGCGGGGCCAACCAGAAGGTGATGGAGATGCTCTTGGAGATCAAGGAAGAGAGAATGGTCAACCGATACATAGACGAAGCCTTCCGGGAAGGACGGAAGATTCCTGGTTTCGGCCACAGAATCTACAAGGTTGAGGACCCCCGCGTCGTGTATCTTCGCAACGTATCGAGGGACGCCTGTGAGAGAACTGGTCACGCATACCTGTTCGATCTATCGAGAAAGGTTGAGGACACCGTACGCAGCGAGAAAGGCCTCCTTCCAAACATGGATTTCTACTCAGCAACCATCTACTATGCATTGGGCTTCCCCGTCGATACGCTCACGACGGTTTTCGCATGCAGCCGTATGGCAGGCTGGGTAGCCCACATCATCGAACAGTGCGAGTTGGATAGCTTGATTCGCCCTATGGGCGATTACGTCGGTCTGCTCAACCAGCCCTATGTGGCGGTCGAGGACAGGTAGCGAGGTGAGCGCCAACCACTATCGTGATGAGCATCTTCCAATGGTCTAGGCAGCACACCGAAATCTATGCCTTGCTTCGAGACATGCGCCGCACCTCCGGAAGAAATGCTTTGGTGAACAAGCCGGGACTCGCGTCAAACCGCGTAGAGTCTGTGTTTTCGTGAATGGCTTTCCCAGAAACCCAGAAGCTGTCTTGAGATTACACATCACTAGAAAGCAGGGTCGTCAAGTACCTTACAAGTCGAGCGCCTAGACAGCTGCGAATGGCGAACGCTGAGGGCGGCATACGACTAGTATCGTTCCCTGACCCGGCTGGGAGCCGTAATGATCCTACTGAGCATAGTACTCGTCCTGATACCGTACCTCATCCGATACGCCCCCGAGATCCAGAAACTTCCGCTGATCATACTGTATATCTGTCGTCGGAACAATTTCATCTTTGCAACGTCTCCGATACTGATAGCAATATCAATCATATGACCCCTGTTCTGGGTGCTCACCCGATACTCGAAATAGTTCCTCAGAATCCGACAATTGAAGGTTCCTAGCGACCTCAATCGACTCGATGAATACTACAACGAGCCCCATCCGGGCCGCAGCAAGTCGAATTCTGCTCTTACTGCTCGATTGCGATTTCTTCGCCCGGAGGCCTTCGATGTACCTGTATCTCGATCCTGTCGGGCTCGATGAATCGGACCTTTGACCTAAATTGGCGTAAGCGCAAGCTACCGACTTTAGTCGTGGAGTAAGCGAGCGTTTAAATGTGAAGCGCGTCCAAGGAATGTTTGGAGTCGAATCATACAATCCCGGAAGGGACAGTAGGCTCAGATGTGGTTGAGATGTCCGAAACCTCGAATAAGGCTCCCAACCGAAAATAGGCGGGAAAGAGTTCGAGTAAGCAGAGGCATCGTGAATATGGCGGCTCGCTGCGGCGGGTACGCCGTCAGGCCAATGGCTTGGCCTATGCTTCCACACTGGGATGGATGCGGGTGGAACCGCAACAACGGAATGCCCACCCTAGAGAGGATCATTGTGGAAGCATGAATCTCCCGACTTCAGTCGCGGAGAGAGTCAAAACGCAGGATACTCGTGGCATGAAGCCTTCTGAGGTGCAGTGGAGAATCGAGAGTTCGGAAGAACATTCCTAGAAGTGCTTCAGGCGATATTCCAGTGCATCCATTTCGGTGTGCATCTCACGTGGTAACCGGTCGCCGAACTGTTCGAAAAACTTCCTCTGGTCAGCCAAGTCCTCTAGCCACGCTGACCTGTCAACCTCGAGCAGAGCTTTTATGTCGTCGTCCGGGATGTCCAGTCCCGTTAAGTCAAGGCTTGACTTGAGGGGTATGTATCCTACTGGCGTGGTGACTGCCTCGACCTCACCTCTGCAGCGTGCCAGAATCCACTCGACGACCCTCAGGTTTTCGCCGAAGCCCGGCCACAGATAGCGGCCGTTCTGGTTCTGCCGGAACCAGTTTACGTGGAATATCTTAGGCGGCTGAAGCATACGGGCGCCCATCCGAAGCCAATGGGCGAAATAGTCTGCCATGTTGTAGCCGCAGAAAGGCAACATCGCCATGGGATCGCGTCGAAGTTCGCCGTGCCTCCCGTACTGGGCAGCCGTGAGCTCCGACGCGATCGTAGCGCCGACGTACACCCCGTGCTGCCAACTAAACGTCTGATAGGCTAGGGGGGCCAAGCATGCTCGTCGGCCTCCGAAGATGATCGCTGAAATGGGCACCCCATGATGATGGTCAAGTCGGAATGATACGGATGGCACTTGCGAAAGCGGCGCAGTGAATCGACTGTTCGGGTGGGCTCCAAGCACTGGATCGCCTTGCTCATCTTTCAAGTTCGGATTCCATGGGCGCCCGCGCCAGTCGACTGCTTCCGCCGGCGGCTCGTCCGCACCTTCCCACCAGACCGTTCGATCCGGCTTCAGGACGACATTTGTGTAGATTGTGTTCTTCCCGATCGCGAGCATGGCGTTGGGGTTGGTCTTGGAGTTCGTACCAGGGGCGACGCCGAACATTCCTATTTCAGGGTTTGCAGCCCACAGGCGTCCGTCAGTGTCGATCCTCATCCAGGCAATATCGTCACCGACAGTCCAGATACGGTATCCTTTTTGCCGCAATCCTTCCGGGGGAACCAGCATCGCCAAGTTTGTCTTACCACAAGCGCTGGGGAAAGCTGCAGCCACGTACTCAATCCGGCCATTGGGCTCCTCGACTCCCATGATCAACATGTGCTCAGCCAACCAGCCTTCCTGTCGCGCTAGGTAGCTTGCTATGCGTAGAGCGAGGCATTTCTTACCGAGGAGGACGTTCCCGCCATATCCCGATCCGACGCTCCAGATTGTGTTATCCTCGGGAAAATGCAGTATCAGGCGCTTGTTGACGTCCAGATCGACCTTGCTGTGAAGGCACTTTGTGAATTCGCCCTTGCTGCACAGGTAGTCCAGAACCTTGCTGCCCATGCGTGCCATGATGCGCATGTTCTCGACAACGTAGATGCTATCTGTGAGTTGCACTCCAATCTTGCTGAACGGTGACCCGACGGGTCCCATAGAGAAGGGAATCACGTACATCGTGCGCCCCTTCATCGAGCCCGCAAGAATCTCCTTCGCGCGTCGGTACGCCTCCTCGGGGGACATCCAATTGTTGGTTGGCCCGGCATCCTCTTTCCTACGGGTGCAGATGAATGTCAAATGCTCAGTGCGTGCAACATCATTCTCAGCAGTCCTATGCAGGACGCAGCCGGGCAGCTTGGACTGGTTCAGCTCAATCAATTCGCCTGTCGAAAAAGCCTGTGCCCTGAGTCTTTCCTTCTCAGCATCGGAACCGTCGCACCAATAGATCCTGTCGGGCTGACACATCTTCGCCATTTCGCGGACCCAACGGTGCAACTCTTCGTGGTAACCCAAGGCACCATTCTCCTGTCTGCGACCGAACACTCACTGGCCGAGCGGACCTGACCGTCAGATTCTGGGTCCTTGGGTCCTGGCCAGTAATTATGAATTAGGTTTCTCTCTGAAACATGCGTCGCACGAAGCTAGCCGACCGATCCTTGTGCCTGGGCGTCAATAAGCACTCTAACTGATGATGCATCTCGTCTGCGTCTACGACCCTGGGAGGTGCTATCGAGCGACTCGTGGGCAGGAGCATTTCTGAACTGGCAGGCCGTCCCAAGCGGCAGCAAGCACTCATGTCTCGCCTGTAAGTCTTGATCGAGTCAGATTAGACTCCGCCTCTCTTGGAGTCTTCCATGACTCCCTGGTGATCGACAGATAGTCTCCGTGAGTTCGCCGCCACTCTTTCAGCAACCGTATCGTAGCAGGATCGACGACCTATCCCGATCCAGAATCTCCATATTCTTTGACGTCGAAAGCATTAACCCAAGCCGCCTGCGGATCAAGATGTGCAATCACTCTTGCGATGGATTGTGCTTCAAAAGTCCAGTATTCGAAGGTTCTTGCGTTTCAGGGCGACCTCATCGTGGGGAGAGCTCGTCATACGATATCTCGATCGCGAGTCTCTGTATCTTCTCCGCCAAGTCGAGTCGCATACGAGCTCGCAAGGCTAGGGTTCGAACCCTTCGAGATTCGAACTCCATCGAACTTTGGGACCAATTCCAGCACCAAAATTGTTGCGGGCCCCACCGGGCCCGCCACAAGACTACCGCTAGAAATGGGCTCGGGTCTTCTCAAGGCATGAACGATATGCGCGGCAGCAGGAGACGGACACATCTCGTCCATGCTCTTATGAGTCAAGAGGTGGTTTAATACTTAACTTGCCATCTTAGCGGCGCCTAGAAGGTTGCATCGTGCCTCGCGTGATGCCAAGTTGATAAGGAAATGTGCTCTTCAGGATGAGGATCAGATCCTCTGCATCATCAACGTGGCTGCCAAGGCCTACGAAGGCGTGATCCCGGACGACTGTTACCATGAACCCTACATGTCAAGAGACGAACTTCACAGGGAAATTGATAGGATGACTTTCTTCGGGTTCGAGGAGAAGGGAAAGCTAGTTGGGGTAACGGGCCTTCAACCCGTAGAGGACGTAACGCTGATCAGACACTCCTACGCGCTCCCCGAACATCAACACAAAGGGATTGGAACTAAACTTCTACGACGACTTGCGGAGATCGCCGACACGCCTCGCCTTCTAGTTGGAACATGGACCGACGCGAGCTGGGCTATTAGATTCTACGAGAATCTCGGATTTCAGCTCCTTCCGAACAAGGACGAACTATTGAGAAGATATTGGAAGATTCCTCAACGCCAGATCGAAAACTCCGTAGTACTCGGAATGAACTTGAAGTCAGAGCGTCAACGGTCACGGCAATCCATCTTGTCCAGCTATCATGTACAAACGTGAGATAGATCTACCGAGGGATTTCCGAGATGCAGATTGGCATCTGAGTTCACTTGTTCGTCTTCCCGGATGGAGACCGCTACTGAGAAGTTGGTCATGCGCTGCCGGCACGCAGAGCAAGGAAAACAGGTCGGCGTTTGCGTCTCTACGATTGGTGCGTCGCTGCCTTGAGTTTTCTAACACTTCGAGTAACCAGTTCTGGGAGGTCTTTGCGGTTGATGTTTCTTGCTACAATTTCGACAAGGGCACTTCCAACTATGGCTCCGTTGGCGCCGGCTTTCAAGACGGTGGCTACGTGGGTGGGGGTTGAGATTCCAAAACCCACGCAAACCGGTAGTTTGTCGGCGAGTCTTCGCGTCCTCCTGACTAGTCTTGGTAGATTCTTGTCAAGATGTCTTCTCGTTCCAGTCACTCCGAAAAGGGAGGCGAGGTAGAGGAATCCGGAGCTTTGGGAGGCTATTCGTTTAAGTCTGCCATCGGACGTTGAGGGCGCAGCCAAGAAGACTGTGTCCACATCGTGGGCATCAGCGGCCTTCCTGTATTCCAATGATTCCTCAATCGGAAGGTCAGGGACGATCACGCCGTCCACACCAAACCTCGCTGCCGACTCGAAGAAGTTCTCAAGACCCATTCTGTATACTGGATTGTAGTAGGTAAGCAGAACCACGGGGACCGTTCGTTTCCTCTTCACTTCGCCTACGAGGCTGAGAATCTTTGCTGGGTTGGTCTTGGCCTTGAGGGCCCTGTTTGCTGCAGCTTGTATTGTAGGTCCATCGGCGATGGGATCTGAGAACGGGATTCCGATCTCTACGATGTCGGCGCCGCCGTCAGCCAAACCTAGAACGATCTTATTTGTCAAGTCAACGCTCGGGTCGCCACCAGTTACGTATGCAACTAGCGCCCCCTCGTTCTTGTCGGCGAGTCGTTCAAGGGTTTCCGAGATCAGGCTCATGCCTCGTCTCCCATCGCTTCAGCCACAACTTGTACGTCTTTGTCGCCGCGTCCAGATAGCGTCACTACGATGACACTGTTTCTCTTCATTCTCTTGGCTAGCCTAGTTGCATATGCCAGAGCGTGGGCGCTTTCCAAGGCAGGAATGATTCCCTCACTCAGTGACAACTGTTTGAAGGCACTGACCGCCGCCTCGTCTCTGACTGCTGCGTAGTGCGCTCTTCTCGTGGCGTGGAGGAAGGCGTGCTCGGGCCCGACACCCGGGTAGTCCAATCCCGCAGAAATACTGTGAGTTGCCTGTATCTGACCATCCATGTCCTGAAGCAGATACGTTAACATTCCATGGAAGATCCCCTCATGCCCGGCGCAGATGGAGGCTGCGTGCATCCCACTTCTCAAGCCTCTTCCAGCTGCCTCCACGCCATAGAGGGCCACATTCTCATCCTTAAGGAACGGATAGAAAGTTCCTATCGCGTTGCTTCCGCCACCTACGCAGGCAACAAGTGCATCCGGGAGCTTCCCCTCCTCTCTCAGAATCTGTCTCTTGATCTCCTTACCGATGATACTCTGGAAGTCTCTCACGATCATAGGGAATGGATGCGGCCCAACAGCGGAGCCTATCAGATAGTGAGTGGAGTCAGGGTTGGTGACCCAATCCCTGAAAGCCTCGTTGATGGCGTCTTTGAGGGTTCTCGATCCTGAGGCAACGGGGTTCACCTTGGCGCCGAGCATTCGCATCCTGAAAACGTTAAGCTTCTGCCTCTCCATGTCATCTGTTCCCATGTAGATTTCAGCCGTCAATCCAAGCATGGCGCATGCCATGGCAGTGGCTACACCGTGCTGTCCTGCACCTGTTTCGGCTATCACTCTCTTCTTGCCGAGTCTCTTCGCCAAGAGAGCCTGACCCACTGTGTTGTTTATCTTATGTGCACCTCCATGCGCTAGGTCCTCCCGTTTCAGGTAGATCTTCGCTCCTCCACTTCTCCGAGAGAGATTGGCTGCGTAGTAGAGGGGGGTCGGTCTGCCCGCATAATGTCGCAAATGATCAGCCAGCTGCCTTTGGAACGAGCCATCCTTCCTCAGCTTCAGGTAAGCGGCTTCCAGCTCGTCCAGCGTCGCGATAAGAGTCTCGGGAACGTAGCGCCCCCCGTATTTTCCATACTTTCCCTTGATCAGGTCGCGAGTAAAGTGCTTCATGAAAGCGAGACCTCCTTAGCTCTCCTCACGAATTCAAAGATCTTGTCACGATCCTTCACACCAAGGCTACGTTCGACACCGATTGAGACATCGACGACAAATGGGCGAACGACTCGAATCGCTTCGGCAACGTTATCCGGCGAGAGACCGCCCGCCAGTGTGAGAGGCGTAGGATCAATCAGGTCTCTGACTCGAGCGGATAACTTCCAGTCGTGAGTATTGCCGGTTCCTCCACCCAGGCCGTTTGCATAGGAGTCGGCATGAATTCCATCGAAGACCTTAGACAGAGCCAGTCCCTCACCAAGGCACGACTCATCTCGAATGGAAAGCGCGCCGATGAACTCGACTTCCGCGAAGCTCTGGCGAATCGCCGCAGGAATCGATAACTCATGTCCATGGAGTTGAACTACGTCTGGAGCCAACGCGCTAAGTAGGAAGGACAACATCTCCTCAATATCGGGTCGAGCTTTCACGGTGACCGCAACCTTCTTGACGCGATCCGGAACTTCTCCCATCAGTCGGTGCGCTGTCTCCACAGAGAGATTGCGAGGGGAGGAGGGCGCGCCCACAACGAACCCGAGATAGTCTGCTCCGGCTTCTACGGCAGCGAGAACATCTTCTTCCTCCCGCATTCCACAGATCTTGACTCGAACTCTACTCAAAGTGAATTGACCAGCTCCTCGAGTTTGAGTCTGGAATCTCTTGCCTTCATTAGGCAGGTTCCGACAAGGAATGCTTGAGCTCCAAACTTGGAGAGGAATCGGATGTCTTCGGGGGTTTCGATCCCACTCTCACTTAGTATGACCTTTGGCTTGGCTGAGCAGCTTAGCAATAATGTAGCCGTAGTTCTCAGATCAATCTTGAGAGTTGCGAGATCACGGTTGTTTATGCCTACAAGGTCTGCGCTTGAGTCGAGCGCGGATGAGAATTCCTTGAGCGTGTGCGTTTCTAGGAGGACTTCCAGATTCTTAGAGTGTGCTTTCTCAATCAATGTTTCAACTTCATAGGCTGAGTATCCTCTATCATGGAGGGCTTGGATCAGCAGGACGCAATCGGCCCCTGTCCTAGCTGCGGCCTCGATCTGAACTGGATCCAAGACAATATCTTTCATCAGGATCGGGAGGTTCACGCGCTTCCTCGCTAGAAACAGGTTCTCCAAGGAGCCTTTGAAGTGAGTCGGTTCTGTGAGAACAGATATTCCAATCGCGCCTCCTAACGCGAAGTCCTGAGCTAGCTCACCGACATCTCGTTCTTTCAGGAGCAATCCAGAAGAGGGGGACTGAGGTTTGATCTCCGCTATTATGGCGGCCTTGGTGAATTGCAGAATGGATTGTTTGAGGCTTCTTCTCCGGCCGCTCCAAGCCTCACCTAGCCTTACGTAGTAGCCAGTGGCTAGTCTCAGTTGCGCGTCTCTCGCTAATACGTCAAGATAGTCAGCCATATCGCTCTTCCAACGTCTCCAGTTTTTCGAGAGATCCGCCACTCCCCTTGACCAGTGCAAGGAGTTTCTGGTAAGCCGCGCCAGACTCAACGGAACGCTTGGCCAGCTCGATACCCTTTTTCAAGTCGGCAGTTAAGCCTCCCAAGAAGATGGCTGCAGCTGCGTTTACTAAGGCCATGTCTCGCTTGGCGTCTTGATCGAGTCTACCACCTGAGAGTATTTGATAGGTCACGGAAACGCTTCCATCTACGTCAAGCTCCACCAGATCTTCCATTCTTGCCTTGGCCACTCCGAAGTCAGAGCACGTGAGGCATCTCGGCTCAACGGCCTTACCTGAGATTCTTGCCAGAATCGTCTCTCCGACAGTTGAGATTTCATCGAGACCTCCTCTCCCGTGAATCACCATCGCATCTTCCACCCCAAGAGCGGCAAGGGCGTGGGCCAGAGGTTCAACCATGCGTTCGTCGCACACGCCTAGAAGCTGCGCGTCCGCGCCTGCAGGATTCGTCAAAGGCCCCAAGATGTTGAAGACCGTTCTGATGCCGATCTCTTTTCTGGGGGCGATTGCGTTTTTCATAGCGGGATGGAAGATGGGAGCGAACATGAACCCGATTCCTATATCCTCGATGAGGCGTTCGACTTTCTGAGGCTCAAGATTCAAGTTCACCCCGAAATGCTCTAGAACATCTGCGCTTCCACACCTGCTCGTTACCGACCTGCTGCCGTGCTTTGCAACCGTGACTCCTGCGCCTGCGGCTATCAAGGCCGCGGCAGTGCTTACGTTGAAGGTCTTGACTTTGTCTCCGCCCGTTCCACACGTATCGACGATCCTGCCATGGACCTTGGGGTAGATCCTTCGACTGAATCTTCTCATAGTCTCTGCGAAAGCTACGATCTCCTCTACGGTTTCGCCTTTCATTCTCAAGGCTGTTAGGAAGGACGCTACTTGCGCGTTGGTCGCCTCTCCACTCATTATCTCACTCATGATCTGGGAAGCCTCTTGGCTGGAAAGGTGCTGTAGTTCGACTAGCTTCGCGATTCCTTCCTGTATCATAGCCGCGATCGACCTCGCAGGAAATTCGCTATCATCTTCTTCCCGTCCTGTGTGAGAATTGATTCCGGATGGAACTGGACACCTTCTATCGGATGATTGACGTGACGAACCCCCATTATCTCTCCGTCATCTTTCGATCGGGCAGTAATCTCAAGACAAGAGGGCAACGAACTTTCGATGCAGGATAAGGAGTGATATCTCGTTGCTTGGAAGGGATTCGAGACTTGCTCGAAAATTCCTCGGCCGTCATGCTCGACTACGCTTGTCTTGCCATGCATCAACCTCTTAGCCGGGCCTATTGCACCTCCAAAGGCTGCGACGATCCCTTGATGTCCTAAACAAACACCGAGCAAAGGAGTCTTTGGACCCATGCGCGTGATTACTTCACTGCAAATACCGAAATACTTCTCGTCCAGCGGTGTCCCTGGTCCTGGCGATATGATAATTCTGTCAGCATTCAGATTCTCGACATCATCGATTGTCACTTTGTTATTTCTGAGCACAATCGGTTCTCCTCCCAGTTCTCCCAAGTATTGAACGATGTTGTACACGAATGAGTCGTAGTTGTCAAGCACCAGAACTCTCAATTGCCCTCACTCTCACACTTCTTCAGAGCCGCCAGAAGGCCTCCCGCCTTGTTTTCGGTCTCCACCCATTCACGCTCCGCAATAGAATCGGCGACTATGCCTGCTCCAACCTGGATGTTCGCTTTCTCGCCGTCAGCTACTAGTGTCCGAATCGTTATTGCGAAGTCCGCGGCTCCCGAGTAAGAGACGTATCCCACGGCTCCTGCATATGGGCCTCTTCGAGTCGGCTCCAACTCCTCTATGATCTCCATGGCTCTGACTTTCGGAGCGCCCGATACCGTCCCAGCGGGAAAGACGGCACGTAGACAATCAAAGGCGTCGTAGCCATCCCTCAGCGTACCGGTGACTCTCGAGACGATATGCTGCACGTGACTGAATTGGTGGACCTCCATGAAGTCTGGGACCGAGACGGACCCATACTGAGAGACACGTCCCAAGTCGTTTCGAGCCAAGTCCACAAGCATAGTGTGTTCGGCGCGTTCTTTCGGATCCTCAAGCAACTCATTGGCAAGGGCTCTGTTCTTGGCTGGGTCATCCACATGGGTCCTCGTCCCCGCTATCGGATAGCTCTCCACCACCTTGTTTGAGGTTCTCACAAGCATCTCGGGGCTTGAGCCCACAATCTCTCTCGGACCCTGCTTCAAGTAGAACATGTAGGGTGAAGGATTGATCTTGCGGAGTGTCTCGTAGAAGGCTAGGAGACTTCCGGTGATCTTGAAATCGAGTCGCTTGGAGAGAACCACCTGGAATATGTCTCCGGCCGCTATGTAGTCTTTGGCCCTGGAAACGTTCTCTTCGAACCTTTCCTGCGAGATTGTGGACCTAAGCGCCGAATGGCGAAAACGATCCCGCCCCTCACTTTGATTCGTTAAGTCGAGGATCTGATCTGACCGATCTTCACCGTGATGATAGTAGAACGCCTTCCAGTCGTGATGATCGAAGACCAAGCCGTCATCATAGATTCCAAACTCTACGTCTGGAAATCCCAAGTCGTCTTGGGCCAGTTGAGGAAGATACTCCCACATCCTCACCGCATCATATGAGATGAAGCCTACTGCGCCGCCATGCAACGGAAACTCTGCTGAGGAGCTTGAGCGGGGACCAACAATTCGACGAAGAAGCGCAAAAGGGTCAGAATCCACAGCAACAACCTCACCTGATTCTCGATTCTCGAGCTGAACCCTTCCTTCTTTAGATCTCAGGACTACGCGTGGAGCGAATCCAATGAATGAAAAGCGGGCAAGCCTCTCGGGGCCCACGAGGGACTCGAGAAAATAGACGTGATCCTCTCTTTCTACCAGGCCAGAGAAAACTTTGATGGGCGGAGGGAGCGAGTGGAGTTCCTTGATCCTCATCTCAAGCGGCTTGGCACAGAAACCTTCCACGCCTCGACATCCAAACACTATCCCTCATTCTAATCCCAAGCCCCGGAGGGACCCGACGTCACCGCCGCCATATTTAAGGCTTCATAGTACATTTAGGAGCATCAGAGCACCAAAAAAAAGACGTTGCCACAGACGGACCACCCCCTCATCCGCATCCCAATTCGAACTGGCCAACTGATTGTTGAGAAGCAGATGTTTCTGAAACCAATTCAAGCAGCAAGAATGCTGTGGGCCCCACCCTCTGGTTCCGGTCGTCCAGGTAAGATTGCAACACCGCACCAACTCCACACAAGATGACGGTTGAAATCTCGACAGGCGGTTTGTAACAACCTATGAATGCGCATTCGCGGATGTTCGGCTGGGCTATCCCTAGATAGCTAAGTAGGCGTCGCTCCATGAAAGGAATGACTCGAGTCTTTGAGCGTCAAATGGTTCGGTCCGTATAGGCCGTTCTGGGTTACGTATTCGCGAACCGACACCTCGGATCTCCTACGTATTCGCATAGACAGAAAAGTGAGGAAGGAAGACTTGACTCTCTCCGCGACTGAAGTCGGGAGATTCATGCTTCCACAATGATCCTCTCTAGGGTGGGCATTCCGTTGTTGCGGTTCCACCCGCATCCATCCCAGTGTGGAAGCATAGGCCAAGCCA